>Ga0123353_10011294_pt1 | contig 12567 bp, 12 predicted proteins | sample TergutLab28metaG_3_FD_92763 | JGI IMG/M metagenome (GOLD analysis project Ga0123353, IMG submission 92763) | Labiotermes labralis P3 segment gut microbial communities from Petit-Saut dam, French Guiana - Lab288 P3 | ecosystem: Host-associated > Arthropoda: Insects > Digestive system > Gut ... | reverse complement strand
TTTCAAGCCCGTTACGGTATCGTGTGGGGCGTTGACCCCGGGCCCGGGCGCATATATCGTTCATGCCATGGGCAGGTCCGCGCGTCGCGGCTTGGCGGGGGGCAATTATGCTGAAGGGCAAGGCGGGGAGGATCCTCCTTTGGGTGGCCTTCCTTATATTGGCGATAAACATGACATTCTCGGTCGTGGACAGGCAGATGAGGAAGGCGGAGGCCGAGAGGGCCCTTTCAGCCCTGTCCGCGCGCATACACGCGGAGGAGAGGCGCCAGGGGCTGCTTAGGAAGGAGCTCGCCATCATCGGGTCCGACGAATATATAGAGAGGATAGCCAGGACGCACTTCGGCATGGTCAGGCCCGGCGAGAAGGTTTTCATAGACATGGGTCAATGACTTGCCAAGCCCTGGCTTTCGTGGTAGGATATTCTTTTACGTCCTCGCCCTGCGCGAAGAAGGCGGCGTGCCGTATGGCACGCCGTAAGGTCGCAGGGCCATCATGTCCGGGAGGAGGTGCTTAATATCCATGGCAAACAGGTATGAGGCCATATTCATCGTGAACGCCGAGATAGGGGAGGAGAAGGTCACCCCCATCGTCGAGAGGGTCAAGGCGCTCATAGAGTCGTCCGCCACGCTGGAGAAGTTCGACGACTGGGGCGTGAAGAGGCTGGCCTACCCCATCAACTACGTCAACGACGGCCACTACACTTACACGGTCTTTGAGGCGAGGCAGGACTTCCCCAAGGAGCTGGAACGCGTGCTCAGCATAACCGAGAACGTGATCCGGTACCTTGTCATACGTCTGTAAGGCAAAGATACGGGGAAACGGGGGCGATGGTCGCGTGAACAAGGTAATCTTAATGGGCCGGCTCACCAAGGATCCGGAGACCAAGACGACGAGCGCGTCGGTGGTGGTCACGACATACACCCTGGCGGTAAACAGGAGGTTCCAGAAGGCCGGCGAGGAGAGGCAGGCTGACTTCATCCAAGTAGTCACGTTCAGCAAGCTCGCCGAGTTTTGTTCCAATTACTTCAGGAAAGGCCAGCAGGTGGCCGTGGTCGGCAGAATACAGACGCGCTCCTGGCAGGACGCGGAGGGCCAGAGGCGTTACGCGACGGACGTCGTGGCCGACGAGGCCTACTTCGCCGACAGCAAGAAGGATGCAGCCGGCGGGTATCCGGCGGCGGGGCCGGGTCCCAAGCCGACGGGCAGGCTGACCGAGAAGGACTACGGCGACGACGGGTTCGGCGCGGGGATGCCGGACGCGTTCGAGGAGGACGACCTGCCTTTCTAGAGAGGCCGGGCCGAACGGGCGCCATCCGCCTTGGCGGCGGGTGGGGCGATAAACGACGATAAAGGACGGGAGATAGGGCGAGATGGAGAGGAAGCGTGACAAGGCGCAGGGCAAGGAGGGGGACAGGGGCGACTTGAAGGGCAAGAGGCCGCCGCGCGTGAAGCAGAAGAAGAAGAGGAAGATATGTAACTTCTGCATGGACAAGGTCGAGATCGACTACAAGGACCCCATGAAGATGAGGAAGTACATCTCGATGGAGCGCGGCAAGATCCTGCCGAGGAGGGTCTCCGGCAACTGCGCGAAACACCAGAGGCTGGTGACGGTCGCCATCAAGAGGGCGAGGCACCTGGCCCTGCTTCCATACTCCATCGACTGAGGGCCGGCCTGGCGGGCCGCGTAGAGCCGCCGCCAAACGATTGATTGCGAAAGGCCGTATGTGCGCCGGCTTACGGCCACCCCGGCCTTCGTTTCGTTTTGGGCGGGCGATAGCGGCGCATGACGACGGAATATGGGGGGGCGTGCTCATGAAGGTCATCCTGAAGCAGGACGTGAAGGGTCTGGGCAAGGCCGAGGACATGGTGGACGTGAGCGACGGGTACGCCAGGAACTTCCTGCTGCCCAGGGGGATGGCGGTCACGGCCACCAGCGACAACCTGAACGTCATGAAGACCAGGAAACAGGCGGAGCAGAGCAAGCGCGACAGGGAGCTCGAGAAGGCGGTGGGGTTCGAAGGCCGCCTGAGCGGGATCGTGCTGAAGGTGCCGGTCAAGGCCGGGGAGAACGGCAGGCTGTTCGGCTCGATTACCACGCAGGAGATCAGCGAGAGGCTGAGCGGCGACCATTCGATCGAGGTGGACAGGAAGAAGATAGTCATCAAAGAGCCCATACGGAACACGGGCGAGCACGAAGTCGAGGTAAGGCTCCACCAAGGGGTCAAGGTCACGCTGCGGCTGCTGGTCACGCCCATGCAGTAGGCCCGCGGCCGCGCCTGGGAGGCCGGTATGAGCGCATCCGTCAGGAACAGGGTCCCGCCCCACTCTAACGAGGCGGAGCAGAGCATGCTCGGCGCCATGCTGCTCGACAAGGAGGCCGTCTCCATTGCCGTGGAGACGCTCGACAAGGGCGACTTCTACCGGGACGACCATCGCGAGGCCTTCGAGGCCATGATAGACCTTTTCTTCTCCTCGACGCCCGTGGACATCATCACGGTGACGGACAGGCTCAAGGCCAGGGGGACGCTGGACAAGGTCGGGGGCATAGAGTTCCTCTCGTCGATGGCCGCCTACGTGCCTTCCATAAGCAACGCGCGCAACTACGCCAGGATAGTCAGGGACAAGGCCCTCCTGCGCAGCCTGATCAAGGTGGCCTCCGACATGTCGGAGCAGTGCTACGGGGAGGACCTGGACGCCGCGGACATCCTCATGAAGGCGCAGCGGACCGTGTTCGAGCTGTCGAGCGAGGGCAGGGTCAAGGGCGTCGCCGATTTCAAGGCCGTGCTGGCCTCCACGCTGGAGTACATCAGCGAGCTGCACAGGAACCGCGGGAGGCTGCTCGGGGTGCCCAGCGGCTTCAAGGGCCTCGACGAAGTCACGTCCGGGTTCCAAAAGTCCGACCTCATATACATAGCGGCACGCCCGACGGTCGGCAAGACGGCCTTCGCACTCAACATCGCCATGCACGCCGCCGTGGCCGAGGGGATCCCCGTCGCCATATTCAACCTCGAGATGACCAAGGAGCAGCTCGCGATGAGGATGCTGTGCTGCGAGGCGATGGTGGACAGCATGGACATAAAGCACGGCAGGCTGACCGTCGGGGACTGGGCGAGGATCTCCGACAGCGTCCACCCGCTGTCGCGGGCGAAGGTGTTCATCGACGACACGCCGGGCATTTCGGTCGCGGAGGTCAGGGGCAAGTGCCTGAGGCTGAAGCTCGAGCAGGGGATCGGCCTCGTCGTCATAGACTACCTGCAGCTGATGCAGGGCAGCCGCAGGTATGAAGCCAGGCACCAGGAGGTCTCGGAGATGTCGCGGTTCCTGAAGATGACGGCGATGGAGCTCAAGGTCCCCATCATCTGCCTTTCGCAGCTCAACAGGGAGCCGGACAAGCGGTCGGACAAGCGCCCCGTGCTCAGCGACCTGAAGGAGTCGGGGTCGATCGAGCAGGACGCCGACATAGTCATGTTCCTTTACAGGGAGGACTACTACGACCAGGAGAGCGATACGAAGAACGTCATCGAGGTGAACGTCGCGAAGAACAGGAACGGGGCCATAGGCAAGCTGAACCTAGGCTGGATGCCGCAGTACACCAAATATACGGACATCGACATCAGGTTCGCCGGCTTCGACGGGTCGTCGGTGGAGTCGGAATTATATGAGTATGACGCGAACGGTTTCATGGTCCGCAAGGAGCTGAAGCCTTGATCGCGGTACCCCCCCCCGCGGATCGGCGTGCGGCGCGGCCCTTGCGGCGTGCCGCTTCTTTTATTTAAAGGATTAATTTATCTATATATAGACCATTTATTTTATCTTGATAGATACCAATATTACCAATCTATTAAGCATGTTAAATAATTATTGCATGTATGTAATTATACTGTTATAATATAGTCATATTGACGCACCGACGACGACGTGATGGGGGGGGTTGCGTAAGGCCATGGCGAACCATGGGGTCGGCGCTCAAAAACCAAGCGAAGGAGCCATTCCTATGAAAACAACAAAAATACTTTGGAAGCGGCTGCGTATTGGACGTGAGGCGGAAGGCGGGGGGATGCGGGCGTTTGAGCTGGAATACTACATTATCGAGGATAGGGACGACGGTAGGGACTATGGCGGGGACGACGGCAGGGATTACGGCTGGGATGACGGCGGCCCTAGGGCGGACCCCGGCCCCGCGACGGGGGCGTACGGGCCCGAAGCGCATGGCGGGGCCGGCTCCTATGGGGTGGAGATATTGAAGAGGAGCCCGGGCATCGAGTTGGGCACGGAGGTCGCCGCCTACCACGGAATAACGGACAGCCGCGAGGCGGCGGCGGGGATCGTCGCCTTGCTGGCGCGCTGCACCGTCACACCCACGACGCTGGGGTGCGTGCTGGAGGACATGCTCGTCTGAGGTGCCGGCGGCGGCGCCGGGCCGGCCCGTCGGCCCGGCGCCTTAAGCATGGGCGGCGCGCATGCCGATATATTAAAAGAAGGGCGGCCATGCTGGGCCAGGCACGTGTGCGGCATGGACGCCGAGGCCGTTGATCAGGATAGCGGCGGCCGCGGGTCGGATTTAGGGTGGCCCCCGGATCGGATTTTAGGATGGACCCCGGGGCGGGGTTAGGGCCGCGGTGCTCGCTCCCAGGCGAAGTATTAATTGATGGCCGCCGAAACGATGGCCGAGGGGAATGGGTGAGGCATGGGGCATAAGGCTCGCTGGGTACGGATTAGGGCGTTGGCGGCCGCGGTCTGCGCGGCGCTCGCCCTTTCGTGCGTGGGGGGCTCGGCCCCGTCCGCCGCCCCCTCCGGCAATGACGCCGCCGTCTACCGGGGGATCGCCCAGGCCGAGGGCATGCTCAGGAACATATCGTACACCGACGTGGGCGGCCTCTCCGAGTCGGTGAGGCAGGCCATATACCAGGCCGGCGCCCTTTCGATCATCGACAGGCAGAACCCGTCGGTGGCCTTTGAGCCCCAAAGGGCGATGACCAGGATGCAGGCGCTCTCCGTCTGCCTGGCGGCAGGCGGATACTCCGCGGAGGCGCAAATGGCCGGGGAGGCGCTGAACGCGGCGCGGCCCCCGGCGCAAAGGAAGGCAGAGGCGGTCGCCGTCTGGGAGGACGGATACGCCAAGATAGCCGGCGACCTGAGGATACTGACCAAGGAGGAGCTGGACGACGCTCTCCTCGCCGACCAGACGGCCGTGCGCGAGGGCGGGTTCCTTAGGGACGCGAGCGTCTCCAAGCAGGAGCTGGCCAGATACCTGGCCATATCGCTCGGATTGGCGCCGTACTACGGCAGGGACATGGTGATATCGAGCTTCTCCGACCTCAGGCGGATCAAGCCCGAGTACGCGCCGTACGTGGAGGCCGTGGTCAGGGAGAGGATCATGAGGGGCACGGCCGGCGGCGCGTTTGGGGCGGACAACGCCATCGCGTTCAGCCAGGCGGCCGTGGTGCTCAAGAACGCCGAGGCGCTTATCCTCTCGCGCAACGGCTGGAAGGCGCACACGGGGATAGTGGGCTCAGTCACCAACGCGCGCTCGGCGGTGGGGGGCGGCTACGTCAGCAGCCGCAGCGTGAGCGTGACGGACGGCTTCGGCGATTTGCACAGGCTCACCTCGCGGACGGTCACAGGCTCGGGCGGCGGCGCGTTGAGCGAGGAGACCGGCGAGGGCGAGCCCTATAGGGACAACGACTACGTCGTGTACAAGAACCAAAAGGCCGGGCTGAGCGAGACGCTGAGGGAGGGCGACCGCATATCCTTCATCGTGGGAGCCGCGGGCGAGGTGCTCTTCGTCAGCGTCATATCGAACGTGAACGACACGAGGTACCTGGCGGCCAAGCTGAACTTCGTGGACGCCCAGGCGGGTGAGATGGGCGTCTCGCCCTACTTCAGGCTGGACTTGCCCGACCTGTCGCTGGTGGGCGGGTCAGTGGACTTCGGGTCCACCTTCGCGGAGAACGTGCACCAAACCTACGCGTACGACCCCAAGGTTCAGGTCACCATAGACGGGGCGGGCGCCGGCGTACACGCCCTCAGGGCGGGGATGAACCTCATACTGACCATCTCCGGCAACAAGGTCGTCGCGGCGCGGACGTTCGAGGACGGCCTCAACAGGGAGTACGGCGTGGTGACGGGCATCGTCGAGGAGAATAACACCGCGCTGGGGTACATAACCCTATACAACGCGAACGGCGGCTCCGAGGACTGGGACAGGCCCTATAGGCTGCGCACGTACACCTACTCCCGCACCGACGGGTTCGAGGTCCTAAGAAATTATTATAGAGGGGACATGGGCGACGTCCTGGCCGGCGACACCGCGTTCATCAAGCTCGGCAAGGACGGCTCGATCCTGGGCGTCAGCGCCGTGGACAACTACGTGAGCCGGTACGGCGAGGTCAAGTCCGTAAGCCGGTCGGAGATCGTGATCGGCTTCGAGGGCGGGTTCCAGCAGATATTTCCGCTGACGCCCGACATCCTGGTCGTGTCGGAGAAGTGCGTGGTGGACGCAGGGGCCCTGCGCGACGGGGACAGGGTGAAGGTCCTCTTGCAGCGGACCGAGGCCTACGACGCCATACGGGAGATAACCATCGAAGGCTCGCGCCACCACGTCACGTCCGTATACAAAGGGACCGTGCTCTCAGGCGAGAAGGTCTCGGGCAGGATCGTCACGCAGAACCTCAGGCGGCTCGTGAAGGGGGACTGGACCCTCACGGACCAAAAGGGCGTCACCGACCTGAGGATGGCCGAAAGCTGCAGGATATACGCCGACGGCAGGCTGGTGAGCCTCGAGACGGTGAACAAATACTACGTCCGCCGGGAAGCCTACATGGCCGTCGAGAGGGACTACGGCGGCGAGGAGCGGATCGTCATGGTCAGCTTCAGGGGACGCCTCGAGACCGAGGACTACGTCTACGACGGTGAGGTGAGGAACCTCAGCGCGGGCGGCGGCGAGTTCGGCATGTCGAGGCTGGACCACAAGGTGGGGTTCGACGAGTCCAGCATCATCGTGAAGGACAACAGGCTGGTTCTGGGTTCGAGCATAAGGAACGGGGACGTGGCGTACGTCGTCGCGAACATGTCCCACGCCACGATGGGCTACATGGCCGGGGTCATAGAGATCGGCGGCCGAACGGGCGACGTGCCGTTCCAGATCTATAGGGGCAGGGTTTCGGCCATAAACGTGGCCAGGAGCGTAACGCTGGCCTCATTCTCCCAGTATGTGGAACCTAGGTGGGAGTTCGCGAACACACCCAAGACGTTCACGATCACGGACAGGACGAGGGTGGTCACCGATGAGGGCGTGGTCAGCGTCAGGGACTTCAGGGGGTTCGGGCCCGACAGCTACCTGAACTCGACCGTGTACGTCATATCCAATGACGTGGAGGCGCTGCTCATCTCCACGGCCCCGTACGGCGCGTTCAACCTGCGCGGGGTCCTGGCGGCGCCTGAGGGCGGCGCGGCCGCCGCCGGTCAGGGCGACGGCGCCTCATTCCTGCTCCGGGAGGCCACCAGGTACCTGCCCGTGGACAGGGTATGGGTGGCCGTCAGGGACGTCGAGGTGACTGTGGGCCTAGGCTGCGTGATCATCAGGAACGGGGCGGTCGCGACGCCGGACGAGCTGGAGCCGGGTGACAGGATCCTGGCGCTGAGGGGCGACGAGACGGATGAGAGCGCCCTATACGTGGTCATCGTGGAAGGCTGACGGGGCGGCGGCGAATCTTGCTAGGCGGAGGGTATATGGTGTTCGAGCGGAACGCGCCGGCCGACGGCGTCAGGCGCATGGCGCTTAAGTTCAGGGCCCTGAGGGCCGCGGCGTGCCTGGCGGTGGCTTTGGCCGTGGCCTCCTCGGCCCTGGTCACGGCGCGCGCCATGGACGGTGACCAGGGCTACTGGGGCGGAGTCTCGTCCGGCGAGGTTGACGGCAGGACGCAGATGGAATACAGGGAGGTCTGCTTCCTATCCGGGACGCCGATCGAGCTGTCCGGAACGCTGACGCTCAGGAAGACCGAGCGCGGCGGCAACGTGACGGCGGTCTACCAATACTCGCTCAGGGACGACTCGAACACGGCCATGATAAACAGGACGCTCACCTTCGTGACCACCAGGGAGGTCAAGCCCAACGGGCAGAAGATCGACTCGACCGTGCTCGACAGGTTCACGGAGCAGGTCGTGCTGCCGACCGGGTCGTACGCGCTGCGCAGCTATGACTACACGAGGACCTGCATATACGACCCGAAGGCGGCCATAGAGTACTACTCGGGCAACATATGGAGCAAGAAGACCTACGCGCAGGCGGGGAACCAAGGCAGGAGCCCAGAGACGATAACCGTCGAGGAGGTCGGGGAGTACTACGGGTACAACGGCTATTGGGGCAGCGCGCAGACGCTGCTGCTTGACGGGGTGGTGCGCACGGTGAAGGAAGGCGACTCGTGGGGCGGGACATTCGAGGTCCGCGTCTCGTCGGGTATGACCAGGGAGATGATGCTCTCGGAGAACAGGCCCGACGCCATCAGCTTCAGGGACGGGTACCTGGAGCGGCAGAGGAACGAGGGCGTGATGGAGTATAGGTGCGCCTTCCCGGAGATGGACCGCAGGGGCGTCTCGACGGACGTCATGGTCGACAGGTCGGGGAGCCTCAGGCTGGAGACCTTCCCGTCCCAGGTTAGGCTGCCGGTGCCGGACCTATGGCACCTGCGGGGGCACTTCCAGTATGAGGCGATCAGGGAGCTGTACAGCCTGGAGATCCTGCCCGGCGAGGACAGGTCCTTCAAGCCCGAGCAGTTCATGACGAGGGCGGAGTTCGCGTCCGCGCTCGACAAGCTCATCAGGCCCGCGCCCGTCCTGAACGTCTCCGTCCGTACGTCCGCCAGGTCGACGGCCAGGAACGCGGCCCCGGTGGCCTCATTCGCCGACGTCCCGGTGGGGGGCGCGCACTTCGAGGCCATCGAGAGCGTCCTGAGGAAGAGGCTCATGAACGGTATCGGCGGCAACAACTTCTCGCCCAACGGGCCCATCACCTACGGCGACGCCGTCACGGTCCTCGTGCGCGCGCTGGGGCTGGAGGGCCTCGCCCCGAACCCCAACAGCTCGCTGACCATAGCCGACGCGAAGGGCACGCCGGCCTACCAGAGGAACGCCCTATACGTCGCCGAGAGGATAGGGCTGATACGCCCGGACGCGAGGGGGAACTACAATCCGGGCCAAAGGCTCACGAACGCGATGGCCTCCAGGCTGTTCTGCGACTACCTCGACTACATGCGCTCGACCATCAGGAAGGACTACAGGGACCACATGCTGGGATTCTGAGGCCGCGCCCGGGGCGCGCCGAAGGCCCGCGCAGGGCGGGCCTCGTTGACACCCCGGACCGCGTCTAGTACCATTTGCGTAGGCCGGCGCCGGCCGGGCCGCATGGGTTGAGAGGCTGGGGATGGCTAGTAGACGTACCGTTACGATAAGCGCCATGGCCGCCTTGCTGGCGGCTTTCATGATATGCGGGTGCTCGGGGGGCGACGCCCCGTCGGGCGACGGGCTGTGGCTGAGGGTAGGTTCGGACGGCGCGGAAGGCTTCGTGGCGGGCGAGGATGAGCTGTCGGACGCCGAGCGTTCCTCGATCCTGACCGGCTGCGCGGGACTGGTGGCCGAAAGGCGCTACGAGGAGGCCTTGGGACCGCTGGAGCGGATGGTCGCCTCGAGGCCCATGGGCCTGGCGGACTCCATGGACCGCGACGCGAGGCTGCTGTTGATGCTGGCGCTGTTCCACCTGGGACGCCACGACGAGTGCGTCGAGTCCATACACGCCTCCATACGGATCTACGAGGCGGAGCCCGACTTCTACCTGTACTGGTCGTACGTCCACATGATACGCGGTGAGAACCTCAAGGCCTACAGGGCGCTGCACATGGGCTATGAGATGTCGGGCGACCCGGACTTGATGCATCTGATGGACGGTTTCATGGAGTACGTGGAGGAGCTGGCCCCGGACGAGTCGGGGGCGTACGGCTGACGGACGGGACCGGGGAACGGCGAAATAAGGCGGGAGAAGGCGGGGGACATGATAGAGATAGAGCACCTGTCAAAGCACTACGGCAAGATCAAGGCCGTCGACGACATCAGCCTCAAGATAGGCAAGGGCGAGATAGTGGGGTTCCTGGGGCCCAACGGGGCGGGGAAGACCACGACCATGAACATACTCACCGGGTACCTTTCATCGACCGAGGGGAGGGTGAGGGTCTGCGGCTACGACGTCATGGACAGGCCCCTGGAGGTCAAGCGCAGGATAGGCTACCTGCCCGAGACGCCGCCGATCTACAGGGACATGACGGTGGAGGACTACCTGCGGTTCGTGTCCGAGCTCAAGAAGGTCCCCAGGAACAAGGCCAGGGCGCAGATAGGCGACATAATGGAGCTGGTCAGGATCACGGACCACCGTAAGAGGCTGATCAACAACCTCTCCAAGGGGTACCGCCAAAGGGTCGGGCTGGCGCAGTCGCTCGTGGGCAACCCGGAGGTGCTGGTCCTCGACGAGCCGACCGTGGGCATGGACCCGATCCAGATAATCGAGATAAGGAAGCTGATCAGGGAGCTGGGCAAGGACCGCACCATCATCCTCAGCACGCACATACTCCCTGAGGTCAGCGCGGTATGCGAGAGGATAATCATCATACACAAAGGGCGCATCGCGGCCGAGGACAAGCCCGCCAACCTTTCGGGCGGCTACCGCGGCGCCGGCAGGTTCGTGGCCAGGATAGAGGGGCCGGCGGAGTCCGTCCTGCGCACGGTCAAGTCGGTGGGCGGCGTCAAGTCGGCGGAGCCCACGCCGGCCGGAGCCGTCGGCGCCGGCGGGGACGGGGATGCGCGCGACTACGCGCTGGAGACCGAGAAGGACCCCGACGTCAGGCGCAGGATGTTCTACGCGCTGGCGAAGGAAGGCCACCCCATACTGGAGCTGCGGGTCGTCGACCTGTCGCTGGAGGAGATATTCCTGCAGCTGACCACGAAGGAGACGCTCGGGAAGGAGGCCGTCTGATGCGGACCATATACAAGAGGGAGATGAAGGCGTACTTCTACACGCCCCTCGCCTACGTGGTGATGGCCGTCTTCATATACTTCGCCACCATGAACTTCAGGACGAACCTGTACGCGCAGCACGGCGAGTTCCGCTTCATGTTCGCCGAGATAGCCACCTTGCTGCTCATCATCCTGCCCATCCTGACCATGAGGGTCATGTCGGAGGAGCGCAAGAACAACACGGAGGTCCTGCTCATCACGTCGCCCATCAGGCTCTGGCAGATGGTGCTGGGCAAGTATCTGGCGGTCCTGACGATATTCGCCATGATGATGGCCTGCACGATCCCGCACCAGGTCGTCGCGATCGTCTTCGGCTCGCCCTTGACGATGGCCACGGTGGGCATGTACGTGGGCATCCTCTTCATGGGGGCCCTGGTGCTGGCCATAGGGCTGTTCATATCCTCGCTCACGGACAACCAGGTCATAGCGGCGGTCGTGTCCATCATAACCATGGTCGTCCTATGGTCGTTCGGCACGGCGGCGCAGCTCATCGGCGGGTTCGTCTCGAAGGTGCTCCAATGGCTCTCCATAGTCTCCAGATACGACAACTTCACCAAGGGCATCTTCTCCATAACCCACATAGTCTACTACCTCACGTTCATAGCCTTCTTCGTCTTCCTGGCCGTGCAGGTCGTGGAGAAGAGGCGCTGGAGCTGACGGGCGGAAGGCCCGGAAAACTGCGAAGGGCGGTACTGACAAAACATGCGGATCCCCATAAAGCCGAAGGTCAACCTGAAGAAGATGCGGTACGGCACCATGTCGGTCATCATGATCACGGCGGTGCTCTTCTCCATCGTATTCCTCAACATGATCTTCGACAGCCTCGAGCTGAAGCTCGACCTGACGGGCAACAAGCTCTACTCACTCACCGACGTGTCCAAGGAGATCCTGCGGGGCACCGCCGACAGGCAGATCACCGTGTACGGCATGTTCGACGACGGGAGGAACCTCTCCGACGCGTACAGGGAGTTCGTGGAGATATTGAAGGAGTACAACAAGTTCCCGAACATTAGCGTCAGGTACATAGACCCGGACAGGAACCCGGGGATAATAAAGGAGCTCGACCCTCAGGGCATAAAGGGCATCAAGCGCAACGACTTCGTCGTGCAGTGCGGGTCCCACGTGAAGAAGCTGATAGTCAGCGACCTCCTCCAGTACTCCGAGATAGACAACGCGACCATGTCCAGGCAGGTGCAGGGCAACAAGGCAGAGCAGGTCTTCACGTCCGCCATCAGGACCGTCCACACGGGCGACCAGCCCGTCGTCTACTTCACCGAGGGCCACGCCGAGGGGAACCTCTCATATGAGTACTCGAACTTCCGCGAGCAGCTCGAGATAAACAACTTCGACACCAGGAGCCTGAACCTGATGTCCGTCCCCGCGGTCCCCGACGACGCGGTGGCCCTCATCATGCTGGCGCCCAAGTCGGACCTCGTACAGGACGAGAAGCTGAAGATCGACGACTTCCTGCTGACGGGCGGCAAGCTGCTCATATTCATCGACTAC
>Ga0123353_10011291_pt1 | contig 12569 bp, 3 predicted proteins | sample TergutLab28metaG_3_FD_92763 | JGI IMG/M metagenome (GOLD analysis project Ga0123353, IMG submission 92763) | Labiotermes labralis P3 segment gut microbial communities from Petit-Saut dam, French Guiana - Lab288 P3 | ecosystem: Host-associated > Arthropoda: Insects > Digestive system > Gut ... | reverse complement strand
GAATTAATTCCTTATGATCATTAATAATTACTTAAAATAATTTGACAGCATGATCGGTGTCAGCGGTGTCTAAGACTGCACAATTCAGTATAGCCTAGCTTCACCCCAGCTGGTATCGTCACACGTCTTTTGTCGTGCTACATTACACCGAAATCGCAACGAAATTAATTAGGGTCAGTAAAGTTATAATCCAGCAGTTCTTTAGGGAACTTCGCAGTACTTCAGCTAATAACTTTGGAAAACATACTTAGTGTCGAGTGGAATTTGTGTCGCACAACGAAATAAGGAATGTCAAAAGCCGGTTAGTCTGCTGTACAGGTGCAATATTAAAATATTTCAAATTTTTTTTAGCTAAATGGGTTGATAAACTAGTTCATTAATTTCTTAATTACCAATTAATGAAGCAACTACCATAATTGACTAATAAACTAGCACTAAGGTAATAAAAACCGACAGTAAAACAGTGCTAAAACAAGAGCTCACTATTAGACTCTATCTTGAGGCAGTTGAGTTCAGTTCAAATTCTGAAGAACCCTTCATGCAAGATTCCTTTTAATAACATAAACCCATTTCTCCGCCTATCTAAAAATTGAACGTCAAGTAAGAAAGGATTATTAGTATCGGTACAAATGTCGCTAAGTTATCTTGGTAGCTGGACGTTTGTGAATACACGAAATTCAGTTCCCTTTATAGGGAACATACTGTACCTCTCCTATGCCCGGTACCTGACCCATAACTGCGACGCATGCCCTGTATGCCAACAAGCCCTCTCGTTACACATGTAGTGACTAACACAAGGTGTTCGTTGGGGCGCGAACAGAATTCTGGTCACAACGGAGGGCTATCTTTCCACACTCCGTACACAGAGTCGTGTCAGTGGTGTTTGCTCTCGCTTCGCACGTGTGGTGATGTGGTTTCATGCCAGTTAGACCGAATATGATGTATGTGGACCCGGAAAGGCGGACGAATTTTTTAGCCCTGTAAAGACTGACGGTTAATTTACTGGTTCTATGATGTACGAGCGGTCAGTTTACTATAAGCGATATTGAGACCTGTACTAACCGCTTGACTTTACTTCAAATTCTGCCTTCTTCATCTCACATCAACAAATTCTCTTTGCATTTAGGGCATTGTGTTACTTCCTAGATCTGCATGCCTGTGTTGAGGACGGAAGGTTTTTTAAAAAATGATAAACGTATTTCGCTAACACAACAATTTTATTAGTCTCTTCAACACCTACTACCTTTATTTATCTCAGTATTTAACCAACTTGATGCACAAAATTTGTTTCACAATAAGTTTTATTTCATGCCTCTACAGGTTTCGAGCATATGTGCTCATCATCAGGAGGTCAAAATTGCAATACACAGCCTCTGGTTTATCACACCTATAGGTGTGATGATACCAGAGGCTGTGTGCTCGAAACATGTAGAGGCATGAAATAAAACTTATTTTGAAACAAATTTTGTGCATCAAATTGGTTAAATACTGAGATAAATTTTATCAGTCTCTTCAACACCTGCTACATGTTTCGGTAATTACTGACCATCCTCAGGCTTTACATACGTGACATTTAAAACTCAAATTAAAGCGCGTGTTTATCAAGTTTGTGAGATCTCACAAATTGTACAAGTCATGTGAGTTTTATTTAGCACTTAAAATGTAGGTAATCGTACATTCCGTTTGTGATCTTATATTCTTGTTTATGTAAAAGATGTTAAAAAGTTGTTGAACACCCAAATGAAACTTGAGTAATTGGTTGCTGGATGTATTTTGTGGGTCAACGTAAATCCTTCTCAGAACAATAAAGGGTTTGCTGTGTGCCTTGTTTATTGGTTTCGATGCCTACTTTTTTTAAGGTTTGCTTATGTAGACGATGTTCTATCCGCGCTTTTTACACCGGGTGTTTTGGTATATAAGGTGTCATAATGTTGTTCTAAAAACAGTTTTACTATTGCTCCTGTCCTCCTTTATCGTGTTGTTCGCGTGTCTGGCAGCTGCATATCTTTTGTAATTCTTTTTCAGTTGTTAATTAATATTATAGTTTGTTGCAGTTTGGTGTGGCTTCGCTGCCTTTGAAAATCTGTAGTTAAGCCAGCTTCTTCCGCGAAACTTTCCATTGATAAAATATTATGTTGTCTAGCTGTGATAATCCTGATGGATAAAAGACGATCGGGACAGTATAATACGTACATTGATCAAACAATGAAACTACATCCTACTCGGAACTAGTCAAAATCATGAAACATGACTACTTTGTGCTTGTAAAAAGAGTGCTTCACTTGGAAAATAGAATCTGCCTGACAGATCGAATCCAAAATAGGAAATATGGTGGAAATCAGAATATTTTTCGAGCACCTACCTAAGCAATATATATTCCACACTGTAACATCCCACAAAATATTTTGCAGTAGATGAACTTTTAAATTCAAAGGTTGGAACACTTTCCGGCACTAGATAAAAAGTGTAAAAATTTGGAAAAATACGATACGGGTTTTGTGATGGCAATGGATACACGTGCGACATGGCGGCTTATATAGGAAACCAACTTCCGAATACTCTTTAAGATTTTAAAATTATACTATAATAATAATAATAATAATAAATTAATGTTAAACGTAATAAACAGCTGCTTCAAATATCACACCTAGCCAAAGAACAATCCCACAGCTAACAAGCGAAGTGTAAACTGTTAGACAGAATTTATTCGTACATAATTATTTTTCATACCTCAACTATTTTCTGGCCTTTGCAACATGGAAGTGAAACATTTTCTGCACTGTTCGTCACAACAGACTCGGCGTGCCAACACACTTTGAATCAAAGATCTTGAATGATTTCAGGCTTCCACCACAAAGTAGTTATGAACTGCGCTCTTCAGGATTATTACACTGGGAGTGGTTGCAATTTTTTTTACCGGTGTTTCGGGATAACCTATCGGCCCCATTCTCAGATTTCTAATATCTTGAACCCCCACGATGGGACCGATCAGTTGTCCCGAAACATCGGTAGAAAAATGGGGAAAGACAAGAGGGAGATGGCTTCGCCACTGGCGTGCACTTCAAGGATGCAAATCACTGGCATGGCAAGGGTCGCTCCCGAAGATATAATATGAAGGAAGGGCGACTAAATCATTTTACTATTGTGAAGACTGTGATGCAGAGCTCTGTGACTATCCGTACTTCAAACTGTATCACGCAAAACCCCAATACTAAATGTCACACAGAGTGGGTAGTTACTGAGCAAGGGGCATATTTATGTGCAATACTTGCAGAGTGCTGTATTAAACCATCATGTCATAATAATGGTGACTAATGACAAAGTGTTTACTCAGTTGACCTGTTCGGATTGTGTGAAGGTGTGCCCCCATTATACAGGGAGCTACTCACAAATAGATGACACTACACCCCTCGCAGATTACCTTGCCAAAGGAAGTCTCTGTACAGGTCAGTCATTTATGCTGTTACGTTTGCTTCTGTACATACACTGTCATCAACCATTGAGAGGTTGCATAGCTTTCGGCTTATATTAGAACATGCAATAAGTAATGAATTTATGCAGTTAACTAATGCATTCATAACTTTTCAACAATACTTTAAATGCAACGGATAAAACAAGGAATGTTTAAAACACGTCCATTTGAGCAAACTGCACAACAATTTCAGTTCTGTCCATCTTGACATGTGGTTGACATTTAAACGCTGCTGACAGCTGTTACTGCTAGTGTAAGCATGCTAATTGCGTCCGTAAGTGTCAGCACTAAACAAGTAGCCTCTATCCCTGTTTTTGTCACAGGAATACAGGCCGTTTGTGTAATATATACTGGAGACGGTTTGTGTGTGACCGACTACGTATGCATAAGTATGTGTGTGTGTTTTACGAACGGGGTACGGTGACGTAATACTTTGTATCTGACAGGTGGTGTACTGAGTCTTACGATATGAAATCACGATCTGCATGTATCCTCCAGGAACACGACATTTATATATGTTTTTGGGACAATATGGTGATCGACTCAGAAGTTACTAATAAAGAGAAATACCTTACGTGTAAAGTACACACAGCGTCTGGACGACTTGGCTCAAGTGTGATACCACCAACATAATATTCCGGAACTTGGGTCTGTTCGCGTTGTCAGGTGAAAGAGTGAAAGGGAAAGTTTCGTTTTATCGAACACAGCTGGGTCGCTACCGCCTAATTTTTCATATGAGGAGAGAAACGGTTCCATTTTCCGAAAATTCTTGTTCTGTAGCTTAGAATTAGTAGGCGATGTATACATTCCAGAAATTAGGAATTCATATCATTATTAGAATCCTTCAGAATCAACAAACACACACACATACACACACACTCAGTTGAGTGATGGTCTACACAGTGAGATATATTCACACTGTGGGTCGGATCAATTGGACTTTATAATGACGTGCTGTACTGCGGAAAATTATGTTATGAGACATAGCTGTGCCTGTTTTGTGTAGCAACTGACTGTCTAATTACTTTCAGCAGTCTTCTCTTCAGAAATTAATAGTCAGTCAGTAGTCAAGATGTTCCCCGCATATTATGGAAATCAAATGCCACCCGACTTGATTTATTTTAGGTCAAATTTAATATTATTCTGTCACACATGCTTAAGTGAAAAATTTAAGACTTATACTATAGGTCTCCCATATTTGGGAATATACAGTATACATATATATATATATATATATATATATATATATATATGTGTGTGTGTGTGTGTGTGTGTGTGTGTGTAAATTATGTGTGTGATTGTTTCATAGGAGGAAAGCAACTCAATTGTCAATTTTGAAGAGAATTGACGATTCCTGACTAGGGAAGAGTCTGGGATACACAGAGCACCTGAAGACCGTGTTTCCACTTTACACTGTCGCTTATTTGTACAGTAGATAGACGTCCCACCCATAACAAACCTGCTTACTGCTAGCTGGGCAGAGTTTGTGCTGTTCGATTGCCATAGTCATTAGCTGTCTTCAATAAAAGGTCTTCGGGTTTGTATCAGTGACATTTCAAATTAGGAGGATGAACAAATGTAACGTGACAGACAGATCAGATTTTTTTCCGCTTTTTGTAATGTTCTTTTAGTGATGTTCCTTATCCCGCCACATAGATTTTGTGGCAGTCAATTACAAGTTTCTAGACACTGTTAGGAATTCTGCTAGCGTTGCGAGCGAGGTTGTGTAATATCCTGTGTGTGCTTCACCCTCAGAAACAATCATAAACTATCATCACTTTATTGGAACTCGTACGGAAGTTAGGGTGTTGTGGGATTGAGTAGCGCAGCTGTAGCACTGTGCCTAGCAACCTAACCAGGACAGAGAAATATAATTTTTACTTTAGAGTTACTTTTTGGTTTTCAATCAAGTGATGCCATGACATTAGCGGCCCTCATTTTCTAATGACCACGCTGTAGTTTTATATCAAGTAACTGATATATGCCTCCATACGGGCTGTCGTGTTCAGTAACTTTGAAATTCTTATGAAAATTGAACTGCTAAATTTCATCCTACAGTCTGAATGAACTGTAGCTAATGTAACGATAGCTATGTTAAGAGTCCCTTCTTCCTAATTCTACTCGAAATTCTTGCACTTGAAATCTAAAGTCGTACAATCACTCCCTTGACCACAGATTTCATTTTATTCTTACGTTTCAGAATATAATGATATTTCTTAAACATTTGCTTAAAGTAGATAAATGTTAAATTCTGTATTTAGAATGTAAAATGTAATTCGAAAAGAAAAAAAAACAGAAAATGGAAACCTCGTTCAAAATCAAGTTGGAGAAAAATGATAATAGTAAAGGTAATAATCGTCTTACATGTAATTACAACATAAATTTAAATGCATATTGCATACAGATTATCTGTAAGTTACAAATGCCTTTTTCTATAAATTAGCCAAGACTTAGTTTAAATTTATGAAGCGCTTTCAAATGTGCAGGCGAATCAGTTGGACTGCACATTTATGCACTTTATGATGTATCACATTGCTTGGATTTCGTAGGCTTAGAGGCTTATGCCATTTTTGATCACTCGACAATATCTTGTAATTGAATGGAAGAATCCATGAACTTTTGAGATAAAATTTATTTGCATCACTATTCGTTGCCCTTAACCCTAAATTCTCTTACACCTAGTACAGACTGCTCTACAAGCCTGTGTGTTTACCGCAATAAATTTTTAAACATTTGAGTGGTTCCGTGAATCTTAATAAAAATTATAGAGTATAGTAGGTTTTTTCATTCCTAACACTGTATCCCTTAACACTTGCTACCAATAATATTAACGTGATGTTCCATGAGTTTCTGAAATGGTATCGATCCTAGCACTGAAAGACAGTAGATATTTTACAGGATAATTTACTTGTCATGTTTTATAACATCATGTTGAAGTGTAAATGAGCATTTCCAATTCCCGTTTACTCTTCCGTCTGTCTGTTATGCCTGCCTGACCACTCCATCTGATCATGAAGATAGCTGTGCAGCTGTACGAATGCTATTATATTCAGGAATTGTGCCATTTGCTGCAGACGAACTTGCCACTGTGTATCAGCTGCACGCAAGGTGTACATTATTAAGTTTTCAAACACAAGAACAAGTATCTTCTGCTTTGCTTTTCATTTTTAAATAGCTGATTTGCATCTGCAGCAAATTAGCTTCAGTGCCTCTATTAGGTAGAGAGCATAACATATTTAGAAATGTAGCGTTTTCTTCTGGAACATACAAGTACAATGTTATAGGTGTAATATAATTTTTTTACAAATGTCTTTAATGAAAGAATTCGCTTAGCAAAAACAGACTTCAGAAGTATTTTCCGGAAGTTTTGGCTTCAATCTCTACGACATGGCCTACTTCCACTTGATACTGTTAAGAGTACCGCATGTGGTCTGTCTGAGTGTAAGGAGCTAAAAAGGAAAGGATTACTGGGGATCAAAGGAAAAATTCGGCCCACGATATGTTCATCAGTTTCTTTTACTTTAGCTTGTCAGAAGCTATAAGAATTTCATTCATATTTGAAGCATAAACCAACCATTTTCGTATGTAGCAACCTTTAACATTCGTGGCGAAATTGGTTCTTGAGTGTAATTATTGGACTGGAAAAGATGCGCGCTTTTTCAGCTTGAGGGGAAGAGACAACTGGAGAAAACTGAGTTACATAGGAGTAGCAGGAGTTGCAATTTCTTTTGATATTTCATGATGTTTTGTATGTATTGTATGTGATAGAATATTTACAGACTTATTAATTTCGGCAACATATACTGTCGCAACAGGAATTTGTTTGTGAGATATAAAAAAAATTATGAACCCTTGTTATGATTACCTCGCTGGGTTTGTCATCATGTAATACATTTTATTGCAAACTAACTGCAGTCGAACTGGGTTATAACGTCATCGAAGGGAACGTATAAAGTATTTTGTTATAAATGAGTGTCACTGTAAGTGAGGTGTGTGGTATAGGAGAAGGAAAATTGGTGCTTCAAGAGAAAATAAAGGCCTGCAGGCATGTGACGTAATGCTGACTCCACGATTTATTTCAAATTCAAATTATAATTCAGAAGTAAAAATTACTAGTCCAGAATTCTTAATTTTCTTACTGTTTAAGTTAAATAATACATTAAATGACAGTTAAAGTTTATGAAGAACAACAGTTAATCATCAGAAGAGGACCGCTCACGGAGATAGTGTCACTTATCTCGCGCTTAAACTATTTCCGCGGCGCCTCATCGACGTCACTGCGTCCAGGCTTTCGAAATTGCGTTATTCTCGATCTTTTTTGTTCAAACCCGCTACAAATTTTGGTTCTGTTTTTCCAAATCTTTTGGATCGTTAAACTTACGAGTCAAAATTCCAGACCCGCGTCAGCTTTCTTTTTTTCCATTTTCTATATGTCGTATCACTTTAACTTTCCCTTCAACGCTCAAAACCTTCCTTTTGTTCGTGACTGTAGCTATGCTATCACGTTACCAGTCTCCTGTTAACTGCAGGAGCAGAAAGGTATAGGGCAACTTTATGCACTAAGTGAATTAAAGTTCCTGTTGTCTTAGTCAGGCTTGGAATTTATGTAATTACCTGAAAGAGTTAGAAGGTTAATCTTCTTAAGTACAAGGAGACGGTTAAATTTCCAGAATAGCTTATTTCTTGGAAAATTATATTGGTAAAGATGACAAACAATGTCGTACTAATCAAGGCAAAAAGACACGTACCTTATGGGCAATTAGTTGGTCACACTGAATGTATGACATTTTAGCAGAGGTGTCTCTCTTATCGAGGTCGTTATAACCGAGTTAAGCATAGCAGGCCTGCTCTTGAAATTCCTCGCCATATTATGTTAAATTTTACAATATCAACAGATGTTTCCCACAAAATTTGCAGTTCTTTATGAGATCTGATACTTTCAGAACAGTGAAATTTAAAAATTGTTCATACGGGGTTTGAAGCCTCGTTAACTTCGAGTTGAATGAGTAGGCCGCCGCGAAATCCAGGGTAGAAGTAGAAGATTAATATTTGTTGTCAGGCACCAATATTGTGCACGATTATTCTTCTTTGCAAAATAAAAGTATTCAATGTTTATATTTATGTGGAAAGATGTCCAAATGCTGATCCTTACGTCATTCGCCCTAAGCGGTATGCTTAAAAAACACGAGGACTGAAGTGCCACTGTACAGCGTGTGTCCTGATCAGAATATTTTTAAAGCTGTCATGTGTTTTAAATAAGGGCTTTCACGTTATCTTTTAACCTCTCAGGGCGAATGGTGGTCTTGAAAGAAACACAGCCGAAATCTTTCAAATTCTAACGTGGGCAATTGCCTTAGTAATTTTCTTAAATTACTTCATTTTATACGGCTTAGCCACCTGAATAAAGGTTGTTGGCATATACTCTGAGCTAAAAACAAGTGCTCCAATTGCACCTTACATTTAGCAATATAACATGGGCTTTCTCAGATTCTACTTATTTAGTGACAGAGAATATAACCCGCACAAAGCACACTGTACCTCCTCATCACAGAACTAAAATTAAAAAAGTGAATTTGTAAAAACACAGCAGTTATATCTGTAGATAGAATCTCATTGCCTCAGCTCAATGTCTCATCTGGAAAGTAAATGATTTGTCTTCATGATAATGAGTCTGATGTCCTGTACGTTTTGCCTGATGCCGTGTGCTGGTGTCCGGTTTACGTTGCTAAGCGACACAGCCTACCTACCATGAGGTAAAAAAGCAAGCCGACTTGCCCCTTAATGTGAAGTGCATTATACAGTATAACCCATGTGATGTGCAAAAGCACAGCACCTCTTTCTTTGCGGAAAGTTCCGCATTAGGTGTACCAAGATTAACGAATTTTTTACGGCTAATTTTCGGTGAAAACTGTTACATTACCATGGTCCAATTATCAACCTTTCGGCTGCCACGATTATTTTAACGTGTTCACTTCCCCGTAACCAAAGATGGTACAATAAACATGATTTATTATAATCTACACGCTCCAATAACATTATGTATCAGAGGACGAGGCGAAAGAAAGATATACATTAATTCTTAACCTACTGCACAACGTGGGCCTGACAACACAACAAACCCAGCGCATCAATGAAGCTCCATATAACGTTTGCAAAAGATTGATTGACAAAAATTGTCAGAAAATTCGACATATCTGTCACACTGCAAGAGCCGAATGAAGGAAAGCTGAGCTTATTACCCTGCAGCATGGTGACGTCAGACTCGATTCACCTAGACTGCAGTCGACTCGGTTCCTGTGTGTGCATGTAGTCGCAACATGCCCCGCCCGCCCTCAGGCTATAAACATGTGTCAAAAGTAGAGACTGCGTGGTGTATAATCCAGTAAGGAATAGATCCGCTTTTTGCCTCCAAAAAATACTCTCATTTTTATGACAAAAATCAAAATCTTCATTTGCATGAAAAGCAACAGCTGATTATTTGAGCACAAATAAATCAATCAATACACGACATTGGAGAATTGCCTACTTTCGTTACATGACAGTAGGTGACAGAAGAAACTATTAATTAGGGTTAATTCTGAGAGGTACTATCAGGCTTCAGACCAAGAAATATATATATATAAAAATATGTATGTATATATATATATATATATATATATATATATCATAATATACGACTGCTCATTCATTTATGTGGTGGGGAGCAAATACGACAAAATTTGGTCTGCATGCTGGCAACATAAATTCAAAACACGGAATGAAGAATGAATAAATAGCCTATACTTACATTCATATGTATAATTTTGACTGCTTTTTTTCTATATATTATATGGATTAAATAAATACTGATTATAGCGGGAAAAACCTAAATTAACCTGACGTCAAAAGGTATGGGGTAGGTCCTTGTAGTACACTTTTACAAAATACATTGACGCTGTAACGCATGTCTCCGTAAATCAACAGCTCATAAAGTTTCAAAATTGCGTCTGCGTTCTAGCTCGGCTTTGCTACAGAAAGGGCGAAAAGACGTTAATAATTTCAGGTATCCACAGATTGAGCGGGCATCTCTTATTGGATAATTAGGTGAGAATATTTACCACGCAATAAAAATCGTAGTTTCATTCCTACTTCGCTTCAGATTACCTCTTATCAAAGGAAATTTCTATACTAATTAAGGGCCCAGTGTTGTTACAGTACCAGTATAACAACGACCCAAGCATCCTCTTTAGACTTCTAAATCAACCTTTGGTTCAGTCCCTTTAGTGAAAGGAATACTGACTCCTCCATTGTGTATATAGATGATTCTATTTCCTTTGTTACTTCTGAGGAGAGAGAGAGAACGGAGAGAGAGAGAGAGAAGGGTCACTTCAGCAAATCGCCTTGGTGAGAGTGGACACATAATACAGTGGCTACAATGGAGCACAGACATACAGAAGTTTTTATCTCTGTGTCTCATCCCACTTCCACAGAGACCACCAGAATATTAGCGTAGCTCGTAGTCCGCAACTTTATACGGACTCGTTTTGCCATTCCTAACGGAACAAAAGCCATTTCCCAAATGAAAAAAATACGCATTTAACAATCGACGCTATGCAGTAAATTTTAGGCCTTGCAGTGTTCGCTGACTGAAAGAAGTGGGAAGCCAAAATTTGACATTTCCGTGTCTGAAGTAGTAAGAAATTAACTGTCCAGAACTGCAGAAGAACCTGAACCGGCACTGAAGTTTTCATTGTTACACCGTGCACGTTGTCGAGTCACTCAATTAGTATACCAACTAATGCACTTATATAAAATTTATACATTAAAACACTAAAATTGCTCCGACATGTTTCGGTCCTAAGACCACCATCAGGGAGCTGTATTTCTTTGCCTTGTTAAAGTCACATTAAAACCAGTCATAAATTAACTTCGTTGTACTAGTACGGTACTGTGGCAGCATGCCATGTTGTGTAATGTTATGTTGCAAAGAGTGCCCTTCTGTAGCGGGAACTCTTCGCAACATAACATTACACAACATGACATGCTGCCACAATACCCTACCAGTACAACGAAGTTAGTTTATAACTGGTTTTAATGTGACTTTAGCAAGGCAAAGAGATACAGCTCCCTGATGATGGTCTTAGGACCAAAACATGTCGGAGCACTTTTAGTGTTTTAATGTATAAATTTTATATAAGTGCATTAGTTGGTATAATAATTGAGTGACTCGTCACTGAAGTGTTGAAGCATTCTTCAAATTTGTGGCGTGTGTAGAAATGGTCGTCTGTATTTTACTTCATAGAACACTCAATGCCAGGGGCAAAACAGCGAATTTTCTACGTGTTGAACCATTTTTGTTATTAATATTTTGTTTTGTTTTGTTTTATTTAACTGTGTGCGTTTTTATAATAGACTAGAGCTCCCTCACACAATTCCCTGCTTACTGGGCAGAGGGTAAAGTGGTTGAGACGTGAAATTGATTACTTAGTTCTGCCTAGGCCTGAGCACAAAAATGCTGGAGGCTTTGTGTATACTCCCCATAGGAATTCATGATGTGGTACTTGATTAAAAATGTAGATAATTTTACAGTCCCTACCTTTTTGCTATAGATTAATGTCGCATATTAAGGGAAGAATATAGGCTGGGATTTTCGAGAATAAGTTGCTGGGTTGTAATTGGTAGGAGGTTGAAGGAGGCTGGCAAAAACTACATAACGAATTATTTAATGACTTGTATTTCTCACCAAATAGTGTCCAGGAGGATGTAAGACAGTGTGTTCAAGTTCCATCACTTAAGTAGATTTTTAGACTGATGACTACTAACTGAAACAAACAGCACTGCCACAGAGCCACAGACGCCTCCTTGAACATTCATAGATATAAAGCTTACTTTTCTTCTCAAAGGAAAAGAGTACCAGTTCCTTCTTTTAACAAACAAGATGAAATAGTAACACATTCGCCATGACACCGCCCCAGACTCGAGATCACGAATGGATTAGACCAGTGTTTCTCACTTTCTCCTTTTTCATGAGACAAGAGCCCAGTCCCAACAAATTTACTCGTAAATACCTTTCCATTTTTTTAAGTTCATACATTAAAATAAGATAAGTATTTATAAT
>Ga0123353_10011290_pt1 | contig 12569 bp, 6 predicted proteins | sample TergutLab28metaG_3_FD_92763 | JGI IMG/M metagenome (GOLD analysis project Ga0123353, IMG submission 92763) | Labiotermes labralis P3 segment gut microbial communities from Petit-Saut dam, French Guiana - Lab288 P3 | ecosystem: Host-associated > Arthropoda: Insects > Digestive system > Gut ... | reverse complement strand
TTTTGTAACTGAATTTCTGTGATTCCTTCGTAACTGGAATTAAATGTTTAGTTAAAAAGCAATTTGTAGAGTAACGTAACAAACCGTTTTTGAAAGATTTTGTGAGACGAAATTCGAGACGGGTAATACATAAAGTGCTCTGTATCTGACCATAATAATTGTTTGTCGACAAAGCCTCATGAAAGAAGAAATTACAATAAACTTGAGCTGTTCAGTAACTCTAATTACAACAGTTTTCTTAAATGTTCTGTCACCTGATGTAAGTAATCATGATAGTCAACTATCAGCAGCAAAAATCCAATTTCATAGTATCTGAGTTTTGAGATTTACTAAGCGTAATTCCAGCAATCAGACTGATACTATCTGGCGAAACTGTAGTCAGCTAATCGCATCACTCATTTCACATAACCCAAGTCACTCACGCTTTACCAGACAGGTATATTATATAAGGCAAAATTTCTACCTTTGTTCAAGGAGCATATTAATTTTTTAAAAGGAAGGCGTGTGATAGATTTTCGCCCAGAAGAACTTGATGACAGCCATCCCTACTATTCTGGACAGAAAGATATGCCTGTTCTTAGCAAGAATCATGCTTGAATTATTTAAACTTGCAATAATATGCTTAGAATAGTGAATTAACCAACTCTGTAATGCAGACTCCCTGCTGAGAATCTAATAATCACTCTGATAGACTAGAAATTTATCTTCTTTTACGGAACCTATATCTTCATTACCTCTTCGAAATATTCAAAGACTGGACCTTATACTGTGGCGGATAAATTCAACTCACATCCTCACACCGTGTTTTCTGATGTTGTGCAGAATACTGATTTGGGCCCATTCAGTCTTGAAAGTGAGCTTTGTGATTAACAAGTGCCGGTTTGACCTTAAAGTGCAGTGAAACAGGGCAAGTGTCCTTGAGCTGCGTGGACGAATGTGATTAATGAGAAACATATTTAAGGTTCATTCACTTAGGCGAAGGATGTGAGTTTTAACCAAACCTGACAGACGTTTGCTGAAAATTTGTTAAAAGTGTTCGGATCGTGTATTTTGAGCTGTTTGACAGGTGAAGGTCTATGTTTGTTATTAAAACGGAATATTTAGATCTTGAACTATTAATTCTGCATGTGCAGGGTGGAGGGGATATAATGAATGGACTGATATTCAGCAAATGAATGGACTGTTTACATTATAGGATGTAGGCTAAGTCCCCGATGGTTTTCCACTTCGCGGAACCTGGTAAAATATTCATCACGAACACTTTAATGCAACACCCGTTTTACGGGGGAGAAGAGTGATGCAGAGGACAAACTTGGTGGCGAACCGCAAAATAATGAGTTGCCCCCTTACCCCCTCAAACCTAGCTCAAAGTTCGCTCTAGCCAACCTGCGATAGACTCAACGTCAGACTTACCTAGATTGAAACCGGAAGAAACATGCAGAACATAAATTTAGTGGAATTCACAAAAAAATCTGCACTTCTCTAATTGATTAAAAGAGTTGTTGGTAATGAATCAACGAATCACAACATAACTGTGGGACTATTTTTATATTTATATTTTGTTGACCGTGCATCCTAATATGATGATAGTCTGTTTTACCAACCTGATGCACAAATTCTTTATTTCAATACATTTTTATACTCCTCTACATGTTTCGAGCACTATTATACTCATCTTCTGGAGGACAATTGTATTAGTACAGCATCTGATATCGTCACTCTCTTGAGGTGACTGTTCAGACTGTAGGTTACGAGAGGACTGTCGTAACCTGTGGTCTGAATTTGTGCATCAGGTTGGTAAAAAAGACTATCATTAGAACTGTGGAACGTTTGTGTTTGTTGAACTGCAAGAGACAGTTCTGATTTTGTTCCGTATTCCACGTGTAGTATGGAGTGAGACAACGGTAATGAGAGACTGAAGTCTCAAAAAACTGCGCAAGAAAATCCCGCTGCTGTGCTGTAAACGCGATTTCCTGTCTGTATAATTTAATTGATACAAACCTGGAAACTGGGACTTCAGGGGTTTTGCGTGTAGAGAACATTGTGGTGAAGTAGTTACAATTAAGTATCCATGGAGCAGAGACCTGCTTGATAAGATGAAGGTGCTTAAGTAGTCAAACTTCCCTCCATTGATGTAATCCGCAAGTTTATGACCGTCGTCAAAAGAGCCCGCCACAGGATGTTACCTGATTAAAACATCCGTTTTATATCCGGGGATCTATTATGACGGTATGTAATGCCAAATTTCTGTCTTAAATTCCTTCTGTGATAGTTCTGAAATAAACATTAAAATAGGTTTCCTGCTGTATTCAGGAAACTACTGGGTTGAAATAACGAATAGCCTCTTAGCAGTCTACCCTCACGTAAGACTTCGGGTTAATGAACCTAATGCGCATATGGCATGCATATACTTCCTTATATTTGTTTATGTGTGTTCCTACGTTGCTTTCACGTAATTAGTAGTCTGCTTAAAGTAGACACATTTTTAACTTTACTGGTGTGTTTGAGAAGCTTGTTACGTTGCAGAACATTATACGTATGTAACTTGAGGCTGTAGACTTGGAAACCAGTAAGTAAATATTAAAGAAGTTAATCTGGCTTGACAGAAACGACAGAATTCTCAGTGGAATGCTGCTGTGGTGGAAACGTCATGTGCTGAAACCTTGTAAAATTCCCCGTGCTCTTTAAGGTATAAATATATTGATGTCGCTTTCAATTATGCGTTAATTAATACCCACTGAATACTGAAAGACAGAGTTTGACAAATACCATCACCGTAGCTATATTGTCCACAGATAACACTTCAGCTGATACAGCTGATTCGTACTTTTTTTTGACGTCTCGTGTTCACAGCGTGCACGTTCTGAACTTTGGAAGTAGAGGAAAAAAATTTGACAGAATAAACATAAGTGTAAGGATCTAGAGATACATATTTTCGACAAAGGAGCTTTATTTCCTTGAAGACGAAACGCACACCGAGAATTATCTCCAATGAACTATTATTATGTAACACACAATACTATAAATTCGTCTCCTCCGACAATATTTTTGTTGGGTACTTCATATTATTATACACATATTTTACTTAACAATACTGCAGTACGGAGTATCCACCAGACAGTACTGTTTGTGGGACTGAAATAGAAAGTACCTTACTGTGTTAATACGCACACTATGGCCCTGGGGTCGACTCAGCCTGTGACAGAAATGAGTACCAGGAATATCTCCTCAAGGGTAAAGACGGCCGGTGCTTAGGGATGATAATTTTACCACCTTCATGTGGTCTTGAAATCTGGGAGCCTCAACCTTCAGGAACTTTCAGGGCCTGTTCAGGCCTGTACAGGGATTGATTTACCTTTTACTATTGCAATGTGTAATGCCATATGACGTAAAATATGTAATTACGAGTGTATAATGATATAATAATCCTAAAGAACTTTAATTTATACTGACGAAAATGTACTGAGATCCTTCAGGGTATAGTCCAATCCGGAGTTTCCATGTTTCGCTGATTACAGTCTGACTGTAATATACTGTACGTACAAGAACGTTGAAAGTAATGTTCTGTTTACTTTGCTTCTGTAGAGTCCCATTTGCTTCAGTGTTTTAACGAGGCAATTGTAATATAATATGCATACAAAATGTAGAGTAATTCACGGGATATTTTTCTCAATTAGTTCTTCTCATTTCCCTTGCGGACATCAGAAATTGAGTGGTCTGGCTCAGGATAGGAATGTGCAGCGGGTCTTTTATGAACAAACTGAAGGACTTCCGATTGTCATAAAATGCGGGGAAGTTCTTGAGTGTCTGAGGAGCTGTTAGCTTCTCAAGAGGACTCTGCTGCATGGAGTTAGTGTAGCTAGTTATTTAGGACGTCGGAAATAGAGGGGTTTCTGGATTTTAAGGTCAAAGAAGAGCAGAACATCGTTTAACATTTTAAAGCACGAATTTCCTGTAACAGATGTTCAAAAATTTAATTTACACCTCGCAGTCATAATAACAAATATTATTCCGACCTTCACACTAAACACGTAAATATATTTTGTGGGCAGAATGCAGATATTATATTGTTAAAGCAGCTGCTCCAGAGGGTTCACTGATCTGTTTAGGGCCGCCTATTGATTAGCAGTGAAAGGTTATTTGTCTTTGCCTCTTTCAGATATTCAATCATCCATCGTAAGTGCCTGTGATCTGACATATAATTTTTGGGGGTTGCGCGGGGGTACTTTGTTACAGTGGCGGTAGTCTTGCATTTTTACACTCTGCAGCGTTTTGTGTTTGTTCGGACGTTTCGGAAAAACGTACTGTCTGTGGATTGTGAGGTACCCTTCCGCGTTCAACTCATCCAGATTTAGTCATCCGCATTTCCACAGTTGTTACGTTTGACGAATATTTGTCACGTTTGGATTGTTGCCACATCGAGCGAACGAACACAGACTACTTCCCTTTTCCCATCTCCGAGTCGGTAAATGACCCGTCTAAGAAATCACCAGTGTAGGTTTACTTGTAAAGTCGAGATGTGATACGTTTCGGTGATCGTTGTTTATATATGATAAGAAGAAATGTAACTTGTGCGTGTGTGTGGATAATCAGTATGAATCGGTTACGTCGAGAGGTCAAGTACACAGGACGTCGGAACGTGATTACAATGACCACGAAAATATGGTAGAGTACTCGAGCAAGAAACTGTGCTTTTCGATGGATACAGTGGCTTCTTTCTTCGAGGATAAGGCGGCCGGGTCGTGAGGTTAACCTCTCATCTGTCCAGTTCCGAGGTTAATGAATGGGGCCATACATCTACTCCCCGATACGCCGTCGTGGCATGGACAGGGGCAACTTAAAATTTGTTTACCCGGCTAAAACATTTGCCAAATACACCTGTCGTGGGAACAGATTGACAATTATTTACTTGGTTCCTTGTACAGTGCAAAATTACTGCTGCATGTGACACGTGCAACAGTCGTGCGACACGATGTCAGAACGTGTCTATGGGCCAGCAGTTCTTAGCTACCCATCGCTGTTTCATCAGCGTGAGTTAGGTCTGTGTCTGCCATGACACCATCTACTATTAAGTAACGTAGGCCAGGCTGCACTCATACGCATATCAGAAGACGCATTATATTTTAGAAACGGGAGTCTCCACGACTTGAGGAAGCTACTGACATCCCCCGATCCAATTTTTTATTGCTCCTCTTCCAAAAATCAGGGTATTGTCATAAATACAGTATGTAGAATAGAGGAAGAAGTTCAGAGGTGTGAATTTCAATTTCACGGTACAGCAGGCTGGGTTAGCGTGATGCAGGGACGGTAGGGACAGAGTTGCAGCAATTTAGTACAGCCTTGTGAAGAGCTTGGAGGAGCTGGAGCTTTTGGAACCACAAGATCGAAAGTGGTAAGAAGAAGGGCGAAGGGAAGAGGGGGCTAATCTGAGACATGTCTCCATACTTGGCGGCGACAGTTTCATTTTCCTTCCACAGGACATCAACAGAGAAGGTATGTTCCATATGCCTATCTCCTTACTTCTAGCTATACTTGTGAGCAGATAAAGGGACATGGAAGGAGAATGGACTTAATTCACTCCGCTAGCAGCCAGGCTGACGTGTGCTGGTGATATTATGCACAGAGATACTGAACATGTCCATGCAACCTTCTGTGGTGGGAAGGAGGTAGCTTCTGTTGTGTAAGTAAGACGGTTAAAAGAAGCATCTGCCACCGCTAGCGGGGTAGACCCGTTAATAAGCACTGTAGACGAGCCGGAACTGCTCAGACCGTGTAGTTGCTAGACAACAGTCCGGACGACTGCGGAATCGTGGTTTGATTCCCGGTAGCGGAGCTGTCTTGTTTCCAAAACTATCAGCCCGGTGCCGGGCCAACGCAGTCTAATTGGTGTGCAACGAAGGTTATTTAACTGGGAGTAAAACGGCCCGGACGTGAAGCTAATCACTCAGCTTTGTCTGTCACCAAGGCTGAGGATGAGTGGAGTTATAAATCTATTCTCCCACGCGTATTTATGCCGTGCGCAGTGACAACTTTTCTTTTAACAAAATAATAATATCACGAATTGAGCTATGCTCCGGCCTTCCATATTGTAACTTTGTTTCTTCCTTAAGGGAAATTAAAGGTGTTAGAAATGCGTTAATTTAATGATCGTGTGGTAGGGTAACGTTGTTCATTCTGCTCAATGAATTGTTAGAATGCGTACTGTCGGGTATTAATTTGCATAATTATACGACTCGGCAACAATTTTAAGTGTATTAGCTCGCTGCAGTGGGTCTGCAGAGGTTTTACCAGTGCGTCATTTACAGCGATACCAGTTGTTTTAGAGTGCAAGGCGACAGCTGCTCTGTATGCTCAGGAGAATATAAGGGGAAGGAAAGAAGAGGAGGAGAGAGAATATTGCATAATGAGGAGCTTCTTAATTTGTAGTGTCACACCAAATAAGGAGATCAGATAGAGGAGGGTAAGATGGCAGCACAAACGAAAAGATGATGATGATGATGATGATGATGCATACGGAATTTGAGTGGGGAAACCTGAACGGAAAGGCAGTGTTGGAAACCTAGTCTAGAATGCACAATAATATTAAAATGAATCTTAACGGAATATGATGCGAATGTAAGGAGTGGATTATTTTGGCTTATCACAGAGACGAGTGGCGGGATGTTGTGAGCTCGGTAACGTTAAGATTAAGAAAGATGCTTGGAGCTTCTTGACATGGCGATTCATTGGTAGTGTATGAGGAACGTTTTACATCATGGAGTTGGTTATTGGATATTAAACATTTTGTATGATTGTGTCATCTGAGAATTCTCTAACATCGAGTTCGTGGCGACCGAGTCAGGAGTAACTACAAAGCAGTCCGTAGGCTTCTGTTTCTGTGTGCGTCTTTTCAGAAGCTCTCCTGAAAGATACCACGGAAACGAGTTTTTTAAACATCGTGGAACTTACGGGTGAAGATTCACCCTGTTATTGCCGTCTGCTGTAGTTGCGACGCACGTCCAGGTAGTGGCCTTTTTAGATTTCAGTCTTCTGGGATAAGATGCCACGTCGATTGCCATGTTTGCCGACGTTTCGGAAGAGTTTGCTGTCCCTATATTTTGGATAGACGAAGAGGAGTCTTCCTACCAAAGAAAGCGGCGTCGTATTCCGGGTGCCTGTAATCTTAATCAACAAGGTTGCGAAAACTTAAAATCACACAGTAGCTTTTGTTTTAGTGTGTCACTTGCAACCTATAGGAAGTGATATGGCAGTTCTTGAGTTTGCCTCTTTCCAGTAGCGATTTTAGGAATTTAAGCTTATGGGAACGACATTGTTTTATTTACAGCTCCCTGAAGAATGAAAGGGGAAAAATACAGATGGTGCTGTTGTTGGCAATCTAAGGACATGTGGCGTCTGTGTGCTGTATCTAGCCAGTTGGGTGTTAGTGTCGGTCATACACTGACGAGCAGGATAAAGTTGACACTCGGGTCTGATATACTGATATGTTCACTGTTAGGCTGTTCAGATGATAGTGTGGTCTGGGTTGTAGAATGGTATAATTTTGTAAATTCATACCGGAGCTTCAAAAGAACATGGAATCTCCATTTTCAGAACAGACAGTTTAGGTTCAAGTTGACACAGAGTGAGTAAGTTGGATTCGGTTGGCTGTAGTTATAGGAAACTCGTCTCTTGGAAATGTCGGTATCCATATACCAGGCTACACGGTGTTATAACCCAGAAGACTACAACCTGAACAGTACCCACCCTTGAAAACCTATGAATATGTGCAGTAGGTTGTGCTCTTTGTTCGAAACGTTGCTCTGACTTCAAATTTAGGGTTTTTTTAAAACTCAAAGTTGGAGGCAGTGTTTTCTTTCGAGAAGACGGTAACCACATACTAGAGTACATGTTATCAGAAGCCAGAGGAGAGAAGTATAAATTTCACCGCTATGAAAACCTCAAATCTCGTACGGGATAAAAATATTTTAAACGCACCAACTCCTGTCCAGAGTAAAATTGATGATAGGAAGGAAGCGGAGAAAAAGCGTGTGGGAAAGTTAGAGTGCGCGCAGGAAAGCCTCCTTCGAGTCTGTTTGCTACACTTTAAATTTTCCGTGGCAAACTGGAGTCTACACCTGTGAGCTTAACAGCCCTGAGAAGAACACGTTCGCCGAACAGAAATATCACTGAACACAGACGTGGCATCCAAACCAGCCGCAGAATGCAGCACATTTTACAAAGCAAACATTTGATATAAGAAATCAATAATATTGCAGCATCTTCACGACCTACACTGAAACTGCAAGAGTATATGATCATATGCCTGAGGGTATTTGTCACTTCTGGTGTCGGTGCAGACTCGCAGTCAGGTGTTATATTTCGAAAATCTTGATTGAAGACTTCCTGTTGCTGGCCATTTATTGCAATGTTTATCGTACTGTCACATTATATATGGCATTTGTTTTGAGTCTGTTTCAAACACAACGTCTCTGAAACTGAATCTGTTTTGTTATCAGCTATGCATGAAGGTCTCTGCTCGGGGGTCGTCGATGAATGAAACTAGTTCTTTCTGCCAGATGATGGCTGAAACAGATCCATTTTCCAAAACATGGGTTTTGAAGGAAACTCAAAACGATGGGATGTGTTTAAAATGTCCTGCTTTTTATTGCAACACACTATCGTAACAACAGTGGCACTTACTGCAGGGTTACACTGTCGCTTTAAGTCGACCTTATTCTTCTGTTTTTGGCATTGTTTTATATATATATATAAAATATTTGACTGAAAACAGAGACACTTGTAAATATATTGTATGCTGCATTAGACACTTCAGTTTTTCACATTACTTGCGTTACATTTGTAAGCACAAGCAACTGTAAGATCAGCGGCGTTATTGCATTTGGTAGTGTTGATACTGCATGGGGGTAGCAGTAGGCCTACCGTGTACTTGTTATTGTGTTTGTGGGCAAGGGTAATTTTCGACAAGAACATGTAATTAAACAGCTGGCAATAGATAGTATCATCATTATCATCGTCATAATCATGATCGGGTGCAGGAAACATTCATCTTTCAGCTGGAGCTTCTCATTAGTGTGTAGTGGATGGCTTATTTTGGTGTTCTCTTGTCATCCATTATTAACATTTTTCTAACATCATAGATCTCTGTTCATTATGTTTTATTCATAATTTTATTTCTAATCCTATCCATTCTTGGTTTTGATCCTTTAATTTATGTTGATCGAGTGTTTGCTGTGCGTATTATTTAACATCCGCGCTGTATTCGGATGTTAATAATGGATTTTCTCTTGTCTAATAGAATTTTAGTTGCTCTTCGTTCCTTGTTTATCTTTACGTTTCCGTGTATTTGTTGGAATCTGTGCATTTTCGACACCGTTACTAATCACCATTTTGATTATTTTGTGTTTTACTCGAGTGTCGTTAACATCGAGCAGCTGATGAAATTCTAAGAGGCCGTGTCATTTATGTTCGCTCGTAATGGATTGAAGGCATTCGATTCATCATGAATTATGACAGTTGCACTTGGTTAGTCGTGCAAGTTGTCCTGCATTACGTGAGAGACTTCACGTACATACTGTACTTTTTGCCTTCAGGTAGTGCTGCTCTGTGAACAAGTGAAATTTGAAAATAGTGTGCAGTGTAGGGCAATGTAAGAGACGAGTCCATTACCATAATGTCCGCCTAAATTAAGGAATTCGATTTATGTACTTTAGACAGAGTGTTCTTACCGCGGTAATCAGCACTGCAGAGTGGGTGCCATCATCGGTTTCTATTCAGCGACGATATCCGCTCTATGGTTTGTAGTTCCGTGGTAGAAGAGCACATTGCGGCTGAGAAAGTGTTAGTTTTTAAAGTTCGTTTGCATAAACTCTCTCCTACTAGTCATTCTAGTTGACGCTCGGTGACAAAGAATGGCTCTCAAGTTGCGTATTACGTTGCTAGCGAGACAAACCGATCACGTGGACACTATCGCTCACAACCCCCTACGGCGGTGACAAGGGACTGAGAGGAAAAGGAATTTTTGGACCAATGAAGATTTCAAAATTGATTACTTTTGTTCGCCAACTTGGCAACCCTGAACTTCCACACTTTGCCGTACATTCCATTTTCCCGCCACACGTATTTTCTGCTCTTTTTAAAAGCGCTTCCAGCACTTAAAACCCTCTGACCGTGTCTAGCAAACAGGCCAATGAATGAGAAGATATATTGAGACAGACGGGGATATCAGCTGTAAGGAAAACTTCGAAACTCTGTAAAATCTAAGATATCTGATTTGAAATTAGAATTTGGGCTTCAGGAATTATTCCCATTAAAGTATGTTTAGTTGTGTTTACTACGGTTGAAGACATTTCGGAAATATTGAGTTGTAGACCTTAAGATTTTAATTCATGAATACTTGGTGTCCAAATTTGGCGCTGCCTTCCAGCTATTGGGCTGCTCTTAGTTTTTTATTCATTGATTATTGCATTGTGATGTCTGGATCAACCTAATTTAGAGAAATTTATAAAAAAAATCTGCATGCTTTTACTTAATTTCGAGAAGTTTATAAAAAAAATTGGCATTCTCTTACTTCACCGCCACACAAGGTGGTGTAGGAGAAAAGGTAATATAATTCCACGCATTGAGAAACTTGGCACTAGAAGGAAATTACTGGTCAGTTTCAGTCTCTGGTAGACTGACCTGCAATAGACACTGGGCTAGAGGATGGCTGGACTCCATATTGAGTATGGAGGCGGATGCCATAGAACAGGCGATGTCACTGCTGGGAATCGACCCCTGGTTCTGTGGGCCGTAGACAGTCGCTATATGAATAGGATTTTTCACGTGTTGTATTCACTTTTTATGCAGTTATAGTTTGAAGTTTTGAGGAATTTGACATTCAACGACGACAGATATTCTGGCCCAGTTTCAATCCCCCGAAAAGAGCTGTCCATTCTGACATTTTAGTGTTAAAATAGCAGTATACATACTGAACACTAGCCTATAAAGGGATGATCATGACTTAGAAGCTGTGTACCTTATTGTCCGTCACTGGCAATACTGAACGTAATCAGATTAAGGGTAAAATCACTTTTACGTATATAAAGGGTAAAATTCCAGTTACTTAATTGAACTGATGACTCTGCACTCCCTCTACACGCAAAAAAGTAAGTATCGACACCCAGAAGTATAGGTGAAGCTTTAGTATGCAGTGTGTGTTGCAGAAGTTGGGGACCCATTGACCATAAACACTTTGCAACATACCCTCTGTAAAAACAGTTTCTCACACTAATGTGTGCATTCAACACATATTTCTCGCATACTTACACATTAGCGAATAAACATCCTTCATTTAACTCCATTTTCGAAGTTACATCTGATTTCATGGCGTGAAGCCCTTAGCGAGAAGCTGGTATTCAAGAAATGTTCCGCATTTTATCAAATTCCGAATGCAAATCAATCACTTATTATTCGGTTTCAGTGCTGTTTATTTATCCGCAAAGCCTTTCCATCTTTAATTAGTTCGTCAATTAAATGCACTGTTTCTGTGAATGATGCAATATTTTTTACATTGTCCAAATTTATAATTGGCGTTATGCTTATTCGTATCTACAAGCATAATTCGACCTTAGAGGTACATCTGTGTACAGAACAGTATTATATATCTCCACTGAAAGGCGTGGGCGTTTTATAAACAATGAATATTACTGACTTCTGGGGTGTAAAGTCTTGTGATCATCCGTCAAATTGGCAACACAAGTTTCTTCCAAACGCTCGTAAGTGGATAACGGACTACATAAAGTCGCATCCCAAAAAACACTAAACATTATATTCACCATTGTGATAACCTCAGATGTCAGTCGAGAAAGAAGTAGGCGGGTGACATTTTATTATTACCTGAAAACGTTTCGTCGTAACTTACTTTCACGTCTTGTGCAGCGGTCTGAAATTTCATAACTCGACACAAAAGCGGTCATGTTGTCAGCCTGCCATCCAATTGTTTTTCCGACTGATGAACCGTTTCCACTTCCCGTAGTGCAGTGATAATACCACGTAATTAGACAGTCAACTGACCCATGACTGCATTGTGCGTATCTTCTGTGGGTGTTGTTGCGGGTTTACATAATACGAGGGCCCACATGGCGAAATAATGACCAGGAACTATCAGTTAATCGCATTAACAATATGGCTAGTAATCTGATGATCGCAAAGTCCGGTATGTTTCAAATTAGACTTAATAGGATTAATGGGGTTTTTTTTCCTACCTTACGGGTTTTGTGATAGTGTTAATATGATAATTATAATGTGTAGCTTAAATTCAAAATGATTGCGCTGTTTATGTTGAGGTACAGCTTGATAATCAGTAGACCTTATCTAATTAAGCAGTATATGTTAGAAGTATCGCTTCCCGGAACAGGAATACTGAGAATATTTTTGGAGGATTTTGCTTTGGAATCATGATGTTTAACGATAATTTAAAACATGATTTTGCAAGCATGTAATAGCAGACAGTACTTCAAACTTTCAGCTCCGTGTTAATATAAATCCAACCAGATGCAACAGTATGCAGATATTTATTCACTGCAAAGTCA
>Ga0123353_10011289_pt1 | contig 12569 bp, 9 predicted proteins | sample TergutLab28metaG_3_FD_92763 | JGI IMG/M metagenome (GOLD analysis project Ga0123353, IMG submission 92763) | Labiotermes labralis P3 segment gut microbial communities from Petit-Saut dam, French Guiana - Lab288 P3 | ecosystem: Host-associated > Arthropoda: Insects > Digestive system > Gut ... | reverse complement strand
GAGCTATACCTCTACTCCCCCTATTGGCCGTACGGCCTGTACAGAGCCTCAGTGCCTGTACAGTACAGCTATACCTCTACTCCCCCTATGGGCCGTACAGCCTGTACAGAGCCTCAGTGCCTGCACAGTACAGCTATACCTCTACTCCCCTTATTGGCCATACGGCCTGCACAGAGCCTCAGTGCCTGTACAGTACACCTATACCTCTACTCCCCCCATTGGCCGTATTGCCTGTACAGAGCCTCAGTGCCTGTACAGTACAGCTATAACTCTACCCCCCCTATTGGCCGTACGGCCTGTACAGAGCCTCAGTGCCTGTACAGTACAACTATACCTCTACTCCCCCTATGGGGCTCAGTGCCTGTACAGACCCTCAGTGCCTGTACAGTACAGCTATACCTCTACTCCCCGTATTGGCCATACAGCTTGTACAGTACAGCTATACTTCTACTCCCCCTATGGGGCTCAGTGCCTGTACAAAGCCTCAGTGCCTATACAATATAACTATACCTCTAGTGCCCCTATTGGCTGTATGGCCTGTACAGAGTGTCAGTGCCTGAAGAACGGTGCGCTTTAAATTATGACAGATTTATGATAAAAACATCATATTATTTTTGTGAACATTCTCAAAATATCATCATCTTAAAATGGAGCTTGAATTGAGAAAATCACTAAAAAAAAATCTCTGTTAATACAAAGGCATTGTAGCCAAAAGTGGCTTGTGCAGTTCGTAAGTTTCTAATGCAAATTTACTGAGTATTAAGCAAAACTTGATGAGAGAAGCAGAACTTGATGACAATGCATTCTTCCTTCAAAATCAGACTGCACCTAACATGCATAACAACGAACCTCCGATGAGGGTACTGCTCCAAAAATCATTAGAGTACCTGAATAGACAGCAAGTGATACTACAGCACCCAGTGGCAGAAAGCCGTACTACTTGCGATTCTTGGTGCTAGTGGTTATTTCAGGAACTTCTGGTTACACCTGCGTATGGTATACATAGTTAGCACCCCCACCAAGAGGCATACTGCCATTCAAATTTACCACTGTTTTTTTCTTTCAATGGATTACATTTTTACCACATATAAGAATCACACTATATGCACTATGCTTTATATCCTACACCACATACCAGCATCTTAAAAACTCAAGAAGCAATAATTACTGTCTTAGGAACATGGATAATAAAGATGTACCTGTTACAAGAGAGTCAATAAGCCACGTCAAATGCCAGCAATCTAGATCACAATGTCACCAAGGATTTTGAAATGTTGAGGCTTCAAAATACTGCAGTTCTGTTCTTTTACAACATTGAGTTTCATTACTGGGTGTTCACTGAACAGCAATTTTGGACTGTGTACTGGTCTCACCTTCAACAGTCAATGCTATGAGCTTACATCTACAATGGTAAGTTAACGAAGAAGCATTGAAACAACAAGCGGCAAACACCCAGGGATACAGTGCAACATTCCTGAGTAACGTAGACAACAACTACTGATCTAACTCAACGCAATGTGATAAAATTCCGAGTGTACTTCAGGCCGCTGACAGTGCCACCCTAGAGAAGCACCGCCTGTCTCCTACAGTGAAACAAAGACTCTGGCATGGCACATCCAGATCTTTTCACACCAGGAGGAAAGCTGCGAGTTTCTTGCCAAATGTGGAGAGACGCAGAATATGTAAACCAGTTATCAAGTGTAAGGACCAAATAACACAACCTTTATTTGGTCCTTATGCTTCATTACTGATCAGCTCGACAAATTCCTAAAACTAAAAAATAAAATATATAAAACTCACCTCAGGTTCAGTCTTTATATCCAGTGATGTTATTAGTAAAGGGTCTTCCTCATCTTCTACTTCCGCCCCCCTTTCTAGTTTAATGTCAGCAGTGACAACATTACCATCATGGCTATCTGTCAAACATGTCTCACAACATGAAGCTGGTTCAACTTTCAGTACATCCATGCCATCCTGTAATATCACAATAGCACTGTAAATCACAAACGTATGCTCCGTAACGTGAAACATAACATGTGGTCCATACTCAACTGTAAGCAGCTTGACACAATGCCGCCAAGATAAGCGGGTGTACGTCACCACAGCATGGAGCGCCCTCAGGTTGCAGACAGAGGAATGGCCTCCAATATGGAGGGAAGCTGTGAATACATTGAATATGCAGTCGTGGACATCCGACAAGGGGTGATACTCCAGCTTGGGGGTTGGCTGACAACTCCTCACCTCAAAAAAGTGACCTTGTTACGAAAAAGACAAAAATGCCTTGGGCTTGGACTGATCGTTTGGTACAACATAAGCAATGGAAAAAGGACATGAGATTTGGTATGTGGAATGTTAGGAGCCTGTATAGGGCAGTTTCACTTACAGCAGCGGCCAGGGAATTAGTAAGGCAAAAATTAGATTTAGTGCGTGTACAGAGGGTTAGGTGAGACCTAGGGGGGCACGGTAAGAGCAGAGGATTACATTTTTTTCTATGGCAAAGGAAATGAAAATCATCAATTGGGAAGAGGATTTTTTGTACACCACAGAACAGTATTAGCAGTTCAGAGAGCAGAATTTGTAAGTAATAGGTTGTCATATACAGTTATGAGAGGTCACTGGTGTAATATCATTGTTCTGAATGTGCATGTACCAAGTGAGGAGAAAAGTGATGATTCAACAGATAGTTTTTATGACAAATCAGAGCAGGTTTTTTTTTTATCATTTTCCTAAGTACCATTGGAAAATTCTTTTAGGAGATTTTAATGCTAAACTGAGGAGAAAGGATTTTTCAAACCAACAGTTGGGAATGAGAGTCTACATCAGGATAGGAATTATGCTGGTGTTAGAATAGTAAACTTCGCCCACATCAAATAATCTGGTTGTTAAGAGCACGATGTTCTCGCGCCAAAACATTCATAAATACACACTGACCTCTCCTGAAGGGAAGACTCACAGCCACACTGATCATATATGGACAGATAGGAGATGGCATTCGAGTCTACCCGATGTACGATCTTTCAGAGGAGCTGACTGTGATACTGATCACTATATGGTGGTTGCAAAAGTTAGGGACAGACTGGCAGTAACTAAACAAGCAACACAGAAGTCTGATGGGGAAACACTGAATCTCAGGAAGCTAAGCGAGTTTAGTGGTTATGAAACCGTATCAGATTAAGATCTCAAACAGCTTTGGAGAACTTAGATGACAGTGAGGATATAAAGAGGGCTTGGGAAAACATAGAAGAGAATATCGAAACCTCAGGTAAAGAGAGTCTAGGTCTGTATGAATTGAAGGTGCATAAACCCTGGTTTAATAAAGAATGCTCAAAATTTTTAGATCAAACGAAGCAGGCTAAAATGCAGTGGTTACAGGATCCAAGTCAAAGCAATGTAGATAATCTGAACAATGTTAAGACGCGAAGGTAGCAGACATTTCAGGAACAAAAAAAAGAAGGCACATCTAAAAGCTAAAACTGAGGAACTTGAAAATAACAGTAAGTGAAAATAATATTAGGGATTTGTATAGGGGCACTATCAAATTCACACAACACAATTACATCCCCCTCTGACACCAATGGACCACCATAACAGCACACTACAGCTACACATCTACAGAAACAGCAATGCAAAACAATCTCAAAACAGCTCACCTCAGGTTCAGCCTCTTGCACAGAAAATGTGGACGGCATGTGAACGCCACCCATTTCCGTGACAGAAGAGCCCTGTTCACTCTGAGCATCCACATCTTTCTCTGTTTTGATTTCGTCAACCATCTGCTGCAAAATCATAAATAAAAGAAAGTAATGTCAGCTGATACACTCACAATACTTAAGTAACACAGGAAATGTGATGCACCACAAGTACGGGCACCCACAGGTCCACACAACAAACAAACAAACAACTACATGGTGCATTGAGATTTTCAGAATAATTCTTTTCACGTAAAAGAACACTGAAATACACGACACAAGTACATGAAGAATACTCATGAGTACTGAGTTAGTGATAAAGAAATACTTGCCTTCCTGCAATAGTGTACAGATAAGTAGCCAGTTCAGCAAGCTTACTGGTTTCGACACTTATGTAACCAAATGGTTCTTAAATGTTTCATTTTTAGAGAAATTTTCAGAGTTAATTTTCAGTACACATTAATCACAGAACACAAACACACACATACACATACAGTCATGCGCCGCGTAACGATGTTTCGGTCAACGATGGACCACATATACGATGGTGGTAAGAAAATTTGGAAAATCTAGATAAGCTGATTGTGGAGGAAAATTACCTGCCAGAACAAATCTTCAATATGGATGAAACCTCCCTATTCTGGAATGGATGCCTGAAAGGATTTTCATCCAAAGGGAGGACAAGTCAGTGCCTGGTTTCAAGATTTGTGTAAGTACACTCTATGACATTCGCACAATGACAAAATCACCTAACGAAGCATTTCTCAAAATGTATCCCCGTTGTTAAGCGACACATGACTGTATACAGCATGTGCATGCATTCATACACACCTACACGCACATGTAAATGCACACGCGCACGCACACACACACCATATTAATTGTGCTTTGTGCTGAATCCACACTAATGACACAGGACCACATTCACCCTACAAATATGTGGACGACATTAAACCATCCTGAAGATGGTACAAACACACAACAGGATTTGGAACCCTGTTGAAAAGACATCAAATTCTACAAACGGTGCAAATATCATGGCAGGAGGCAAGCTGCATTCATGGCATCGCTCTCAGATACACACTTGTCTGAATAACTGTCTTTACAAATGCATAGTTACTTCAAAACATCAACATCAAAATTTACTGTCATCAACAGACAAGTTTTAATCTCCAGCACACCAAGAAATGAGATGCTATGTTGCAAAAACAATCTGAAAACAGCTTACCTGAGGTTCACCCTCTGGTACAGAAAATGTGGATAGTACGTTAACTTCACCCGTTTCCATGACGGTAGGATTGCCTTCGCTCAGAATATCCCCCTCATTTTCTATTTTGATTCCATCAATTGTCTGCTGCAAAATTATAAATAAATGATCATTCTGTCAGCTCATACATTTCTTGTATTTTGAATTCACACACAAATTCACACACACGTGCACAACAAACACTGTAAGTACGTGTCTCACATAATTTCATCCCATTTAGGTCCAAATATCCTCCATGGCACCCTTTTCTGAAACATACCACAGTCTATGTTCCTCCCTTAAATGACAAATACCATGCATCACACCACATAAACAAAAAGTAAAATTACTGATATATATATATATATATATATATGTGCACGTGTGTGTGTGTTCCATATTCTGTGCATTAATTAGATATATAAAATTTATTAAAAATGCCAACGAACGTGCTTTGGTTTTACAAATGTAATTTTATTACATAGTAACGACCGGCATCAATGTGTTGGTAGTTACGACATATTTACATTCAGAAAACCAAAGTGTATCCTTATTGTTACACCGTGCATATCGTCGAGTTATTTAATCAGCACACCAACTGATGCACATATATAAGTTTCACATTAAAACACTACAATTGTTCCGACATGTTTCGATCCTAAGATCATCCTCAGGGAGCTATACTTGCTAAAGTCACAATTAAAAATAGTCACTGATTAACTTCGTTGTACTAATAGGGTGCTGTGGCAGCATGTCGTATTATGTGAGGGTACGTTGCTGAGAGTGCCCTACTGTGGGTGTGCGTCCTGTGCTTCGCTGCGTATCACGCAGTACAGTACAGTACAGTACAGTACAGCACTGTAAGTGGCTTTGGTCTTTCACTGAGGAAACTGGGATAAACATGCTTGATATGGCTTACTTTGGTGATGAAGCATGGTTCCATCTTGAAAGATACATAAACAGACTTCCAAGAAGAAAAAATCCATGCGCACATTACATAAAAAGTCCTTACATGTACAAAAAAAATTAGTGTGGGGTGTATGTTGTCTCGCAGGCATTTAGTTCATCCCACGTCCTTTGCGACCACAGTCGAGAGTATGTGAGGACATCACAACGCGATTCATTTCGATTTTGGGCTTCACTGCATATTAATTGCATTTTCTAAAGTAAAGATGAAAAGCAATCATGATAAAAGAACAAGGACTTGATGTGTTAAGACAGTCTTAGGTTGATGTCGATTTGATGCTATTACAGCAGAATTCCTTTAGTCCAGAAGCTGGTACTCTGGATAACGTGTTACTCGCTTGGTCACTTGTGACACAAAGACAATGGCAAAGAACATACAAAGAAACTGCTGTGTTATGAGAGTCCCTTACAACATCAAATTTCTGTCCATTACCACCTGCTCCATCAGCATGTAGTTAAAACACACAGTACAACAAACAGCGGGAAATGAACCATGTACAGTGACTGCATATGGGCCAGGACAGCTCAGTCTGTATAGCGACCTGCTACAGGCTGAATGGTCCGGGGATCATATCCTGGTGGGAGGCAAGATTTTCCACACCTGTCCAGACCAGCTCTGGGTCCCACTCAGCCTCCTATAAAATTGGTACCAGGTCTTTCCCAGGGTTACAGTAGCAGGGGCGTGGCGTTGACCACCCACCCCCATCTAGCACCGAGGTTAGGGAAAGAGTAGAGCTATACCTCTACTCCCCCTTTGGGCCTTTTTGGTCTGTTCCAGGGTGAACTTTACCGTTACCTTTTACACTGACTGCATATGATTCCCAAAATAAGCTGCTGTTAAAAATATGTATCACCTAGCAACACTAATATCTGGCTGGCTGGCTAACAGACGTACAAAAATTGATAATACTTGTCACATAGCACCAAGTTCATTCTGACAATGTCAATTCAGTATACCAGTATACAAGATGGTAACACTCTTATCCAAACCACTCACCAAACACTCCTTCATAGCAGGAATCGTTTCGTCCGCTTGTTGCAATGTAACTGCTGGAACTGCTGGTCCAGAATACCGTACAGAGTTTTGTAACCACACAACTTGCCGATCACACATGATGGTCTTCAAGTAGTCTAAGAATGTGCTTCACAGCAATACTACTGATATGGCTTCACAAATATGGGTATACAATGTGGAATCATCCTGAAAGAGAACATACTGAACGTAAAATGTGTTTAAAGAGAACATATATATTATTACATAAATACAGTCAAACCCTGACACTACTCCCACCCGGATGTAACGCCACCCTCAAATAGCAACCATGAAAAGCTCTAAAGAGATATTCCCTATCATGCAGTCATCTGATTCACTGCCACCTACAATATTCAGCCATGAACTGCAGTGAACAAACAGTCGCACTACAGTGTTTTGATGGTATATATAGGTGTATTTATACTTTACCCACACACAGGACAAGTGATTGTGGGCCAGCATAGTATAGTTGGTACAGTGACTTGTAATGGACTGGACGGTTCTGGGATTGAAACCCAGGGAGGGCAAGATTTTCCACACCCAACCTCCTGTAAAATGGATACTGGGTTCCTTTCCCAGGGGTAATGCGGCCAAGGCAAGGCACTGACCACCCACCAGTACTATCTAGCACCAAGGCTAAAGAAAGAAAAGAGTTATACCTTTAACCCTCTAACTTAGGGACCTTCGTGGTCCACTCTAGGGTGAATTTTACCTTATTTTATCTTTCTTAAGGATGAAATGATCACAAGCCACAAGTAAAGTGTAACCTTTGGCCTCTTCCAAATCCTGAAGGAAATAAGGACATATGAATTTTATAACATACAGATTTGTATACACAATGAACAAATAAATGGAATGAATATCAGTCACAACACAACCTATCTTTATTAGCCAACAGAGTTCATCTGTGTAACTGAGAAGCATATTTTGACCTGAATTAGATCACCTTTAGGCTCTTAACTATGTAAATAAATGTTACGAAAAGGACAATACATAAGTAATTGTGCCATAATCATGAAAATTCTTTGAGGTATAATAAGATAAAATTATGTGAAAATAGAATTATATGCATATATATATACACACACACACACACACACACACACACACACACACACACACACACAAGGTAAATCAGTCCCATTACAGGCCCAAGGTGCCCAGAGGGTTCCAGGAAGTTAAGGTTCCCAGATTACATGACAATGCCCCAGGATGGTGGTAATGTTGCCAGCCTTACGCACTGGCCGTTTTTACCTCCAGGAAATAATCCTGGTACTCATTTCTATTAGAGGCTGAGTCAATCCCAGGGCCATAGTGCGATTGGAAGGATTATATCAATGAAAAATTCCAGTGACACCATCTGGAATCGAACCAGCGACCTTCCGATTTGTATCACAGTACCTTAACCACTGTGCTACCGCGGTCACCATACATATATCAGAGATTTTACATCAAATGTTGTCAAACACACTTCATTTTCTAATTTGAGGCTGTTAGGACACATCAGTCCAAGTGGTATTGTGAGAATACATAATTTATAATTTTAAATTCTGGTATCAGAGTTCCTTTCATCTACATTCATAGTAAGTAGAATATACAAATAGAATTATTTGGATTTCCAAAGCCAAAAACACTGCATCCAATACAACATGCAGTTGACCAAGATGCAGTCATACTTGAGGCAGTCTGAACAGTCCAACCACAAGTGGATCCAGAATATCTCAACAAACCCACGAGCCATGACACACAGTACACAGAAGTCTTATATATTACAGTTATTACATACTTAAGCCTTTAAGCCAGAATATCATACTGTATGACTGTAACTCTGTTACTGAGATCATCTAAAATGAATGGTTCATCCCTCAAACTCCATTTACTGACGAGGTGATGTTCATGACAAAATAACAAACCTACCGAATTCCAAATCATGGGCCTTGAAAAATATTGATGAAATAACAAAAGGCCCAGTAAACTTGCTTGATGGAAGGTGGTGGTGGCCACTTTGAGCAATCATCAGAGTAAGTTATTGCCACAGTAAATAACATAAAACAGTACATTTGCTATATATGCTTACTTCCATTCACACTTTCAACAGTCTGCAACTACAACACCGAGAAAAGGCAAAGTGCTTATTACACTTAAGTATTGACTTGTAATGAGCACTCCTCAACAAAGGTGAAGAATCTTCTTTCTGTCATGGCACATCCTGTATCTTAACAAGGTACAAGGACATTCACCATGAATTTAGACATAGTGTGACCATGACATCTAAACACAAAACAAATTATTCAAATGTGAAAAACTAATCACAAAGATGAAACTAATTTTGCCATTGCAACAAAATTTTTTAGGGTGGCGCCTAATATTTTTTGGTACACAGTATGGAACTTGCTTCATGCCACTCTGAGGAGGGTCACAGATTTTTAAAAAAATGTGTGCACCACTGCCCTGTCACAACAACTGCAACTAACTACAACAGAACATGATACAAATCTTATCAGATGAACCACAGTATGTAACAGCAACACAACACTGCAACAGTAATTGATACAAGTCCTGTCAGCTAAATCACAGAATGTAACAACTTCACAACACTGCAACAGTATGTGATACAAGTCCTATCAGCTAAATCACAGAATGTAATAACTTCACAACACTGCAACAGTACGTGATATAAGTCCTATCAGCTAAATCACAGAATGTAACAACTTCACAACACTGCAACAGTACGTGATACAAGTCCTATCAGCTAAATCACAGAATGTAACAACTTCACAACACTGCAACTGTACGTGATACAAGTCCTATCAGCTAAATCACAGAATGTAATAACTTCACAACACTGCAACAGTACATGATACAAGTCCTATCAGCTAAATCACAGAATGTAACAACTTCACAACACTGCAACTGTACGTGATACATGTCCTATCAGCTAAATCACAGAATGTAACAACTTCACAACACTGCAACAGTACATGATACAAGTCCTATCAGCTGAATCACAGAATGTAACAACTGCAAAACACTGCAACAGTACGTGATGCAAGTCCTATCAGCTGAATCACAGGATGTCACAACAACTACGCATCATTAGAAATAAATATAAATACAAATATCTGCCAATAATACTAGAGCTACAAGAAGGTAAAAGTATGCTGTTCAAGTGGTCATCATTCCCTCTGCTTGCAGAAGGTCCCTATTCCAAATCATGGCACTCAAACCCAATGCCTGTATTAGATCATCCCTATTAATTTCTCTCAGTCCCAAAAAGGAAATGAAAGAAATTATCTGATTATAACATAACCATTTCTTTTTACAGACTATATCTTTATCAACCAATTACCCTGTCTTTCAACACTGCATATAAAATCTGAACACCACTACAATGAGAGCATTATTATATACCTACATCATCACATTACCTGACCAAAAAATGAGGGAATAAAATTTGGAAATAAAATGAAACAAATGATCTTATCAAGCAAACTTTTAGTGTACAATCATCATAAATGAGGAATGTGAATACACAACTTTACAGAAAAGATAAGTTTCAAACTTAACCCTCTGACACTGAAGTCAACTATGGCCGACATGCTGTATGCAGCTAAAATGCCTTAAGTCACATACAGGTGTCACCAAGAACTTACACAGTAATGGCACCCAGATTCCGGACTTTTGCAGAGTACACCCCGAATTTAATTCCAGCCCCAGAGGGTTAATAGTCCAGTCCACGCCAGAGAGAGTCACTATGCTCTCACCACAGGCCTGGGTTCGATCCCAGGCAATGTATGTTGGATATGTGGTGGACAAAGTGGCACTCAAACAAGGTCTTATTGTAGCACTTAAATTTTCCCATCAGTATTACTGCATCAACAGTCCATCTTAAATTTCATCCACCTACAAAAAAATGATGGAACCATGAAATAAAACCCTCCTATCAGAACAGTGAGGCCTGTGTGTGTTTGTGTGTGTGTGTGTGTGGTGTGTATGTGTTTATGCACTTGCCAGCACTTCTGTGGGTTCAGGGGCCCCTAAGCATCCACAGCTGTTTGAAGACTTTTGACATTCCAACCCAGGGAGAAAACCTAATAAGATGCAAAAAATATTTAAGGTTTTAAAAAGTGTTAATGTGAAAGAGAAAAAAAGGCCAAATGTTTTACATGGGCCTATTACAGCAGACTTATGTGAAAACTTACAGACTACATAAACAGTTTGTCATTATTTCACTACCTCTGCAGATAAAATAACAATAATAACTCATATATCTGTGGTGCAGAGGTTAAACTTTTATCCATTCTATCCATATGAATCGTTCTGCTTTGCTGAACGATTCATGTGGATCGAGCATCGCCCAGTGATGGGCTCTAAATGAAGTAATGAAACTTCTGGTTCTATTAAATGCTTGAATTTCTATACTACCTGACCAAAACTACTTGCTCAAGTACCACTAAGTTACTCCTCTACAATGACATTTATCACAGAACCGATAACTCACTGAATCACAATGTTTAACAAAACCTAACCATACAAACCCCTACCTTTAACTCGAACTCAGACCACCATCCGTCCTACAAATTAGCTCTTCTCACAACGCTTATCCTCAAGGTATGAGCTCTGTGACTGCAATACGTTTACAGAATACGGTGGAGTTCCTCAACACCACTTTTACATAGAACAGATACGACCAGAAACAGACGTGTCGCAATACCCAACCATTCTACTCTCAGTCACCTTCCAACACAGATCCAACCTCACATCCACATCTAGTATACCATTACATCCGCATTACCAACTCCAGCAGGATGTTACATAAAAAACCGAATCAGTCAGCTTGCCACGAAGACTTTCAGCACCATACAGAGTCACACTTATACTACAACACCGCTTTCTTTTCCCGATACATCACGCACACACAACCGCACAGCACTTACTCGTGGCACGGAATTGCCACTGTCACGAACAATTGGAACCTACTAAGGCTCCGCTTTTGTAATCAGGACATGTGTACGGCTTACAGTCAGTACGTAAACTGAGCGTGTGAGTTTGATTTATCTTGTTGTTTTTCTTCTTGTTATTAATTTTTTATACACGTTTGTCGTAACCATAATCTACAGTATCAAATTTCTCACGCGCTGATCCACGGATGTACGTTCGAATCCGTGGCTCCACACCCTCATCCGTGGTACCTCGTTCGTACACTGCAGCCTGAAGGACGATAGCGGTACTTCTACCGGCATTTGTCGGATTCACCGGGCTCTGACGTAGGCGTAAGAAAGATGTCCAAGTGACTTTTGGTAAATCAATAAAATGAAATTTTATTGCGCTTGTATGTGGGATGTTTTGGAAGTTTCTTTTAGTTCATTAGGCAGGAAAAATTATCGGCGTCAAAATGAGGAGTGGGGTATGAATAATTGTATAGAGGCGATGATAAAATAGATCTGAACTGTATTATATCCCGCAGACGAAAGGCTTTTGACTTTGATGACTATATAAAATCGCCATGACAATTCAACGCTTGTACTCGCTTCGGCGGTACATATACTAAAATTGGAACGATACAGAGAAGATTAGCATGGCCCCTGCGCAAGGATGACACGCAAAATCGTGAAGCGTTCCACATTTTTTGATT
>Ga0123353_10011287_pt1 | contig 12570 bp, 10 predicted proteins | sample TergutLab28metaG_3_FD_92763 | JGI IMG/M metagenome (GOLD analysis project Ga0123353, IMG submission 92763) | Labiotermes labralis P3 segment gut microbial communities from Petit-Saut dam, French Guiana - Lab288 P3 | ecosystem: Host-associated > Arthropoda: Insects > Digestive system > Gut ... | reverse complement strand
CCCAGCCAGTTCTATCCACCTCCCATCCTCACAAACTATTTCCCTAAGATCCATCTCACTAATTAACTAACTCTCCGGTAGCAGAACACAACGGTTCAACACCGCTAATACCAAAGCCCAGCCGGTTCTATCCACCTCCCAACCTCACAACCTATTTCCCTAAGATCCATCTCACTAATTAACTAACTCTCCGATAGCAGAACACAAAGGTTCAACACCGCTAATACCAAAGCCCAGCCAGTTCTATCCACCTCCAATCCTCAGAACCTATTTCCCTAAGATCCATCTCACTAAATAACTAACTCTCCGGTAGCAGAACACAAAGGTTCAACACCTCTAATACCAAAGCCCAGCCAGTTCTATCCACCTCCCATCCTCACAATCTATTTCCCTAAAATCCATCTCACTAATTATCTAACTCTCCGGTAGAAGAACACAACGGTTCAGCACCGCTAATACCAAAGCCCAGCCGGTTCTATCCACCTCCCATCCTCACAACCTATTTCCTTAAGATCCATCTCACTAATTAACTAACTCTCCAATAGCAGAACACAAAGTTTCAACACCGCTATTACCAAAGCCTAGCCAGTTCTATCCACCTTCCATCCTCGCAACCTGTTTCCCTACGATCTATCTCACTAATTAACTCTGTGGTGGCAGAATTAAAAACCTCAAAGCTATTGTAAAAGCTGATCACTCTTTACTGTCTGTAACCTTATGAATTTGTTAATAAAATCATACGTATTTAGCTGCGTTAAATCTAGTAAACATGTTTGTCGAAGAGCAAAGCCTACCAAACTGTATCTCATTGTATCTACAGGGTGTTCAGGTGCTGTGATTATCGTGTCTTGCTCACGTCCGCAAGCAGTTTCGTTATGTTTTGCATTCCGACCCCTTACCAATGCCCACTGAACTCACTCATATCAAACACTCGTGTCTTGTGCTGCATGTCGCTTGTTCTGCTGGTCGGGATTATAGTCCCCTGGTGACTAGCTGTTCTGAGATTTGTCGTGTTTTTCTCCACTTTCTCGAATCCTCCAACTATGCCACAGGCTCTTCATCTCACCTTATTTTTAACTCACTGTTCACCGATTGCGCTACTTGATCTGAACGACTGCCCGTTGTCTGAAATAGTAAGAATTCGTACATGCAAAATTGTTTGGCCCCGCCCTAGCAGCCAGCATATCCGTACCGCATTGTGGGAGATGGCGGTGCCTGAGTCCAATCTTATCCGATATTTCTCCTTTAAGTAGGCCACTGCTGATGGTTAAATTCCTCTGGGATGTTACTCCTCGTCGTTGGACCAGCAGTACTCCGGCAGTACTCCAGCAGTACTCAAGATTACTAAGCCTCGTAGCAGCGTCGTCCTCGGAGTCCATCCCAGAAGATTTTAACATTCAATAGCACTGCTTAGATAACCCCAGATCTCGCATAGGCCACGTGTTTCCCGTCCAATTCTTCGCGTTGCCTCTCACTGGACGCGAACGTCGTTAAACAGCGCAATACCGAACCACAGAAAGTCACAAAGTGCTGTGATGAAAAATGACCTACCTTGAAGGCCATTGTTGCAGGTCTGCGCCGACTCTCCTCGCGTCTCTGTTTATATACTTGTCCATTGTGATGGAAGGAGTTAGTCCCGCCGCCTGTGACGTCCTTTCACTTCTGCCTGTTTCACGCCCTGTCCATAATGCTTCCCCCCTCGGGGGCGGCGACAGTAATACGTTCGGACGCTGATTTGCGCAACGCACGGAGAAAGTGGTGCAGTGTAGCAAGTACCTCCGCCATTTATTTGGGCGGTCCGTTGTTGCTGACGCGTTGTTCGGTACAGGACGGTGGCCGATGACGGGAACGGGGTGTAGACTGCAGTTTGAGCTGTCCTTGTGCGCGCGAGGAATTTTCTGGTCTTGTGCTTCACCTCGGCACTAGACGGAGGTGAGTGGTCAGCTACACGCCCCGGCCGCTTTACCCCCCGAGAAAGAACCCTCTGTACATTTTCAGTATGAGCCAGGGTTGGCCCCAGGGCCCGTCTGTGTGTTTTGGAAGAAGAAAAAATTACTTGCTCCTACCGAGATTCGAACCTCGAACATATTGTTGCCCAGCCCTGTCACGTTACCGACTGACCTGTCCCAGCTGACAGTGGTAACTATACGCACCGGTTGTTGTGCTGTGTGTGAATGTTTTTAAGTTGCCGTCCCGCTCGGAGACGGAACCAACCATCAGCAGTGTTGTTACTGACGGTGGGAGTTTTTGTACCTGCCCTGTGTGTGTCTGTCATCTGCAGCAGTCGTTAGGGAAAAGTCTATCATAGTTCGGCCTGTGTAGTGTACACGCAGTGTGTTTTCATGTCCGAAAGACACCGAATGTTTGTGTGTGTTGTGTACATGAAGTGGAGCCTTCAGAGTGGCACAGTTCGGTTCAACTATGTTTTTGGGTGGGGATGGGAGACGACAATTTTGTCTTTTACGGCTGGTATTCGAACCCCAGTCCACCTCAACACGCAGCAGAATGCCAACCACATCCCCTTAATGCTAACTCTGGGGCTGACCTGCACTTCGTTTTGGAGCTGTCTTCGTGTTCAGCACAAGCTGGCGGATACAGGGTGGTTATGTCACGAGCAGCAATTGCAAGACCAGGAATAGCACACACGACCGTAAGCCAGTTCCATACACCTATTTCATCGTATGGGCCAGATGACGTAGGCCGAAATACAATGTTGTGGTAGGAAAACCGGAAGGAAATATGTGGGTGTAGATGGGAAGATAATATTAAAGTTGATCTTGAAGGTGAGGTGTGAGGATGTGGGCTGGATTAATTTGGGTTAGGGTAGAGAAAAGAGAAGAAGATGAGTGTGTGTTTAGAGATGGACGGGACATACAGAGTGGTTTATGAGATGAAAAATTTGTTCAGATTTTGTTCGCACAGACCGAAGGTTTCGGAGACGTAAGCGTGAAGCTTAGTAATCTGCTGTAACACTGAAAAATTGTACATTCTGCCCACACAGAAATTATTTCCCTATACAGCTTGACCTGAAAGGTTTTATAACTGAAACGGAGTGTGTTTACTGCGCGGTACGGACTGGGTCTTTATATACCGCCAGTTTAACATTCAGCAATTCCACATTCTGCCCACACAGTGTATTTATGTGTTTTGTGTGGATCTGAGAACAAACAGCGATTATTTCCCTATGCAGCATTAATTGACTGGTGCTTGTAATGGAGACGAAGTATGAAATTTGAAGTTCTCAGAGCTGTTCCCTATGGGTTTGAGTCTTCCTCGTTGTTACGAGCTACCGGCGTTTTGCAGGATTGTAGCTTCTTGGAGTGGTTGACCCTTAAGATGGCGCACAGCTGTCCGAAGTACCAGGAGCCAGTCGCTCAAAGACATTGCGTGGCGCCCTAGCAGGCTTGAATCTTCAGACATGCGTTGTTTTTACCGCGCGGTAGGAGGAGGTGAATTTGTGGTTAAGAGCACAGACCTTGCCATGCAGTTCATGTTCAGCCTGGCCTACATCATGGCTTCTGAAATTCTTCACAAGGACAAGACACTGACGCAAGGTTGCAGTGATGTCACCTGCATAGCTACTGTGCGCCGTGCGGCTAGTACCACGATAACTGCAGCGTCTATTCGCAGGGTTACCCGACTGAATGACAAAGCATTTGGCGCTAGAGACTTGAACTCAGGAAGTACATGGTTCGAATCTCGGGAGAATGATCAGGTTGTCCTCAGTCCCTCACGGTTAATACCGGCATAGTATGTCGATTGAATCAGGACTGCTTGCTTCCTGTTATTGACAGTTCAGCTGCCGTGAATTTTCCTACTTTCGACGCCGTACGGGGTAAAAAACTCCGCGCGCAATATTTACATAGTGATTACTTTTTAAAATGGTCGAAGACCCGGACCTCAGTTTAATTACCCCCTCAACTTAGATGGTAGAAAAAACACCCTGTATAAACCCTCAAATAACACACGAAACAAAACTTGAACATAGTACAAATGGATTTGTCACTCTGCTGCACAACGATTGTTTCTTCACATTTTGTGCACCGTCATTAGAATAAGCAGATTCTATTTCCTTCATCGGGTGACAAGATAGAATCAGGCTTTGGCACAGCTAGTGTTAGGTACTTCCAAGACATCGGGTACCTTTACACTTGCCGCGCGATAGCTCGCACGTGTCTCCTGGGAGGCCGGGTTCACTCCATAGGGGATTTCAAGTGTAAACAGCCGCAGTGTGGGCGGTTTGCCACTAGCAATTATATTCCCTCTGACATGCTGCCACCATTGCTGCATACTGATACTGCTGTATGTACAGTCTTGAACTCCTAATGATGGATGGAAAGACCGTCCGAAACATGTAGAGTAAAAGGTAAAGCAATCCCGTTACAGGCCTGGACAGGCCCAGAGGGTTCCAGGAAGTTAAGTCTACCAGATTTCCTGACAACGGCACAGGATGTGGTGGTAAGGTGAGACTTACGAACCGGCCGCCTTTATCCCCAGGAAATACTCCTGGTACTCATTTATGTTAGAGGCTAGGTCGACCCCAGGGTCATAGTGCGATCGGAAGGATTTTATGTCAATGAAGAATCCACTGACACCAGCTGGGATCGAACCAGCGACCTTCTGATTTGTAGCACTGCACCTTAACCACTGTGCTACCGCGGTCCCCGCAACATGTAGAGTGTCATTCCAAAATACAGTAAATTTGATGCATTGGTGCATCTTGTTGGTTTTACTATAGCAATAATGTTACGATGCACGGCCCTATGAACATCAAATTACTTAGGGATATGTTACATTTTTTTACATTTTGAGGACTGTGCATCGTGCAATATATAGAACACGTGTGCAAGACCAACAAGATGCACGCTTTATTGCCTTTATTTGTTTCAATTTTACTGTCCTCTACATGTTTCGAACAAACAAGTTCATCATGCTGTACATACAGCAACAGGCATTTGTCAAACAGATACTGCTGTCTGCTTGCAAGCAGACAGCAGTATCTGTTTGACAGCCGTATGTACAGTCTTGAACTGCTGATGATGGACGGTAGGACCGTCCGAAACATGTAGAGTGTCATCGCAAAATAAAATAAATTTGATACGTTGTTGCATCTGGTTGGTTTTGCTATAGAAATCTATTAGTTACTGAAGACACAACAGGCTTGCCTCACCTGAAAATCACGATTTATGCCAATTATTAATCTGCCACATGTTTCGACAACAGGGTGCCATCTCAGGGAGTGTTTCTGATCAAAACAATGCAAGTCCACGACGCTAATCTGCTGCGTATTGCGTCACAGTCTTTGGAATGATTAAAGTACCGAGATTAGTTTTTTCGGTTTGTGTTCCTTTGTTCAGAAACATTCCCTGAGGATGGTATCCTGGTGTCGAAACATGTGGGAGATCAATACGTGCCATACATTGATTTATTGAGTGCATTGTTGGTTGGTGTGTTAACTATAAGAATGCGCGGTACGAATAGGGTACAGTTTAAAATGAAGGACTCCGTCTCGACTTCCTGACCGATGCGCGCAGCACGGCGCGTAACTTGCGCGACTTGGTACTAACTCTCGCTGTATAATTGAGAAAGGAAACGCCTTTGAGTTCAACACTAGCTCTGCCTGGTATCCCTGAGTGGCAGAAGGTCAACACAGAGCCATATATCGAAACGTCGTCGTTAAAATACTGCGACGGTGTACAGCGCATAGAAAGTTCGGTGGTTTGTGTGTTTTTGGTGCTTGAGCTGCTGCCAGCATTGTACACAACAGTCTGCACTGCCTTCTGCTGTTACGTAGTGGCATGCGGTCGTCCGGCCGGTAATTACTGCCCCAGATGTAGGTTACACTTGCGGGCCCCAGGGCGGTGGTTGCTTCATGCACCACTCGGTTGCGCAGTTGTTAGCATTCAGGTACGTACGACCTGCAGGCGGTATGTTTGCCTGCCACCTCCCAAACTCACAACAGCCCTCTGATAGGTGCAGAAGGCAATATGTGTTACGCTGTCATAGGCCGTAAGAAAGTACGTTAATGTGGATGTTATGTTTTATGTAATTTATTAGTCACGACCCAGCCATATAACATCCACGCGCTGATCCACTTCGTCTCTGGCTATTATTTCTACAGATAACCCTTCATTAGATCCGTCCGTATATTTAATAGCCCTAGGGGTATACTGTGGAATCACAGGTTTGCTTAATGTTCACGGCGTGTATATGAAACGTTCTCAGCGTGATGTCGGTAAAGTGCGACGCATCATTAACGACCGAAGAATTGATACCTCTTTGCGTCTGCAGTACTTCACAGCTACAACTGCCATCTGACGTTACTTTTAGGACCTACTTACGCACGAACCACGCGCGTTATCTGTGTATATAGCACATAAATCGCCTAGACGTGAAATATGATTTCATGTTGCAAAGTGAAGTGAAGTGAAGTGGAATGAAATTAATGGCTGAAACACAAAATCCTCACAGAATTTTCATGGGAGAATCTTGGGAGAACAGAACACCTGTGACTACGGTTTCATGGAACCAATTTACTTGGTGAGCAGCAGACAGGAAAAATGCCGTTCTGCGCCCGATTTCAGGCTTCTGCCGTGAAGTAGATGGTAACTGCGTTCTTCTGGGTTGTTACGAAGCGAGTGTTTGTTGTTTCTTACCGACGTTTAGGGAGATTCTGGATTCTTGAACCCTGAAGATGGGACCGATAAGTTGTCCCGAAACGTCTGTAAGAAGTTACCACTACCCGCTGCGTAACAACCCAGAAGAGCGCAGTTTCCTTTTCGAATGCCGTTCTTTTCGGACGCTGTGTGTCTGCATAAACTGGGTACACTTATGAGGATTACCGCAATAATATTTAAATTCCGGTTTCTTCCTCTCGGAGGATACCTTTTGCTTCCGTCCAAAGCAGCAGCTGGTTAGTGCTTTGTAGGGAAATAGTGGCTTCATATTATGTGCGTCTTGCGTGTCACGTGGATACAGTGTGCATTTTTTTCACAGTTTTAGGCCTCAGACCGGTGGTACATACAGTTACCGTGAGACTCCATTCGTTCCCCCGCCCGGACTCTCCGATATTCGCGTCCAGTGCCCTTGGACGTGATTTGTTTTAGTACGAGACCCGACGAGAAAGTGACCTAGAACACGTCTTCACTTCCGCTCTCCGAATCCCACAATTTTGGCCCCCAGATCCCCCGTATTTGCCCCTCCGTTACGCCTGCATGCAGCAACCCCAGTGTGCCGTTTGAGGGTGTAGCCGCTGTTGGCGCAGTAGGGTCGAGGTGACACAGAGTCTTCCCAGAGTGACGGTAGGCGTCGCTTTTCCTGGTTGGCACACTGACTTGTACCGAGCTTTATAAAAGGGAAGCGCCTAGCTTCCTGATGGCAGATGTACCGCATTCTTCAGACCTGCAGCAAGGCACCGAATATGGCTACCAAGGTAATATTATTGTACAGGCTAATGTGTGGTAATAATACGGTGGTGATATGGTTGGGGAATGTAGCACGCAAGGAGATGTGGTAAATGCGTACAAACGTTCAGTCTGAATACGAGAGTTGTGCCTGCTGGTTAGAACCGTACTTTGTAAGGCGAAATTTGGAGTTGATAAGAAAGGAGCATAGCGTATGAGAGCACTTGGTTAGCGTAGCTGAAGACAGGGTCCAGTGGTGGGGCTTCATATGTCGCGATTAGCTGAGCAGCTGTCAGCTTATTAAGGACGCTGCTGCACGGAGTTAATTGTATCTAATGAACAGTTGTATCAACTGATGGAGATGGATGTCGCTTTTAATACCGCATCCCTCTGCCACATGGCGCCGTATAGTTTGGTAGAGGGCATCTGTCTTTCGGTGGCAGCTGCTGTCAACTTCTTTAAAGCAGGGATATTTGTGTAGTGCATAACGGGAGGGTGGTTTTCATTCCGGTGTCCGAAACTGGTCGGTGCGTTTCGATGCAGGATTGTGTAGCGGTTATCGTGTAGAAATTGGGAGAGAAGTTGAAGTGAGGCGGAGAAGGGCTGTTGCAGCTCCAAGGAAAGACAGGAGAAGTAAGACGTGTGAAACAAAATGTCCGATCATTTCGTAGTCTCCGAATATTGTCTGACATCCTGGATTTCAGTTAGGAAGATTGCGTTAAGTAATGTTCTTTCATATGCCGCTGCGTCTGGCAGCCTGTTTTGTCCTCCCATAATCTTTGTAGACATTTGTCACTTCCCTATGCGTGCTACACATCCAGCCTGTATTCTGTTTGTTTAACCGTCTAAAGCTCGTTGGTCACTATACATACCATCAGGTTTAACATTCACAAATTCTGCGCTCTGGCCACACAGTGTATTTATGTGTTTTGTGTGGATCTGAGAACAAATAGCGATTATTTCCCTATACAGCATTAACTGGCTGGTTTTTATAACCGAGACGGAGTGTGTTTACTGCGCGGTACGGACTGGATCTTTATATATAATTGTTTAATGTCAGCCTTTTAAAGAACTGGTACAATGGTATATTGCTCCATAATCTTCTTCCTCTTCGTGCTGCTTGTACCGTAAGGACTAATGGGCGAGGCCTGGGAACCTTTCAGAAAACAGCTGTTTCGTAAATCGGGGAGCATTGGGGAGCAGATTGCTGTCACTTTGCTAATTTTAGTCTTTATACGGTCGACTTCCCAGTTGTCGAGTCGCTTGGCAGCATTTCTCGTCTCCTTCCGCCCTGATCAGTGTGTCATGATTATGTCTCTCACGTTAACAGCTTGCTCTCCTCCTGTGCCTCCTGATGGCCGCAGCCCAATGCGGGGTCGTCCCATCGGTTCCTATCGACTTCGACCCGCACCCACAGTACACCTTTGCGTACCATATTCGAGACACACTGACCGGCGACGCCAAGAGCCAGCAGGAGAGCCGTGACGGAGACGTCGTCCAGGGCAGCTACAGCCTGGTGGAGCCTGACGGCACAGTGCGGACCGTCCTGTATGCAGCTGACCCCGTCAACGGTTTCAACGCCGTCGTGCAGCGCAGCCCGCTGGTGCATGCTAAAGCCGTGAAAGCGTTTTGACGATCCACCTTTGATTATCACTGCTGTCGTCTTTAATTAATGCATGTTGATGTGCTAATTTGTCTTAATTATGCAGCTGGAAGTTGCGGTTTTACACAGCACACAGCACAGCTTCTGGTTTTGGTGCTTCCTGTGGCGGGTTTAACGCGTTTCAACGTTGCTGTTTGCCTTTGTCACCGGCCGTGCACAGTGGAGTGTCGGTTGACCAGTTGTTTTGTTTTGTAAAATGGACCTTATTGCTGTTCTTAACTGACTGTGAATGTATAAATGGAAGGGCACAGGACCGATACTTGTTTGTTTTGCCCGGCATTGCAATTTTGGGCCATCGAATGTATATAAGGAGTTCTGAAGACAGTTGCATTGCAGGTCTGTTGTGAAGTGGATGTGAATTGTTAAAAAGAACCACAAATTTTTGTTATTTATTTTATCATTACGGGCTACTGGTTGTCGTGATGCTTTAGTCTGATTAAAAACGTGTGTGCCTTCAGTTTGGGTTGTTATTTTGGGGACGAGATGGGGCGGGGCAGGGGGGGGGGTGGAATTATAAATATAGCCATTGTTTGGAAATGATAAGGTGTGTTTTTCTTTCAAGATGATAAGAAAAAGGAGTCCGGACTTCTACACATACCGTGCTGTCCACAAAATCACTCGGCAATCACCAGTATTTCGCTTACCACTGTCACCTGTCCTAATCTCACTTTGTCCCTGGATTTAGGCGTTTGGTATTCCAACTTTACCGCTTCACTGACAGTCGCGGGTTTCCGTGCTTTGACTGTTCTTGGGTTCTTGCAGGCTGTTATACGAGGGGTACCAGGTTTGATTCTAAACCGTATAATTGCCTGTCTTGACAATTTCTTTAAATCTTACATGCTTTCTTCTGGGTAATTCCCCGAAGCCAGAATTTTGTATGCCGACGTTTCGGAATACACTGTTCCGTCTTCATAGGCAGAAAGGTATAAAGTATACTTCCTACCTACCTACCTACCCACCCACCCACACACCCACCCACCCACCTACCTACCTACCTACGAAGATGGAATAGAGTGTTCCGAAACGTCGGCATATAAAATTCAGACGCCGGGGAATTACCCAGAAGAAAGCAAACAGCATTCAGAACACGACGAAAGTTTCAAATCTTTAAATCTTGTCTGAGTTGCCAATTTGGCATGGCAACGGGAAAAAGCAATATTGTGAAGCGACGAAGGCAGATTTAGTAATGCCCTTGAATTGAGTACATTAACTGCTGTCCATTAATGCATTACTTTGTTTAAAGTTCAGGTACGGAAGAGACGTGAATGGAAAGGGCAAGAACATTGTTACAACGATATACAAGGTCAAACCATCTGTAACTGATTAGTAACTGTTGTCGTCTGAGTAGAGTAACTGTCTTTCGGCAGTGTACTGTGAACAGCAATGTTAAGCTATTCGCAGAGTGTTGGTGAGTGGTGCGAGCTGAGCGCTGTCAGTGCTGTTCGTTGTTATACGTAAAGCAGTCCCGTTACAGGTCTGGAGTGGCCCAGAGGGGTCCAGGAAATTAAGGTTCCCAGATTTCGTGACAACGGCACAGGATGGTGGTAAGGTCATTCCTAAGCACCGGCCGCCTTTACCCCCAGGAAATGCTCCTGGTACTCATTTCTGTTAGAGGCTGATTCGACCCCAGGGCCATAGTGCGATCAGAAGGATTACGTCAATGAAAAATTCCAATGACACCATCTGGGATCGAACCAGCGACCTTCCGATTTGTAGCACAGCACCTTAAAAACTGTGCCACCGCGGTCCCCTGTTCGTTTGTATACTTGCCTTTAGTTTTGAAGTGACTGAGGTCTGATATGTGACGTCAGCTGTGTTAAACGTAAAGGGCACGGGTACAAGTTAGAGCCGTTTTTAAATCTGTCATAAGATAGATGTTGTGTACCAATAGAGTGCGTATTTTCAAAATTAAGCTTAAATGGATCCTGATAAACATAACAACGACGCCGAGAAGGGAGGAGACTGATCGTATAGATGTTTTGGCAAACACAGGTGGACTGTCCGCAGTTGGCTGAGGCACTGCGCTACAAGCCGGCAGGCCGCGGTTTCGATTCCCGATGGTGTCATTGGAATTCTTCGTTGACGTAATCCTTCCGGCCGTACTGTGGCCCTAGGGTTGACTCAGCCCCTAACGGAAATGAGTACCAGGAATATTTCCTGGGCGGGTAAAGGAGGCCGCTGCGTGAGGCTGACAACCTTGCCACCTTCACGTGCCCGATTGTCTTGAGATCTGGGAGACCCAAACTCCTGAAACCCTCAGGGCCTGTAGAGGCCTGTATTGGGACTGCTGTACCTTTTTACCAGCTTGGTTAGTTACGTGAAGGCAGTTAACTACTGAACTTGGTGGACTGACTATGTGCGAAGCGGTGCTGCTATCTGCGGATATGCTGTGAGTATCTTCAGCAAAGGTAGACATCGTAAAATTGACTGAAGCATAATCCCATTAGCACTTGTTAGCCGTCATCTTCCGTTACGACTCACATGTACTAGAAGCCGATAATATACATAAAGACAAACAGCCAGCATTAACCTGGTACACAGACAGTGTTTGGTGTATGGCCGGTGTAGTCAGTGGGTGTCGGTCTGGATTTGTGTCACGTAAATAAATTTGTTGCGGCATACTACAAAGGCAGGCTCTTGTCCTGTCACGGACTCTATTCTTACATAATTCCGTCAGCCAGTGTCATGTTTTCAATCCCAAGGTCATGTGCTCTTATGTTCAAGCTATCTTCGACAGGTTGTCAACTTCTGAAGCTTAAAGTGGTCATTGAAAGTGATTGCGTCCTCCTGACCGCTCCTCCGGATTCATGTCATCTGCTTGTAAACCTGTTCTCGCAATGAAGGGAAATGTCTATTGGGTAACGATGTTGTCATCTGCCAATGAAAGTTTGTTCCGCATCCATTGATATGCGGGAGTCGCAGTACCTGGGCTACAGATGTTATATGCACATGCGCAGGAGTCGCAGTACCTGGACGAGAGATGTCATCCGGAATTGTGCTGAAGATGTGCCGGTCACTTGTTTTTATATGCGTCCTGTGCCAAACATCCATAATTTTGAAGTATTATTTGACAGTGCCTGTAAAGAGTGGCAGTGATAAGTGAAGGAATGAGAGTGAGTCAGTTTTATCTTATTGATACCGTGCATATTGGTATATTCGGTGTATTGACCAAAAATGCACTTAAAAGAATAGACTCCCTGAAGAAGGCACTCCGGTGCCGAAACATATAGAGGCGACATTATGAATCGAGCTTTGTCTTGTATTTTTTTGTATTAAGTTCGTTTGTTGGTCAGTGTATTGAGAATGGAGCAATGTGGTAGTGATACTGAGAGGGGACAAGCAATGTGGGAGTGATACTGAGAGGGGACAAGCAATGTGGGTGTGATACTGAGAGGGGACAAGCAATGTGGGAGTGATACTGAGAGGGGACAAGCAATGTGGGAGTGATACTGAGAGGGGACAAGCAATGTGGGAGTGATACTGAGAGGGGACAAGCAATGTGGG
>Ga0123353_10011285_pt1 | contig 12571 bp, 7 predicted proteins | sample TergutLab28metaG_3_FD_92763 | JGI IMG/M metagenome (GOLD analysis project Ga0123353, IMG submission 92763) | Labiotermes labralis P3 segment gut microbial communities from Petit-Saut dam, French Guiana - Lab288 P3 | ecosystem: Host-associated > Arthropoda: Insects > Digestive system > Gut ... | reverse complement strand
GCCGTCGCTTGAAGCTCACGGTTGATCCGCTGAACCTCGTCATACAGCATTTTATTGCCGAAGTCGTCCATGATGCCCTGAATAAATCCCTCGCGGTCTTTGAACGGAAACATCCAATACGTAAAATAAACGACGTTATGGGCGCCGAACGCCAGCGCGGAATTGGTATTGTGCCGGATCATCGCCTCGTTAACGACAGCCGCGAACGAATTGTTGGCAAAGGTCTGCACAATGGTGAGAAAATGGCCGCTCTTTTCCGCGGTTTTCCGGGAGATCAGCTGAAGATTCGCGAGTCCGACATTGGACAGAATCTTGGCGCCCGTCTTGGAATTTTTACCGCTGGGATAGTAAGCGAGCCCGAAGTCGTCGCACTGTGTCAAAAAGGTGTCGACGTAAAATTCGTAGGCGGCGCGTGCGTCGGGATATTTGTCCTTGTGCGGCCCCGCGTAAATGCCCCTGTAAAACTCCTGCGCCTCGGGCACGATGACCAGGTTGAGGATGGACAGCGGGATATAAATACCGGGCGCCACGCGCTTGAGCGCGTTGTAAACCTGCCCGTAGGAAAGCAGCTGCGGATAAAACGGTTCGTCGCGCAAATTGATGCCGTAAAAGGCGGGATGATCCTTGTAAGGCGAAATCAGATCGAGCACGTACGCATCCAGTTCCGCCTCGTTCGCAAACCGCTTCCCTGCTCCGATCAGCCCGCCCTCGACAATGGAGAGATTGTGAATGATCACGTCAAACACGATGAGCTTGAGCCCCGCGGCCTGCGCTGTTTCCAGGTTCATTTTAAGCGGGCTGTCTTCGAACTTCATCTTAAAATATTTTCTGTTGTCGAAGTCCGAAACCCAGTTGGCGCCGCCCAAAGGAACTGCCGGGTCGTGTACGCCGTAATCGTGGTTGAAGCTGTCGTTCCCGAGCAGGATCAGAACGTCGAAGCCGCATTCCCTGTACTCCTTGTAACGCGCTACGGTCCGGTAATCCTCGGAAAATAATTCCTCGCTGCTGCCCAACACGGTATACCTGCCGTCGGTAGGCGAGTCGTGCGCGTACATGACGAGCTTCTTTGCGCTCGCCGAATAATCCGGCGGCTTCCTTTCGGCCGATTTAATTGCCATTTAAGTCTCCTCGTAATTACATATTTTTCCCCGCAAATTTGAGATAAATTTGCGGGGAAACAAGTTCCGTCAGTGTGGGTTCGCGTCAGTACGGGATCACGAAAGCGGAATCGCCCTCGTCGAGCGTCAGCGTCAGTTTGGATTTGTCAAGCTTGAGGTATTTGACTTCGCCCTTGTTGCAAACCATGGCGGCTTTGTATTTTGTGTCAAAAGTGATGGTCATGTTGTCCTTCTTCGCCACGTACGGGTTGGACAAATTGACCACATAATAGCCATAAATGTCTTTCTCCTTGTCGTACATTTGGTTAATCAGCGCCATGTTGGTGACTTTGAAGTCTACGATATCCTCAAGCTCGTCCGGCTCGTCAACCTCTTCCAGCCTGCCCGCAAGCTCGGGCCCGAAGGCGCCGAGCCACGCCGTATACGTCTTTTCGTATTCGTAATTGAGCACGATCTTGGCGGTTTTTTTGAGCTCGCTATTGACGCGCTGCACCTCGTCGTAGAGCATCTTGTTGCCGAAGTCGTCCATAATCCCCTGTGTAAAGCCCTCGACGTCCTTAAAGGGGAACATCCAGTAGGTAAAATAGACGAGGTTTTTGGAGCCGAACGAAAGCGCGGAGTTGGTGTTGTACCGAACCAGCGACTCGTTGACCTCGTACGCGAGGCCGGTGGTGGCGAAGGTCTGCATGATGGTGAGGAAGTGCCCGCCCTTTTCCGCCGTCTTTTTGTTGATGTACTGCAAATTGGAAAGGCCGTAGCTGGAGAACATCTGTCCGCCCGACGCGTTCCTGCCGCTGGGATAATAGGACAGGCCGAAATCCGGGCAGAATGACAGGAATGTATCTACATAAAACTCATACGCTTCCCGGACGTTTGCGAACTGGTTTCTATGCGGGCCGGCGTACAGCTCTTTGTACGCGTTTTCGGCGGAAGGCGTGAGCACGAGGCTGAGGATGGACAGCGGGATGTAGATGTCGGGTATCAGACGCTTGAGGGATTTGTATACCTCGCCGTACGATTGCAGGTGCACCCAAAACGGCTCGTCGCGCAGCGTGATGCCGTAAAACGCGGGATGGTCTATGTATTTGTCCTTCAAAAGCTCGTTCCACATAAAATCGTCCAGCGCGTCCTCGTCCGCGAACGGCTTGCCCGGCCCGATCAAGCCGCCTTGAACTACGGACATGTTGTGGATGATCGCGTCGAACACGATGACCTTGAGGCCAACCTCTTGGGCCTTATCCATGTTCCTATGGACGTCGCAGTCCGCCCAATCCATGCGCAGGTACTTGCGATTGTCAAATACGGACGGCCATACGTCGTCGGGAAGCTGTTCTCCGTAATAAGTGCCGTAGTCGCCGTTAAAGGTATCCATCGCCAGGTAGACGAGGGTGTCAAAACCGCAATCCTTGTATTCTTGATATCGCGCCACCGTCCTGTGATCGCCCGAATTTTTGACGATGCCGCTGCCCAGGGTCGTATACCTGCCGTCGGTGGGCACCACGTGCGCGTACATATTCAAGGCTTTGGTACTGGCCGAATAATCGGGCGCGCCCTCGGGCGACGCCGTTTGACTGCCGCCGCCCCCGCCCTCGCCGCAGGCGAATGCGGAAAAAGCCATAACCAAAACCATGCAGAAAAGCATTATCCTTTTTAATCCAATCATTGCAAATCCTCCTTTTAGACAGACTTTGATGTTATTTGACGCCGAAATTGAACGTGAACGGAGCGGGTACGGGCGCATTGCCGATATGCCAAATCACGATATGCCCGCTCGCTTCCGGCGTCCAGGACGAATGATTGTCGATCCAATCAAAACTCTCCGTTCCGATGCCGTCCATGGTTACCGTAACGGTGATGGTCGTCGAACCGCCGCTTGTGACGGCCGACGCGGTCACGGTTTTGGTCACGCTGTCTGTCAACCAATCGGCGAGCGTAACGGCTTTGTCCGCAAAAACAACACCAGTTCCGTTACCATACAGCTTAATCGCGCTCGGAGTGTCGCTCGGAATAAATATGGTATATTGAGAACCGCCCAACGTCGTAATAAATGACGGATTGTATTGGTCAATCCGATCCGTTTTAAACCTCAATCCGATGATGATCCCGCTGAATAAGCCGTCGCTTGTGATCGTTACGGTTTCGTTGGAGAACAACGCTTCGGTCGCGACATAAGCATGTTTGCCTCCGCCCGCGGTCGCCAAAGTTATTTTACTGATATCTTCCGAATATCTCGTAACCGAACCCGTCGATCCGGTTCCGTCATATACGTCGCCGCTGCCCGTCGTCCATCCGCCCGCAGCGAAAAAGCCCGACTGTACGGCGCCTTCCGTTACGGTTTTGATTGTAAATGTTCCGGACTGGGTCCCGTTCAGTTCATACGTATAGGTAAACGTATAAGTAATGCCGCTGCTTCCGAAGGTATAACCGCTGCCCGAAACCGGCACCGAAGCGCCCGCGCCGGCCTGTACCTCGGTGATCGCCAAGCCACTTGCGGCAATAGGGGCAAGGTTTAGGATTTCCGCAAACGTCAGCGTCGAACCTGCGTAAACAATATTTGTCGGATCCGTTTCGGCAAAATGGTATTCGTCGTTGACGACAAAGCTGAAGGAAGATGCGGTGCCCATGATCTGCCAAATAACGATATGGCCGCTTTCGGGCGCTCCGTCGGGAACCGTGCTCCAGCTTGCGGGCTTGTCGTCCCATACAAACACTTGAGCCGCCAGCCCGTCAACCTCGACCTTCAAGCAGATTTTTGTCCCTTCCGCAGTGGTGACGACGGCGGCGGTGAGCATTTTTTCCGCACCCGGAACGCCCCAATCGATCGTTCCGCTGTACAGCAGCATTGGGCCTACGCCGATTGCGGTCGCGCGAATTTCAAACGTATTCGAGCCGTTCGGGAAATAGAACGCGTAAGGACTCCCGCCCAAACCGGATATGCCGTTCGCCATATCTCCCTTGTTGGGGAAGTTTGCTCTCAATCCAATCAGCATACCGCCGAATGAATCGATAGTCTTGATGATTACGGCGTCGTTGGCGAAAGCATCCGACTCGGTGATAATGTAGGGGTGCCCGGACCCGGATGCCGTCAAAACAATCTTGCTCATGTCGTACTCGTCTCTGCCCACCGTTCCGCCGCCGGTATTGAAAACCGTTCCGCTGCCCGTTGTGACAGAGCTGTATGAATCATAAAAATAGGACTGTACCGCGCCTTCCGCCGTTGTGATGATCTCAAAAGTCGATGTTACGTTTCCGCTTCCCAAATTATATCTATACGACACGGTATATGTGCCCGCGGCCGCGAATTTATAGCTGCCCGTAAGCGTAGTCCCGTTGACCTGCCATCTGTTGACCGAAGCGCTTAGGGCGACGGGAACCATTTTGAACATATCGGCAAAAGCGACGGTCGCGCCTTCCAGCACAAAGGCCTTGGGGTCGGCTTCCGCATAGTGATAATTGGGATTTGCCTTGACGCTGACATTAAAGGTAAAGTCCTCGTCCTCATTCAATTGCCAAATGACGATGTGGCCGGTTGCAAGCGGCGCAAGTCCGCCCGCTGACCATACCTCGGTCTTATCCTGCCACACAAGCGTCTGGACGCCGGCTACGCCGTCGACCTCTATCGACAAAACGATGTGCGTAACGGCGTCTTTAGTAACAACCGCCGCCGTAACCGTTTTTTCCGCGTTCGGATTGGCTCCCCAGTTGATCTTTTTGGTCTCCAGCTTCCCGATCGCGCTTACAACACCAAGCAGATTTACTGTGACCGTATCTGCAGAATCAAAATAAATACTATAATAATTCGCATTGATCCCCGCCAAACGATCCGCACTTACGTGATCCAGCCTATACCTAAGGCCGACGAGTATTTTCTCAAACGAATCCATGCTCGTCATGGTGAGCGCGTCGTTGCCGAACGCCGTATCCGAAATAACATAAGCGCGTCCGTTGGCGGCGCCGTTCGCCGTATTCAAGGTGATCTTGCTGACGTCCTCTTCGTAACGGGTCACCGTTCCGGCGATTGCGCCCGATCCGTTGTCGACGTCCCCGCTTTCGTCCGTTCTGACGGACGCGCTGTTGTAGAAGGTGAACTGCGACGTCAGCGTGATCGATATCACAAACGTCCCTTCCTGCGCCCCGTCCAAGCCGTACGTATATTTAAATGTATAAGCCGTCCCCTCTTCGCCCGAGAAAGTATATGTGCTGCCAACAACGTCTTCAAACTCGCCGCCGCCGGTTTTGACTTCCGTAACCGTCGCGTCGTTTGTCAGTATGGGCACAAGTTTAAAGAGGTCGTTCAGCGCGGCGTTGGTGTTCTTTGCGATAAAGCCTTTAGGGTTCGCTTCGGCAAAATGGAATTTGGCCATGCCCTTGACGCCGAAGTTAAAGGTAAAATCGGTATCCGACTTGGTCATCCAAATAAAGATGTGTCCATCGATGGGCTGCGGCCGCGGATCCTGCTTCTGCGTCCATACCAATACATCGTCGGACCAAACGAAGGTCTGCACGGCCAGTCCGGCCACCTGTATCTGCACCACGATCTTGGTAAACTCGTTGACGCGGACTACGCCGGCGGTAATCGTCTTTTGCGCGCCCGCCGCACCCCAGTTGACTGTCTTTTCCTGCCTGGCGCCTTCGGGCAGGCCGAAGCTGACAAGGTAAGGCTGTACGGACTTTGCCGATCCGTTGTCCTTGAACATGATGCCGTAATAATTGCCCGCCATCTGCGCCGTCATCGGGTCGCTGACCCAATCGGAGCGGTCAAACCGGATGCCGAACGCCACGCCGTCCAACGAATCCGTCGTCGTCAGCGTAAGGAACTCGTTGGTGAATTTGCTGTCCGTAACAACGTAGGCAAATCTGCCCGCGAGTCCGCCCGCACCGGCGCCGTGCGTACGCAAGGTCGCCTTGCTGGGGTCGGACGGGTCACGCGTGACCTCGCCGAAATCCTCGTCGAAATACCAGTCGTATAACTGGATGCCGCCCACAGATATTTTGATCGTCGCGTTTGCGGTCTCCGCGCCGTTCAAGCTAACGAGCCTGTATGTAAGCGTGTACACGTTCGCGGCTGCAAACTGATGCGACGCTTTTTCGCCGGTGAATACGTCGTTGCCGCCAAAATCGGTCATCTTGACCGTCTTAAGCGTCATGGACGTGGTACACTGGGCGTTGATGCTCGTACCGATGAGGTCGTTGAACGTCAGCGTCTCGCCCACGTCAAGCTCGACCTGGCCGGACGAGATGATCTGCGGCGGCGCCTCGATCGCCTTGACGGTCGCCGTATCCTTGACGGACGGCGTATCGGTCAGAAACAGCGTCAGCGTGATGTCGCCCGCTTCGGTGGGTGTGAACGACAGGCTGAACACGTCGTATTCGAGCATAACGTCGTCAAGCTTGTACTCGGCCGTCAGCGTGACGTCCTTGCCGTCCGGTACCGTAATGTACGGCTCGACGCTGAATACCGAATTCAGCTCGATCGTCTTGGGCAGGTCGTCGTTAAACTTGACCGACGAGTTCCCGCCGGGATTGCACGCCGCCGCCTGCAACCCGAAGGCCACCGCGAAAAACACGGCGAACAACAGCTTCAAACTTCTTTTTTTCATGATTTTGTTCTCCCTTTTTTATTTTTGAACCTGTATTGAGAACTCAAAAGCGTCCTTGCGCGTCTTTTTGGGCCGGTCTGCGTTAAGACTCCTAGCAATACCGCAAGAGTATTGCTTCGTCGGCTTGCCTTGACCGACACAAAAATCCATCGCAAATCCTGTTTTCTCATTTCCTCAATACAGGTTCATCGTATTTGGACTAAACGAAGTCATCTAATCATTTGTCATTTATCCTTTCAACCCGCCTGCCGTCACGTTGGTCATAATCATTTTTTGACATACGACAAACAACACGAGCAAGGGTAAAACCGCAATCATGATGTTCGCGAGCAATATCGGCGTGCCGATAGACGCAAACTGGGACTCCTGCTCGAACAAAAAGATGCCGAGGGCGAGATTGGGATAGCCCCTCATATATAAGAGCGACGTGCCGTAATCGTTCCACGCGCCGATGAGGTTGAGCACCATCAGCGCCATGATCGCGGGTGCCGCCTGCGGCAGCATGACGCGGATCATGGTCTTTATATGCCCCGCGCCGTCCATGTACGCCGCCTCCGCGTAGCTGTTGCTGATGGATTTAAAGTACCCGTAAAGCACAATAAACATAAAATCGAAGCCGCCCGCCCAAATGAGCCATATGAGCGCCGGGTTGTTGGCTATGCCGAATTTGTGCAAAAACTTGTACAGCGCGGGCCCCGTACCGATGATGGGCAGGATCTGGACCAGGATGGCTATCGAAAATATGACCGACTTGCCCGGAAACCGGAACTTTGCCAGCGCGTATGCCGCGAGCGTAGACGAGGCTATGCTGACGGACACATGCAGCGACGACATCCATATCGAGTTAAAATACAGCACATAAAGCCTGTTTCCGTTGATTACGACTTCTTGGAACGCGCGGACATAATTGCCCAGCAGAAGCTGCCTAGGCAGCCGAAACGCACTGTCGAGATACTCTAAGTTTCCTTTCAGCGAGTTGCTTACGCACCAAAAGAACGCATACATCAGCGTAAAGGTTTCCAACACGAAAAAAACAAAAAAGAACGCGAGGAATATTTTGCCGCCGACGCTGTTTTTTCGCGTCGCGTCCTTGGCTCTTATTTGCGATTTTCTCACCAGTATGCTCATTCTTCTTTAGGTTGTCAATACGATATATCGTCCGTGAATTTTTCTATCAGAAACCTCACGGTCAAAACAATTGGTATCGTTACCGCGGTGATCGTAAAGCCGAGCGCGGCCGGATACCCGAAAACGAGCGCGGACTGGTTGCCGGAGATCGCCATGTTGTACATAATCATAAAAATCTCGTAGCCCATTGTGGATACTTCCATAAAGCTGCTGGTCGCGCCGACCAACAAAAACGTACCCGAATCCGCGATAAATATGCCCGACATACTGAAAATCAGCATCATCGAGATCGTCGGCCAGATGAGCGGCAGCGAAATCTTCAAAAATTCCGTCATAAACGACGCGCCGTCCAGCCTGGCAGACTCGAAAATATCCTTAGGCACCCTGGACAGCGCGCCCGTAAGTATGATGATGTTACCCCCTATCCCCGACCAGAAGCCGTAAAAAATGATGGTCGCAAAGGCTGTTTTCGGGTTGCCGAGCAGGCCTGTAATATTGACGCGAGGGTCCATTTTTATGCCGAACAGCCGTATCAGCTCAAACACCGGGCCGTTAGCGGCCAGCAATTTTTTGAACAGGGTCGTCATCACGATGACGCCCAGCAGGCTGGGCAGAAAGAACACGACGCGGAAGAGCCTTTCACCGGGTACCTTTTTGAACAGCGCGTACGTCGTCAGTATTGAAAAGGGGTATAAAAACAACATCCCAAACGACCAGGTTATCAGCGACCGTTTGAGCGGCGTAAAAAGCGAAGCGCCGCCCGTCAGCTTAAAAAAGTTTTCGTATACCTTGCGGAAGTTGTCGAAAGTAAACGCGCCCGTCCTGTCTTGAAAGGCAAGCGCGACGGAACTGAAATTGATGTAAGCGTAGAAGATAAGGAACTGGAAAACGGGAAAAGCGAGGAGGCATAAAGCGACTACCGCACCCCGCTTTTCGCGTTTCGAATATTTTATGCGATATTTTTGAGTTCTCTGCATCATCCCGCTTATGATCCGCTAAAAGCCGGCTTCGCCCAATTTTACCGTCCAATTGTCCCTAACGTACTTTTGCGAGTTGCTCCAAATGTCCGCCCCCTTAACCTTTTGCACAGCCATTGGGTATTCGGTAAAATCCGCGTATGTCACGCCGCCCGCGTTATAGAACCAACCGAGCCCCATATCGCCCCGTAGCGACGAGCCGGTAGGCAGCCTGTGTATCATCGTTGTTGCAGGATCCTCCGCGATACCCTTTACGCTGGCGACAAAGGCGCCCTTATCGGCATAGTTGATTGTTCCCACGGGGACATAGGACGACATACAGTTGGCATAATCGTACATAATTTTTATGCCGTCATCGCTCGCCAATAGCTTGAGGAAAAGCTTCGCGATGTCTTTTTTGCCCGACGCCGCGTTGATGACCGCGCCGTCAAAAATGTTCCTGTCGTAGAATATGCTCTTCGCCTCGCGTATCGCGTTTATTTGGTCGTTGGTAACGGTTATGCCGCTTACTTCAGAAATAATGGCCGCGTTATCCTTGCCCTCGTTTATCTTCTTGATGACCGCTGACAAATACGGATCCGATTGCGTTTTCGTCACACCCAGCCCGAGCTTTACACCGAGCTCGGAAATAACGGGCGGCGCAAGCATTCTCATGTTCTTTGCCTGCTCGTTGTAATTCTTTTCCATCTCGGTTTGAAGCCATGCGCCGCAAACATAGAATACCGATTTTCCGGTCAAGAAAAGATGCTGCGCTTCGGTGGCGGTATTGTTTACCGACCCGAGCGGCGTGTTATCGAGGTCAACGATGGTCTCAAGCGCCGTAAGGCTGTGCGACCAGCCGCTGTAATCCTCGTAAAGTTTCCAGCCGTCCGCCTTTGGGTCAACGTTCAAGCTCACCCACTCGGCATAATAATCCACGCCGTCGTACTGCGCTGTCCACGCGTCGGTCAACCCCCTCATATACGGCAGCGACTGTCCGCCCCACGAGGTCGGATACACGCCGGTCGCGCCGATATCGCCCTTGATAACGTTGAAACAGTGGATCAACTCGTCCGAGGTCAACGGTATTTCAAGCCCGTATGTTTTCAACAGCGGTTCGTTGACGATTAGGCTCATGGGCGCGATCTTATAGGGGAACGTAAAAGCCTTCTTGTCATAAGGCCCGTTCCTAAAATCATTGAATATCGAATACGCTTCCTGCCCTACGCGCATCTTTTCCCGTATGGTTTTGGTCTCGACGGTACCGTCGGCGCGTATCGGATACTCGCCGAAAAGCCCAGTAAGGTCCTCGGCAAGCATTTTTCCCTCGCTGCTTGACGCGATAGCGACCATAGCGGGTGAAATATTTTCCGGAAAATACAGATCGATACCGTTTTTATTGCCGAGCGCAAGCTCCGTCGTGACGACCGAACCCAGCACACTGGAGTCGGACTGAACGATATTGATTTTGTAATTCTGCGCTTTATATTGCTCTTCGAACCGCGCTTTGAGCATACGGATGTGATTGTCGCCCCAACCCGCCTTGAATACCCTAATATTCAAAACATTCGGGTCGCCGGAGATCTTCTCCCCGCCGCAGCCCGTCAAAAGCGGTACGCACAAGGACATAATCAACACCGCAAGCATCAATTTTTTCAACAGATTTTTCATAGTGAACCGTTTCCTTTTTTATTGATTATTTTGGATAAATCAGTCTATCTTATAAAGTCTAACACAATATACGTCTTAGTCAATATCATATCCTGCGAAAATTATTGCGTATCTTGCTGTGTTGCTTTTTTGGCGCCCCTTGTCGGAGCGTGTTTTAAAAACTTGATACACGCGCGGTAAAAACAAGGATAACTGTCAAAACCCATCTTTATAGAGGCTTCGTTCGCGGGCATACCCTGCCGGATATAATTGTTTGCGATCATAACCTTCTTATTGAGGATATATTCGTAAAGCGATATGCCCACATGCTTTTTAAATTCGTGGCATATATGATATTTTGAAAGGTAGAATTCTTTTGCGATAATATCCAGGGTCAAGCTTTTTTCAATATTGTCGTGTATGTATTGGATTAGGCCCTTGTGCATACTGGAATATTGCTTACTTTTGCTTTGGAATTCTTTTCTTTTAAATAGGTTCGACATAATAACGAGCATTTGGATCATTATACACGCGATTACAAGGTCGTTTTCCAGACTATGCTCGACAATCCCCCCAAGCTTGGAAAAAAGCTCGTCTAAGCCGTATTCTTCGACCAAGCCGGCGGGAATTTTATTGTTCCGGCCAATGGGTTTTCTTCTGAAAAAATCAAAAATATCAACATTGATATTCAATTTTCTCAAAAATTCTTCATCCATAACCACGGTGATTCTGCTGCTGTTTTCGACAAGCGCCGTCATCGAGTGAAACTCGTGATAGTTTAAAATGATTACGTCTCCTTTCTCGAGCACATAACTCTCGCATTCGACGTTAAAATTTACCGAACCTTGATTCAAATAATAAAACTCATAGTGATTATGGTGATGCAGCGGGCCTTTGCTGATATTTTGCGGCAAAGCGCTGAACGGCAGGTTTTTCTCGTCAAGGCTGTAGTCAAATTTGTCATACGCACCCTTGTGCATATGATACAAGCCGCAATTGCTGTCATATTTTCCACGGCTTTCCATCTCAATATCTTCCGTATTTTTCGGCGAACTTATACAAGGCTATCACGTTCCAGACGGGCGTGTTATCCTGTATGCTGTGCGTGGGCGAAAGCATATAGCCGTACGTGGGCTTCATTACTTCCATCGTGTCGCGCACCTGTTTTTCCAGTTCATCCAGGGTACCGTAAGAGAGCGGCCCCGCCGTGCTGATACAGCCGTGAAAACTCAGCCTTCCTCCGAAGCGGTCCGCAAGATATTTCGGGCTCATATTGAGGGCTTCCGGCTGTAAGGTATCGACCGCGTCTACGCCCATGCGTATGAGGTCGTCATATATCCAGCTTGAGCTGCCGCAGGTGTGGATCATAACGCGCAGCTTATTGGCTTTAGCCAAATCGATAAATTTCTGATGGATGGGCGCCAACACCTTCAAGTATAGATCGCGGCTGATCAACGGCTTATCCTGCGTCCCCAAATCCTCGCCCAGCCATAAAAAATCCACATGTCCTTTGGCGGCGCCGATGAGCCGCTCCATTTTGCCGAGTTCCATATCGGTACGCCGCCGAATGTAATCGATGGTAGCCGCGTCCTCCGTAATGAGGTTGACGAGGGCGTTTTCCATATTCATAACAAAGCCCGTGGTATTGATCACCGTTCCGATGCCGGGGTCGCCCACGCCCATCGCGTATTCTTTTTTAGACTTGCAATAATCGTAAACCTCGGAATAATCAAAATCGTCCGGACTCGGCACATGAAAATTGCGTATCGTCGCCTCGTCCGCGTCCATCAACGGAAAATCGCAAAAATCCTCATATCCGCCGAATTTATTCCCGATCCATTTGGTATAAAAGCCGTAAACGGGGTCCACCTTTCTGCCCGGAAGCTCCTTAAAATGCGGCGTCCCTTTAAACGGCGCGTTAATCCCTCTGAAGTCGACATTGAACGCCTGCCTAACCTTCTCGTACTTCCTTACGCCCAATGCTTTCGCCACCTTGGCGTGGATACCGGGATTGCTCATATAATTCACGGGCACTCTATCCGGTTTGATCCTGTCGAATGCGTTGAGAACTCTCGCCTTACTCGTCATTTTCTTTGCTTCCTATATACCGTTAATAATG
>Ga0123353_10011281_pt1 | contig 12575 bp, 9 predicted proteins | sample TergutLab28metaG_3_FD_92763 | JGI IMG/M metagenome (GOLD analysis project Ga0123353, IMG submission 92763) | Labiotermes labralis P3 segment gut microbial communities from Petit-Saut dam, French Guiana - Lab288 P3 | ecosystem: Host-associated > Arthropoda: Insects > Digestive system > Gut ... | reverse complement strand
ACGTCTGCATGTCGGGCGACGCCTGCATATCGGGCGACGCCTGTTTGTCGGGCGACGCCTGTTTGTCGGGCGACGCCTGTTTATCGGGCGACGCCTGTTTATCAGGCGACGCCTGTTTATCGGGCGACGCCTGCGCGGTTGCGCGCGGGGTGCGTGCGACGGACGTATCAACGACCGACGGCGCCGGGGTAGTTACGCGTGGCGTACGGGTCACGGACGCCGGATCACCCGCGGGTTCCGGCGCCGTAACGCGCGGCGTACGAAGGGCGGACCGCTGCGTTACATCCAAAGGCGCGGACGTCCCGGTATCCGCCGGTTCGGGGCCGCAGAAGCATTTGACAGTGCGCCCGCAGATACATTGGGCTGCATGGCCGCAGGTACGTTAGGCTGCGCGGTATCCGGCGGCGGCGTCCTGTCGGGCGACGGCGCGGGCTGCGGCGACGGCGTCGCCGCGCCAGGCGTATACGGGAGCGATAAATCGCCGGCCCCGGACGGCGCTGTGCCGTCCGACGCATATACGCCGGTAGGGTTCCCGGTTCCGGGTAACGCATTTCCGCCGGCGGGGCTGCCGTCTCCCTGCGTCGTATATCGGCCGGCGCGAATGCCGTTACCCGGCGACGCGTCGGATTGTTCCGTCGCTCCGGATTTTGCGGGGGGTTCCCCCCGCGCCGTACCTGGCCGCGCAGGCCCGGCGGAAGAAGAATCCGGTATAATAAGCGCTTCTATCAGTTCCAGCCTGTAGTCCGAGACGATCCCGTCGGCATCCACTTCCATATAATATTTTTTATCGCCATATAAAACTTCTATATGATACATATTCCCATTATCATTCAATGCGCAAACGGTAATACCGCCTCCGCCGACGGTAGCCAAAGCGATTTCTTTGGCCAGTGCCTCTGTGATACCCGAGGAGCCGGGCGCCTTTTCTGATATTTTATTCGGCGCTTCGGCGCCAGCGGGTTCCCACGCGGCTAACGCGAACACGGACCCGGAGAGGAGAGTCAGCCCGACGACCGTAAGCAGCGCCGCGACCGCGGTTTTTTTCATTTTACGCGACGTATCCATTATCGAATCCAGCCGCTTTTTTATACTGGACCGCCCCCCGTAAAAACATGTGGACAGCATTGTGCCGGGCCTGTTGCCGCCGTCTATCATCGCCATAATCACTTCGGCGTAAAACTGCCTGTCTGCGGAATTGGTATCCGCCAATACGGCTTCGTCGCAGGACGCCTCGCCGTCTGACTGCGCCGCCGAACACACCCAATAGATGATCGGGTTGAACCAGTGAACGGATACGGCGATCACAGATAACAGTTTTATCAGCATATCGCGGCGTTTATAGTGGATCATTTCGTGGCGGAAAATGATCCTCAACTCGTCCGCGTCAAAATGCCGGTCCGGCAAGAGTATCACGGGCCGCGTAAAACCCGTCAACATGGAGCTGGATATAAACCCGCACAACATGAGCTCGATTTTTGAATAGTCCACGCCGAATTCATCCATCACGGACCTGAAGACGGATTTGACGCCGTCGTCCGTCGCCTCAACCCCCCAGCGCCGCACTGTCCGGATATAGCGCAGGTAACGCCATATGTGCCAGGTGAAGATCGAAACGGCGGTAACGCCCCATGCGAGCAGGCCGATTTCCAATGGTGAAACGGGCCAGCCGGCGGCCGTATCCGCGGGTATATCGACAGCCGCGCCCACATTTTCTACACCGGCGTCCATCCCATGGATTGAACCGGACGCAACAACCATTACACTATCGCCCGCGGCGGCGCGGGCCTGCCCCGCCGTTAACAACGGCACGGCGATAAATCCGCCGCCTAAACTCGGCCTGAACGGAATTATCAACCCGATTAGTACTATCAGCCAAATAAAGTATCGCAATTTAGCCGGAGACGCTTTGGGCAGCAGCGCGTTTAACAACAGTATTACAAGGGCGACCGCGGACATGACGAGGGACGAAAATAAAAATGATACAAGCAATTGCGTCATTCCGGTCACTTCCTTTCATCAAGCCATTCGCGCAACTCGCTTAAGTCGTCCCGCGAAAGCGCCTCGCCGTCGTATAAAGTCTTTATGAGGCTCCCGATGGAGTTACCGGAGTACCGGTTGATAAAATCACCGGTTTCTATCATCAAATACTCGCGTTGTGATATGGCCGGCGTATAATTGCGCTCCCTGCCGATGCGGTCGCTGTGCAAAAACCCTTTTTCAATCAGCCGTATGAGCATGGTCAACACGGTCTGCGGTTTCCAGTCCTTGCATGCCCTTAATTTATCCATTATTTGTAATGTGGTCACGGGAGGCGTACTCTCCCATATGACCCTCATGATCTCAAACTCCGAATCCGGCAGCCTTTTAATCACAGCCATCCCAGCGCTCCAATCATTTCTGTGTTAATGAATACCCGTTTCTACATTTATCGTGGTATACATACTACAATAGTAGTTTCTAAATGTCAATTAATAAATAAAAAAATCAATTTGTTTTATTAGTTAAGAATACGGTTTATTTCACAAATTGTTGAAAAAAATCAGGAACCGGACAAATCCGGCTCCCAAAAATAAAACATCGGCATATATTTACATATTTATATGTCCTTTAGATATACTTTCCGTTCAGTCTTTGAACTTTCAACACACGCGTATACCATAGCGAGCGAATGCAGGTTGTTGCGGCAATCGGTCATCATTGAGCCGCCGCAGGTTAACGCCGCCAGCATCGCGTCAACACAACCCGAATGTAAATCGCGGCCCGCGTAATTTAACGGGACGTCCCCGCGTATGCCCTCTTCTTCATAATAACCGGCGCACGGAACCGGCTGTGCCCTGTTTGCCCATACGCGATCCGCTCCGTCCCAGCATATGGCCCCGTCCGTACAGTATACTTTCCACGCCCCGTGCGCCGTGGTATTTTCACATTTTGTCGCCCATGAACCGCGCAGCGACAGCGTCGATCCGTCGTCAAACTCAAAAATACACAACGCTATCGCATCACCCTTGTACCAGGAGTTCGGAGGGTTCATTTCCTGGCAATAGGCGCTGACCGCCTTCGCGTCGCCGACGATGTAACGCGCCTGGTCAAACGTGTGAATCAGCATGTCGATAAGAACGGGGTGCTCCATGGTATTCCGGAAATCGCCCTTCCCGCCGACGGTACCCATGAAATGCGCGCCCAGCATCATATCGCACGTAACTAGATAGTGTTTACCCAGATATGTTTTATTCAATTCATTCCTCAGCGTTTGTATGCCCGGCAGGAAACGCCGGTTCTGCATGACGAAATACGTCCTGCCGGATTCGTCCGCGGCCTTTACCATCGCCCTGGCGGATTCCATACTGTCGGACATCGGCTTCTCGCCGATAACGTATCGTCCGCTTTTCAGGGCTTTTGTGACCACTTCGCGGTGTACAAACGGCGGCGTTACGTCCAGCACGAGGTTGGCCGGCGAGACGGCAAACGCCTCGTCCATATCCGTATATATGCCGGCGTTATATCCGTAATCTTCGTTTATTTTTTCGCAACGCCCGCGCATGACGTCGACGAGGGTAACTATCTGAACATCCGGGCGGCCGCGTACCGCGTCGAGCCAACTCCGCGTAATGCCGTTACAACCGACGACCATGATTTTCCACATATTAAACCGGACAGATATGCCCGGCATTCACCTCCTTTATGTAACCCGCGCATCATACGCAATACGGTATACAACATTCTAATCTATATCTATGACAACCTTACCCGTTTCGCCGGTCGCAAACAGGCGCATCGCCTCAATTATTTGATCGAACTTAAACCGGTGCGTTATCATTTTTTCCAGGTCTATATTTTTCGCCTTGATAAAATCTAAAATTTCGTAGTGATTTTGCCGCGCCATGATCGAAGAACCGCGGATTGTCAGTTCCTTGCCGATGATCGGGTAAAGCGACACCCTCGCGTCGCCCTGGTCCCCCAGGTGTCCGGGGAAACCCACGCACACCATGACGCCCTGGGTCGCCGCCGCCGTTATGAGACTCATTTGCGCCCGTATGGCGCCCGACGTCTCGTACAGCCTGTCCGGGCCTACCCCGCCGGTCAATTCCAACAATGACTGCGCGACGTCGGCCTCGCGGAAATTTATCACTTCGTCGGCGCCGAGTTCCTTTGCCAGGTCGAGTCGGATTTTTATGCCGTCAACGCCTATCACACGCGCTCCCATCGCCTTTGCGTATATGACCCCGCACAGGCCGACCGGCCCGAGCCCGCTGACAACCACAGTGTTCGTGCCGTTGGGGTTGAGCTTTTTCATCGCAGAAAACGATGTACCCGCGAAACAGCCTATAAATGCACCGACCGCGTATGAAATGTCGTCGGGCAGCGGCAGGCAGTTTTCCTCCTTGACAAGGCACTTCGTCGCGTCGGTGCCCTGCTCGACGCCGGCCAGCGCCCGCCTGTCCTCCGTGCAGAATTGCGGGTAACCGGACATGCACCATTTACATTTGTTACAGCCGATAATATGGAACAGCGCGACGCGATCGCCCAGGTTCACCTTTGTAACGCCCGGGCCCAGCGCCGATACGACGCCGGCGCCTTCATGCCCCATGATGAGGTTCCTGTTGTGATCGGGGATTGTGAGCGTCCCGAGATCGGACCCGCAGAGGCTCGTCGCCTTTATATCGACGACGACCCAGCCGGCGGACGGGACCGGATCGGGAAACTCCTTGATTGACATTTCGTTAACGCCGGAATACACAAGACCACGCATAGTGATAACTCCTTATCTTTTTTCGTTTTATGAATTTTTATGTTCGGTTTCTGAACTCTCTATACAGGCGAATACCATGCTACAGCCAGCCCGTATAACGCGCGAGCAGGCGCGAATATTGTATGAAATTATCAAGCGATATGTCGGAGGGCACACCGTGGTCGCACGACGGTATGAACCCCCCGGACGCAATCACGGGGGCGATGCGTTTCAATTCGGCCCCGATAACGTCGCCCCCGGCGGCGATTGCACGTTTGTCTATGCCGCCCCTGTACGCCATCTTCACTCCAAATTGATCCCTGTACGACACTATGTCATTGTGGGCCGCGACCTCGATCGGGTCGCACACGTTTATGCCCGCCTCAATCCATATCGGTATGAGCTCCGCGATATACCCGTCCGAGTCCATATCGATGATTTTTACGCCGCTGGATTTCATATATTTCACCCATTTAACATAGACGGGCAGCAAAAACTCCCTCGTCATCGCGGGTGAAATCATGCTGTGCGCCTTGTATGCCATATCCTCTGAAATACATACGCCGTCCGGGACTACACCCTGTTCGAACAACCTTCGCAATACGCACAGGACATATTCCTGCCAGAATTCTATCATTTCCAAAATAAAACCGGGATCGTCCAGCGTCAACATACACAGGTTTTCGAACCCGAGCCATTCCCGCAACTGCCAGAACGGGCCGTTGACCTGGATCGTCATATAGCCGTCGCGCCCGTTGATTTGGCTGATTTCGTCGGGTGTCAGCGCACGGACCCTCTGCGCCGTGTCGGGGTCGTAGCGCTTTTTCATCTCAGCCCAGTCTTCGCGGTTTTCGACGGGGTTTTTAATCCATCGCCGGGTGACAAAGTCTATCGCGTTCCTGATATACGTATAGTCGTATTTATCGGATATTTCCAGTATTGCGCCCATCCAGTCCTGTATGACGTAACGCCCGTCGCCGTGTTCGAGGATTTTTTCCTCGAACCATGGTATCATGCGAAAATCGGGCGCGAACGCGGGGAGGGGCTGCGGGCGAGGTGGATCTATGCCGAGGACGCGGCGGACATGATCCATCCAGTCGGCGCCCGCCGGCAGCCCCTCGGCGCGCCAGCGCTCCAGCGTGGACTTGCGCGGCCATCCGGGTTCAAACGGTATGCGGGCAGGGTTGCCGAAGGACAGCGCGCCCAGATACAGGCTGCGGTGTATCATATATGACCATTCCTCTCTGCTAATAATAGCCGTATTCGCGTACTGCGTCGTACATTGCGACGACGTTTTCCACGGGCGTGTTGTCCTGTATGGCGTGCGTCGGCGCGAAGTGATACCCTCCGCACACTTTCATCAACTCGAGCGTCTCGCGGCATACGCGCGTAACGTCGGCGGGCGTCCCGTACGTCAGTGGGCCGGCCGTGGATATACAGCCGCGGAACCCGAGGCGGCCGCCAAAATGTTCCGCAAGATACGCGGGGCTCATGTTCGCGGCTTCCGGTTGCAACGTATCCACGGCGTTCACGCCGATTTCGATAAAATCCTCATATACCCAACTGGAGGAGCCGCAGGTATGTATGATCACGGGCAATCCGTACGCTTTTGCAAAATCGCAGAATTTTTTGTGTATCGGTTTTACGCGCTTCCGGTACAGTTCCAAGCTAATCATCGGCGCTATCTGCGTGCCCAAATCCTCGCCCAGCCACATAAAGTCTATTTGACCCGGGCATCTGTGCATAATCCGCTCCATGACGCCCAGATACATCTCTGCGCGACGGTTGATAAACACTGCCGCCGCCTCATTACCCAACGCCAGGTGTACCAGCACGTCCTCCATGCCCATGATACGCCCGTTGGAATTAATGATATCGGGTACACCGGGGCCGCCGATGAACATGGCGTATTTTTTGCCCATCCTGTTGACATAGTTAACGACGCGGTCGTAGTTAAAATCGTCCGGCGACGGGACGGGAAAAGCCGCGATCGCCTCGTCGGACGCGCCCAGCAGCGGGAAGTCGCAAAAATCCCAATACCCCCCGGTACTGTGCTCCACCCAGCGCATGCGGCAGCCCTCGACGGGATCTATCTTCATCCCCGCAGGAGCCCTCCCAAACAGTTTGGGCCCGGAATATGCCGGCCACGCCCTCCTGTAATCGACCCCAATCGCCCGCATTACCTTTTCCCGGTTGCCATTCGGGACGCCCAGCGCGGCGGCGAAACGCGCGTGTATGCCGGCGTTAGCCTCATACCCTATGGTCACCCTGTCCGGCTTCTCAAAAGCGAACGTTTTTAAGACCCTCTCCTTCGGGGACATTGTATCCTTTGCCATATGTAAGACCGCACCTTTCAATCAAGCCATTATGATATGCGACGTCGCGTATACTCGCATTGTACAGAAAAATCATGCAATATGATATAGTGGAAGAAAATTAAAGACAAAGGGATGGTCATACATGAGCCGATATTCTGAAATGACGCCGCGCGAACGGTGGGAAGCCGTGTTGCGACTGACAAAGCCGGACAGGATGCCCATGGACTACCGGGCGACGGACGAATTTACGGAAAGGTTGCTGCGGTATACGGGATGCGCCGATATGGATGTCTTTTGCGGGCGGTTTCACATAGACCGCCCATATTATATCGGCCCCGTATATACCGGGCCGGAAACTCACGACGGCGCCGATATATTCGGTTGCAAGTATAAATGGGTACAATACGCGACGGGACGGTATAACGAGTGCGTATACCATCCGCTGGCCGGGTACGCGTCGGTGGAAGAAGTGGAAGAACATTACATATGGCCCGGCGTCGATTTGTACGATTTCTCGCGCGTGGCGGGCGAAGCGCGGTTGAACGCGGAAGAACCGCTGGCGGCAGGCGGCTGGGAGCCGTTTTTACAATATAAAAACCTGCGGGGTGAGGAGCAAGGGTATATAGATTTGATCGAAAACCCGGAACTCTGCAGGTATATCATGGATAAACTGTTTCAATTCCATTATGAAATAACGCGGCGCGTACTCGACGCCGCGGACGGCAAAGTCCTGTTGACAAATTGCTCGGAAGACCTCGGCGGCCAAACAGGGTTGCTATACTCCCCCGCCCACATACGCGAATTCTTCCTGCCGCTGCATAAACAGATGATCGACATGCAGCATTCATACGGGGCGTATGTGCAATGGCACACCGACGGCGCCGCGCGGGACATCCTGCCCGATTTGGCCGGGCTCGGCATTGACGTCCTCGACCCCGTGCAATGGCGCTGTCCGGGCATGGAACGCGAAGGGTTGATGCGTGACTTCGGCGATCGCCTCGTCTTTCACGGGGGGATCGACAACCAGTGGACGCTGCCATTCGGCGCGGCCGAAGACGTCCGCGAAGAGGTACGCCGGAATTTCGCCATATTCGGCGAACATGGCGGGTATGTGATGGGCCCGTGTCACAACATACAACCGGTCGGACCGGTCGAAAACGTCATCGCCATGTACGAAACCGGTTATAACGAGTGCCGGTATTAAGGCAGAGGGACGGTTCCTCTGCTGTTTATGTTTAACGCGGGTCGGAGCGGAGGGGCACTTGATCCGGCGAGGTGATCTGCCGCTGGGCTTTAGCGACGACGTTTTCGGGGCGGCATACGATTTTCCCCATTAGGATATTAAAATCCTTACTGTACACGATGTCCGGCACGCTGTGGTTATACCCTTTCGCCAGCGCGTCCCACGCCCTCTTGTAATCCTCGCTGTCTTTTTGTATGAACGACATCTCGCCGAACGCCATTACACTCCGGTAGTCATGGGACGAATGATCAAAACTGTTGTAAATATGGCCCATAAATTTATACGTCACCACGCAGACCTTCGGGTTTTTCGCGACCAGCGTATTCTTATAACCTTCCAACGCGTGGTGTGTGTAAAAAACCAGGTCGTCCTCAAACTCGTAGCCGAAGTTAACAGGCAGTATATACGGAAACTCGTCGTCGAAGAAACCGATGTCGATAACTTCGCACATATCCAATATAGCCTTGATTATATCCCGATCCCTGATCTCGCGTTCCGGATGAAACATATATGACCATTCCTCTCTGCGTTTAATTTATACACAGTATATAACATAACGCGCTCCGCATGTAGCCTTAATATGGGATTGGAATAATGATATAATTTATGTAGCATCTACTTAATAATTATATGAAAGGTAATGACTATGCATATACCAAAACCTGAACACCCCAGGCCGGACATGTACAGGCCGCGGTGGATGAATCTAAACGGCGAATGGGAGTTTGAAATCGACCGCGGCAATTCGGGCAAAGAACGCAACTGGCATGAGCGGGACGGGTTGAACGAAAAAATCATCGTCGCGTTTGTCCCGGAGAGCAAGTTGTCCGGTATCGGCGATACGGACTTTATGCAGTCGGTATGGTACCGGCGCGACGTCGAAATACCCGCCGACTGGACAGGCGGCCGCGTATTGCTGCGTTTCGGCGCGGTTGATTATTTTACCGAGGCGTGGGTCAACGGCAAATCCGTCGGGACGCACAAAGGCGGTTATACGCCGTTCGTATTTGACATAACCGCACAATTACATCCCGGGGTCAATTCCATAACTGTCAACGCGTTTGACGACGTCAAAGACCCGATGCAGCCGTCGGGCAAACAATGCGGGCAGTATCATAATTACGGCTGCCTATATACGCGCTGCACCGGCATATGGCAGACCGTCTGGCTGGAGCACGTGCCCGACACATATATGACAGGCGTTAAGTTGACGCCGGACGCGAACAACGGCCGGTTGTTCATCGAAGCCTCGTTGAACCAATACGCGGGCGGGCAGGAATTCCATGCTTCCGCGACGCTGGACGGCGTGGAAAAAGGCTGTGCAGCCGCGAAAGTCATGGGAAAAACCGTATCGGCCGTACTGGAACTTCCGGACGCCATACTGTGGGAACCGGGCGCGCCGGTATTATACGATTTGGAACTGGCTGTCTGCGGCGACTGTGTCCGTACATATTTCGGCATGCGCAAGATAGAGATCAACGGTTATGCGATTGAGATCAACAGTAAACCGGTTTTTCAACGGCTCGTACTCGACCAGGGCTATTATCCGGACGGAATATACACGGCGGCGGACGACGCGGAGATCAAGAGGGATATCGAACTGTCGATGGCCGCGGGTTTTAACGGTGCGCGGCTGCACATGAAGGTGTTCGAGCCCCGCTATTTGTACTGGGCGGATAAACTGGGCTATATCGTGTGGGGCGAGTATCCGAACTGGGGGCTGGACGTCGGCGACGAACGCGCCCTGCTGCACATGCTGCCCGAATGGATGGACGTTCTGAGGCGCGATTACAACCATCCTGCGATCGTAGGTTGGTGCCCGTTCAACGAAACGCCGACTACGCGCGTGGCCGGCGTCCTGAGTACGGTATACGGCGCCACAAAACTGTATGACGCGTCGCGGCCGGTCATAGACACGTCCGGATATGTCCACACGATCACCGACATCTACGATGTGCACGATTACAACCAGGACGTCTGCTCGTTCCGCGAACGATACGCAAAAGTGGCGGACGGAACGGCATTCTACAGCAACTTCCCGGAGCAGGAGACCTATGGGGGGCAGCCGTATTTTGTCTCGGAGTTCGGCGGGCCCTGGTGGAATATCGACGGCGGCGAAGCGGGCTGGGGTTATGGCGACGCTCCGCGTGATATAGAAGAATTTTACGCGCGATACAAAGGTTGGGTCGACGTACTGCTCGGCAACCCGAGGATGTGCGGCTTCTGTTATACGCAGATCACCGACGTCATGCAGGAGAAGAACGGCATGTACGCGTTTGACAGGACGCCGAAATTTGACATGGAACGTGTCAGGGCGATCACAGCGCAGGCCGCCGCTATAGAAAAATAACGGTGCGGCTCAGCATGGCTGCGTATTCCGCGCGGGTGGCGTCGTTCAACGGGTCGAAGACATTGCCGGGTTTGCCGGTAATGATCCCGGCTGTTGAACAATATTGCACCGCGCTGCGCGCCCATTCGGATATCGTTTTCGAATCGGCAAACGTCTTCGGCGCGCCAGCATTGCCCGACGGGTCGTGACCGGTGTACGCCGTGTAATTCCTGAAGAGCACGGCCAACTGTTCGCGCGTGACATTATCATCCGGTCCGAACCGGCCGTTGCCATAACCGACGACAATGCCGTTTGCGGCCGCCCAGGCCACGGCGTCGGCGTACCACTGCCCCGCTGGGACGTCGCTAAATGTAAGTTGGGGGACGGTTCCTCTACTTCCCGTATTGCCCGAGCCGGATATGGCCGGCGTCCCGGCCAGGCGGTGCAATACGGTTACTGCCATACCCCTCGTCAGCGGCATATTCGGGCTGAATACCATGGGCGACGCGCCCGTCCCCAACATCAAGCCGTTTTGATATACGTACGCGACATAGTCATAAAACCAATCGCCGGCGTTCACATCCGTAAATGGATTGACGTAGGCGTTGTCATCTGTTGAATCCATCCGTTCCCGCGACGCAGCCGACGCATTAGATGCAGCCGGTGTAACCGGCGCGTCCGGCGCATACGGATCCGAGAATAAAACCGGAAAAGCCGCGAGAGAACTTGCGCCTTCAGGAACGAACAACGCATACAGTTTACGATCCGTCGTCGCAGTAAATGAATACGACGCCCCGGCGCCGGCAACCTTATAACGGTTGTCATACCAACCGCCGAATTTATTGCCGTTGTCCGGAGTCGCAATCAACGCTACGGTAGTGCCGGATTCATATACGCCGCCGCCGGACACGGTTCCACCCTCGCCGGACTTAAGCGTAATTTCGTAAACGCCGGGCTTCAAAGGCTCAAACACCGCCGTAATGGTTACGGGGGCGTCCGGCATAATATACCACGCATAGGCGTTGTAAGGCTGATCAACCGTCCCCGCCGATACCGTCCACTCTTTGAACCTGTACCCCTCGTCGGCCATGGCAATTAACCCTATTACCGAAGTGACGGTACACGATACATCCTCATTCTTAACGGTCCCGCCCGTACCGGCCCTCACCGTCACATCATGGAATTCGACATAGGAGAATTTTGCGAGGAGATCGACGTCTCCCGCTACGGCAAACCGGTACTCTTTGTCAGTTGAAACCAATACATTGCCGTCGTACCACCCAAAAAACCTGCTGCCGGGTACAGGCGTCGCCTTTACTTTGACATAGCTGCCTTTTATATAAGCGCCTTCTCCCGTGACGTACCCGCATTTGTTATCGGCGTTTACCGTTACGTTAAAAACATAGTTTTTCAATTCCGATCCGGCGATATCCTCTTTACCCAGGACTTCCCTGCTCGTACTGTCCGTAAGGATATAATCCGCGGATGAACCGTCCGTTATGCCGTATAGAATTTCATCGGGGGTTAATTTAGGCAGATAAGCCGTAAACATATCGCCTTTTTTTATCGGAACTTTTTCATAATTGACAAACCGCTGTGACGCGTCGTCAAAAATGATGTTTTCGTTTATTGAAAAATTCATCTCGCCGTCGCCGGTCGCAATAATTTCCAGCCTGAAGTCTTCATTTGCGGGCAGGCGCATTTCCATTTCCCCGTTTTCATTTATCATAAAAACTACGTTTTCATCAATATCCAGCGCCTTTCCGTCCACGAACGCCGCACGCAGTTTATCTTTACTGTCATAGACAAAAACGTCGACGGGACAATTGACCTTTGTGATCCGCGAAATCCCCGCCGACACCGTTTCATACAAAGAACCCGGTGCGGACAGCGGCGCGGCTACCAACCCAAGAATTATGCTTAAAGACAAAATGACATTGATTATCTTTTTCATTT
>Ga0123353_10011280_pt1 | contig 12575 bp, 10 predicted proteins | sample TergutLab28metaG_3_FD_92763 | JGI IMG/M metagenome (GOLD analysis project Ga0123353, IMG submission 92763) | Labiotermes labralis P3 segment gut microbial communities from Petit-Saut dam, French Guiana - Lab288 P3 | ecosystem: Host-associated > Arthropoda: Insects > Digestive system > Gut ... | reverse complement strand
TGCGGGCATGCTGCTGCGCTCGCTGCGGCCCATCGTCTTCCTCGTGCTGTTCACCAGCGTGCTGAACATCTTCTACTCCGGCGGCGAGGACCCCACCGTGCTGCTGACCATCCCATTGGGCAAATGGCGGCCGGAGATCACCCTGGAGGGCATTCAGACCGCGATATTTACGATTGTGCGCATCATCTGCCTGATCACGGTGAGCTCATTGCTCACCTACACCACCACACCGAGCATGCTCACCACGGGGTTGGAGCGCCTGCTCTCCCCGCTGGCGAGGCTGCGCGTGCCGGTGGGCGTGTTCGCCATGATGATGACCCTGGCGCTGCGCTTCGTGCCCACTTTGATTGAGGAGACCGACCGCATCATGAACGCGCAGAAGTCCCGCGGCGCGAACCTGGAGACCGGCAGCCTGCCCCAGCGGGTGAAGGCCTTCGTGCCGGTGCTGGTGCCCCTGTTCGTGTCGGCGTTCCGCCGCGCGGCGGAGCTGGCCTACGCCATGGAGAGCCGCTGCTACACCGGCGAGGGCAAGCGCACCAGCATGAAGCGGCTCAAGCTCGTCGCGCGGGATTTTGTGGCCGCGGGGTGCATGGTCGTGCTTACGGGCGGGGTTGTTGTGCTGGATAGGTTTTTTGAGAGGGTGCTGTGACGCGCAGACGCTACATAAGCACATGTTTTTCAGGGCGGGAAGGATTTTCCGCTCATTTTTCGACTAAGCAGTATCAGCCCCGCTGAAATACATACTTGGAGGACAAGCCCATGAAACTGGCGAAAAAACTGGCCGCCCTGTTGCTGACCCTCGCGCTGGCCTTCAGCCTGGCCCTGCCCGCCTTTGCCGAAACGGACGCCCCCGCGATGATGCCTATCATCACCCGGCAGCCAAAGAACCATCGTATGAGAGCGAGTACAAGAGGCACTTATGATCTCGGCATATATGCCTACATTCCCAATGGCGATCCCGTTATGTATCGGCTATACAGCGGGGATGAGTTTATTGAGGAAATGTCTAGCCCCTACATCAACACCAATTACGAATCTGGCGAATACCACTTCATTATATATAACAGCGCAAACCCGGAGTACTGCGTGACAAGCAACACCTTTCGCGTGGATGTCTACGAACCATCAGGTTTTGAAGCGGTGTTTCTCGCGTTTGCGGAACCCATTTGGACGAATAGCTTCACCCCGTGGGGGTTGATCGGAATTCCGCGCGCGTTTTTCCTTGCATGGCTTGACAACCTGTTGTTCCCCTACGCCTATTGATCGCGCAAAAATGCAGTACAAAAAAGCCGCCCATCAGGACGGCTTTTTATAGTGTTGCGGGTGGCTTGCTGGGGGATAAACTGCGACCGAAGAGGGAGCATTTTCCCAGCATGCCTTAGCATGCCACCCCTACAGTTAGAATTCCTCAGCCAGCTCCAGCGCATGCGCTTTCAGCATGGTATCGCAGGCCTCGATGAACGCCTCCGGCGCGATGCCGTTCACCTGCTTGCCAGTACGCACGCGCAGGGAGATCGTGCCGCCGTCGCGCTCCTGGTCGCCCACGATGACGATGTAGGGCGCGAGCTCCTGCCGGAAGGTCTTGACCTTGTTGCCCATGGTGCCGTTAGAGTGATCGACCCTCACGCGCAGGCCGGCCGCTTGCAGCTTGGCCGCGATTTCGTCGGCGTAGGCGGCATGGTCGTCCTCCCGCACGGGGACGATGCCCACCTGGAGAGGGGAGAGCCACAGAGGGAACTTGCCCGCAAAGTGCTCGGTGAGGATGCCGATGAAGCGCTCCACGCTGCCAAGCACCACCCGGTGGATCATCGTGGGCCGGTGGTGCATGCCGTCGGGCCCGATGTACTCCAGATCGAAGCGTTCGGGCATCTGGAAATCCAGCTGGATGGTGCCGCACTGCCAGGTGCGCCCCAAACAGTCGGTCAGGTGGAAATCGAGCTTCGGGCCGTAGAACGCGCCGTCGCCCTCGTTGATCTCGTAGTCGTAGCCGAGCTCCGTGATCGCCTCGCGCAGGGCCTCCGTCGCGGCGTCCCAGTCCTCCTGGCTGCCCATGGAATTTTCCGGGCGGGTGGACAGCTCGATTTTGTACGCGAAGCCGAAGGTCTGGGTATAGACCGTATCGATGAGCTTGACGACATTCTTGATTTCATCCTTGATCTGCTCGCGCGTCATATAGATGTGCGCGTCGTCCTGCGTGAAGCAGCGCACGCGCATCAGCCCGTGCAGCGTGCCGGAGAGCTCGTGGCGGTGCACCAGGCCAAGCTCCGCCACGCGCAGGGGCAGCTCGCGGTAGGACCGGTTGCGTATGCCGAACGCCAGCATCCCGCCGGGGCAGTTCATCGGCTTGACGCAGAAGGGCTGCCCGTCGATCTCGGTGGTGTACATGTTGTTCTTGTAGTGGTCCCAGTGGCCGCTGCGGTGCCACAGCTCCTGGTTGAGCATGATGGGCGTGGAGATCTCCTGGTAGCCCGCCGCGTCGTGCACCTCGTGCCAGAACTTCAGCAGCTGGTTGCGCAGCACCATGCCCTTCGGCAGGAAAAACGGGAAGCCCGGGCCCTCCTCCATGAGGACGAACAGCTCCTGCTCGCGGCCGATGCGGCGGTGGTCACGCTTTTTCGCCTCCTCCAGGAAGGCCAGGTGCGCCTTGAGCTGCGCCTTGTTCTCGAAGGCGTACACGTATATCCGCTGGAGCATCTTCCGGCTGGAGTCCCCGCGCCAGTACGCGCCCGTCACGGAGTAAATCTTGAAGGCCCAGGGCAGCAGGGCCTGCGCGTTCTCCACGTGGGGCCCGCGGCACAGGTCGGCGAAGTCCTCGCCGGTATCGTAGACCGAGATGGTCTCGCCCTCAGGCAGTGCCTCGATGAGCTCCGTCTTGTAGGGGTTGCCCGCGAAGAGCGCGAGGGCCTCGGCGCGGGTCAGCTCCTTGCGGGTGTAAGCCTCGCGCCGCTTGAGGATCTCCGTCATCTTTGCCTCGATGGCCGGGAAATCTGCCTCGGTGATGGCGTGGGGCAGGTCGAAATCGTAGTAGAAGCCGTTGTCGATGGGCGGGCCGATGGCCAGCTTCACGTCGCCGAACAGCTCGCACACGGCCTTGGCCAGCACGTGCGCCAGGCTGTGGCGGCCCAGTTCCATGATGTCTTTCTCTTCCGGCATGGTGATCGCTCCTTCAAAACAGTTAACTTCTTATAAGCATAACAAAAAAACGGGGAGAATGCAAGCTTTTTTTATTTGCCTCTTGTTTTTAGCGCGCGCAACAGGTATAATAGAGTGCAGACGAGCGCTCGAAAAGGGGTATTCCATGAAAACGGCAAGAAAATCTCTCTGTTTGACGTTAGCTGTGGTTCTGCTGTGCGCCGTCCCGGCCGTGGGCGCGCGGGCGGCGGGCTGCAATTGCGGCGATATCCCCCGCATCGGCATCCCGGGCATCGGGGACACGCTGCTGATCAACGCGGGTACGCCCGAGGAGGCCCAGGTGGGCGTGGCGGACGCGGAGGGGCTCAAGGAGCAGCTCATGCCTATTTTGAGCGGCCTCACCGCCGCCGTGGCGCGCCGGAGCTGGGACAAAGCCGCGGACGCCTTCATTGCGCTGGCGTGGGGCATGCTGGGGCATTTGCAGGTGGGGCTGGACGGCAAGAGCGTGCAGCCCGTCACCGCCAGGCCCAGCGACGACCCCGCCAAACGCGACCACAGGGAGAGGCAGGGCTTTGGCTTCAAGTACGACTGGCGCATGGACCCCTGGGAGACCGCCGCGCAGCTCAACGACTACATCAAGCAGGTGAAGAGGGCCACAGGCCACAGCAAGGTGGCGCTGCTGCCCCACAGCGAGGGCGGGCTGGTCTGCATGGCGTACCTGGCGCGCTACGGCTGCGGCGACATTGGCGCGCTGGTCCTCAGCATGAGCGCCCACAACGGCCTGACCATGGTGGGCGAGATGTTCAACCTCAACGTGGAGCTGGGCTGCGACCTGGTCCTGGAGCTCCTGCGCAGTTTCGGCACCGCATACGGCGGCGGAGGCGCCATGGACCTGATGGCCCCCGCGGCCAACCTGCTGCAGACCACGGGCCTGGCCGAATGGCTCATCGGGCTGCTGGGCGTGCTGCTGGAGCACATACAGGGGCGGGTGTACGAGGAGGCGCTGCTGCCGTTGCTGGTGCAATGGCCCGCCCTGTGGGGCTTCGTGCCGCACGAATACTACGAATCGGCCAAAAAAGCCCTGCTGGACGACCCGAAATATGATACGCTGCGGAAGACCGCCGACAACATGCACTACAAGGCCGGCGCGGGCTATAAGGCCGACGAGCTGATCATGAAGGCCGTAAAATCGGGCGTGCGCGTGGCCATCATCGCCAGCTACGGCTTCCCCACCATGCCCTTCGCGCCCAATTCCGACGTGGACGCCGACGGCCTGATCGACACCGCGCGCGAGAGCTCGGGGGCCACCACCGCCGGGTTGTGGAACACCTTCCCTGACGGCTATAAACAGAAGAAAAACGACGGCCACAACCACCTCTCGTCCGACGGCAAGATCGACGCCTCCACCTGCCTGCTGCCCGAGCAGACCTGGTTCATCCGCGGGCAGTTGCATTTCTCGGGGAACACCGGCAGGCTGCGGGACGCCATACTCAGCAGCGAGAAACCGCCCACCGTGCACAACCTGAAGAACTACCCCCAGTTCCTCACCGCCGTCTCTGACGGCGTGTTCGTGCCCAACGAGCCCGTGCCCGCCCCGCCGCGCGCCACCTTGGCGGGCAGCGTATGGGACTTCAACGGGGCGCTGGGGAAGGTGCTCTGGGATTCGGTCAAGGGGGCGTTCTCGGGATAGCTATTTGCAACAACCATAGGGCAGTACGCGCTGCCCTTTCCATGCGGACATGGCGGAACTGGCAGACGCGCCGGTCTTAGGAGCCGGTGGGCAACCGTGTGGGTTCGAGTCCCACTGTCCGCACCATGAAAAGACAACGGTATGGATACCGTTGCAAAGCTTAAGAAATCCTTTGATATCAAAGGATTTCTTGCATTTTAGGGGCCGGGCGGGGCCGATTTGCTTAATGCATTTCGGCTTCGCCCGGCCCCTTTTTTTCGTTTCCGGGCCTGCGCAGGAGGCATCGTGAAATCAATGGGCATCGTGAAATTTCTGGATTAGAACGAAAAAGGTTCACGGCGCTGGTCCTTTCGCGTTCCAGGGTGAACCGTGCGGCTACAGCAAGTCATTCAAGTCGTCGCGGCGGTCTTTTATCTTGGAAACAAGCGTGTCAAGGTACGCCCGCGCCGCGTTGTACCCGCTCCTGATTTTGAAGCCGTCATGTTCGAGCATCGCTATTAGTTCCCTATATCGCGGCTTTTGCCTATCGCTCCAAATATTGAATTCCAGCTTATAGCCGACAACCTGTGGCTCAGGCGGTTCTTCGCCTTCTTCCAACTCATAATACGGCCACTCATAGGTTTTCCAGGTGTAGCCGCCCGCACCATCTGACGTGCCAAACATACGGGGGCCGGTGTCCTCGCTAACTTCTTCTGTTACGAGCGATTCGAAGAACGGTAGATCATCTGGCGATTCCGTATATTTGCAATCCAACTGCTTTAGGATGAAGTCAAACATATACGATTCAGAATCGTTCTCAAAGCTATCATCTACTTCCCCGTTGATATAATAGATGTTCGGGTACATCTCCTCAAGAAATGTCCAGTAACCTTCGGCGGCATCGCATTCCGCGAACAGCTTCGACAGATACGGCACGAAAATAAACTGCTCCACCCGTTCGGGGATAATGTCGTAGAGCATGGGGAATGCACTGTCTGAAAGGTTTTGCGCGCGTTTTTCAAAGAAGCCGCCCAGTTTGCCAATAAGCTCATCATTCTGCCTAGACATAAATACGGCGGCGAAATATTCTTGGAACGAACGATGGACAAAGTGGTACTTACCGCCCTCATAATACATAAGGCAAAGGTTGTGGCACATATCATATAGAAAATCGCTTGCCGATTTGATTTTGCCGGACTTCGAAAGCTTGCCGAAATAGGCGGCAAATTCACTGTCTGTAAATTCGTACTTCTGGTCACGGTAGGAACGGAAGCATATCTCGGCAAAGCAGGTTTCTACCTCGTCGATATTCAGCCCTGTTTTCAGTGCGCGCTTATATGCCCCCTTGTTGGCGTCATGGGTGACGGACAGGGCCAGAAATGCCTCGCGGTAGAAGATGTGCATCTTGGAGGGGATTTCCGCGAACCGCTCGAAGGTCAGAAGCATGATCGTGAGCAGGAGCGGGTTCTGTGCAAAGCTCAGATGCGTCCTGAAAAGCGTTTTGTCTAATGCGTCTCGGAATTTCTGCCGAATCTCCGGCTGGTCGGGCCGGAAATCGGACTTGTCAATGAGCTCCAGCGCCTGATTTTTTGTAAAGGGATGTAACCCCACCTTACTGAACCGCGTATATGATATAAAGGACTGGAACGGACGCGATGAAATCACAAAGCAATTATGAGGATACTTATCCGTAAACGCTTCTATTTCCCGCTCGAAACGGGCGCTGTGCTCGCCGTCTATTTCATCCAGGCCATCGAAAAGCAATAGAAACAAGCCCTGCGTAAGCGCATCGGCAAAGTCCTCCTTCGTGATTGCCGGGTTCAACGCCTCCGCTTTGGAGAATACAAAGTCCTCCAAGTCGCCCGGCGATTCTCCGTAATCTTTCAGTGGCAGGAAAACAGGGACGCGGTGCAGCCTGGAGAAGTTTTCAATAGCATTGAGCAGCAAGTGGCGCATCATCATGGACTTGCCGAGCCCACCGGTACCCGCAAGGATGATGAAGTTGGAAATTGCCGTCAGTGATTCGGCGGTTACGTTCTCCAGGGTATCCTTTCTTCGCCCTGCGGTATAAGAGGCATGATTTGGAACATAGAAATCATAGAACGGCTTTGGCTCATTGTTATACAGCAGCGTTTTTACGCTCTCATATTTTCTTTTAGCCCTTGCCATGTAATCAATAAACGCCGGTGACGCGCTGGCTATAACCTCGCCCTCCTTTTGCGGCACTATAAAAGATATTGTTTCCTGTAGTTCCTCAAAAGATACGACGAACGCTTCACTTATCTCGGCGGCGGCGGGTTTCCCCGCGCGGTTGTCTATCCGCGCGACGAACAGGAACACGCCCGCCAGAAAATCAGACAATACAAACGTGCTCTGCATCAGCAGGGCATTTTTTATTGTCCCGCTGACAAGCTCGACAACGGTGTCGCCGTTGATGGTATCGTCCTTAGTGATGATTTCACGGATAGCGAGAACGGCATGATTGCGTTTGTTATAATCAAGCAGCGATATGACCCTTTTCGAGAAGTATTCCGCAACCTTGCGTGGATCTGCGGTTTCCGCGCTGGATATAACGTCGCCAAGCCCGTTGCTCCTGCTGTCGGGCAGTTTTGAGGTACATTGCAGTAGGGCTGTCACGGCGCTTGATGATAGCTTGCATAATGGATCGACCGACTGAACGAGCGCGTTCAGCAGTCTCTTTTTTTCGATGCCGTCAACGCCGCATAATAACAGCGTTTTGGCGAATGTCCCGAAGCACAGTTTCACGCCGTTTTTCCCTCCTCCCTTAAACCGAAGGGATTTCAGATATTTCAAAGTCAAACCGAAGCCAAATCAAAGCTTGGCTATATTGCCAACCGAAGTCCGAGTCGGTAAACTTATATGTAGGCGGGACGAGCCCCGGCCCCAAGCGTGAACGTCGCTGAAAATCCTACCTGTAAGTATAACCCAAAACCCGGAGAATGTCAACGATTCGACAAAGACTAAATTTATCAGGAGGCGCGGAAATGACGGCTATCAGGGACGCGGACAAGCATTTCGCCTTTGCCGTGGACGAGGCGGCGCGGGTGATCGAACACCGCGTAAGGCGCAACGGCTGGGAGTACATAACCCGCTTCTGGTGGAACCCCGACGGCACGTACACAAGCGAAGCCACGAAACAGCCTGTGAAGAGATAACCGAATATCTCAGCTCGACCGCTTTGACGGCAGTGCTGGATAGCCCGCAAGGGATGTCCGCCACTGCCGTCTTTTTTTATTTCCCAACCGAATAAACCGTTGCGCGTCACGGGTATGGCGCGCCCGCCCGGGCCAATCGTGAGGCGGCAAGGAAGTATCACGACACTAAAGAATCATTTTCAATCTTTACAATGTCAAAGGAGAATCACACGATGAACGACAACAAAACCACCCACTCCCATCCCCCCGTGACCGGGCTGCCTGCCCTGGCCGACAAACTGCGCGCCCTGAAGGACGAGCAGGAGGACATGAAGCGCGTGGCGCGCGACGTCGCCGCCGACATCGACGCCGCCCAGCAGCGGCTGATCAAGGAAATGCGCGGCAGCGGCACGAACCAGTTCACCCACGCGGGCTACGCCTACATCCTGGTCACCAAGTTGAAGGCGAGCGCCCTCGACGGGCAGAAGGACCGCCTTTGCGAGGCGCTGAAGAAAAAGGGCCACGGGCACCTGGTCTACGAGGCAGTCAACGCGAGCAACCTTTCCGGCTTCGTCGAGGAGCAGATGCGCAAGAACAAAAAGCAGCTCCCCAAGTGGCTGGCGGCCCTGGTGTCCGCGTCCGAGGAGACCACGGTGTCCGTGCGCAAGGCCAAATAGCAACGAATTACATGCCCGGCGGGCGGCGGCCCCGCGCCGCTTCCCTCCCGCCGGGCGGAAGGAGAACATCATGCGTCAATTATTCTACAACGCCGAGCATTATCCAGACCCTACGGCCTATGAGGCCCTCATGAACATCATGCGCGAAGAGCGCCGGCGCAGGCGGCCCCGTGTGTATCGCAGTCCCGTCAAGCCCCGCGAAGCCCCCGGATACTACCCGTTTAAGGAGGCTTTCGAGTATGCAAACTTCATTCCCTCCTGAGCTCGCCGCCCTGCGGCAATGGGTTTGCTGGCGGCGGGAAAAAGACGCAAAGGGCGAGCGTGATACCAAAATCCCCTACAACCCCAAGACCGGCGGCAAGGCGTCCTCCACCAACCCGGACACATGGACGGATCTGGATTTCGCCGCCCGCGCCTGCGAACTTCACAGCTACAGCGGCATCGGCTTCATGTTCACCAGAGAAGCAGGCGTTGTTGGCATCGACATTGATCATTGCATTGTTGACGGCGCCCTGAACGAAATCGCCGCGGCGATCCTCGCCAAGCTGCCCCCGACCTACATCGAAATCAGCCCCTCGGGGACCGGCCTGCATATCTTCCTGCAGGGCGCCATGCCCGGCGCCGGCAGCAAGAACAGCAAGTCCGGGGTGGAGATGTACGCCCACAGCCGCTACTTTACCATGACCGGCACGCGCTACGGCGACTGCCCTGTTGTTGTTGCCGCTGATGACGGCGCGCTGGCCTGGATACATGAACAGTATATCGCCCCGCCGAAAAAAGAGAAAAAGCAGACGAAACGGAAGGCCGGGGAACCCCTAACCGACAATGAAATCCTCGAAAAGGCCCGGAGCGCGAAAAACGGCGCGGCCTTCGCCGCCCTGTGGGAGGGCCGCTGGGAGGGCGATTTTGCCAGCCAATCCGAGGCCGATCTTGCCCTGTGCTGCAAGCTGGTCTTCTGGACGGGCAGGAACCGGGAGCAGATGGACCGCATGTTTCGGCAGTCCGGGCTGATGCGCGAAAAGTGGGATCACCGCCACCATGCCAGCGGCGCCACGTATGGGGAGGAGACCCTGAGCCGGGCACTGGATACGGTTGAGGAAGGCTACGGCTCAAAGGCCGACGCCCCGGTATTCGCCGGCGAGGGCCGGTATTTTCGCGTCAAGGGCGACAACACCTGCCCGCTGACGAACTTTACGCTGCGGCCCATCGAAATGCTGGTGTCGGAGGACGAGACGCAGATGACCGCGGACCTGGTGACCGTGAAGGGAGAGGTATTCCGGCGCACGTTCATTACCACGGATTTCAGCAACCTGCAGAAGTTCAAGAATCTGCTGAATAAGGACACCATTTCACTGAGCTATACCGGCTCCGAGGGTGACCTGGAACTTTTGAAGAACTTCATCGCGGAGTTGGACTGGACGCGCAAAATTGGGGTGAAGGCCCAGGGCCTGTACTGGATAGAGGGCCGCTGGGTGTACGCCGCGCCGGACCGGGCCATTGAGGCCAGCGGCAAGGCCGTAGGCAACGTACTGCAGCTGGAGAAATGGAGGGGCGTCGACAGCGCCCTGCACAAGGCTAAGTGTATCAGCAAAGAGCAGTTCTCTTCCTTCGCGCCGTGGCTCCTGGACTACAACGAACCCGCCAAAACGGTGTCGGTTCTTGCGTGGGCGGCGGGGTGCTTCATCAAGCCTCACTTGCGTAAAATGGGGATTAAGTTCCCCCACCTATTCCTGATCGGCGAGGCTGGAAGCGGCAAGAGCAACACGCTGGAGCAGATCATCCTGCCTATTTTCTCGCAATCGAAGGTGACGGCGGCAACGCAGGTCAGCAGTTTTACGCTGATGAAGGAATCGGCCTCCAGCAACCTCGCGCCGCAGCCCCTGGACGAGTTCAAACCGTCCAAGATGGATAAAACGAAGCTCGCCTGGCTGTACAACCATTTCCGCGACGCTTACGACGGCCACCAGGGGCAGCGCGGCCGCGCCGACCAGACGATCATGTATTATGATCTTCTTGCACCCCTTGTTGTCGCCGGGGAAGAATCGCCGGATGAAACCGCCATCCGCGAGCGCGGCATTGAACTGCTGTTCAGCCGGAAAGACCTGAAGGGCGAGGGCTGCCGGGAGGCGTTCGCCAAGCTTTGCGCGAACCCGGATTTGCTTTCTGGTTTTGGCCGGGCGCTGCTGGAGGCCGCGCTGCGCACCGATGCCGCTGAGGTAAAACTGTGGTATACCGAAGCCTGCGGCCAGTTCGACAAGGCCCTGCCCTCCCGGATCGTCAACAACCTCGCCTGCTGCGCCGCCGGACTGCGCCTGGTCGAAAAGCTATGCGCACTCCAAGGATTCTGCTGGGATTCCGTCTTTGACATCCCCCTGGACACCTGCTTGCAGTACCTTGGCTTCGCGGCGCGGGAATATCTGCTGGACGGCAGCGCCGTCAACCGGGGCATCGTGGAACAGTCCCTTGAGATCATGGCGCGGATGGGCCTGGCCTACGGCCTGGACTGGAAGCCCCTCGAAGGGGAAACCCAGGTGGCGATCAACCTCAAACGCTGCTATGACCGCTTCACCAAATACCGACGCGACCACGCCATTTCGGGCGAGTGCCTGGAGTACCGCCAGTTTACCAAGCAGCTGCGCGGCAGTGACCTGTTTGTGGCGTATCGCACGATCGCGTTTACGAATACGCCCGCCCGCGCCTTCGTCCTCGACTATCGGCTGGTGCTGGAAAGGTGCGATATAGACGGGTTCGATCAGGTAAATATCACGGCAGAAACATCGGAAGATGATATAACTATATAACTAAATAACTGTTATTTCTATAACCTTTATGAAATGGGCCTCGCGCGTACGTACGCACACGCATATATACGCGCACGCGAGAGGAAATCCCCGCCTATCTGAAACGGGTAGTTACATGGTTATTTAGTTATCAAAATGACAAGGAGGAGCTCTCATGAATATATCCTGTTTTGCCTGCGTGGCCGGCGAGTGCCTCGCCCTGGACCCCGCCCCCTGCCTCTACAAGCGGCCCCGGCCCTGCCCCTTCTTCAAGACACGGGCGCGGATTGACCGCGAGCAGCAGTGGATTTACGCGCAGCACGCCGCCAAGCCAGCCGAGCAGCAGCGGTACATCGCCGACAAATATTACAACGGCACGATGCCCTGGAAGGAGGAGACCCGCCATGACAGCTAAGGAGTATCTCAGCCAGGCGTACCGCATCGACCAGCGCATCAACTCCAAGCTGGAGCAGGTGCGGTCCCTGCGGGAGCTCGCCACCAAGGCCACCGCCACCCTGTCCGATACCGCCGCCAGCGGGAGCCGCAACGTCCACTCCATGAGCGACATCATCGACAAGATGATCGACTTGGAGAACGAGATCAACGACGACATCGACCGGCTGGTGGATTTGAAGCGGGAGATCGTCGCGGCAATCAAGCGGGTGGAGAACCCAGAATACCAAACCCTGCTGGAACTGCGCTACCTCTGCTTCAAGACCTGGGAGCACATCGCGGTACAGATGGGCTACAGCATTCAGAACGCCTACAAGATGCATGACCGCGCGTTAATGGCTTTTTCCGTAATTGTAGAGTAAAGTTGATTGTTTTAGAGTTGGCATCTGTGCTATGATTACAATAGCAAAATAGCTGGAGGCCCTTGCGGGGAAAACCCGTGAGGGCTTCTCCTATTATACCCCCGCGCTTTTATCCTGTCAACAAGGAGATGCTTCACATGCCGTACAAACCCGCCAAGCCCTGCGCCCACCCCGGCTGCGCCGCCCTGACCGTCAAGCGGCTCTGCCCCGACCACGCCAAGCTGGAAGCCCGGCGATACGAACAGCAGCAACGCGACCCGGCCACGGCCCGGCGCTATGGCCGCTCTTGGCAGTCCCTTCGCGCGGCCTTCCTGACGGCCAATCCCCTGTGCGAGATGTGCCTGGAC
>Ga0123353_10011279_pt1 | contig 12575 bp, 6 predicted proteins | sample TergutLab28metaG_3_FD_92763 | JGI IMG/M metagenome (GOLD analysis project Ga0123353, IMG submission 92763) | Labiotermes labralis P3 segment gut microbial communities from Petit-Saut dam, French Guiana - Lab288 P3 | ecosystem: Host-associated > Arthropoda: Insects > Digestive system > Gut ... | reverse complement strand
GACAAAGACGCAAAGCTCGCCGACAAAGACGCAAAGCTTGCTGACAAAGACGCAAAGCTCGCCGACAAAGACGCAAAACTTGCGGACAAAGACGCAAAACTTGCAGATAAAGACGCAGAAAACGAGGCATTGCGCTTGCAAATAGCCGAACTTAAAGCAAAATTGAGTACATAATAGCGAAGTTCGGGGTTTAGCATGAATAAGGATAAATCTTTTGGAAATGAGCGGGGACGGAGATGCTCAGTTATGCGTTCTTGTGAAATCCCGTCCCCGTGGTTAATTTCTACTTGATACATTTCTGCTAAATCACGGTCAAGCATTTCCAAATATTCACTTTGAAAAAATTCATGCAAATATTATATTCTAATCTCTTAGTTTTGATCTCATTTCAGTGTTGTTTTCTTATAAAGAGCTCCCTTTTCCTATTCTAAATTTTCGTATCCTTTCAAGAGTCTAAGTAATATAGCGGCGGGTTTTTAACCTAATCGTGATTTAATACATAACCTCAAAGTTTGGAGATCGCTTTATGGGCAAAAAAGATACTATAAGCGTACAAGGAACAGAAATTATTCTTTTGCCGCACAATAGAGAAGATTACATATCTCTCACAGATATGGCTAAATATAAAAATGCCGAAGCAACTGGGCTTGTTATAGCGCATTGGCTTAGAACCCGCTACACTATAGAATTTATCGGTATTTGGGAGAAAGTAAATAACCCTGATTTTAATGTTACCGAATTCGGTAACATTAAAAACGAAAGCGGAAGCCAAAGCTTTGTGATTACTGTAAAACAATGGGTAGAACGTACTAATGCCATCGGCATAATAGCCAAACCCGGACGGTACAATAGCGGTACATATGCTCACAAAGACATCGCCTTTGAATTTGCCTCATGGATAAGCGCAGAATTTAAATTCTATCTTATCAAAGAATTTCAACGCCTCAAGGAAGAAGAACAAAAACTGTTAGGTTGGTCGGCAAAGAGAGAACTCGCCAAAGTAAACTACCGCATTCACACAAAAGCTATCAGCCAAAATTTAATTCCTATAAAACTGACGCAACAGCAAATATCTATTATTTATGCCAATGAAGCGGATGTTTTAAATATGGCTCTTTTTGGAATAACCGCAAAACAATGGCGAGATAAAAATAGCGGCTTAAAGGGGAATATAAGAGATTATGCTTCAGTCAATGAATTAATTTGTCTCTCAAATATGGAAAACATCAATGCAATGCTAATAAATGATGGAATTTCACAAAAACAACGACTGACAAAATTGAACCAAATTGCAATTCAACAGATGAGCATTTTAAATGAAGTAGAGAATAAAAGGCTGTTGTTGTAAATTTAATGCAATTTTGCAAAGCCAACTTCGATGTTTTTTTCCGCAATAGATTTGTTGATTTTTAAATGCGTTCTTGTGAAACACCGTCCCCGGGGCTACGAAAATAGCATCTTTTTGAACTCCTAAATTTTTAAGTTCAACGCCAATTGAACTAAGCTTCTTAATCATGGAATTATAATTGTTAACTCGAAATTTTATTTCTACTTCAAACATATCAATAGTCGAGTAGGCAATCTTGACATTCCTTTCATTGAAAAGTTTTTAGTGAATGGATTGCCTGGTTCCATTCACAGAATGTTTATAGCGCATCAGTCATTCATAATACAACGCAGAGAAAACGATCTACTCTTATCGTCCCAATACGAGTTCACATCCGTGTAGCCGGAACCCATGTCCCGGCGCCGCGCGCCAGACGCATTGTCCTCCGTAGCGCTCCACCAGTTGCCGAAGCTGCCAACGTTGCGGAAGCTGCCATCGGGCCAACGGCCGCCGCCCGGCAGAGCCGAAAACCCAAAATCATCCGTACCATTACCGTTATTATTCCAACCAGTTCGAGATTTAAGTTTAGTTCCTGCCGGTGACCCAACAAAATTAGTCAATGTCGTCCAATCCGCATCACTCGGAACACGCCAGCCAACAGGACAAATTCCCTGTTGATTGCTTTGAACCTGATTTGCGCATAAACTCGAATTACATAACGCAGGAAGATTCATAGCTTCTGCCCAGGTATACAAACGACCATAAATATTACAATTACTTGCATTATTACCGTAACAAACACCAACATTACCGTCTGAACCGGCAAAATTTAAGTTTTCAGCCATCCATCTTCTGCCGCCAATTATCACAGTACGGTAGTCTTGACTACCATAAGTTAAAATGCCGCCATCAATTACTTCCACCTGAAAATTAGCTCTGATAGTCGCATTTGCACTCAACGTAACAGTAGTAGATGCGTCATTAGCATTACCAAATGTAGCCGTACCGCTAACCACCGTCCAATTAACAAATCTGTAATTGCTTGCCGGTTCTGCCGTTATATTGACAACCGGTGTTTCAGGATTAACATTCACTTGACCCGCCGGTGATACCGTACCTCCAACCGTAGGATTCGCATTGACAGTAAGCGTAAATGTTTGAAAATTAGCCCTGATAGTCGCATTTGCACTCAACGTAACCGTAGTAGATGCGTCATTTGCATTACCAAATACAGCTGTACCGCTTATCACAGTCCAATTAACAAATCTATAATCGCTTTCGGGTGTAGCCGTTATATTAATCGGTGTTCCAGAAGCAATACCTGCTTGGGACGTTGGAGATACTGCACCGCCAACTGTAGGATTCGCATCGGCAGTAAGCCTAAATAGGTATTGTTCAAAATTAGCTCTAATCGTAGCATTCGCGCTCAAAGTAACTGTAGTAGAAGCATTATTTGCGTTACCAAACGTAGCAGTACCGCTTATCACCGTCCAATTAACAAACCTGTAACCGTTCGCAGGTGTGGCCATTATATCAACCGGCGTTTCAGAAATAATATTCGATTGAGATGTTGGTAACACCGTTCCGCCAATTGTAGGATTCGCACTAACCGTAAGCGTACGTAGTTGTTCGAAATTAGCCCTAATAGTCGCATTCGCACTCGCACTCAAGGTAACAGTAGTAGATGCACTATTTCCGTCACCAAACGTAGCAGTACCGCTTACCACCGTCCAATTGACAAATCTGTAACCGCTTGCTGGTGTAGCCGTTATATTAATCGGTGTTCCAAAAGCGAAACCCGTTTGGGACGTTGGAGATACTGTACCGCCATTCCAGGGATTCACGTTGACAGTAAGTGTATTTATTTGAAAATTAGCCCTGATAACCGCATTTGTACTTAAAGTAACCGTAGTAGAAGCATTATTTGCATTACCAAACGTAGCAGTACCGCTTACCACAGTCCAATTGACAAATCTGTAACCGTTCGCTGGCGTGGCCGATATATTAGCTGGTGTTCCCAAAGCAACACTAGATTGGGATGTCGGCGATACCGTACCTCCGGCTGTCGGCTCACGATTAACCGTAAGTGTAACAAGTTGCCCAAAATTAGCTCTGATTGTCGCGTTTGAACTCAAAGTAACAGTGGTAAACGCGCTATTTGCGTTACTAAATGTAGCCGTACCGCTTACCACAGTCCAATTAACAAATCTATAACCGCTTGCAGATGTGGCCGTTATATCAACCCGCGTTCCGGAAACGATGCCCGATTGGGATGTTGGAGATACCGTACCTCCGGCTGTCGGCTCACGATTAACAATAAGCGTGAATATTTGCTGAAAATTAGCCCTGATAGTTGCGTCTGCACTCAAGGTAACTGTTGTAGACGCGCTATCTCTGTTGCCGAAAGTAGCAGTACCGCTTTCCACAGTCCAGTTAACAAACCTGTAGCCACTCTCAGGCGTGGCTCTTATATTAATCGATGTCCCCGGATTAACTTTTGATTCAGACGCCGGAGATACCGTACCTCCAGCCCAAGGATTTCTGTTAATCGTAAGCAAAGGTAAATCTATAACAGCGGCAGTAGGTCCGCCGGTAACATGCCCCGTATTATCAGAGCGGGTAACATTTACTGTAATGGTGTGACCAACATCGCCGGCTTGTACAACATACGTACTGCTGTTGTGGCCAACAGCTACTGTACCGCCGCCCCTAAACCACTGAAATGAAATTGCCCCGCTGCCGCGAAGATTATTAGTGTTTGCGGTTAGCGTTTGGCTTACCTGTGCGGTTCCTGATATGCTTACACTTCCCTCTAACTTATTGTTATCACCGCCTCCGCCAAGCGGATTAAGAGGATCGATACAGCCGATGAACGCGATTGCGAATATCGCGGTTAAAACAGCTATGCGAATAATAGACTTTGTCATAAACAGTTTGCTCCCGGTTTTAATATTTGTAAATGTTGTTATTTGTCATTTGCCATTATAATATTTATCCTCTTTAGTCAAAACGATATACTGTAAACCGCATAAGTTTTGAGATTACCGTTTACATCCGGCATAACGGCAAAGTTAAAATCTCGCGGCGAACCGGCAACCATCGGCTGCGACCCCGGCTTATTATAAGTTACCGAACGGTAGATATTGTATACCGGATTGACTAAAATGATTCCTGTCCACCCTATTAAAACCGTTGGGACAGTCGGGATTAAAAAGCACACAAATCCGCCCGCAAAAATCCCGGCTTGTGTCCAGGCCCCTCTGCTGTCTTTCATTATTATTCCGGAACCTAAGCCGGGAATAAATACATTTATAGCAAAGGTGCCAAGCCTTTCTGCACCAGTAAAATCTTGTACCTGAATGCTTGCTTGCGTTGGCACAGGCTGTACAGGCCCAAATTGTGTCTGCTCTAATTGCGGAGGCGGCAGTGCTGCTTGCGTTAATTCCGGTTGAGGCGGAGCAGGCTGTATCGGCGCAGTTTTCGGTTGCGCAGTTTGTTTCAAATCAATCCCCAGCATATTGCTGACAACGCTGTTAGAAATTGCTTCAACCGCCTGCATATTATTCAGTTGGCCGGACGCTCTGCCAGTAAGCCTGACTATAGCGGTATCAATATCAACTAAGTCAATTAAACGTGCCGATATCTGATGAGAGCCAAACGCCATCGTAATATCAGCAATACAAATATATCTTAAACCGAACTGCCTTCCCAGCTCATAAATCTCGCTCTCATTTATGGTCTCTGCACCCTGCTTTCTTTCAGCTTCTGCCATAAATGCCGCGCTGTTCTTTTTTGCGGTAAATTTCTCGCTTCTCACAAGAGCGTTAAGTATCTCCGCCCCCAGCACTCGCTTTTCATTTGAATTGAGTTCGCCGGTTACAAATACCGCTATTTCCGGGCTGCGGGCGAAACTCATACTGCAAAGCATAATTACTGATAGTACAACTGCTTTTACTCTTTTCATGCGTACTCCTTTTTTGCATTTAGTATCAAAGTTTGTATCCTAAGTTAGTTTTTAATTTTCAAAATAATAATCCGGAACGTACAGCTTAGAATCTCTGTACTGTTCTTTTAACTCCTTAATTGCTTTGTCAATTCTTCCGTTTACTACGTGATGACGCTCTTCTGCATTGTTAAAGTGGTCGTTACGGTCATTATAATCGTCTTTTATGAAACACATTTCATTTATTACATCGTGGTAGGCGCGGCCTTCGCGGTGAGTTTCTAAGCATTTAAGGTAATGTAATAGGGCCTGTCGGTTATCGTAGAAGCCTGATAAATGCTCGTTGTATTCTCTCCCGATGTAGTCGTCTTTATCAATTCGAGACACCTTCTCATATTCCGCATTAGATTCTCTGATTTTTTTCCACATTTCATATAGCCTTATCCAATCGGATAATTTCTTATGTTTTACAGCCATAAAAATGTGGTTAAACAAATATGATGCGCCCATTGTTTTTGTTAAACGGATAATTTCTTTGAAGCAAAAAATGCTTTCTGCAATGAGTTTTTCTAAAATTTTTATTTTTATTTTATCATTGACCTCTTTAACATCTTTAATGTCAAGATACACTCCAAAAATATCTTTGATCTTTTGGTCTGCATAATTGCCGTTAAAAATGGAATCAATGTCTTTTTTAGGCGCAATTGAAGCTTTCGGATTATTAACATACCTCGAGATAAGCGTTCTAAATACATGGTAATTGACAATTGCTTTCAATCTCAACTGGTAAATACGCGCTACTACATTGTAGTTGATTCCGTAATTGGAGGTGATATACATACTATAATATTTTTGGAATTGCGTTATTTTTTCATCGTTTTTTTTATGCTTCAACATCGCTTTAAATTTTAACTCTTTTGCGATGAGCCGTATGTTACAAATATCACTATCCACTAAAATATTTTGCAAAGGCACACATTTACCAATTGTATCTTTGTCAAATATTTCTTTACGTTCGTAAAGTTCAAGTATATTTAAATTTTCTCCCGCAGCCCACAAATAGTTAATTGCTTTTTTGCTTAAGTTATCAACGTATCTATTGTCTTCTGCCAAATTTATGTAATTGTAAATTTTATAAGTTCGGAACAAGGATAACATTTTGTAAATCTGAAACGCTGCACGCTTATACAGAGTGGCCTTGTGATACGAATTCATAGATATGGTGTACATTGCCAAAGCGATTTCAAATTTTGAGAGTGGTTTGCATTTGGATTTTTCAAATCTTGGTATGAGATAGGTCTTATACTTCTCGTCAGTTCTTGAGTCAACGCAATCGACATATTTTGTTAAGACATCTCCTAATTTATTTTTGCATAGTGTAATATTGCATTTTCCAGGTTTACATCCACAGCAATTTTCTGGATATTCCCATTTTGACGTATTATTATCCATTGCATCATTATAAAGATAACACATAGGATATTCGTCATCTTTACATTTTTCCACCTTGTCACAAGAAAAAAACACATTACCCCAATCAGAAAGTGTCCTCGCTAATGTCGTGCAAAATTTCACATTACATTTATCTGAGATTTGATTAATACTTTCGGTGAGTATTTCTGTTAATGTTACGTCTTTATCTAATTTAATTTTTCCATTTTCTTTTATATTTAACAAACGACAAAGAGCTTTGTGATAATAATAGCAGGCTGTGCAGGAATGGTTTTCTATTTTTTCTTTGAAATCATCATCATTCTCTCTTTTCTCATACCTTTTTCCTAAAAGGTTACACACATCGTCACCAAAGCGGTTAACTGTATGGAAAAATTTGTCTATTTTTTCTTTGAGACGGTTTGGCTTACCTCTTTCTCCTTTTTTGTCATCATCATCTTTTATGTTTTTCTCTTTTTTACTTTTCAAATCTAAATTTTTATAATACAAAATATCTGCCACGCGTGAGAAAAACTCTGCTTCGAGTATTTTTGCCTCTTCGTGGTCTGTAACAAAAGTAAGATGTTCGAACTCTTTTTCTAATTGTTCCAAATGATTGAGTGCAATGCCGCCCACATGACTTTTTTCAAGAATTTGCAGTTTGGCAATAAAGGGTAGATAAAACAGCCTAAGCCCCTCAAACGTTATTTTTTTGAATAGCATATCATTTGTATCAGGCGAGAGGTTTTTGAACGTTAGCGGCTGCGGTTTGGCTATATCTTTATCGACAGGCATCTCTTTATTTATCCAAGGCCACCCAATGTTGTCATTATATCGTTTTATCTTTTCATCACCAAGTGTTGGCGCCTTTACAAATGCCACTTCGTTTTCGCTAATCCTCCTCACTGCAATTCCTGATCTTAATTCAGGGATTGCAATATTTCGTTCCCGAATAATCCGTTTACAAAGTTCACCGTAGGTCAAGTAAGCGGAATCATACTGTTCCCGTTTTTCATAAATCATTCCTAATCTCAGCATATTGCGCACATATATGTAGAGCTGCTCAAGTGTCATTGTTTCATAGCTGGCCTCTTTTAGTTGCTTTTGGTTGCGAAGTATCTGTACCGCATCCTTGTAATATACGCCCGCTTCTTCAAGATTATCGTCGTAAAAGTGCAAATCACCTAATGTTACCTGTAATGAAGAGATGGAATCAATAAATTGCGGTGAATCTTTTTCTTGGAAGTGAATTTTATTCTGATACTTTTTCTCTTCATTTTCTAGCAAATCTTCAAAAAACTTTTTCTGCGATAACGTTTCATCAAGCGAAAAGCTAAACAGGGCAGAAAAGGTTTCGTCTGTTTTTGTCATAACATAAATTTCGTTTGCAATCAAACTGTCGAATCTGTAATCGCACAGGCTGAAAGCTGATTTATTTATATGTACCTTTGTCAGGTAATTCAGTATATCCGTCATAACAGATTTAAGTTCCGGCGAGCGGTTTACTTCAAGCATTTCAGGCGAGATATCAAGATGCTTCCACGAAAAAGAGTGTTTATGGAATTTAAACAGAAAGTCAACAAACCGCAGCGTAGACACTACCAATTTGTCGCTGTGTTCTTTTATGTTACTCTCAGACAGACGGTTAAAAATTGGCGTTATAAGATACGCTACAATGCCTATTGTGTACTGTTGATAGTAGTTGAATACCAAGAACGTTCTGGAGCGGTCGTAGCGCTGCACCACTAAGTTTTTTTCATAATCAACATCTGCAGGTTCGCACATTCTAATGAACGATTCAAAAAGCTGCATTATTTTTTTGGGAGAGCCTTTGCTGACGTGAGCAAGGTAGATGATAAATTGCTGCAAAAACGCGATTGTTTTTTGTATTTTATGATAGTTTTCGCATCGTTTTTTACACAGTTCGCAATCTTTTTTGTCTTCGCATTTTGTAAATACGTTATTTTCTAAATACTTTCGATACTCTTTCAAATCGTAGGCTTCTTTTATCTGATAATCATGCGGAATAAGCTTGCGGCAAACGAACTCTTCCGTTAATACGGTCATTCCCATTTTGTGTGATTTGCCAAATTCCGAATGATCGGTAAGAAAACTCGGCACATAAATAACCACGTTAAAGATACTGCCGATGTAGTTAGTTCTCTCTGACACATCTGCCAAATAAATATCGTACATTTCGCGCCCTGCAATAAATATGAATTTGGCGTTTGCGGTAGAGAGGAAGTATTTCATATTTGACAAAATGGTTAATATTTCCGTTTGCCGCTCGCGTGCGGTATCTATAGAAAACATGGAGGCTTTTGTTCGCGTTGTTCCCTCTTGAGTAACAATTTCATCCGGTTCTACCTTATCTAATTCGTCAAATACAATTACAAAGTCGGGGCGGCCCATAAAAATTGGTATGCGCTGAATATCGTTAAGAATATTCTGTAACTTTTTTTCTATCTCCCGCGCATCGGCAACGCTGCGTATTTTTTTGTGTTTTGCGCCTAAAAATCCGACACTATTGATTCCACCTACATATAAAGAGCTTTCGCGTTCGGTACTGTGAGTAATGTCGCTACTTAATCTTTTTAACCGCTGTTTTATTGAGCGATGGGTTACAATTATGTTGCGCGAGAACCAATCGGTACGGAATATGAGTACGAAGAAGAGGTAGATTGAGAAGAATGAGAGCCAAAAGAGGTAATTTAATGGGAAAATAAAATTTGCGTTTTTAAAATGTCGTTCTTTCCCCGCTATAAGGTACAGTGGGACATTCAATACTCTTCTTGATACTTCGAAAATGATCTGATCAACTGCGAGTAAAAATTTTTCAGATGGTGAAAAAACGCTAAATTCTGAAAATGCGATATATAGACGTTCTTTATTTAGTTCATCAAACTTGGTCGAATCTTTTACGCCTAAAAGTATTTGTGAGCTGACTTGATATAACGGTGTTCCTTTTACATTATCATAAAATTCCTGTTTTTGCACAATATTGTTAAACAAAATCGCAAAAAGCAGAAGAAAACCAAACGCTGTAATTCTCCAATAAAACATTCTCCAGAATGAACTGCGGAACTTAGAATACTCTGTGTACAAAGTACGTGTTATAAGGCGCAGAATATCTTTTTCGTCTTTTAACTTGTGGCCGAAGTTTATGCGCAGGTATACGCGTTTGCTGCTTTTTGCGAAGTTTTCAATGGACTCAAAAAATGATCTCCAAAAGAAGTTGAGGCGAGAACAATCTTGTATCAAATGTTTTTCTTCATACCGACGATTCTTGCTTATACAAAATTTCAGGAGAAATATAATTGGGGTGAAAATTATTAATACTAGGACAGGAGTAAAATATGGGATAAAAAAAGCGAATTGAACAATGCTGACTATAAAAATTGTGTTTAAAAAAAACAACCATCTGTTGTATTGATTTTGGTAATTCGGTAAAAGGACATACGCATTACAAGTAGATTTAACATAATGCCAAATTCGTTTATGCCATTTGTGCTCTGTGTTTTTAAGGATGTAGTCATTATAGTAACAAATCAAACCCGAAGAGGTAAGAAGAAGAGTCCCTACAATCGACCAAAATATTACTTTGCCCATAGGGTCAAGACCACTTGGAATTTTAAACCATTGCAAACAAAATTGAGTCAGAGCAGCAAAAAGCAAAGGCACAAAAAAATACCTAAGCCCTCTAAAAAATTCCGAATTCCTCTGCAACGAAGTCTGACTAATCACCTGACTAACCAAACTCGTTTTCCCCACTCCGCGATTTCCAGTAACAAGATAGACCCCTGTTTTATCTATGGTGCTCTCAATTAGTTTTCTTAATTTTCGCAGTACCTGTACCCGTCCGACAAAATGCTGCGACTTCTCAGTTGACGAGTGACTAAAAGTGTAATGCGGCAGTTCGATTAGAACTTTTTTTATTCGGGAGTCGAGAATATCAGTTTTTTTATTTTTCATAAGAGAATACCGATCCTGCCTGAAGCCAAAACACCCAATCTCTACAATTAAAAACATTATCAATACTTATCCCGCAACGTTCAGACAACTCAGCAGCCTCATATAGGGTAAAATCCCTCAAGCCACCGGCAATTCTACATCATTCAAAGTGTCCCAGTCAGACACAAGACGGCAAAAAAATATCCGGCATATTTCAATCTCCGTAAGTGCATACCGCCGCGCGATCTCTTCAATTTCATCGGATGTAAATTGCGCCCCGTTTTTCCTGTTGATTTTTGCGGTGAGGCGCTGTGGAGAAATTTTTATTGCCCTCGCTAACGCCTCGTTTGTATCGCCATGCAGTTTCATCTTACTCACGAGCATCCGTTTATTCATGCAATCTCCATATGCTTTATAGTGTCTCAATACGACACTGTAAAATATAACCCCAAGCGTATGAAGTCAAGTCTCATTAACATTTTTGCGACACTTTTTAAAAAAAAATTGAAAATATGCCAAAATCAGGTTATTTTTAAGACACAATATGCAGAAAGGGTTTATGCTATGAAAATGGGTGACCGCATGAGGGAGTTGCGCAGGGAGCGGGGGATAACGCAGGAGGAATTAGGTCATCTTATTGGCGTACAAAAATCTGCTATTCGTAAATACGAAAAGGGTACAATAAAGAGCATAAAACAGGATACAATACAAAAGATGTCCAAGTTCTTTAATGTCAACCCGTGCTACTTGATGGGGATGAGTGATAACCGTAATCTTGCGCACTCATTTGAAGGGGATTACATGGAGCGGATAAAAGCCGATTACGGCGATGGCGTTACTGCGCTTTTAAATCGTTTTTCGCTTCTAAACAAATCAGGTAAGAATACACTGCTTGACCGCGCGGGGGAACTCTGCCAACTGCCGCAATACACCGAAAAAGGGGATTCATTATTATCGGACAATTCAGTCGCGTAAAATGACTTAACGCCCGTGACAAATTGTCACCAACTGAAAACGAAAGAGATTGGGCAATTTTTGCCCAATCCCCCTAAGGCTCCCTGCCTGTCTTAGTCTCCTGCCTCATAGCGCACCACTCTGTAAAAGCTCCTTCAAACAGCTTTACATTAGGATACCCAAGAAGCCACTTGAATACCAAAAATGACATTGCAGCTTCGCGTCCTGTACCGCAGTAAATTACAATCTGTTTTTCCGGAACCGCTCCGATAGAATGTGCTATCTCTTTTATTTGTTCTGCAGGCTTTAATAGATAACAGTTTTGAGAATCCATAAAACTATGCCAGGGGATATTATAAGCTCCGGGGATATGGCCGGGGCGTGACCAAAGATTTGCATGTTCATATACAGCAATCGGACGTACATCTATTACAAATGTTTCTTGTAGATTTTTGACTTCTATGAATTGGTTATACGTAAGAAAAAGCTCTGATTGAGGTTTAATTTTTATGCTCAGCTTTTTCTCCTCCATACAGGGGAACTCTTTTGTTACGTTTCTTCCCTCTTTTATCCATTTGTCAAGACCGCCGTCAATATATACAATATCTCTCACCCCATGACGCGCCAAAGAATAGGCAAACATCGCGGCCTCAAGCCCATCACCGCTTTTGCTGTAAGCGCCGCTTCCGGAGTAAACAGCTATCGGCAAAGTGCAATCTATTCCCGCGCGTTGAAGCATACATCCGATAGCTTCAGGGCAAGCGTAGCGGGTGGGGATAGAGTCATGCCATGTGCGCCAAAGCTTGTCGCTGAGATAAACCGAGCCTTCGATATGCGATTGCAGATAATCGTAAACTTCGGGTTGACTGTCGATAATCTGTACCTTTGACCTGTTTTCCTCAAGCCACTGAGTGTCTTTGATTTGCACCGCGGCGTTTTCCATTTTTGCCATATTTTTGCCCCTTTTTT
>Ga0123353_10011278_pt1 | contig 12577 bp, 10 predicted proteins | sample TergutLab28metaG_3_FD_92763 | JGI IMG/M metagenome (GOLD analysis project Ga0123353, IMG submission 92763) | Labiotermes labralis P3 segment gut microbial communities from Petit-Saut dam, French Guiana - Lab288 P3 | ecosystem: Host-associated > Arthropoda: Insects > Digestive system > Gut ... | reverse complement strand
TGGTCCGTCTATGAGCGCGGCCCCACCGAAACCGAACTCACCTTTAACCTGGCGAGGGACCCGAATTGCGGCATTACCATGGGCTATACCACGCAGCAATGGATCAATTACCATCTGAGCAGGTCAGAGGCAAACTTCGGCGTATCGGTCTCGCCCGGCGACCAGTTCATGACCCTTTATACCTGCGGCGACAAGTATGAGAAAACGGACACCAGCGAATCCCACCTCTATGTATTCTTAAAGCTCATGCCCTAAAAGCAGACCCCACCCATAGCAGCAGGGGCGGTGAAAACCGCCCCTGTATTTTACGATAACAGCCTGATGAAATGATTCGCCTCGCGCAGGACGTGATCCGCCAGCAGCGGCAGAATAATACTTCGTATCTTGCAGGCCGCGATGCCCTCCGTCGCCTCCGCCTTAAAATCGCGGCACTTTTCCGTAAGCGCAAGCGTCTCGTCCGCCCGCGCCTCCTCCTGCGTCTTTTGCAGCAGGGCCTGATAGGCCGCCGCAAAGCCGTTCGCCGTCTGTATCAACGCCTTTTCGGAAGGATCCAGCAAGCCGGCAATCACCGCCATATGCTCCATCATATCGTTATCCCAAAACAGCGTCTCGTCCTTTGTTTCTTCTCCGCGCTCGAATGTCATCAGATCGCTCCGATACTTTTCCGCCTCGTGGATCATATGCGTCAGCGTCGCGGGATAGTTTGCGGTAAATATCTCGCAGGACAGCACCTCATCCAAGAGCTTTGTCTTATAGGCGATCAACCCGTCGATCCACGGCAACACGCTTGCGTTCAGCTGCCGCACCTGCTGCATGAGCGCCGGAGAAATCCGCGGATTCGCATTCGGCTGCAATGCGGCCTCCGCCTTTGTCAAATCTGTGTTGATGATGATCCCCGTAAATCGCTGCGTCTTTTCCTCACAGCCCAGGGTAAAATCCGTCACAAGCTCGCCCGAGGCTGTCACGGCGGGGGAGACCACACCCTCGCCCAACTGAACGGTGTGGTGCAGGACATTCTCAAACTGCGCCTGATACAAAGCCGCAACCCTGGCAAAGTCCGCGCCCTGCGGCGTAAAGCCGGCCTCCAGAAAGATGGCGTGCTCCTTCATGATCCGCCCCCAAAACAGGTGCAGTTCCAATGACCCGATGGCATACGCTTGTTCCGAAATCATAACATTCTCTCCCTTTTGCCTTATTCTCTCTTAATCTTATGCGTCGATTTCCCGATTGTGCTATAATAAGCCTATGATTATAACCAAAGTTGATTCTCCAATCGGACTTTTGACCCTCGCCAGCGACGGTACAGCCATCACCGGACTGTGGATCGAGGGACAGAAGTATTATCCCAACCTGCGGGACGCGAGCCATTCTTCAAAAGCCCCGCCCGTTTTTGCGTGCGCGAGGCAATGGCTGTCCGACTATTTCAATGGGCAGATTCCGCGCGCCACACCGCCCCTGTCGCCCAAGGGCAGCGCCTTTGCGCAAGATGTCTGGCGAATTTTGCTCCAAATCCCTTATGGCGAGGTAACCACCTACGGCGATATCGCCAAAGAAATGGCGCGCGAACGCGGCCAAATCACGATGTCCGCGCAGGCGGTGGGCGGCGCGGTCGGCCACAATCCCATTTCCCTGATCATTCCCTGCCATCGCGTTGTGGGCGCGAATGGCAGCCTGACGGGTTATGCCGCAGGACTTGATATAAAAAAAGAATTATTGGAATTGGAACGCATGAACAAGTGAAAAATGGTAAACATTAAGGATATCAAAACCACAAGGAGGTATTCACCGTGAGCAAAAAGAACAAGAGCAACCGAGGGCCGGACCCGACCCCATCCCGATCAAGCGGCGCGTCGCAGGAGCGTGCGCAGCAGCAACACAGCCCCGCGCAAGGCCAATAATGAATCCACAAGCAAACGCCCGCGTTCCCGCGGGCGTTTGCTTGTGGATTATCTTAAATCTTAACCGTCCAACCTTTTATTCATCGTCTTCTCAACCGCATTGACGATATTCTCATAACCCGTGCAGCGGCAGAGATGGCCGGAGAGCAGCTTGCGCAATTCGTCGCGCGTAAAACGTCGCCCCATTCCCAAAATCTCCACGGCGGTCATGATCACGCCCGGCGTGCAGAAACCGCATTGCACGGCCGCCTCGTCGATAAAGGCCTGCTGAATGTCGGAAAGCTCCCCGTTCGGGCCCAGAAGATCCTCGAGCGTGCGGATGGTCTTGCCCTCCGCCCAAACGGCCAGATAAATGCAGGAGTTAAAACACTCGCCGTCGATCAAGACATTGCAAGCGCCGCATTCGCCGACCTCACAGCCCTTTTTGACCGAGGTCAGGCGGTAGTCGTTGCGCAGCATATCGGTGAGCGAGGCCCGCGTGTCGACCACGGTTTGGGTCAGTTTTCCATTGATCGTACAAGTTACAAGTTGCGTCTGCATTAGATGTCACCTCCTGCCAGTTGAATGGATCGCGCCAGCGCGCGTTTGGCCAGCTCCTGCGCCAATTGCAGGCGCAGCTCTTTGCTGGCGCGCCAGCTGGTGCGCGGGTTCACGTCCTTTAAGACAGCCTCGCCAAAGGCCTCCACGGTCGCCTGTGACACGGGCAAACCCTTGACCGCGGCCTCTGCGGATGGCGCGCGCATGGGCACGGGCCCCGCCACGCCGTAGGCGATTCGCGCGTCCTCGATTGTCTTTTTGTCGGCGGAGAGTTTCACGTTCACCGAGCAGCCGGTCGTGGCGATGTCCATCGCGTTGCGCATGGCGTACTTGATGTAATGCCCCACATAGCCTTCATAGCTTTCTTTCGCAATCAGAATCGCGGTGAGCAGCTCGCCCGGTTGCAGGGCGACTTCGCCCGCCCAGATATAGAATTCCTTGATCGGCAGCTGCCGTACGCCGTTCGGGCCGGTGACCTCCATCACCGCGTCCCAGGCGTGCAGCGTGGACGCGGAATCCGCGCTCGTCACGCCGTTGCAGGTATTGCCGCCGATCGTGCCGATGTTGCGCACCTGCGGCCCGCCGACCATATCCACCGCCTCACCCAGCACATTGATGATCTGCCGGATTAGCGGGTCCTTCGTGATGTGCGAAAAACTGGTGAGCGGCCCAATGCGCAGCGTGCCGTCGGCGTCCAGGGATACGCCGCGCAGCTCGTCGAGCTTGTAAATGCTGACCAGCTCGCAACCCGCCAGTCGACCCTCGCGGATCTGGATCAAGACGTCGCTGCCGCCCGCGATGATTTTGGCCTCGGGGTGCGCAACCAACAGGGATACGGCGTCCGCGACCGAAGTCGCTTCATATAATGCTTTGATATCGTACATAACTACCTCCCTAAATCAGGCCTTCCTCTTTGAACCGTTCAAAGAGGATATGGGGGTTGAGCGGCGCCTTGTTGACGGACACGCCGGTCGCCTGCAGGACCGCGTTGCGAATGGCGGGCGCGACAGGGCAGGCCGGCGGCTCGCCCAGCGACTTGGTGCCGAACGCGCTGGTCGGCTCGGCGTTCTCGATAAACAGCGCCTTCAGGTCCGGATGATCCATCGTCGTGGCCATCTTGTAGTCCAGCAGATTGTTATTCAAGGGCTTGCCCGTCTTGGGGTCAAACAGCAGCTGCTCGGACAGCCCGAACCCAATGCCCATGCTCATGCCGCCGTGCACCTGCGCCTCGGCCAGCTGCGGGTTGATCAGGCTGCCGCAGTCGTGCACGTTCACCACGTCCAGCAACGTTACCTTGCAGAGCGGAATGTCGACCTCCACCTCGGCAAAACAGCAGCCGAAGGAGTAGGCGTTGGACTTGATCTGATAGGTACTCTCCGCCACGATGTGCTCGGAGTGCGACAGGCTGTACAGCACCTCGGTGGCCAGGTCGCCCAGGCTCATCATCACGCGCCCGTCCGTGGTGCGCACGATGTTCCCGTCGATGATGTCCAGGTTAAACTCCGCCATGCGCGTCAGTTCCCGCGCGTGTTTTAAGATCTTCTCACGCAGCAGCAGGCCGGTCTGCTTGACGGCGAACCCGCCCGCGTAGGTCTGACGTGAGGCATAGGCGGCGGTGCCGAAGGGCGTCACGTCCGTGTCCTGCGTGGAGACGACATAGATGTTCTCGAACGGAACGCCAAGCACATCGGCCGTCATCTGCGCAAAGGCCGTGTCCGCGCCCTGCCCGATCTCGGTCTCCGCGAGCTGCAGCTGCACGGAGCCGTCCTGGTTGAGGACCATGCGGCACGCGCTCGATTCCAGACTGAGAGGCCAGACGGCGGTGTTGTACCAGAAGATCGCCATGCCGACGCCCCTGCGAACGGGGCCGGTTTGGTTCTGATACTCGGCCAGCTTGCGCTTGTAGTCGATGGCCGCCATGCCCTTGTCAATGGATTGGTTCAGACTGTCAAAGTACATCTCGTTCTTGTCAAAGTCGTTTACATAACCCACGGGGATCATATTCTTGCGCCGCAGCTCCATGGAATCCATGTTCAAGCCGCGCGCGATATCCTCGATATGGCTCTCGCCCGCGAACATCGCCTGCGGGATACCGTATCCGCGCATCGCGCCCGCGACGGAGATATTGGTAAAGACCGTGTAGGCGTCGCCACGGCAGGCCTCGCATTGGTAAAGCTGCGCGAACGAGCTCATGCCCTTGGCCGCGATCCCGTGCCCGTGTGAGGCGTAGGCGCCCTGGTTGGAGAACGCCTCCAAAATCCGCGCCACAAAGGTGCCGTCCGGCCGCACATAAGAGGTGATGTGCGAGCGGATCGCGTGCCGCGTGCGATTGTTGGCAAAGGTCTCCTCGCGGCTCATGTCCAGTTTCACCAGCCGTCCGCCGACCTGCAGGGACAGCCAGGCGACCAGCGGCTCATAGAGCGCGTCCTGCTTGTTGCCGAACCCGCCGCCGATATAGGGTTTGATGATCCGCACCTTACCCCAGGGCCAGTCCAATGCCTGCCCGACGATCCGGCGCACGATGTGCGGGATCTGCGTGGACGAGACGACGACGATCTTTCCGCCCTGCATCTCGGCGTAGCAGATATGATTCTCAATGTGGCAATGCTGCACCACGGGCGTCTCATACCAGCCCTCGAACTTGATCAGCCCGGGCTCCGCGATCGCCGCGTCAACGTCGCCGAACCCCATCTTGGTATGCGCCAGAATGTTGTTCGGGAATTCCTCATGCAGCTGCGGCGCGCCGTCCGCCATCGCCTCCTGCGCGTCCAGCACAAAGGGATAGACCTCATACTCGACCTTGACCGCCTTGGCCGCCTGTGCGGCCGCGACCTCATTCTCCGCGATGACCGCGGCGACATCGTCCCCGTAATACCGCACGCGCGCGGTGAGCAGCTGCCTGTCCGCCACGTCCTGATGGTGCGGGTCCGTGGACCACGGGTGCCCCGCTGTGGGGAAACGTGTCTCCGGCGCGTCAAAACAGGTCAGAATCTTGACCACGCCGGGGATCTTTTCCGCCGCGCTTGTGTCAATGCTCTTGACCCAACCGTTTGCGATGGTGGAACGCACCACCTTGGCGACATAGGCGCGGCTGTCCGCCAAATCGTCCGTGTACATGGCGCGTCCCGTGACCTTGTCAAACGCGTCAATACGGGCTACACTTTTTCCTACAACCATAATTCCTCCTTTATTCGTGAACAGTAGGGCGGGGGCTTGCTCCCGCCGTCCGTTATTTCATGAACTCCATTTTTCTTACATCAAACACGCCCATATCCGTGAGCCGCACGTCGGGCAGCACGGGCAGCGCCACAAACGAAAGCCAGATAAAGGGATCCGAACCCTGCCAGTCGCCGATGGAACGCAGGGACGTCAGCAGGTTCTGCTGCGCCGCGATAATGTCGTCCAAGGGCGCGTCGCTCATCAGCCCCGCGACGGGCAAGGGCAGTCTGGCCAAGGTTTCTCCACGGCTGACTATCACAAAACCGCCGCCGCATTCTTCGAGCAAATCAATCGCCCGCAGCATATCCGCGTCGTTGTCGCCCGCGACCACCAAATTGTGCGAGTCATGCCCGACCGTGGTGGCGACCGCGCCGTCCTTTAAGGTAAACCCGCGCATAATACCCAGGCCGATATGCCCGCTGTCATGGTGCCGCTCCAGCACCGCGAGCTTGAGCAGGCCGCCGTCCGGCACAAACAGGCCGTCACGGCTCTGCACAGGCTCAATGCTCAGCGTCGTCAGCAACTCGTCCTGCACCGCGTTGATGATGGGCATATCGCCCGTAACGCGCAAGCACAAACAGTCGGGTTTGCGCGGCGCCAGGTGCACGCTGTTGTAGATGACCGGATCGGGTTTGATCAGCTTGTCCTTCTCGCGGGCAAACACCTTGCCGCCCGCAACCACCAGTTTCGCGTTGAAGTCGGTGAGATTGTCAAACAGCACCAAATCGGCCCGATAACCGGGCGCGATCGCGCCCACGCGCGGCAGACGATAGGTCTCCGCCGCGTTGATCGTGGCCATCTGCACCGCCTGCATGGCGGGAATGCCGTTTGCCACCGCGCGGCGCAGGATATAGTTGATATGCCCTTCCTCGCGGATATTCTCCAAATGCTTGTCGTCCGTGCAGAACAACATACGCCGCGTCGGCAGCTTGCTGTCCGCGATCTGCCGCATGATCTCCTCGACACCGCGGCAGGCGGAACCGAGCCGCAGATGAATGTGAATGCCGTCGCCCAGCTTTTCCTTCACCTCGTCGAAGTTGCAGCACTCGTGATCGGTCTGCGGTCCGGCCATACAGTAGGCGTTTAATAAATCGCCGGAGAGCAGGGGAATGTGCCCGTCGATGGGACGGTCGGCGAAAAGCTGAAGCTTATCCAACATCTCGCCGTCGCCGCTGGTCACGGCGAAACTGTCCATCACCTCGCCCAAACCCAGCACGCGCGGATGGGATAAAAACTGCTCCATGTCCTTGGCCACGAGCTTTGCGCCGCTTGTCTCAAAACTGGTGCAGGGCACACAGGAGGGGATCATCATGTACACGTTTAAGGGCAGCCACTCGCTCTGGTCCAGCATATACTGGATCCCGTCCGCGCCGCAGACGTTGGCGATTTCGTGCGGGTCGGCGATGATAGAGGTCGTGCCCTGCTGCAAAATGCAGTCCGCGAAACGGGAAGGGTGCGCCATCGAGGACTCGATATGCACGTGCCCGTCGATCAAACCGGGGCAGAGGAACGCGCCCTCGGCGTCGATCTCCTCCTTGCCCGAATATGAGCCCACGCCCAAAATCATGCCGTTGCGAATGGCCACGTCACCGAACACAATTTCCTCGGTAAACACGTTCACGATGTTGGCGTTTTTGATAACAAGCGCCGCGTTTCGCTCTTTTGCGTTCAAAATCGCGTCTCTCAAGCGGGTTTTATCCAAGCGTTTCACCACCTTTTCCCGAAAGTATACCATATCCGCGCGCGGGAATAAAGAGTTTTTTCTTAATTTTATGATGACTTGTAAGAGAAAGAAAAATATGTTATTATGACAAACAGAGAAAGAGGGTCAAATCTATGCGTATTTTGATTACAGGCGGCCAAATCGTTCGTTCCACCGGCGTGGAGACGGCGGATATTTTGACGGAAAACGGCCTGATTCAAAAAATCGCGCCAAACATCAACGCGCGTGCCGACCGCGTAATCGACGCCTCGGGCTGCCTGGTCTTTGCCGGTTTCATCGACACGCACACCCACTTTGACCTGGACCTCGGCGTGACCGTGACCGCCGACAACTTTTCAACCGGCACCAGGGCCGCCCTTGTCGGCGGTACCACCACCGTGCTGGATTTCGCCACGCAAGATCGCGGCATGAGCTGTCGGGACGCCTTGGACCTTTGGCACAAAAAGGCGCAGGGCTCCAGTTGCAATTACGGTTTTCATATGGCCCTCTCCGAGTGGAACGCGGCCCGCGCCGCCGAGCTGCCCGAACTGGTGCGGCAGGGCGTCACCTCGCTGAAAATGTACATGGTCTACGACGCCATGCGCGTGGACGACGGCAAGATTTATAGGGCGTTGAAACAGGCGGCCGAGCACGGCTGCCTGGTCGGCGTGCATTGCGAAAACTATGATCTGTTACAGGCCCGCACGGCGGAGCTGCTGGCGGCGGGGGAGACCGCCCCAAGCGCGCACCCGATTTCCCGACCCGGCGCGGTCGAGGCCGAGGGCGTGTCGCGCCTGATGTATACCGCCCAACTGGCGGACGCGCCCGTCTGGGTCGTGCACCTTTCCACGGCGGAGGGGCTGGCGCAGGCCGAGCGCGCAAGGGCGCGCGGGCAGCAAGTCCTTTTGGAGACTTGCCCGCAATACCTGTGCCTGACCGACGCCTGCTACAGCGAACCGGACGCCGCCAAGTTTGTAATGTCCCCGCCGCTGCGTAAACCGGCGGACATTGACGCGCTGCTGGGCGCGCTGCAAAGGGACGAGATTGACGTGATCGGCACGGATCACTGCTCCTTTACCATGGCGCAAAAGGCGATCGGCGCGGACTTTTCCAAAATCCCGAACGGCGGCGCGGGCGTGCAAAACCGCGCGGAGATCGTCTACACCTATGGCGTGCGCGCGGGCAAGATGAGCTTGGTGCAAATGGCGGAGACGTTATCCGAAACCGCCGCGCGCTACTTCGGTATGTATCCGCGAAAGGGCCTGCTGCGTGAGGGCGCGGACGCGGATATCGTGATCTTCGATCCCGACTGCCCGCACGAGATCTCCCACCGCACCAACCTGCACAACTGCGACAACTCCCCTTATGAAGGAATTGTCGCGCTCGGCAAGACGCGCCATGTAATCCTCGGCGGCAAACTGGCCGTGGAGGATGGCAAAGTCATCGCCTCCGGCCTGGGACAGTTTGTGCACCGCGGCGCGGGTGAGATGTTCCTGCGTCATTGCGGACTTGATCCGCAATCTCGCGCTCAATGAAACTCTGCTGCGTGGTGACCGCCGCGGGCGCGGGCAAACGTTTCGGCGGGAACAAACTCCTGCATCCCGTTGCGGGCCGGCCCATGCTGGCGCACGTGCTGCGCGCGATGCCGCCCGTATGCCGCTTTTCCGTTCTGCCGCAAGGCGATGAGCGGCTTGCCGCGCTGGCAACAGCCTACGGTTTCGAAACGGTCTTTGCCACGGAACCGGGTATGTCGGGCAGCGTGCGCGCGGGACTTGCCGCAGCCTGCGCGAGCGGCGAACCGGACGGCATTTTGTTCGCGGTCGGCGACCAACCCCGACTGACACGCGCCTCGGTAGAGCGGCTTTGCGATATGTTCGCTGCCAATCCGCAGCGCATTGTCGCGTTGGCGGCGGGCGGGCAGCGGGGCAATCCGGTCATTTTCCCGCGCCATACCTTTGTCGACCTTGCAAACCTTACGGGCGACAAAGGCGGCAGCCAAGTCATTGCAAAATATCCCGACCTGCTCCTGCTTTGTGAGGCGGGCGCGGCCGAGGAATTGACGGATATAGACAGAAAGGACGAACTATTATGATTTCCGCTTTGAAAGGGAACATCATCGCCGCGCCGAAACTGGGCGAGCTGGATATTACGGAGAAGGGCTATCTCGTCTTTAACGACGGGGGTATTCTGGGCGTTTTTCAAAACCTGCCCGAGAAATACGCGGGGGCCGAGGTCACCGACTTTGGCGACAAACTGATCTTGCAATCCTTCTGCGATATGCACCTGCACGCGCCCCAGTTTGCCATGCTGGGCATGGGCATGGACCTGCCGCTGTTGGACTGGCTCAACGCCTATACCTTCCGCACCGAGGCGCAGTTTGCCGACTTGGATTACGCGCGTGAGGTCTATATGCAGCTGGCGCAGCAACTGGTCAAAAACGGCACGACCCGCATTTGTATGTTCTCCTCCGTGCATACGGACGCCACCCTGCTGCTCATGGAGATCCTCGAGCAAAGCGGGATCTGCGGCTTTGTCGGCAAGGTAAATATGGACCGCAACTGTCCGGATTACCTGGCGGAGACGCTGGAACAAAGCAAGCGCGAGACCCTGCGCTGGCTGGACGGCTGCGCGCGGTTTAACCACATCAAACCCATTTTAACGCCCCGATTCACGCCGACCTGCTCCGATGAGCTCATGGCCTGGCTGGGCCAACTGGCGGCCGAGCGCGGGCTCTATGTCCAATCGCATATGTCCGAAAACTTGGCGGAGATCGATTGGGTCTGTCAGCTGCACCCCGACTGCAAGCAGTATTGGGAGACCTATCAAAAATACGGCCTGTTTGGGAACAACACGGTCATGGCGCACTGCGTGTTCTCCGATGAGCGCGAGCGCGCCGCCATGCGCGAACACGGCGTGCTGGTCGCGCACTGCGCCGATTCCAACGTCAACCTGTCCAGCGGTATCGCGCCCGTCAAGCAAATGCTCAACGAGAACGTGCGCGTCGTGCTGGGTTCCGATATCGCGGGCGGCGCGCAGCTGCCCATGCTCAATGTCATCACCATGACGATCCGCGCCTCCAAAATGCGCCGGATCCAGACGGGCTGGCAGGACAATTTTCTCACCGTCGCGGAGGCCTATTACCTGGCCACGACCGCCGCCGCGCAGGTGTTCGGCGCGGGTGAAGGCTTTGCCGTGGGCGATCCCCTGCACGCCGTTGTGATAGACGACGCCTCGTTTGCCAAGACGCGGCCGCTGTCCGTGCGCGAGCGGTTCGAGCGCGGCATCTACCTGGCCGACCACAGCAATATCTGCGCGGTTTACAGCGAAGGCATTCGTATCAAATAGCATGGAGAGCATACTTCGAAAACGATTGCTCTTTCTTATGCGGCTGCTGCTGGAGGAGACGGACGAGGCGCATTCGCTGTCCATGGAGCAGATTCTGGCGCGCTTGAACCTTGCGGGGATCGAGGCGGAACGCAAGACCATCTATGCCGATATGGCGGCCCTGCGCGAGCATGGGCTGGACATCAACGCGCAGCGCGGCAAAACCATCGGCTATTTCATCGGCCAGCGGGATCTCGAGCTGGTAGAGGTCAAGCTGCTGATCGACACGGTGCAGGCGTCGCGTTTTCTCACAGAGCGCAAGTCCCGTGCGCTGATAAACAAGATCGGCAAACTTTGCAGCAAGCATGAGGCCAAGAGCCTGGGCCGCCAGGTTTATGTCACCGGCCGTATCAAGAACATGAACGAGAGCATTTACTTCAATGTGGACGCGCTGCACAACGCCATCACGAAGGACCGCCAAATCACGTTCCGCTACCTCACCCACGCACTGGCAGGCAAAAAGCACTACAGGCGCGACGGCGCGAAGTATCAGGCCAGCCCCTTCGCGCTCACCTGCGACAGCGAGAATTATTATCTGATCGCCTACGACAGCGGGGCGGGTCAGCTCAAGCATTATCGGGTCGACAAAATGGAGAGCATTGCGCTCTGCGATGAAAAGCGGGAGGGCAAGGCGCAATTCGGTTTGGTGGACATGGCGCGGCACGCCAGCCGAAACTTCTCCATGTACGGCGGCGAAGAAAAACAGCTCACCGTTCGCTTTTCCGCGCACCTGCTCGGCACGGTGATCGACCGTTTCGGCCCCGGCATTCCCATCGAACAGACGGACGAAGGACACTTCACCGCGCAGGTTCGCGTGGCGGTCAGCCCGCCCTTTTTTGGCTGGCTTTTCTCATTGGACGGTGACGCGCAAATCCTGGAACCGGACGATGTCGCCGCGCTCATGCGTGAAAAATTATCGCAAACGTCGGCGCTTTATGTTGACAACGGCGCGAAATAACGGTATGCTAACCAAATATATGTATGCGATGGAGGTATAACATGAAAGAACTGGTATTTAACACGAAGACGAATTTGCTGGAGGAAAACTACTATCACTACAACGTACAGGATGTGGAAAACCCCAACCTGTTCCGCGAGCTCTTTGACTATGAGAGCGTGCCCAAAGTAGCGTTCAACAACCGCCATGTCCCGACGGATATGCCGGATAACATCTGGATCACGGACACCACCTTCCGCGACGGGCAGCAGTCCCGCGAGCCCTTTACCGTCAAGCAGATTGTGGACCTTTACAAGCTCATGCACAAGCTGGGCGGCCCGAAGGGCATCATTCGCCAGAGCGAGTTCTTCGTCTACTCGGAGAACGACCGCAAGGCGTTAGAGGCCTGCCGCGCGCTGGACCTGCCTTTTCCGGAAATCACCACCTGGATCCGCGCCTCGGTGCAGGACTTCAATCTCATCAAGCAGCTGGGCGTGAAGGAGACGGGCATTCTGGTCTCCTGCTCCGATTATCACATCTTCAACAAGCTCAAGAAGACCCGCGCGCAGGCGCTGGAAGGCTATTTGAATATCGTGCGCGCCGCGCTGGAGATGGGCATTCACCCGCGCTGCCATTTCGAGGATATCACACGCGCCGACTTCTACGGTTTTGTCGTGCCCTTCGCGATCGCGCTGTACAAGCTCTCCAAGGAAAGCGGCATTCCCATCAAGGCCCGCTGCTGCGATACGCTGGGCCTGGGCGTCACCTACCCGGGCGCGTCCCTGCCGCGCAGCGTCGGCGGCATTATCTACGGAATGCGGCACTACGCGAGCTTCCGGCCCGAGCTGCTGGAATGGCACGGCCACGACGACTTCTACCGCGCGGTCAGCAACTCGTCCG
>Ga0123353_10011277_pt1 | contig 12578 bp, 11 predicted proteins | sample TergutLab28metaG_3_FD_92763 | JGI IMG/M metagenome (GOLD analysis project Ga0123353, IMG submission 92763) | Labiotermes labralis P3 segment gut microbial communities from Petit-Saut dam, French Guiana - Lab288 P3 | ecosystem: Host-associated > Arthropoda: Insects > Digestive system > Gut ... | reverse complement strand
GGTTGCAGCTCCGGGGGCATAGTAGGCGGGCACATAAATTGCTCCGTCAATCCCAGCCTGGGGCGGACAGCGAGATACGTAAAGGTGCATCCCGCTCCGGAGAAAAAGAAAGTCGTCGTGATAGGCGGCGGGGTGTCCGGGACGCAGGCTGCGCTTACCCTTAGAAAGCGCGGTCACGACGTAGTGCTTTTTGAGAAAAAAGACGCCCTGGGGGGCCTGTTAAATGATATAAACAAGCTCCCGTTTAAAGACGACTTGTTGCGCCACACCGAATGGCTGACACGAACGGTTATGAACTGCGGCGCGGACATCCGGCTTAATACCGAAGCCAGCGCTGAAATGGTAATGGCGGAAAATCCCGACGCCATAGTCGTGGCTGTCGGAGCCTCGCCGGTAAAAGCGCCGATACCGGGACTCGACAGGGAAAACGTCTATAATGTCACAGACGTCGATTCGGGGAGAAAAAAAGTTGGCGGTAAAGTTGTTGTCTGCGGTGGCGGCATATCCGGCTGTGAATCGGGTCTTGCCCTCGCTATGGAAGGCTGCGAGGTGACCATCGTTGACCAGATTCCCGAAGACGATTTCGCAATCGGCTTGGCTCGAACGACCAGAAGATGCCTTTTCTTCTTGCTGAGCGAGCACAAAGTCAGGCTGCTAAGTTCACATATTGTCCGCTCCATAGACGATAAAGGCGTGACCGTTGAAGACCGCGATTGGAAAATGAAAACTCTGGAAGCCGACTACATAGTCGACGCGCTCGGCATGAGAAGCAATACAGGTCTTACCGGGCAGTTAACGGAGTTGACGCCGGACGTTTACGTCGTCGGGGACTGCAATGAAGTCGGCAACATCAAAAGCGCCAATCTAACCGCATATAACTGCTGTTGTAATATTTAACCAGTAAATATATTTTGAAAGGGGATCTATGACATGATAATCAAAACTGCTCCGATCACAAGCATGAGCGACGCCTTCAGCGTTAAGGGAAAGAACGTGATAATAACCGGGGGCAACCGCGGCATAGGCAGAGGCATTACCGAAGCCTTTGCCCAAAGCGGCGCAAATATCGCGATACTGTGCCGCAACGAAGACAGCGGAAAAGAGACGGTCGCCGGGCTTATCTCTCAATTTGGAGGCGACCACTTTTTCTGCCGTTGCGACATCAGCTCGATGGAAAGCGTAAGAGCCGCGACAGAAGCGGTCTACAGCCACTATGGCAAGATCGATGTTCTGATAAATAATGCCGGCGTAGCCGCAAGCGGCCCTTTCATTGAAATGGATGATGAAATGACCAGCTGGCATCGAGTCATGGCGACTGATCTGAACGGTACTGCACAGATGACCAACGCGGTTGCAAAACGCATGGCCGCGGCGGCAGCCGGAGGTGTGATTATTAACATCTCTTCGGTGGGAGGCGCGACGGCAGGGACGACCCCTGATCACCCGAAGGCTTCTTACCATGTTGCAAAGGCCGGGGTGGACCACTTCACCAGGGCTCTCGCAATTGAACTCGGCGGCTATGGGATACGCGTCAACGCCGTGGCTCCCGGCCCCACACATTCCGAATTGGACAAAGACTTGCCGAAGGTAGCCTTAGAGCGTGTGGAAACCAGGATGCCCATGCATCGCTTCGGAGAACCCATAGAAGTCGGCGCCCTGTGCGTATTTCTATGTTCCCCCGCGGCAGTGCATATTACCGGTTCTGTTATCATGCATGACGGCGGATATTTCCAGATTATCTGACAACCCAAAAAAACGACGATTTCAGATAAAAACGGGGGGCTGCAGCAACAGCCCCTCGATTTTTAAGATGATGTTCAAGATCGTCCTGTGCCCCTACATCATGCTTGGGAGGAAAGTAACGATGGATGGAAACGATATGAGCAGCGCGAGGTGGACGACGTCAGCAAGGAGGAAAGGCCAGACGCCTTTATACATGACGCCCAGCGGCGTATCGATCGCCTTTGTCATCACAAACAGGTTCAAGCCAAATGGCGGCGAAATCATACTCATCTCGATAAAGCGGACCATCAGTATGCCCCACCATATAGAATCAAATCCGAGACTCATGACAATCGGATAGAAAATAGGAACAGTGAGCAGCAGAATTGCCATACCGTCAAGGAACATGCCTAAAACAAAGTAGACGATCATTAGAATGGCGATAATTGCCACGGGTGGTAGATTGTGAGTTATCTGAAAGTCAATGACAAGATTGCTTAGATATATGGGCATTCCGGTCAGCGTCATGAACCGCATGAACATAAACGCGCCTATAAGCAGCGCAAACACCATTATGGATGACTTCAACGCGTCGAGCGTGGCTTCGGCAAACATTTTTTTGGTAAAGCGGCGCATGATAACCACAATAATCAACGCCCCTAAAGCGCCGAGACTACCGGCCTCGGTTGGTGTGAAAAAGCCGCCATAGATGCCCACCATAACAAAGCTGAACAATATCATGGTGGGGAATACTTTTCTTACAGAGGAAATTTTCTCCCTCATCGGAGCCTTTTCGGCCGTCGGCCCCATACTCGGCTTGATGTGGCACATAATCAAAATGGTAATCATGTAAAAGACCACCTGTAATATTCCGGGAATGATGCCCGCTATGAATAGTTTTCCTATGGACTCTTCTACAAGCGAGCCGTATATAATCATTGTGACGCTGGGAGGTATGAGGATACCGACTGTGCCTCCGCATACTAAACAGCATGCGGCCAGGGACTGGGAATAACCGTATTTGCGCATCTCCGGATATGCGATTTTGCCCATTGTAAGGGCTGTCGCTGTGCTTTCACCGCAAATCGCCGCAAAAAAGCCGCACGCGCCGACGCTCGCTATTGCAAGACCGCCACGGACCTTGCCCATCCATTTGCGGACAAATATAAAAAGGTCGGCGCCTATATTTGAGTGCGTAAGCAGAGTGCCCATAAGTACGAACATCGGCATGCACGCCATAGTATAGCTTGCCACATGACTGTAGGGTACGCTGCCGAGGAGCTGAAATGCTTTAAACCCGTCGGAAAGATATACCATACCCAGAAAACTGACAGCCATCATTGCCACTCCGACCCACATGCGGCAGAACATAATAACAAGCATTAAAAAAACGCCGATGGCGCCAACCATTACAGGATCCACTATATATCCCTCCCTTTTGTTTCAGATTCTTTTGCCGCGCGGGCTTTGAACCGGGAGTAAATGAGCCTTAAATCAACGCACACAGCCCCCAGCCCGGCTAATATAAACCCGAAGCCTGTAAGAACTAAAAAAGGCCAGCGAGGAATTGACAGAAAAGAAGACGAGATATTCATAGAATTTACCAGTATCGCTTGCTTGAATGCAGCAATGCCGGCTACAACATACATCACGGTAGTAAGCCAAAGCACTACGTGATCCAATTTAGGAAGCCGTTTGAATACGTCAATCTGGATTTGCGCATTATTGACGGAGATATACCCGATCCCAAGAAAAACAATAGCTACGATCACATTTACGACAACCTCATTGCTGCCAACAAACGACCTGTTAATGTTACGCATTACAGCGTCGGCTGCCACGTAAAACATAAGCAGAATCATAATAGTCGCACTTATAATCCCTACAACCTTAATAAAGCCGCTCAGTCCGCGTTCAAATTTATCCAGCTTATTTAACACGGTCTACATTACACCCCTTTCTTTAGCGCATTAGCATTTAAGATATTAGAATTATTATAGCTATTACGCTCAGCCGTGTCAAATCAATTTTTGCTTGTGAAGCGCCAATTATCAATGATTTCACCAGTGATTTTGCCTACAACTCTATTCTGAGGAATTTATTGACAAAGGCTATTTAGCGCTGTACAATCATAACGGGCAAAATCAAGTTTTACTGATTAAATTAAGAAAGTAAGGTGCAAAAACAAATGAAAAAATGGCTGTCGCTACTCTTGGTTCTTGTTTTAGTCCTATCTTTGGCAGCTTGCTCATCAGGCGGTAATAATGCCGGCAATCAAGGCAATTCGCAAGAAAATACCGGTAATCAGGGTAATACCCAGGAAGAAGAAGTCTACAAATTGGTTTTGAGCTATTATGCGTCTGACGTCATTCCTCCCGGACAGGCTGTTAAGGAGGCAATTAAATATGCTGAAGAGAAGTCCAACGGTCGTCTTCAATTCGACGCATATTTTTCAGGCACCTATGTGAACAAGACCGACACAATGGCCGCCCTTGCAACCGGTCTTATAGACATATCTCCGTGCGATGCGGCGCAGATCGCGTCCGTGTCCATCCTTAACCAGGTGTTCAACGCGTTGATTCAGGCGGACCTGCCGGAGCGCAGGGCGGTTCAGGACGTATATGTCCGCATGATCAAAGAAATACCCGAACTGAATGAGGAAATGCTTAAAAACTCTAACTGTTTTTGGCTCTACCCGTTTGTAATGGGCGGGCACAACCTGCACGGCAACGTCCGGATTGAGACTGTATCCGATTTTAAAGGGAACAAGGTTGAAGCCAAAGGCACAGCCGGACAGTACGTCAACCTGATGGGTGGTACGGCTGTAGAGTTGGATTCCGGAGACTATTATAACGGAATGAAGCTCGGCACTGTAGACGCGCAATTCATGCACTGGGCTGCGATTAACAACTATCAGGTCAATGAGGTTGTAAAGTACCATACAATATTTGGCGCCAGCGAGATTGGCAGCGGCATAATGATGCCCGCTATGGGATACTTTATGAACCAAGACTCATGGAATAAGCTCCCCCCGGATCTTCAGCAGATTTTATACGACGCTTTCGTGGTCGGTGCAAACTATTGCTTGAAGGCTGATGAGGAATCATTCCAGCAGGGCGTCGATTATGCTCACGAGAATGGGCATGAGTTCATATTCATAACGGGAGAAGCCCGCAAAGAATGGGCCGGATATATGTCCACCATCCTTGAAGAATGGTTTGCAAACTGCACCGCCGCAGGCTACGACGGCAAAAGAGTATACGATAAGATGTGCGAATGGTTTGAGGCTAACTAACCTCTTTCTTGGACGGCCTTGCGCATGAATGATAAAGGGGATGCAGCAAAATGAGCTGCATCCCTTTATTTGGAACTATTTCAATCATTGACGCATTATTGCGTCGTCTCCAATTCCTTTATCCGGCGACTGTGTACAGGTAAGATCACGGCAAAGAAAATCATAGCAAGGACGAGAGGTATAGCGCCGATCCGGAACACCATCGAATAATCCGTCGTATACGCATATATAAGGCCGCCGAGATACGGACCCAGGAACCAACCTAGATCGATGCCGATAAAAATAGTGTTGCTAGCGACGCCTCGCTTAGGCGCGTGCTCAGATTGCATACCCGTAGCCTGAAGCGCAGGGAGCGCCGCGCCGTAGCCGGCAGCCGCCAGCACAGCGCCGATCAGCAGCATCCACAGAGAACGGCTCCCGCCAATGACCAACATCGCTGTCGCGTATACAGCGAGAGCGGGGAACAGCAATTTACGAATGCCGATCCTGTCGTTGAGATATCCGCTCAGAGGGCGCGAAACCGCCAGCGTCAGCGCAAGCACCAGGAAAAACGTGCTGATGCCCGAAATGCCATATTGCCTGCCGAATTCAAATGTGTACATTTGTATAATAGAATATGCCAGACAGACTAAAAGCAGCAGTGTCGCAGATATTGACGCGTGGATTGAGAATATATTCTTATACCATACGCCGGTACTCGCGAGAGCCTCCCGGGATTTTCTGTCCGGATCGATAATAACGGACGGGATTACCCCTATAATGAACATCAACGCTCCGAAAAGGAACATCAAGGTAAACCCCAGAGCCTCGTCCCTGAGATTAGTCCCGAAATTAAGGATCGTTTCCCCAAACCATGGGCCCAGGGCAAAACCGATCGATCCGCCGATACCGAGTATCCCTATACCGTACGTTATCCTTTCCTTTGGCAGATTATTGGCGGAAAGCGTCATAGTAAGAGCGCCAAAAAGACCGTATTGAACGCCGCTGAGTAATCTGAAAGCAGCGAATGCCGGAACGCTGTGGAAGACAGCGTATCCGATATTTGCGAAAGCTCCAAGCACGAAAGTCAATATCAGCAACTTGCGATTGTCAAATTTCGTCAGCGCCGGGCCTGCAAACGGCTTAAAGAGGAGCGAGACGCCGAAAAACATCCCGGCCAGTAACCCCGTGAGCTGTGCGCTTGTGTTAAGATATTTAGTATAAGTTGCGACGAGGGGATTGACCGAGGCGTGCCCAACACTCAGAATAAAATTTGCCAAAACGACGCAAATGTAATTTTTGTTCCATATAGTCTTCGGTCCGCTTAATGTGTTATCCGGCGGCAATGCTTTCGCCTCCTAAAGCATATGATTAATCTCCCAGGAGAAGATTTTCAAGACGTTTGTCAGCTTGTACCAGATTGTATCATAAAATCGAGTGTTTTGACAGTAGTTAAAGGTTATTGTTTTATCATTATAAAGCTATTTTTTTACTGTTTAAGGCGTCGTTCTTCTTGTGTAAAATAATTGACAGGCGTCTGCCATGTGTGATACAATTCGCATCCGGAGAGGAAACCTAAATTGCATAACAGGAGAGGTTTTATGTCGGGGAAATATACCGGAATAACAACAGAAAAAAAGAAAAACATCGCTTTCGTATTTTTTGACAATCCGGAGAACAACAACCGCATGGGCTATGCGGAGACCATTTCTTTGACGGAGGCTTTGAGGGACTGCGACGCTGACAGTGAGATCAAAGCGATCATACTGTCCGGCAAAGGAGGCTCATTCTGTACCGGGGGCAAGATAGACGGCTTTCCGGACGGTCCGCTTACGCTTCAAAAGAGATATACGGAAGCTGGAGCGAGAGCTTTGCAGGCGTTTTTTGATTTATCCAAGCCAATCATAGCTGCGGTAAATGCGACTGCTTTAGCCGGCGGGCTTATGTTTATTGAAGCCTGCGACCTCGCGGTAGCGGGAAGGAGCGTCATGTTCGGTTTGCCGGAAATAAGCAGAGGATATTTCCCTATGCTGGCATTGGCGGTGCTGCAGAAATCGATCCCGAAAAAGAGACTGTTCGAGCTTGCGTATATGAATAAAACAGTTAGCGCCGAAACCATGTCAGAATGGAATATCATAAATGAGGTTACAGACGACGACAAGGTCCTTCAAAGAGCAGAGGAGATTGCGCTGACTATCGCCTCGTTCAGTTCGGTACCCATATCGTTCGGCAGGCGCACATATTATAAAATGAACGACATGAACCTCAGCTCTTCAATAGAATATAGCGGCTGCGCCCTGTTGAACCTGATTTGGACCGACGACGTCAGAGAGACGGCGCGCGCTCAGGAAGAGGGCAGGGAGCCGGTCTATAAAGGGCAATGAACATATCTGGTTCACGGAGAACCGGGAAAATATTATTATCGGAGGAAGAAATATATGTACTATTATGATTTCAGCGGTAAAGTCGCATTGGTAGCCGGCGCGGGAAGTAAGCAGAGTATGGGCCGCGCCATTGCCATGGATCTTGCCCGCCAGGGGGCAAAGGTAGTCGTTTCAGACAAGTTTATGATCCCGCCGACAGTCAGGGATTCAAACAAGGATTGGGGCGGATTGGAAGAGATAGTGCGGGACATCGAAAAACTCGGTTCGAAAGCGCTTGCCGTCGAATGCGACATCGCGGCGCCGGAGGCTTGCGAAGCGCTGGTCGAAAAAGCGATGGACGCCTTCGGTAAATTGGACTTTTTTGTCAACTCCGTAGGCCTGAGGGGTCCGTCAGGGGTACTGATAGAGGATTTGACGTATGATCAATGGAAGTTTGTTTTTGATGTAAATTTAAACGGCGCGTTTTATCTTTCGAAATATGTTGTGAAAGCAATGAAAAAAGACGAACCCAGGGGTAAAAAGATAGTCCATATTGCTTCTCAGGCGGGAGTGGACGGCGTACCGGGGATGAGCGCCTACAGCACGGCAAAGCACGGCTTAATAGGGTTTATGAAAGCCCTTGCCGGGGAGGTCGCTCCCATCGGCATAAGCGTCAACGCCATAAGCCCGTTAACTTTCGAGACCAATTTCAGGGATCAGACCGCAGCGGAGGAGGCGGCGAAAAAAGGAATGTCGCTCGATGAAATGATACAGAAAGATAGTATCTCAAGGGGTACCGGGGCGAATAATCTCAATATACCTATGGGGCGCAACGGCACCGTGGCGGACATCGCGGCTATGATATCGTTTCTTTTGTCTCCGGGCGCGGATTATCTCACCGCGCAGAACATACTGTTAAACGGCGGCAACAGGAGCCTCTGACGGAACAGGCATTTTCGAAGAAACCGGAATCGCTGAATTATGAAAGAATTTTGGAGGAAATTTTATGAAAAAGCGTTTGTTAGCAATAATGATCTCACTGGTTATGATCGTCGGCGCCCTGGCCGGATGCGGCAACAACTCGGCGCCTCCGCCAAGCGGCGGCGAAACCCAACCCATAGTCCTCAAGGTCAATAACTTCGCGCCAGCCGCCCTTCCATTCGGCGTCGGTATGGATTATGCCGCCGAGTATATTATGAGGGAATCGGGCGGCGAAATCGTTGTCGAGGTATATCACGACGGTACGCTGCTTGGTTTCAACGACACGTATCAGGGCGTACGGCAAGGCGTCGCCGATATCGGCATAGTAGGACCAGCGGCGACGGACTCGGTGGTCATGCTCAACAGCGTTTTCACCACCATGCAGAAATACCTTCCTTCCAATACCCATAACGTAACCGCCGCCTGCTATGAGCTTATTACGACCGTCCCGGAGATACAGGCGGAGATGGAGAGCGTCGGTGTTCGCTGGCTGGGTTGTTACGCGCTCTTTGGGTCCAGCATTCACGCCAGGGGAATTCAACCGCTCACCCCGAGCGACATGAAAGGCGTCGGTATTGAGGCGCTGGGCGGCGTTTCCGGTTATTTCGCCCAAATGGGCGCCAACGCCCTCTCGCTTGATCCGGCCGACTATTACCTCAGTATGGAGCGCGGAGTCATCCAAGCCATGGCAGTCCACTGGCCCGGGCTTGATGGATATAAGATCATCGAGTTGGTTGACAACCACATTATGTTTGGCGAGGACGGCGGCGGCATTTTCTTCGGCATGATGGGATATATAATCAACGCCGACACTTGGAACGGACTTTCCACTGAGCATCAGCGCATAGTATGGGACGGCTTTAAAGCCGGCTCCGCCCTTACTATCGATCTGGACGGACCTTCCGCCGAAAGGGCTATCAACTACGCCATAGAGAACGGGCATGAATTCGTTTACCTGACTACGGATGCGGAACTGGCTCCATGGTTTGAACATATCGACCAGTTTAACGCCGAGTGGGTCGAAAGGGTCTCGGCAGCAGGCTTCCCTGCACAGTCTACTTTGGAAAAGCTTCAGGAACTGCTCGCGAAATACTGATAACACAGGTGATAAACTTGAAGAAAACTCTTGAACGAATTCTTGATGTTTTGTGCTTTGTTGCCGATAACCTCTCGGTTATCGGCGGCGTTGCGCTGATTGCTATGATGGTTATAACGGCTTCGAACGTGACCCTGCGAATGTTCAACAGCGCTGTCCTGGGCAGCATGGAACTTATCCAATATTTGATGTGCGTCGTAGTTTTCCTCAGCTTCGGAAAAGCGACCTTTATTGACAGTTTCACTAAAGTCGAGATTTTCAATTTTAGAAGGGCAGAGCCTATTGTCAAATCCGTAATGCATGTTATACACTTCGCCATGTGCGCCGTCTGCTCATATTATTGTTTTATACAAAGCGGAGTGACAATGGATATGGGCACTGTGTCACAGATGCTTAAGATACCGAGATGGCCTTTCCTGTTTTTATCGGGTATTGGATTTCTCCTTATAGCGATCTCAATTCCCCTTTCTATATACAGAGATTGTAAAAAAGCGAAAATTAAGGAGAGCTCCTGAATTACATCCGGAATTTCACGAAAGGAGCAGACTTTACTATGAGTCCTGAAACTGTTGGCTTGATTGGTATTGGTATCCTTGTACTGTTGCTGTTTTCTAAAATGTGGGTCGGGATATCGATGCTACTCGTTGGCTTTGTTGGATGCATCATTCTGGGAGGCGCCAAAGTCGCAACCCCCATACTCGGCATGCTCCCATTCACCACTACTTCAAATTATACGCTGGCGTGTATGCCGGTGTTTATTTTCATGGGGGTGCTTATTTCAGAGTCCGGTCTGGGCGCCGACCTCTATGTAGCCGCTAAGACTTGGCTCGGCCGCCTGCGGGGCGGGCTTGCGATGGCTACCATCGGCGCCTGTGGATTATTCGCGGCGGTTTGCGGCGACAGCGTAACTTCCGCAGTAACCATGTCGAAGGTGTCCTATCCCGAAATGATAAAGCATGGCTACGGCAAGGGGCTGGCAGCCGCGACGATAGCGGCGGGCGGAACCATCGGGATTTTGATCCCGCCCAGCATCTGCTTGATAATATACTCTCTGATAACCGAGCAATCAGTCGGGAAGCTGTTTATGGCCGGAATAATACCCGGAATCCTTATGATAATCTTTTATATAATCGTGATAGGTATTAAAGGCATAGGCAAATCCAGCGATATACCGCTCGCCAGCAAGGAAGGGTATACATTTAAGCAGAAACTGGTTTCCATCAAGCTGATTTGGCCTATAGCGGTGATCTTTGTCGTGATGATGGTAGGAATGTACGCCGGCTTCTTTACCCCTACGGAGGCTGCGACGGTAGGCGTCGTCGTCACCTTGCTTGTTTGCATACTCGGCAGGCGCCTCACTATGAAGAAATTCATAAACGCGTTAAAGGAGACTCTTTCATATACCTGTTTGATATACCTCCTTCTCATCGGGGCGTTTGTGTTCATGCGCTTTATGGCTTTCAGCCGCCTTCCCACCCTGCTATCCTCCACTATAAGGATGCTCTATACGGTCCATCACGTGCCAAGGCTTGTCATCCTCTTATGCGTTTTATTCTTTTATATATTCTTCGGTATGTTTCTGGACGTTTTCCCGGTCATTCTGCTGACGCTCGGATTCATATTCCCCGTCATTAATGAACTCGGCTACAGCCTTATATGGTTCGGGATAATAATGACGCGCATGATGGAGATAGGCATGATCTGGCCGCCTTTTGGCCTTAACCTTTTCGTTTGCGCAAAATCCTGCGATGTACCAATGGGGACGTTATACCGCGGTATAATTCCTTTTGCCTGCATGGACGTCGTGCATGTAGCCCTGCTTGTCGCCGTTCCGGCGCTGAGCCTATGGCTGCCGTCATTAATGTAAATGCAAATGCCGGGATAAAATACTCAAATGAGATGTTATTCCGGAAATATCTAGAAGTTGCGCAAATCTCGTTTTAATGATATTCTAGCTGGGAAAGTTGTATCGAAGGAGGAAGTAAAGAAAATGGCTGTAATATCTCCCATCACAAGCATGAAGGGCGCTTTCGACGTGTCCGGCTATAATGTAGTAGTCACCGGAGGAAACCGCGGGATAGGCTTCGGTATAGCAACGGCGTTTGCCCAGAGCGGAGCAAACGTTGCGATCCTCTGCCGCGATCAGGCTAAGGGGCAGAAGGCGATCAATGAGTTAATGACATATGGTGGCAAGCACTATTGCTTTAATTGCGACGTGACCGACCTTGAGAGTGTGAAAAAAGCCGCCGAACAGGTGTACGGCGTGTTTGACAGGCTCCATGTGCTTGTCAACAACGCGGGGATTGCCCGCGTAACCACCATGCTGGAGGACAAGGACCTCAAGGGCTGGCATGACACCATCAACACCAACCTCCACGGTCCTGCAAACATGGTTTACGCCTTTGTGCCGAACATGATTAAGGCAGGAGGAGGGAGCGTAATTAACATCTCTTCCGTCAGCGGGCAAGCCGTAAACGACGCGGTGAGCCATCATAAGCCCGGATACCACGCATCCAAAGCCGCGCTGGACACTTTTACGCGTTACATGGCCGTGGAACTCGGGGGGACCGGGATGCGCTTCAACAACATTGCCCCCGGACTGACGCACTCGGAGCTCGACAGCTCCCTGCCGCCCGAGATCTTTGAGTTGGTGGACAATCTCCTGCCGGGGAGGCGCTTCGCCGAACCCATCGAGGTGGGCGCTTACGCCGTGTATCTGGCTTCCCCTGCGGGTTCAAATGTCAACGGTTCCATCTGTATGCACGACGGAGGCAAGCTTCAGGTAAAGTAAGAACATGACTCTTACCGTATTCTGCACGAATTAGTACTGAGAGGAGATTTTGTAACAATGAACAGTTTTAAAGGCGGTCAGTTCACACATTTGTTCAAGCCCTTGAAAGTCGGAAAACTGACATTGCAGAGCAGGCTGGCGTTTTCCCCGATGGTGTCCTGCCTTTCAGGGCCGAACGGGGAAGTCACAAACGAATATATTTGTTTTATCGGGATGCAGGCGCGCACGGGCGCGGGACTTGTGACTATCGGCGAGACCCCAATAGACGCCGAGACGGGTATAGGTTTCGCGGGCGAGCTTGACGTCCTGCGCGACACCAGCATTCCCGGACTGAGCCTGCTTGCAGAGGAG
>Ga0123353_10011276_pt1 | contig 12578 bp, 6 predicted proteins | sample TergutLab28metaG_3_FD_92763 | JGI IMG/M metagenome (GOLD analysis project Ga0123353, IMG submission 92763) | Labiotermes labralis P3 segment gut microbial communities from Petit-Saut dam, French Guiana - Lab288 P3 | ecosystem: Host-associated > Arthropoda: Insects > Digestive system > Gut ... | reverse complement strand
CGGCGGATATGGCGCACCCGGCGGATATGGCGCACCCGGCGGATATGGCGCACCCGGCGGATATGGCGCACCCGGCGGATATGGCGCTCCCGGCGGATACGGAGTGTTCGGCGGATATGGCGTGTTCGGCGGGTACGGTGTGTTTGCCGTGTTTGGAGGATAAGTCGCGTCTTGCGGATATGCCGTGTTTGGCGGATACGTCGCGTCTTGCGTATATGCCGCATTCGGCGGATTCGGCGGATATGGCGCGTACGCGGCGGGATTTTGTTGCGTTTGTGAAGGCATAGGGTTAGAGGCGAGTGCTGCCTGAAGTTTGTCGAGAGCGTTGCGGGCTTCGGCTTTTATAGTGATGCCGTAAAAACCGCTGTCAACAGCTTTTTCAGACTTGCCGGGCCTGCCGAAAAAGCACTGAATGACCACCCTTCCCTCAAAGACCTGGGGATAGATGTAGAACATGTTCGATCTGCTCAGCATCAGGACTTCTTCATTCACTGTCAATGCCTTATATCCATAATCGGCGAAGAAATCACGCAGGCGGTCGCCGGCCACCTCAGTCGGGTAGTTTATTGGTACTTCTAATGTAGTCCTCATAGTCGCCCCTCTCTTTCAAATTAGAATTTTTTGGTCAACTAATGATATCACCGTACCTTCGAAATATCAAGCATTTCTCGCGAAACGACATTATCCCAAAACGACCCTACGCCAAGCTCGCCATCGTCAGGTTCCCGATACGCTGGCCTTGCAGCTCGTCGGTCGAAACAAAGATAGACGCCAGTATCCTCATGCTGCTCATGATATCGCGGAATAAAGCTTCCACATACCGGACCAGCTTCAATGCCGCCTCTATCTCATCTATCACCTTTTGGCAGGCTCTCCTCACATTAGCTTCCTGGTAAACTGCATACACGGCCAGAGCAAACGAAAGAGAGCTGTTGAGATTGGTAATGAGTATCGCGCGGATTTCCTGAAGGCTCATTATCCTTCGTATGGTCTCAATGCTCTCGTTGACCACAAGGATTATTTTCTTCGTACCCGCGATAAGCCAGCTGACGATTGCCGAACCTAACTCCCTGAGCTTCTTTTTGGTCCAGTCAATAGCCTTTGCCGCATTTTCGACAATGGCTTTACCAATCGATTTCAATGTCTCATAAGCTTGCTTTGCCAACTCTGCAACCTTATTGATAGCTTTTTTTGCCACATTGATCGCCGCCTCCACAACATCCTTCGCAAACTCGATAAGAGGATCGATAATACCTTCCTTTATCGCAACAACAGTATCCCAGAAATGAAAGATAGCATCTACAATGGAGGCGATGATATGGATATCAAACGTAAGACGAATTAAAATCGGCGCTATCGCCGGGAGAACAAGGCCCACGATTTTTGTCAGGCCAACAACGCCCCAAACCCCGTATTTATCATAAGTTTCCTGCAAGGCCAGGGCAAGCTGCCCCATAAGGAACGCGCGCCCCTCGTTGGTAAAAGCAGCCGATGATAAAATGGCCGGCAGACCATGAGTAAGCAAACCCGCAAAATCCCTCACGCCCGCACTGTCACCGACCGGGCTCTCCGCATGTTCCATGAGCTGCATGATCGCCCTTGCGCACTCCCTCCGCTCGGCATACGGAAGCTTGGCGATCTCATCGGATAGTTTCTTGGCGTAAGCCGCAAAGCTTCCCTGCCTGACTCCATCCGTGTTTGCCATAAACCCGTTGTCAAACAAAAATGATATCTCGTGATAGTCGCCGATTTCTATGGCGTTATTTGTCTCAATATAATAGACATGCCCGTCTAAAAAAACCTGATCGCAACCCAGAACATTGACGAAATCGTTATCCCCGCAGATGGAATACATTTTTTCGAGCTGTTCGAGGTACTTATCGCTTTTCTTCATTTCTTCAATTGCTTCCCAGGAGAAGCCCTGCCCGTCGAAGGAGTAGCAGTTATCGATCAGGTTGCCATACTCTGAAACGAGGGTTATATACTGAGCCTTGTTTCCGCCCTTGGAATGACCGGTAACGGTAAGGCTGTGATCCCCCAAGTAGTCCACGCCAAAGTTTTCGACGACTTGATTAAAGTAGCGCAATGCCTCTGCCTGCTGCTGCGAATCCGCCCCTGCGTACGCGATAGCATTGTCCACCCATTCCCCGCCGCCTGTCCCCCGAAAAGCGACAGTAACATTTCCGTTTATGTCTTTGAAGGCTGCGGCGGTTGTACCCGAGTTGTAGCCTTCCATTTCCCAGCTCATGTTTGATGCATACACACCTTGCCAGTAATCGGGATCGTTTTGCATTGCTTCCCTGAGCACATATATCTCTTTCGTGTAGTAATTATCTTCCCCTGGCCCGGGTTCGGGCAAGTCACATATAAAATTGTATATGTCCTTAGTGTGAAGGTTATCTCTGTCAGCCTGATCCATTCCGCTTACGACGTACATAAGAGTATCAAGGACCAGCGAATGATTTGCCTCGTCTTTAAGCTCGGGAGGCATTGTGGTAGTAGTCCCTGCCATGATAGTTACCTCCAATTTGCATAGGAGAACTCCCATGACTCGTCAATTTTGAATGAACCCAAAGCTGAGCACCATTTTGAATCCCCATTGGTATTAGCTATCAGGTATTCTTTGATGTTATCGGCGTCGATTTTTTCATATTCTGCGCGCTTTGTATAATAGACGCCGCCTGAACATCGTATGCTCTGCTCTGCCAGCTTTTCTCTCAGCCGCTCGATATCCTGCTCCTTATGGGCAGTCGATGAGGATTCTTCGCTTAGCACGACTGTAAAGTTTATCTGCGCCGCATCTGACGATGCATATTCTTCGAAAGGCGCGTTGGGGCCGACACTATCATCCAGGGGATAGCCCGAAACGTTGTAAAATACCTTTCCGGCGCCATACACTTGCGCAACGCAAGACTGCAGCGCGCTATACACCTGGCTCCGGTAGTAATACCCCATGTAGTTGTCTCCAAAAGAAAAATCGTTGCCATCGCGCAGTGTGCAATACAGTCGAATCGACTCTCCGGGGAACGATGGACAAGAGTAATAATAAGATATCCTGCTGTCGAGGAACACGGAAGCAGAGGGTCCGGGCCCGATGTAGGTGAACTCCTCCCCATATTTCTCATTTAAGTGTTTTAAACCGTCCTCTCGCGCACGGTTTCTCCAATCTTCAAACATACACCCGTTCACTCCTAACATAAAAATCAATAGAATCAAAACAATTCCGGCCCGACGCAGAGTTCGGCCGCTCATACAAGGTTTCATCCTGTCAAATACCTCCCAATCGGAGTTTGTGCGTCGCATTCGATATAGTAAATAATCATTAATGTGAGGCTCCGCTCCAAAATCCTTCGGTTTTGTGCGCTCAAAGGCGATATGAATCCGCCTCTCGCACTGCATCCTAACGCGGCTGCGTAACTACTTCTTCTTGGCGGCTTCACGCGCACGCTCAGTGTCCGCCTTATCAATAGCCTTCCGGAGATTTTTTAGCGCGGAAACAGTTTTTCCCATGCTGTCGTGCATGCTCCTGACATACCGATCTATTCCCCCGTATTTTTTGTTAAACGCGTCGTACGCCTCGCCCTTCCACCAACTTGAGGCGCCTCGGACGCTGGATACGACCCTCTGATGTTGATTCTTCGAATCGTTTGTCGCATTGGTGATTTGAGTTGCGCGTTGGGATGCTTCTGATGTATATGACATGGTGATCCTCCTTCCTGCTTAAGTTTAGCAGCGCCGGATCCACTGCCTTTTTCCGGCGCTGTATCTTTATGATTTATACCGCTATAGCAATTTCACATCTGCGGCAGCCTTGATGCTTGCGTATTTGTTCCTGAGGACAAGATAGCCTTCGGCTTTTTCGAATTCCGGTTTTTCGTAGCTGCCATAAGGCAATGTGACGTTGAACGGGACATTTTCCCTAAGGCTCCCCAGCATTATGCCGCACTGTGCGTCTTTGAACACTTTCACAGCCGCATCATATGCGCTGACTAAGTCTCCGGCATTCCCTGCCGCCCAGATAGCCACTTTCAGCCCGGCTTCCTTTTTTCCGATCCGTTCAAGCAAATCAGTCAAAGCTCCGGCGGAGTTTTCTGAAAATTCTACTATATTGTCAACAAGGAATATGATTTGTTCCCATCCCGCTTTCAGCTCGCTTAGGTCGCCGCCGCTTTTCCGGCACTCGTTGAGCTCGGCGCGCCGTTGATCTATCAGTGTTTCTATCTCACTGGTGAAATCGTACTCGTCTTCCAGTTCATCCAGATTCACAACGTTTTCCAGGTTCTGCAGAGCAAAAAAGCCCGCTGACAAACTGTCTTTCATATATACTTTGGCATTTCCGTTTCCGAGCATATAGCTGGCCATCGAGGCAAGCAACGTGCTCTTCCCTTTCGCGGGTTCGCCCGCGACGAGGAACACATGGTTCAAAACAGTGTCGATCCCGATTGGCCGCAGCGTGTCGGACATCAGCGCGAAGTTCAAAACCGATCCGTTTTCGCTGTCGTTGATGTCATATATATCCACAACATCCGGCATCTGCGGGATGGACATAGCCCTTTCTATCTTCCCCGCCTGCACGAAAGCGTCGAATGTGTCCAAAATCTCTTCCATGCTCTTATCCCGAAAACAACAGTTTGCTGTTTGGAACTCCAGCGGGGGCTTATGCCGCAGCAATGCGCGTCCCGGGTTGCGGGCCGGCTCCAGGCCCTGGCATCGGCCTACGATCATATCGTAATCGGTTTTATCCGTCATTTCAAAAGATACCGCCATCTTGAAGTTAACGGAAAAACGGTACGCTTTCTCCTGATTTGCGCTAGCCACGATGTATATCCCGTACTTTTGCCCTTCGCGCGCCAGAGTAAGGAACTGGTCGGCGATTCTGTCATAGAGTTCCGCCAAAGCGGTATAGTTGTCCAGGATGATGAAAACGCCCGGCATTTCTTTGTCGGTTTTTTCTTTATACTGCGCGAACCCGTCCACTTTGGTAAGCAGGAACTCCTTTTTTCTTTCCTCTATCAAATGGAAGATGAAAACCAGGAATTTATTGATCTTAAACTCTTCTTCCACAGTCATCAAACCGCCGATATGCGGCAGCGTTTCCATCCGCCGGAAAGCCCCGCCGCCGAAATCGAGCACGTAAATACATACTTCCTGCGGGGAATAGTGATGAGCCAGCGACAGGCACAGCGTTTGCAGGAAAACAGTTTTTCCGCTGCCCGGCATACCATAGACAAACAAGTTCCCGTCATTTAAGAAATCGAACGTCAGCAAATCCTGGATCTGCTCCCGCGGATTGTCGAGGATCCCTACCGGCGGCGCCAGGGTCCCTGAGGAGTTGCGCCAGGATCCTTTCTCATAGTCGAACCCGCTTTCTTCCGCAAACAGATCGTCTATGAACAGTTCCTCCGCGAGGGGCGGCGGCCACGGCCCCTGTAATGCGGAAATCGAAAGCTCGTCGGCGGTGCTGATGATATGCTCCACCATTGCCTTGAGCTGGCTTGGCAGTTCAGTCTTTGCGATTTTTTCTTCGAGAAGAGGATAAATTTTGTCGCATCGCCCGTGAAGCGCTACCCTGTATACGGTCTGGTCCTTGTTTGCGCCTTTGTCCTTTTCTCCCGTGGGATCGTAGTCGGCGCCGGCATAGGCGGACTGGAACAACTCGAAGACTTCGTCGTTGCCCACCTGGATGTAAGCCCGCCCAGGCTCTTTGATATATGCCGCGTCCTCTCTTTTAATGACGTCTCGGCTGTCGTTGATATCCTGGACCTTCAGGCTGATTTTAAATTTGGAATTGCTCCATATCTGATCGTCAACTATGCCTCCGGGTTTCTGCGTAGCCAGGATCAAGTGAACGCCGAGGCTTCGCCCTACTCGGGCCGTGCTGACAAGTTCCTTCATGAAATCCGGCTGCTCCGCCTTTAGTTCGGCGAATTCGTCCGCGATCATGATCAAGTGCGGAATAGGTATCTTGGCGCCGCCGTTGTGATACAGTTTTTGGTATTTGTCTATATTATTTACGCCGTGTTCGGAAAACACCCGCTGGCGGCGCTGCAGTTCGCTTTTTATGGAAACGAGCGCCCTGGTCGTTTGGTTGCCGCCGAGATTTGTGATCGTACCGACCAAATGTGGCATACCTTGAAACACATCGGCCATGCCTCCGCCTTTGTAGTCGATAAGGACAAACACGACGTCATGCGGATGATAGTTCATAGCTAAGGAGATGATAATGGATTGCAGCAGTTCGCTTTTACCGGAACCTGTCGTTCCCGCCACCAACCCATGCGGGCCGTAGCCGGTTTCGTGCATATCCAGATAGAACAGCTCATTACCGGCCCTGGCGCCTATCGGCACATTCATGCCCATGTAAGTCCTGTTGGTCGACCAGCGGCTTTGCAGATCCATTTCTGCAGTCCGTTTGATCTTGTACATCTGGGACAGGGTGATGGATTTTGGCAGTTCGAAACTTGATGTGGCGCTTTTTATGCGTAAGGGCGCCAGTTTTCTTCCGATAAAATCGAGTTTATCGGCGTCGATGATGTCCGGGTTGAATATGATTTTAGCGCTGCCGTCCTTTGTACTGAGTTCATGCGCTTTTGATCCCACGCTGAGAACGGTTTTACAGTTTGTGGGCAAGTATGCTTTGTTATCGGCGGTGAACAGACAAGAGACGCCGAGTTCTTTGTTCGGGTTATGCAAGTATTTCGCGATCTGCTCCTGCTCCAGCAAAGCCGGGTCGTCGACTACGAACAGATAATGAGGCAAGGCTGCGGACACAGCGTTGCCGGCGTCCTTTTTCGCGAGTTCCCTGGCCCTGATGATATCGCACAGACTTGAGAGTACTTGATGGGACATAGCTTTGCCGCAGGCCAAAAACCTGACTTTGTAGTCCGGATCCCAGACATGAGGTAAAAACTTCATCCATTCCAGCCTGGGAACGTTTTCCTCCTTCAACAGCAGGACGATGGAAACGTCGTCATACCCGTGGTTGGTGATGATTTGCAGCATGATGGTATTGAGCGTGTCAATAACGCGCTTGTTCTCCCCCACCAATCCGCAGATCTCGTCCTTGAAAAGATTCATACAGACAGGCACATTGTTCACTTTTTCATATTCCAACCCGATTTTTTGGGGCTCGCACACTAACGGGTCGTCATCGAGATTGAAACGTTGTTTCTGAAATTCCAGATCGATAGCAAAAGGAACGTTGCCTATTCCCACCCGCACCGACAGGAAATCGTCATGCGCAGGCGTCCTTTCCCACAACTTGCTGTCTGTGTTGCGGATACGGTTCATGCAGAAGTTGGGGTCAGGGTTCATCTCGGTCATGGCTACGACTTGCATGTTCTGCTGTAGGGACAGTTCTGATTTAACGTCGGCGATGTACTGCAGATACTTAGTCTCGCGCTGGCGTTTTCCTTTGCGGTACTTTTTTTTCTGCCTGGATACCGACACCAATGAGTTGACCAGCGCGACCACCGTCATCAGCATCGACATCAGCATATATGCCCCTTGCTGCTCTGTGACTGCCATAAGAAGCGTGACGATGATCATCGTCGCTGGGGGCAGCAGTATGCCTGCCCAGGAAATATCGGGTTTGTTCGGCATCGATGGCGGGGATTCGATCTCTTTCTTGCCGAATGGCATCTCCGGGAGGAATCTCGGTTGACGGGTGAAGGTTTTTATGGGCATTTGCGGCTCCTATCTGATTTTTATAGTGGCTGGTGGTTAGTGGCTGGTGGTTAGTGGCTGGTGGTTAATGGCTGGTGGTTAATGGCTGGCGGCTGGCGGCTGGTGGTTAGTGTTACCTGTCGTCGTACATGGAACCGCGTACAGTTACTACGAGTCCGTCAAAGTAACCGCTGTTCCGGAAGCTCAAGTTTGCCTTCTTCTCGTACGGGCCTGTAAAAAAGAACGGTTCGGCCCAGACCCTGATCCTATAATCGCCGTTAGGCATATTCACATGGCTGTACATCCTGACGCCGATGGGCGGCGCCAAACTGAATGTGATCACGGTTTCCTCTTCCACCAGATAGATCGCCTTGTCCGTACGCTCCTGATACTTATACTCCGTCCGGCTGTAATCGGTCAGTGAAGCGTCGTAGCCCTCCATCACCTCGGTCATTAATACGTCCACGTTCCCCGTACGATTCTTAGTCGTTACCAGTTTTGTGGTTTTTTTAGTCGTTGCTGCGTTATTGATGGTCAACACAGCCCGGTCGTTATCCTCGGATACATTTTCCAGCTTGGTTACAGTCCTGCTCGCCGTTATATACTGTAGCTCAGAGGAGTACCTGAATGACGCCTTCGTCTCTTCCACAAGTTCCTCATGTTCCTCGGTGAAGTCAGTCGAGTCTTTATACTGCTGCGTCTTTACGGTACAGGTATACACGCCGAGAGGATTGAAAAAGTAGCCTGATTTGATAGGATAATCGATACCCTGCAAGTCTTTGTCCGTGGCGAAAACCGCGTTGCTGTAATTATCCTGCCCGGTTTTACCGGAGCGCGCGTTACCCCTGTCTTTGCTGTACCCGGCAGCTTGCGTCGCGACTGTTTTCCAGGTCAAACTACCGCTGCTTTGCCCTATGAATGCCCTCTCATACTTCCCCTCGACCTCTGTCCAGCCATACGCATTTTTATTTGCGTCCAGGTGACACATCCACCGAACGACGTCGAATGATATTGGAGTACCCTCCCATTCAATTTCATATGTCGTCCCGTTACTCGTGATACCCGACTTGTCCATCGTTTTGTCGAAGGTTTTATTAAGCGGAAGGTATCTCATGCCGTTGTAAACGCTTACAACAATGGTATGCTTGTTAGTGACCTCGCTGAAATATGCGGTAACTGTGTCGTGATATGTCACAGTTCTATAGCGCAGCACCCAATTGCCCCTCGCGTTAAGGCGCCAGTAGCTTTCGCGCACATCATAAGAATACGGGCGGGTGACCGACCCGTTTGCCGTGATGATTCCGGTCCTGGGCGGTTTTATCGTGTTTTGCACGTCGTTTACGCCATAGTCCCCGTTGAGCGGATCGTCCTTGAAACTATCCATATCCCTTATTATTTTTACTTGTATTGCAGGGTTGCGCGATATTGGATTCTCGTTTGTTGTTATGTTTATTGTGACACTGTCGCCTTTTATCCCGTTGACAGTGAAATCATGGTAGAGATCGGGCGTTTCGTTTGTAACGACCAGCTCTCCCACGGCAGGGCCTGTCCACGTAGCGTTCCTCAATGAAGGCAGCGAGAGGCGCGCGACTGATGCGCCAAGGTTAAACTTCTCGATTTGTGAAAGTATGTTATAATCCAGCGTGAAATCACCGGTGACTTCCACAGGTTTGACCGCGTATATATCCAGTTCAACTATGTTGTCGGTCAAATCTGTTTCATCCGGGTTATCGCCGTCCGGGTTTACTGTAAATGCGACCCTTATATCATCATCCGGCATTTTAAAGCTGTACGGCACTTCCACTTCCACTTCCTCGCCGGCGGGAATCTTAATATTCTTTGTCAGTCCGTCAGCCCCGTCAACGGTAATGGTATACTCTGTTTCAACTCCCGCGGCATCCTCATATGTGGACGCTACAATGAAGTTCAAGTTCACTGTTTCGCCCGGCCGCGCGGAGGAGACGGGGTTCTTTGTCGAAACGCTGAGATTGTCTGCATCTGCAAGGTAGAACTGTATCTCCAGCGGATAGTAAAACGCCATGCCGAACTCTGCTAATTCTTTGAATTGCTTATCTTCACCGACAGTAACATCCTTGCCTTTATAATCATTTCCCCCATGCATGTGTACAGCATCATCGTTGAATTGCGGGTCAAGAACCGTGTTGGACTGCTCATCAGTACGTAAATGCCCCAGCCACCACGCATCCTCATCGCTTCTCCCGGTCTCTCCCAGATGATCTACGACCCACCATAACTCGTCATCTTCGTCCGTTTGCGTAAGCGAAAGCCACCATTGGTCCCCCGGCTCTTTTGGCGGAGGAGGGCTGCGATATAGGTACTCGTTTCCTGTGCTGTACTTCACAAGGCGGCTTCCTAATGGACTTGAAGCATCGCCCTTTTTATATATTTGCACCAGTATCCTGCCATAGCCAAACTCCGGTATAGGCCCCCCGGGGGGGTCTTGCCAAACGAGGTTACCATTCGTCGTTTTCCGATAAATATCCGACGCGGCCCTCGATATGGTGATTATCTCAGACGTCGGTTCGTTTTTCATCTGCCGCCTGATATTGAACTTAACAGGCAATGCTATCTTGAGGTAGTCGGCGTCGGCAACTAAGGATACATCTTCTGCACCGTCAATTCCGGTGTGAAACAGTTTGTCTATGTTGAGTTTTTCGACGCCGTCCAGTCCATTTCCTGCATTGATGGCAACAGCGATTTTTCTCCCGGAACTAACTGCTTCTTGCACCTCTTTCGGCAAGTCGATCTTGTAACCGGCCCTGGCGCCCTTCATCAGTTCATCAAAGTTGGAGTAATTTGGCTCGATAAGCAGTTTCCCGTCTTCGCTTACTCCCGTTGGCATGGGTACCCCGGCTTGGGTCCAAACCCAAACTCCGTTTGATTTGTGCCACAAGTCAAATCTTGACTTACTCTCTATCAATGATCCCAATTTTGACGTTTCCGGCAGGATCCTCTCGATACCGTCCAGATCTACGAAGCTCCCATTTTTGTAATAAACGAGCGTGAACTGCGGTTCTGATTCCGGCTCCGGCTGCGCGGCTGCGTTTGTTTTTTCACCCCAAACAGGAGCGAGTACCGACAAATAAACCGCGCAAGCAACCAGCGTTGTAATTAATCTGCGTTTATTCATACTGACAGCTGTTCCTTTCTAATTTCCGACTCATTTGAACTTTACTATGGTTGCTCCGTCGATTTTGATTCTTTCAATATACTCGGGGATGTTTACGCTCCACCAGTTTGATGCGCCTTTGCGCAACTCGCTTTCCTTTAGGTTCTGCGCGTTGATATTTATTCTATAGCCAGACTGCGCGCGACGCTCGGTTTCCGACGGCAGGCCCCCGCGCGGTGATTGCATACCGCAGCTTATGTAAATATAGTAGATGGCTTCAAGTGGGATATATTCTATCTCTTTTCTCACTTCGCCGCTTATGGGGCTAGGAATCAGATAATCGGGTTCGGTCCCTTTATCAGCCGCACGAATTATAAAGGACATGTACGACCAGTCAAACCATTTCGTATAATACTCACCTAGTATCTCACAGCCCAGCGAGACCACGAGTTCTATGTCTTCCGGTATACCTTCGGGTATTGTATAACTGAAAAAAACTCTTTCTCCCTCATATGTGATCTGCAGCGTTTCAAACAATTTTTGGTAAAACTCGTTTGCGTATGGAGGCAGCAACAATCCGTGGTTGTCGTACATTTCTCCGTCTGCGGGCTTTTGTACCTTCTTAGGTGTTTGCTCTTCTATCGGCGCTTTCAATGTGATATATACCGATCTTGTCATTCCATCCCAGCGGGTGGTCGCTTCGAGTGCTTCGGCCACATATCGCACGGGGACGTATGTGCGTTCGTTTTCAATAACGGCGACCGTATCCATTGTTTTCTTTTCCGCACGATAATCCGGTGCGTTCTTGACGTAATAGTCTTCACTGTCGATGTAGAAATCCACATACCTGGTATTTCCATCCACTTCACGCGAAAACGTCGCCCTTCTCGCCGCACCGTCCCATTCAACGTCCGCCCCAAGCGCCTCGGCTACATATCTCATGGGGATCTGCGCCCTGTTGTTGTTGTCTATGTAGGCAGGCGCGTCGGGAAAGACTACTAATCGATCGTTGACATAGACTATGATACTGTCCGTTGCCAATGCGCCCCCCGCCACAAAAGCTGCCACGCTCAGCAGTACGGCAATAGTAAGTAGTATCGCGGTTGTTTTTTTCTTTAACATTTTTAGTTTCCTCCTTAATAGTATGATTTTCGTTTTTTAGGCTGGGATCGTAATGATCAACTCGCCATGTGTATATTTGCGAATGTCTTCAAACGCGAGTGGTTTCTCTGTCTCCAAATCGTCAAAATACCAGAAATACCCAACTTCACCATCCAGCTCGACCTCTATAACTTCGGTTGCTGATTGTCCCTCAATCTCAAGATCATTAACATTTTCTGTTTGTGATACGCCCCAAACGAATGTTTTCGTGTTGTCAACGTTAAACACTTGTGAGGTATTCAAGAGCTCAATGCATAGCCTTATCTCGCCGGTTTCATCGCAGTTATTCATTCTGACAGCGGCTTTATGCGCTTCCCACTGTATATTGCTGCCGCTTATCGGCGAAGAAAACTGTGTTCCCCCAGATTCTTTTATGTAGAACTTCAGCATGTAAATAGCGTCTTTATTGAACTCATTGGTTTTGAAAAACAACACTGCAATGTTATCATGGCGAAACAGTTTTATTTGTTCGCCAATGTGCTTTGTATTGAAAGTATCCAAGTTGTTATGAGCAACAGCTTCTTCAACACTGTTATAGTAAAGCACGTCTTCAGGCTTCAGCATGGGTGTCGAAGGATCCGCGTGTTTTTCTTCTTGTGAATAGGTACCAACCATGCATCCG
>Ga0123353_10011274_pt1 | contig 12579 bp, 5 predicted proteins | sample TergutLab28metaG_3_FD_92763 | JGI IMG/M metagenome (GOLD analysis project Ga0123353, IMG submission 92763) | Labiotermes labralis P3 segment gut microbial communities from Petit-Saut dam, French Guiana - Lab288 P3 | ecosystem: Host-associated > Arthropoda: Insects > Digestive system > Gut ... | reverse complement strand
ATCTTTGCTGTAACCCTCCCGTTCTCCTGATGATGAGCTTCCCGAAAGCTCGAAACATGTAGAGAATGAATGACGACTACCCCTGAAAATAAAGGATAGTCCACAAGTGACATCGTGTTGGTTATTTTTTTAAACAATTACAATGATGCACGGAACAATGAATGTAAAATAAGGAGAAGTGTACAGATTTAAAAGTATTTTCCTATTAATGAACGCTACTGAAAACATAAACTTGGAATGTAAATTTAAAATGCCCTAAATATGTTAGTAGGCATCAATTCCTCTGTAGTTTCACAGCACGCCGATCTACTTCGAGTAAGAAAGTGACATTGTCGTCATTAGAAACCAAGCGCTTAGCGTACTAGGCCAGTGTCTCGGTGATGTAAATTAACAAGAAAGTATGTTTACGCCTTAAGGTAGAATAAACATTATTTTTCATGTGCATCCTCCTTTCACTCATTAACAAACCCACCAGTTAAATCCACGACGCAAGCTCTCTCTTAACGACCCAAAGCTGCTCATCTAGTCAAGAAACACTAGCACTTTAAGGAACTCAATGGTTCATTCACATCATCACAACAGCCTGCCAGATGTCACTATCCTGTGCTCCACGACAGCATTAAATGTCTTTCAAATCCACGTTAATACTACATGCCCATTTATCCGAAGGTTTTTCAGATGGTCTCTTTCCTTCAGGACTCGCACAGAAACCTTGGTGTATTCCTATTTTCTCTTATGCGTGTTACATGCTCCAACCATCTCATCGTTCTTGATACAATCACCCCAATAATATATGCAGAGGACGAAGAGGAGTACAAATCATGAAACTCATCATTATCCAGTATTTTCAGGACCGCTGTGAACCCTTCACCTCAGGTGCGAATGTTCTCCTCAGTACCCTTTACCCGAAAACCACCAGTCTATATTTTACACAAAAAGTGAGGCATCACGACTGACACACACACACACACACGCGCGCGCGCGCGCGCGCACGAAAGTAAGGAGCAGAATAATAATTTAGGTGTTTTAACCTGTACGTATTTAGGCAGCATGCAAACAACAAGTTATTCTGAAGTGAAGAATAACAATTATTTCCAGATTTTTTGTATCATGAATGAACAGTTTAAATCATCTTGGCAACTGACCAACTTATTGCACAAATTCTTGTTTTATAATAAGTTTATTATATTCCTCTACATGTTTCGGGCACTATGTGCTCATCATCGGGAGGTAAAAATTGTATTATACAGCATCTGGTATCATCACACTCTGTAGGTGCTGTATAACACAATTTTGACCTCCTTATGACGAGCACACAGTGCTCGAAACATGTAGAGGAATATAACAAACTCATTACAAAACAACAATTTGTCCACTAAGTTGGTCAATTTATAAGATTATACTGAGATGCACGGTCGGCAAAGCATCAAAGTTTAAATCATATTCGTGTGTTCGAATTAATATTTTTTATGTTCTTCTCCGCACTGTTTGAAAGTTTTTCTTCTTTCATAACATACATTTGTAACTCAGATTCATATTCGTTGCTTTTTCTTACTTACAAAAGCGTCTCTCCAAATACCTGCGAAAAGCACTATTAGCTTCGTTACGTCTGTCCATCTGTCCGTAAGCACAGAACACAGGGTCTTCTACCGGACGGAGTTTGTCTTTGGGACTTTTATTAAAATCTGTCGACACATTTCGGTCTTTGTCAGCATTTGAAGAAAGAAAAGTAACAGACGCTTCACATGAAGACCTGGCTGCTCTTATGACCTCTTACCATGATTCGTTTTTATGTGTGAGACAGATTTCGACCTGTGTGAGGAAGGCGACCAGCCCCAATAAACAGTTCTTATACTTGAGACAGACTCTTCCTTTGTGAGACAGAAACTAAGGCCGTAGAAACAGCTGAGAAACGAGCATCGAGCACCACAGATTCTAAACGTCTAGTACACACAAACAGGAGATACTAACTGTAAATCTCACCTCCTGGACGCCCACTGACTACGAAAGTGTTGCTACCTTTCGAAGAGATCTTACAGTGCATGCTGATATAATTAAGTGTTATTTGTAACGTATACAAATTCAGGCGGTCGGGATAGAGCAGTCGGTACAGCGACTCGCCGCGGGGCTGGAGGCTCCGGAGACCGAATCCCGGTGCGGAGATTTGTCATGGTCGTTCAGACATTTCCCGAAGCCTACCCGGCCTCCTGTACAATGGGTACCAAGTCTTTCTTTGGGGTAAAGCAGTTGACTTTTCAGCCCCTTCTAGCGCCGAGCTTGCGAATAGTTTGGAGCTACATTTCCGCGTCCCCTCTGTGCCTGCATAAGCATGTCACGGATGACCTTTGCCTGTAGACAGGAGTTAATATGTAGAAACACTAACGGAACGCGTCAGAATGTGCGTAATCTTAGGACATTTCCTGAATTGTTTATTCTACCTTAATCTCGAACCTTTTCTTAATTGTCTTCGTTTCTTCAATTTCCCCCCATATATTACATCACAATTTACTTTTTTAAACACATTTCTTGTACTACTGTATTTTTGTTATTTTATTTTACTTTTGACCTGTAATTCCACATTTATTCTGTTCCCTTCTTTCATTTCCACTTATATATTCACTGTACTTGTTAATTATACTACGTTTTCATCCTTTCCTCTCTCTTGCTTACTGAATCCTTATTATATCCTCTTCTTACACACCTGCAAATTAAAATTAAAAACAAAGAGTTTGCTGTTTATATGCTCCTGTTTTGTGGCATAATAAGCGAAAATATAGTTATTTGTTAAGTGTGCAGTAAATAAGACAGAGCAGCTGGGATAAACCGAATGACCCTCTACAAGAATCAGCAGAAAAAGCAGCAGCAGCAGCAGCAGTAGTTATCAGTATAGTCAGCCTCCAGCTGACGCAGACCACCATATGACCATTCTTTAAAAAATACATGTGAAGGAATATTTCACGCCGAAATCCACACCTTTGGTCCTGCAGGTAAAACATCGCGCATTAATACCACATTTTGTTCGTAATTAAATTGTCTTTGAATCAGTTTCTGGTCCGAAAACTGTGTGACTTAAAAGAAACATTCCTCGAAAATAATTGAACGGTAATACCACAAAATCAGTCACCATTATTCATTCAACGTCTTTCCTAATTTGAAATGAAAAATACCTTGAATTATCAAGGTCACATAGCCTACACATTTTACGCAGCGCCACCAAATAAATAACAATATTGAGGTAAGCTGAAATTTATTCAGATGGCCAAAAAAATAGTACGTCTACAGAAAGAGAATGTTCAGTATCGCATTCCAGGAAAGCCCAGTGGTGGATCCCAACTCAAGCCAACTCAAATGAGTCTACTTTTCACACTATTATTCTCAAATATCCATTTTACTATTATCCTGCATTTTACACTAAGGCCCCTTAAGAGGAGCGTCTCTTGAGATATTTTACGATCATAATTTTGCATGCGGGCAGCAAGTCCCATGTATCTCAAGTTCCTTCACTTCACTGCCCTAGCAATATTATTTCATCATCATCTTCATCATCCGTCACGAGTTATGCTTTGATAGACCTCCTTCGACCTCGTCTAATGGTCTCTTCAAAGGCCTTAGAAGTCGTTTTCGTCCATTTGGTCTACAATTCAGCATTAGTTTTGGGCAATATTATTTCAAGAGTACAGATTTTGAAGCCATTATTTAGTGAATTAATTAACTGTATCCACTGTCTCATTACTTCAGTTTTCTTGAGTTCGTCTACAGTATTCATCTGTTATAAAACACCTTCATCGCACTTTATATCTTATAAACAGTTCAACAAATCAAGGGAAAAAACGGCAAACAACTTCAACAAACGGACAAAACTTCTCACTCTCTTAGATAGCTAAATTAGGACTTGCACGCTGACAGCTTCTTGTAACTGTAATTTCTTACACGTTACTTAAACAACAGTGCACCAAACACTCGTTTGTAGACCCTATTAAGGTTTTATATTTAATACAAATTGCATGGCACGTCCATCACCTTGCTGTGCTGCTTCAGGTAACGTCACCGCTTTCAGCCATGTACTGACAAGCATCCAACCGGTAACATGGGTTGTATTTCTATACCTGTTACAAGCAGCCCATAATTAGATAGGTCTAATGTCCTCACAAAATTACATCAATAAAAAAGAGCAAAACGTGATTACACAACGTTGGCAAACTCTGTATTTCAGAGGGTGGTAACGTTACAAAACTCCTTTATATTTTTATACAATTAGAAAGAAATACAACTGTTGATAACACGAACGAACACTCAACTGTTGATAACAGGAACGAACACTCAACTGTTGATAACAAGAACGAACACTCAACTGTTGATAACACGAACGAACGCTCAACTGTTGATAACACGAACGAACGCTCATCTGTTGATAACAGGAACGAACACTCAAGTGTTGATAACACGAACGAATACTCAACTGTTGATACCACGAACGAACACTCAACTGTTGATAACACGAACTCTCAACTGTTGATAACACGAACGAGCACTCAACTGTTGATAACACGAACGAACACTCAACTGCTGATAACACGAACACTTGCTTTCAAGCTGTTTACTTTTACTACTTTTCATAAACACGTTTATTGGGGAAAAAAGGGAATGAAAATTCAGACACGTGGCCTTATAAGGGACTAAACCACGAAGACATCGGAAATAATGAAATGTATGTTGCAAAATACGCAACACCTTATGACTTTTATGTAAAATTGCGAGTTCGTTATTATGTTGATACGTAAAGGGAGACGACGTCAATACTGCAATTATCACGTCCTTGAATCACCCTTAATGTTTTCTGTGAGTGTTCTGAAGATTGCACCCCATAACGAGGCCGTTAACCTTCTCCACCTACCCATGCATATTTACCAAAAGTTGGGAGATTCAATGCGCCTAAACGGTATACAACGCCGACCCTCTCGAGCATAGTGAATGCATATTAAAAGGTATGATTTGTGGCTTCCTAAAGACTGCACGTATACGGCTCTCTCTCTCCCTCTCTCTCTCTCTCTCTCTCTCTCTTTTCCCCTTCTATTAGCAAAAATGTCTTTACAGGTGGATTCATGGCCTGAGGTGGGAAGTTCGTGATCAAAAGAGAGGCTGTGGGGTGGAAAGTGTGAAGTATTTTACTTTCCTCTCTCCTTTGTACCCCTTCCTTGCATTTTCTCTTCCGTTTTTCCTACATGCTTGTCTTTCTTTCCTTTTTTCTTTAGCTCTTCAGGTTTGCCGACTAAGATTTACATATACTTCTAAATTTCATGTGCGTGCTACATGTTTCGTAATCAACACCACTCCATTTAATGAAAGTCATATCTACGTGCATAGCCACGGTGCCTCCGTGCATGGTAGGGGATGATGACGTAATGTACAAAGCGCAGCAACGTTGCTGAATTCTGTAAGTTATGTGTGTTGGATTGAATGCCAGCAAGGGAAATTCCTCTTAGACGCTACACTGTAAAGAAACCCGACACCTTTACAAATGTGGGGGAAAGATAATGGAAACGGAAGAAGAAAATGGCGATGTGGTTATGGGACCAGCAAGCCGACTTTTAATTTCCGCATACTAACGTAAGTCCCAGTAACTCAAAACTCTCCAGATAGCTGCACTGTCCCTTATTTTCCGAGTTTTCTAAATATTACCATCTCGTTTCGACTTCAGTGCTAGATAGTGCCATGACTGAAATTCCAGGTCAATACAGCGTAACCGCATATTCCAAAACTTTCTTTTTCTCTTCCTGGTCGCCAGCTACTGCCCTCTATAACCGTCTCTTTGAGCCGCTGCTAGAGCAGTTTTTATAATATTTTCAGTGCAGTGATGGATCCATACTCAGAGTTCCATGCACCTGGGTGTACCGTGTCTCGTCTCATCCGAAAACGCCCAGAGTACGGTTCACTTTCCACAAAGTGCTGCCATTACCTTACAAAGGAAACCTGGTGTATGTCTATTATGTATATATTTTAATTTCCCCTCAGAAATAAAAGACGCGAGACTTCGCAATAGATTTCCATTATTTGTCTGTTTCTTCACATTGGACACAAACACGCACCGACTTGGAATAAACCTATGTTACACTAAACATCGACTGGCAGAGCAAATCAAAAAACACATTAAAATGTCAGTTCAACGTGATGTTAAACTGTTCCTATTACGAACAACGAAACAGGTCTGCCATTGCGAAATAGTAATCTAACCGAGGCGTCCTTATTAAAATCACAACATAAAAGTGCGAGAGACTATCTGGAAAAATAAGTAAGGAATGTACACGCAAATTAGGACTAATTTAGAAGAATAAACTGTAGGAGTGCTGCTTTATATTGGATTTTAAAACTTGCTATTTTGTCTACTTTCAAAACGTTGAAATCAAACCACAGAATCACGTTTTTTTTGGCGTTTACTTTTGTTAGTCAAATTTCATTTCCCGAGGAATGACCATAAATAAAAAAGTTAACTGTTGTTTTGATAATGAAATCTAGGGGTTAAACTATAATGGGAAGGGACTGTGTACGTGAGAGAGGTACAGTTCAAGAATAACCATTTTGAATATCTGCAAAGTGGCGTTCGGCCTTCAGCTGCAGTAGCAACATCCGAAATAAAAATGTAAATTCGTGGTTGAAGAAATCCAACTAGAAGCAACAGTATGCAGATATTTATTTACTTACTGCTAAATTATTCTACATGTTTCGGGCGTCCACCGCGCCAATCATCAGGAGTACATAAAACTGTAGTTGCAGCCTCTGGTACAGATCATACTATCTGGGGAGCGAGCTTGGTTTGGACTGGTTTGGGACGGTCAGTCCCAAACCAGTCCTTATTAGGTCACGTTTGAGGAAGCTCGCTCCCCAGATAGTATGATCTGTACCAGAGGCTGCAACTACAGTTTTATGTACTCCTGATGATTGGCGCGATGGACGCCCGAAACATGTAGAATAATTTAGCAGTAAATAAATAAATATCTGCATACTGTTGCATCTCGTTGGATTTCTTCAACCTAGTATTACGATGCACGGAATCACGAATATAAAATGTAAATTAGTACCTGCGCACACCATGAAGGTATATGAGGAAAACACAGGTACGGCTCCACTCACTGGGTATAAGTGAGTGGTCAGCCTCAAGTCCCAGCCACTTTACCGCCAGGAGAATAACATCAAGTAGATATCGAAAGAGCAGGCTGGATGGGCTACTGAGCTGTTCTGGAACTCTGGACAGGAGAAGAATATCTTACGTCTATCGGGAATCGAACGACGATTCCTCGGTCACCCAACCTGTAGACTAGTATCTATTCTGACAGATACTCCGGCACTATTTTTCGTGTTTGTATAAAAAATTTCGTCCATGAAACGCTTTAGTTATACAAACTGCAGCCCACAAAACCCACGTCGCTCTTGGCACTTTGTATTACTTCAACACTCATTTCCTTCTCTCTGTAACAACTCTCTAACTCATATACGGCAATACGCAGCGTGACTTGAAGCTCTCTCTCCTCAGAACTGAACCCTAATTCTCCTCACTGATTATAAGCTATCACCGAACACAGACGTTAATGAACACTTCACAGTTTTTGAGTTAGGCTCTTCCTACTGGTACCCAAACCTGGAATGGAATTGGCATACTCCACGTTACAAATCAATGTCAAAACGTGTCCCACAGCAACACACATATAACACAGTTATTGCACGTACCTGATTACATAAATCACAATACACTTTAAAACTTACACACATTTAGTTGTAAGATAAATTTGCGGTCTTTCTATGATCCGACACGTAGTCTCCGTATTTAAAATCGTCCCAACTATAACATCTTCAGGCATATTAATTCAGTCTACGTTCTCATACACTGTTATTCTACAGGCCGATCTATTATTCACCCGTTCCAGCACACTTCGAAGTAGACTCTTCCCTTCAGGCTGTATGATCAAAATTCTGTATGCGTTTCTCACTTCTCCGAACTTATCCCCGACCTGAACACATCTGAAATATGTACTACAGATTCGGAATTACGAAGCTAGTCATTTTCTGCAAACTTCTCTCTCTCTCTCTCTCTCTCTCTCTCTCTCTCTCCTATAAGCACAAGTATTCTGTCCCGCAACACATACTCGACCCTAATGCTGTACAAACAACAGTATCAACAAAGACCATACCTATAATAGCAACACGAACATATATTTGTACTTGCAAGAGGGCGCCAGCAGTCCACTAAATGGACAGCGGGTGTGCATGTAAACACGAGTAGATGACTCTGAATTATTAGACATCGTCAACAAAACAAAAAAAAAAGCGCAACCCAACACGCACAGGTAGCGTTCTGAATCTCTCGGGCATTAAATGTAACTACACCTGCGATGACGTCATCTGTCTCATCCCGCACAAGCATGAATAGACTAAATGAATCACTTCCGCCACGTAATTATGTTGCCGCTAGTCGGATGCGTCGTTATTCGGCAGATTATACTCCACAGGATTCGTAGATTAAACAACGAGCACGGTTAAAATGTCAGAAACTGGTGTTTCGTTCGTATGAGGGTAGATTTAAAAAAAAACATATTGAGATTTATCGTGGGTTACGGCTTTTGTGGAGAGAAAGAATGAAACAGGAAGGACGGCTGTGAGAAAAAGTGAAAAGGGAAAAGTGACGACAAAGGATAAAAATATACGGAGAAAATGAAGAGAATAAATTGAGAAATAATGGAAATAATGGAAATAAATACACAAAAGTAAGGTGAAATATAAAAGAGAAAATAAAGGAAAAAATATAGGAAAAAAGAAAAAAAAGAAGCCGTGAAAATATGTAACGAGAAAAATAGACGAAGTGAAAAATAATTTAAAGAGTAAAATGAAAAACGAAATGAAGGCAGTAAAGAGAATAACGAAAAAGGGGGGGGGGGAAAAAGAAAAAATAGATCAAGTTTAGCTTGAAAGAAAGAAAGAGAAACGAGAGGAATAAGGGAAGATGAGGAAAAATACAAAAAAAGGGAAGTACAAATAAATAAACGTTTGAAAAAAGAAATAAAAAGTAAATCAAAAACCAACAAAGTGCCCACATATTAAACGAGCGCTTAACCGATTTATCAGAGAAAAATTAATTTGGCTATTTGTAACTACCTGCTTAGTGTAACGAGTTGTACCTACGCATGTACTGTACTGTACTGTACACGGTAAGCGATGCAACAGTCTTTAAAATAAATTCACTTTTGTAACAGAAAGTGCCATATTTAACGGTATTTTCTGACGAGTAGTGAACTGTCAGACTGGCAGATGTGGACTGCTGCTTGTGCCTAGCGAGAAGAAGCCTTAAGCAACGGATCTCGTGTTACCAGAACAAAGGGCCGCGATAAAATTGCTGTCAGCGTGCAGCAAGCAGCAAAGTTTCCACTGATTGCTGGTGCTCGCTATGTTTGCAGTACCTTCACAGACCGACACCTCGTGCGGAAAATCTGCCCACGCCATAGATTCTTCAATAAAAATCAAATACTGTGAAACTCGCAGGTTCGCAACACTTCTCATGCCGAAGTGTCACATCAGTCGTCAGAGATCCTCTTTCATATTCTAGACACCACATAAAAACCGTCTGCTTACAAGACTGTTGTATGTGAAAGAAACGGTTTTCTCCACTAAGATCACAGAATGAACGAAGATCCCAAACAAATTAAAAAACATGCTTACTAACTTTCCGCAGGAGTGAAGTAGAACTCCTTAAAATACGAATTTTATGTTATTTATATCGTGCATGTTCTTACATTCATTATTTCAAACATCAAACTAAATAAAATGCAATACATGTAAAGCACGGATCACAAAGCACACTGCATGTCAAGTGCCAGGTCCTACACGTTTCAGCATCAAGGTGTCATAACAAGCAAGCTTTCCTGGTACAAATTTATGTGGCGAGAGGTAAGCTTTACTGGTACAAACTTAGAAGGCCAGAGACAAGCTTTCCCGGTACACAGGTAGGAGAGAAATAAGCTTTGCCTGATATAAACTTAGGCGAGAGGTAAGCTTTCCTGGTACAAACCTAGTAGGCCAGGGGCACGCTTTCCCGGTACAAACGTAGGAGAGGAATAAGCTTTGCCTGATATAAACTTAGGTGAGAGACCAGCTTTCCTGGTACAAACCTAGTAGGTTAGAGGCAAGCTTTCCCGGTACAAACGTAGGAGGCTAGAGGCACGCCTTCCTAGTACAAAGTTAGGAAGCGAGAGGCATGCTTCCTTGATGCAAAATTAGAAGGCCAGAGGCAAGCTTTAGTGGTATAAATTTAGCAGGCAAACTCCTTCACAATTCCTGAAACACAACTCATTAGCATGAGCTGCCAACTGACTTGTAACTAACGCAAATACAAGGCACGTGATTAAACAAAATTTAGAAAAGGTTGCCTCGGTTATCTGCAGCACCCTGTGGTATTTCTTTACTTGTGCTGGTGTGTGGGCAAGGGGTGAGATGAAGTGAAGGACGGGGAAAATATGGTTTCATTATGAGACTTGCTCACGCTCATTTCTCCAAGTGTTTATCTGATCCAGGCAGCAGCTAGCAGCGCGTGGAGAGAGAGAGAGTACAGCGATAAATAAAAAAAATATATAGCTTTACTTCCATAAAACAGCGCATGTATTTTGCTTCCTATTTTGTTATATACGGCTTATTTCACGACACTGTCACTAGTACAGGCTGTAGAGAATCGATGGATGGCTAATGAATAAGGAGTGGAAAAGATTGTTTACAGAAGTGAAAGTGGCTCAATTTGAGGCACTATGTCAGTACCTGCTTCGAGGAACTGAGGGAAAACACGATATTCTCCGACTAGATAGTCTTTTTTTAGACTAAGAATTGAACCCAGACGAAGTTATATGAGCTACCTCATCGACCTCTAGATGTGGAACATTACTTCATACTGGGAGTTAACACGAGTACATGAAACCTGATTGCAGGAGGAACGAATGTTCAGAGTACTACACTGTCAGAACTGCCTGTTAATAATGGCCTGGTTTACTTACAGATTAGGTAATTGATCATCTTCCTTCTTGTAATTTTCCTATTTTCTTCTACGTTTCCTCTCACATTCCTCCGTTCCTTCCCTTGTTTATGTTCTTCCTCCAATTCAATCCATTTTTTACTTCATTTATTACCAATTAAGTGGTACCCCAAAATGTAAATTTGCATTTGTTAAGAAAGTTAATGATCCCTCACATGCCCTCGAGAAAATACACTGTGTCTGTGCAACCGAACGCTCACCAATGCGTTCACGAACCGTCTGAGGTCGCTATATTGAGGAAAACGAATTCAGAACAGTTCTCAGAAATCTGCTCCTGTCAAAAGTATTATTATTATTATTATTTCTCTGGTTTAAAGTCAACATATTTCGTGATGTCTACTGAGAATTCGGATAGAAAATGAGAGTTAGGTTGCTTGTCTCCTCCATGCTTCTTACCAGCAGGGCACCTGCTACTTCCTCCAATCTGATACACCACCATGAAGATAAGCACATTTCCCTAATCTTGGGATTTTCAATCTGCATTTTGTAATTATTTTCGCCGATACGAGCTATGCAAACACTGTCCCAAGTTATCGTCAGCAACTGAAAAATACGAACATAGTGACAGCTGCGTGTCCACAGTGATCTCATCTCTCGGTATTTCCAAACTAAAATTTTGCAATTAATTTTTGTCTCCCCACGTATTTTGTGCGTGTCTCAAAGAACGTATTCATTATAGTAGTAACAAATACGGAGACGTCAGAGAACTACGTTACCAGCCAAAGTGAAACTAGTTTTGCCATACCTACGTTTCTGCTAGTGTGGCTATAAAATGTCAGACTGTACCTTGGAGAAGTGGCGTGCAGATGTCGAATTTTATATTTCAAAACACACAATTCCACACCGGAAAAATACAAATTGCGAGGATAGGATGCATACTACGCAGCTGATGGCTGTCAGTAATAGCTTCTGCGCAAGAAGTCATCAGTTGAAATTGCAAATTCGATTATTCGTAACAAAATTAAATAGTTTTAGAGTCACAGATACAAGTTTTGAACACAGCGTCTGGGTTCTGCTTTCGATAACCAGTTCGCCATCATTTCAAGTACACGCTCTTTAGTTTAGTGTCATATGTGACTACAACAAGCAATACATTCACAATGACAAGTAGAAAAAAGAAATTAATTTTAAATTAAATCAACACAATTTTCTTTCGTGGCGCGAATTCGGTCTCATGTCCTTTCCCTCGCAAATTCACCTTCCCCTGGTACCATATCATATTATGTTATAAAAACTTTCTTTGCGTGAAGCCCAAAGATGTCTGTACGGAGCAGGCTAAACACGTTAAGACAAAGTCAACAATTTTAGGGTTGTTTGACCGTGCATCTTCCCCATGGAATAAAGTTAAATGCCAACTTGATGCAACTAGGTAATTTTATTGATGTGTTCTTAGTTCGACATGTTTCGGGTACATACGTCCATCATCAGGTGCATTAAATGTTGAGTTGTAGCATATGGTTTTCTGCACCGAGTTTTTGGATGGGTGGTGGTCTTCCGTTGCGTAGGTCGTGTGT
>Ga0123353_10011273_pt1 | contig 12579 bp, 13 predicted proteins | sample TergutLab28metaG_3_FD_92763 | JGI IMG/M metagenome (GOLD analysis project Ga0123353, IMG submission 92763) | Labiotermes labralis P3 segment gut microbial communities from Petit-Saut dam, French Guiana - Lab288 P3 | ecosystem: Host-associated > Arthropoda: Insects > Digestive system > Gut ... | reverse complement strand
GCCGCCGGGGAGCTGACCGTCCGGATCTGCCGTGACGCCGACGCGTTCGGCGGGCTCGCACAGGCGTGGGGGCGGCTGTACCGGCGGTGCGGGTCGGCCACCGCGTTCCAGAGCCACGCCTGGCTGTGGTCGTGGTGGCTGTCGTACGGCGGCCGCCGCGGCCTGCGGGTGGTGCTGGTGCGGCGCGGCAGCGAACTCGTCGCCGCGGCGCCGCTGATGCGCGTGCACCGCCCCCTGCCGGTGCTGGTGCCGCTGGGCGGCGCGATCACCGACTACACCGACGTGCTGCTCGCCGACGACGAGCCGGACGCGGTGGCGGCGCTGGCCCGCGGCATCCGGCGGGCGGCCCGCGGGGCCGTGGTGGACCTGCGCGAGGTCCGGGCCGGTGCGGCCGCCGAGCGGCTGTTCGCCTGCTGGTCCGGGCCCCGGCGGCGGATGCCGGACTCGGTGTGCCTGGAACTCCCGGGGCTGCCGATGGACGAGCTGATCGCGCGGGTCGGCAGTTCGCGCGGCCAGCGGATCCGCTCCTGCCTGCGCAAGCTCGACGCGGCGGGGATCGAGGAGCGCGACGTGCCGCCGCAGGACGTGCCGGCGGCCGTCGGCACGATGGTGCGGCTGCACCTGGTGCAGTGGCGCGGCCGCAACGTGACGCCCGAGCACGCCCGCCCGCGGTTCGCCGCGCATCTGGCCAGGGCCGCCGCGCTGATGGTGGCCGCCGGGGACGCGACCGTCACCGAGTTCCGGATCGGCGGCCAGATCATGGCCGCCAACCTGACCGTGCTGTCACCGCAGTTGGCCGGCGGCTACCTGTTCGGCGCGCACCCGGCGCTGCGGGACGAGAAGGTCGACGTCACCACGCTGCTGATGCGGCACGGCGTCCGCCAGGCCGCGGGCGGCGGCCGGGAGACGCTGAGCCTGCTGCGCGGCGCGGAACCGCACAAGTCCCACTGGCGGCCCGAACCCCGCGCCAACCAGCGGCTGTTGCTGTCCGGCCGCGGCTCCGTCCTCGCGCTGCTGGCCCGCTACGGGTCGGCCAGGGTGTGGGCGGCCGCGGCCGATTCGTCCCGGCTGCGCCGGCTGCTCAGGAAGCCTGCGCGGCCTTCGGGCGGAGCCTGACGCACACCTCGCCGCCGGCGTACTGCTGCTGCATCTGCGGGCTCAACTCCATGGGCGTGCAGGTCTCCACGGTGCCGTGCCCGCTGCCGTCGTCCTGCGACGGCAGCGCGGCCGTGGGTGCGGCGGATCCGGTGGGCGCCGCAGCCGGCGTGGTGGCCGTGGGCGCCGGCGAGGCGGCCTGGCCCGTCGAGGCCGCCGGCGGCTCGGTCTTCCTGCCGTACATCAGCGCCCGGTACACCGCCGACGCCTTCGGGTTCTCCTCGCACTGCCACACGCCGTGCGGGCAGTAGTCGGTGATCGTCTGGTACAGCGGGTGGTGGGAGCCGATCCAGGACAGCATCCGGGCCATGTAGTCCGGGTTGTCGCCGTTCCTGAACAGGCCCCACTCCGGGTACGAGACGGCCTTCTTGTGCGCGGCGGCGAAGTCGACCTGCGCCTGCAGCCCGTACGGCTCGGTGACCTGGTCGTGGAAGCTCTCGCCGCCCGGCTGGTCGTAGGAGTCCATGCCGATGATGTCGACGGTGGAGTCGCCGGGGTAGCACTCGGTCCACGCGACGGCGTCCCGGCCGCGGTTGGGCGCGAAGTCGAAGCGGAAGTGCTGGCCGGGCACCGCGCGCATCGCGGCGACGATCCGGTTCCAGTACGCCTTCCAGCCCTCCGGGTCCGGACCGCAGCGGTGGCTGTACGTGCTGCCGTTCATCTCCCAGCCGAGCACGATCACCGTGTCGGGGACGCCGAGTTGCACCAGGCGCCGGGCGAGGCGGGTGAAGTGCGCGTCGTCCTCGCCCCGAGCGCCGGCCTGGATGAGGTCGCGGACCTCGCTGTCCGACAGGTGGTCCTCGTTGCGCTCCTGCATGGGGACGTTGAGCACGAACATCCGGCCGGGCTCGGCGCGCTGCCACCGCGCCCACGGCTCCAGCAGGTCCCCGGCGCCCTCGATGGAGTCCCAGCTGTCGCCGGGCAGGTAGGTGTGGGCGACCCGCACGGTGGTGCCGCCCAGCCACCTCTGCAGCGCCGACAGGTTCTGCACGCCGTCCTCGCCGGAGTCGGTGAACGCCCCCATCGGGGCGAGCGTGCCGCCCTCGCCACCGGCCCCGCCGGCCGCCAGGGCCCCCAGCAGCGCGCTCGCCGACCGGCGGGACGACGTTCCCGCCGCGTCCTGCGGCGCGCCCTCGGGCCGCCCGCTCGTACCGCTCGTACCGCCGGGGCCGCCGGCGGACGCCGCGCCCGCGGCACCGGCCGCGGTGCGGTCGCCCGCCGGGGCCGGCAGCGGATGCGGCCTGGCCGGCGACTCGCCGCCGAGCGCCGACGCGGCCAGCCCCGCAAGCAGCAGGGCGGCCGTGGCCGCCCCGACTCCCGTTCTCGCCACCCAATGACGTCGGACGGCCATGGTCACTCCCTCGTCGTCGGCGGACGGCGCCCCGAGTCGCACCGCCTACTGACGATCAGTCATAACGTATGAAGAACAAGAACGCGCTGCCGATTGGGCCGAACGTGCAACCGCCGCATTCCCGCACGGAGAACCGGTACCCGCACTTTGCCGCCGATCCCCTGGAAAAGCCCGTCCGCCACCCGGCCAATACCGCCGCGAAGGAATTCCCGACATCACTCGGGCGGATGAATTTCCTTTGCCCGCTTGCCGATTATCCGCAGTTTCCCACTCGTTCGGGGAGAGGATGAGCCCCGCCCGGGCTCGGCAGAAGGGCCGATCCGGGCGGAGGGCGGACAGCGGACGTCCCACACGAGAGGAGCCGGTCATGGTGACGCGCAGAAGGGTGATCAGAACCGGCCTCACGACGGTGGCCGCCGTGTCCGGTACCGCGGCCGCGATGCGGCCCATGCTGACCGCGGGACAGCCCGCGGCGCACGGCACGGCGGCCGCCGGCGGGGCGCCGGCAGACGCGGTGCCGGCCGTCCCCGCCGGCACCCCGCTGTTCGACGAGGTCTACCGGGGCCGGCGCATCCAGGGCTTCACCACCGCCGACGACGACCGCATGGGCATCCTCGTCGACGGCCGGCCCCTGCACGTCATGCGGCGGGTCGACGGCACCTGGATCAGCATGGCCAACCACTACCAGCCCTACGCGACCCCGCTGGCCACCGCCCGCGGCGCGGTCGACGTCATGGGCCGCGCCTCCCTGGCCGCCGCACCCGTCCGACTCCCGTTCCTCCAACCCTGACCACGGGAGGCCGACCGTGTACACGCGCAGGAACCAGCGCCATCTGACGAGCAGCCAGCGGACCCAGTTCGTGGAGGCCGTGCTGGAGCTCAAGCGGGCCGGCCGCTACGACAAGTACGTCAGGCTGCACGCCCGGTACTTCGCGTCCGACGGCGAGACCGGGTTGCGGGTCGCGCACATGGCGCCGACGTTCTTCCCCTGGCACCGGCAGTTCCTGCTGACGTTCGAGCGGGAGCTGCAGACGATCGACCCCGGCGTCAGCCTCCCGTACTGGGACTGGACCGCCGACCGCTCGGCGACGTCGCCGCTGTGGGGCCCGGACTTCATGGGCGGCAACGGCCGCGACAGCGACGGGCAGGTGATGACCGGCCCGTTCGCGTACCAGACCGGCAACTGGCCGATCACCTTCGGCGTCACGCAGGAGCGCTACCTCACCCGCAACATCGGCCGCCCGGACCGGCCGATCGTGCTGCCCACCAAGGCCGAGCTGGACAACGCGCTCGCCATGGGCACCTACGACACGGCGCCGTGGAACTCCGCGCCCTCCACCAAGGGCTTCCGGAACAAGATCGAGGGCTGGACGGTCAGCGAGACCAAGGGCGGCTACCTGCACAACCGGGTGCACCAGTGGATCGGCGGCCACATGATCGGCGGCGCCTCGCCGAACGACCCGGTCTTCTGGCTGCACCACGCCTTCATCGACCTGATCTGGATCCGCTGGCAGCGCAAGCACCCCGGTTCGGACTACCTGCCGATGAAGCCGCTGGCCGCACGCGACCCGGAGCACGGCCGGGTGATCAGTGCGGCCGAGCCGATGCCGCCGTTCGGGGTGAAGCCGTCCGCGGTCTTCGACCACCGGAGGTTCTACTCCTACGAGGAGTAGGCGAGGGCAGTGGGCGAGGAGCCCGGCGACGGGCAGGCGGTGTCCGCCGGCCCCGGCATACCTGCGGCCTCCCGCCGCCCTGATGTGGGTTCAGGGGGCGGGAGGCCGCGCGAGCGCCTTGCGGACTACCAGCTGCCGTTGCCGCCGCCGTTGCCACCGTCGTCGCCGCCGCCGTCGTGGGCGGAGACGTCGTAGCACTGGGTGCCGAAGCCCGGGTTGAGCAGCCCGATCACGTCGACGGTGTCGCCGCACGCGTTGACCGGAACGTTCACGGGCGCCTCGACGAGGTTGCCGGACAGGACGCCCGGCGAACCGGCCGCAACGCCCTGGGCGCCGGCGTCGGCAGCCGCCACACCGGCGCCGCCGGCCAGCACGGCACCCGCGGCAATGGTGAGGGCCGCAGCCTTTGCGATACGCGACATCAAGATCTCCCTGAGACGAGAATCAGCCGCAAACCCTGCGGCTTTTGACGCTCTGCGCAACTGGGCGAGATCACGCGTGGTCACGCATGTTGAGCTGAACCGGTGACGTACGGATTCTTCGAAGAGCCACCGGCCTGGCTGTTCGGCCGAGCAGTTCGGCCGAGCCGATCAGGGGTGGACGAGGTTGCGCACCCCGTTCGGGTAAACGCGGGCACGCGGAATTCCCCGAACGGGCGAATCCTGGCCGCTGGAGTCGCCCGCAGGAGTGCCGATGAGGGCGGGCGTCACCGTTCCGCGATTAGGGTCCGGACGCATGAGCCAGACGAATGCCGCGGCCGCCTCGCGGACCTCGACCACCCGTCCCGGCGGCAACGCCGCGCCCGCCGCCCCCCTCCCGAGCCGGCTCGGCACCCTCGTGGTGATCCCGTGGGCCGGCGCGAGCGAGGAGGACGGTGAGGACATGTCGTTCCTGATGGCCTACTCCCTCGGCGACGGGGTGGACGGGCCGGAGGGCACGCAGCGGGCGGTGCTGGAGGCCGCCGAGGAGATCGGCCTGCCCGTCGGCGGCGCCATCCTCGACGTGGCCAGCGCCCAGCGGCCCGCGGTCAAGGTGCTGGTGGAGGGCGGCAAGGCGATGGTCACCATGCCGTACCTGCGCGCCAACTGCCCCGTCCCCGACCAGTGGACCGCCGCCGCCCGGGCCCGCCGCTCGGTGTACCTGATCCTCGCCAGCCGCCCGTGGCCGCAGGCCGTGCCGGGCGCCGTCCTCACCGAGGCGGACCTGCGCGCGTTCGCCGGCGACCCGGAGGTGCTGGGCACGGCCGCGCACGCCCTGGTCCCGGTCGGCTCCCTGCAGTAGCCGCGCCCCGGGCCCGTTCGGCCCCCGCACGCTCGAAGGGGCGCCCCCGTCGCGGGGGCGCCCCTTCGAGCGTGAACGGTCCTGCGTGGATCAGCCGTTGACCAGCTGGTTCCCGGCGTTGACGGCGTCCGTCCCGGCCTGCACCGCGTTCTTCACGGCGGCGACCTTCTGGCCGACCCCGGTCTCGTCGAGCACGCCGGAGGTGGCCCCGCCGGCCGAGGTGCCCGCGGCCTGGGCGGTCATCGCCGTGCTGGTCAGCGTGCCGCCCAGGTCAGCGGCCAGGGCGGTGGGTGCGGCGGCGGCCACCAGGAAGGACCCGGCCGCGGCGGTGGTGAGGATTCGGCATACGTTCATGGTCCCTACAACGCCGGGCCCCCGCGCCAGGGCACGCCCCCGGCGCCCAGCCGTCACCCCCGGTCCACCGACTTCACCCGGACAGGTCGCACGCCCTGTTGCGGGCCCGTGACAACCAGCGCACAGCGCAAGGACGTTGCCTGGGCACCATCTACTCAGCGCAGCAAGCGCCGACCACGTCATGAACGTTCCTGGGGGAAACCGTCATGTCCGCACCGTCCCGCCGCCGCACCTCCGCCGCCATCGCGCTGACCGCGGGCATCACCGCCGGCGCCGCCCTGATGCTCACCGCATGCGGGCCGGACGACCCGACGAGCGCCGGGACCACCGCGCCCAGCGCGACCGCCACCTCCACCGGAGCCGGATCCGGATCCGGATCCGGCGGCGGCTCCGGCAAGGGCGCGGGCAAGGGCTCCGGCGCCAAGCCGGTGGTCTCCACCTCGCCCGTGCTCAACGGCACCGGGCACAACGGCCTGACGATCAGCGACGGTTCGCGGTACGTGGTGATGAACGGCACCCGGGTGGACTTCGGCACCGCGGTCCGTGACCTGTCCTGGTCCCCCGACGGCCGCAAGGCCGTGTTCATCGACGGCGACGGCGACCTGGCGGTCAGCAACCCGGACGGCAGCGGCCGGGTGATCGTCGCCCGCAACCCCGGCAAGCAGAACTGGTCGCACCCCACCTGGCAGGTGCGCACCGCCGACAAGCAGAGCGGCCTGCCCGCCGCCGACAACCTGTTCTTCGCGGTCCGCACCGCGAACGGCGTCTCGAAGCTCTACGGCGTCCCGGCCACCGGGCACGACGCGACGCCCCAGGTGCTCAGCCTGAACAGCGAGTCGGGCGAGGACATCAAGCCGCTGCCCCAGTCCGGCAACACCTGGCCCAGCGCGGCCGGCACGTACGGCGCCGCCGTCTACGCCAACCCCGGCACCGGCCAGGTGTTCATCCGCGACGACAACCTGCGCCAGCAGGGAGCCGCGCTCACCCACGGCTCGGAGCCGGCGCTCGCCCCGACGCAGGACCAGGACATCGTCTTCGTCCGCTCGGTCGGCGGCCACGACCACCTGTTCCTGGAGCACTCCACGGACAACGGCCCCACCTTCCGTGACCTCACGCCGAACGCCACCACCGACTACACCGAGCCGGCCTGGTCGCCCGACGGCCGCACCATCGCCGCCCGCACCCCCGACGGCATCGCGACGCTGCCCGCCGACGGCTCGCACACCCCGGTGAAGGTCTCCGGCTACCAGGGCCTGCCCGCCTACCGTGCCTGACGCCTGAACTACCCCTTGCTGCGGGCGAGTTCGGCCCGCAGCTCGGCCAGGTGCGCGTCCGCCGTGTCGTGCGGGAGGAACTCCACGACGTCGACGAACCGGAACAGCACCTGGCTGGGCGTGACCGCGAACTCGTAGTCGGCGAAGCCCACCACCGCGCCCAACTCCCCGCGCACCGCGCCCCGGACGACATGCTCGGTCATGGCGTCCGGGGCCTGCGCGTCCAGGCCGCGGCGCGCGTTCGGCCGCGCCAGGTACGGGCACACCATCGAGGCGTAGAGCATGCACGCCCGGTGCCCCGGGCCCTCCGGCGTCGCCGCGAGGTTGCGGTACGGCCGCCCGGCCGCCAGCGCCTCGCCGATCGCCCGGCTCTCCGCGGCACCCACCACCCGCCACACCGGGCCGCGCGGCATCCGCACGTTGCACACCGAACACAGCCGCTCCCGGGCGCAGTTCGCACTGCGCTCGTAGTCGGTCAGCGCGAACTGCGGCTGCTCGCCGTCCCACGGGGTGATCGCCGGCACGGGGTAGCCACGCGGGTCACGCGGCCTGGCACCGACCGACGGCGGCATGGGGACGGAGTCGAAGCGCACCGCCCATCCCTATCAGGTGCGGCCCGCGGTCAGGAAGAACTGTCCCTGCTCCGGCGCCAGTCGGCGACCGCCTGCTCGACGTCGTACGGCACCAGGTTCAGCGGCGGGCCCTCCGGCGGCACCCGGATCGCCGCCTCGATCCTGGCGTTCACCTCGGTCAGGATCCTCCGCACCTGCTGTTCCGAGGGCGCCTCGGCCGCCGCGGCCAGCGCGTCCTCCGCCTCCTTGCGCAGCACCAGGCTGGGCGGCAGGAACGACAGGCCCTCGCGCTGCATCTTCCCCCTGATCCACCACATCTCGTCGTAGGGGGTGTTCAGCGACGGCAGCGGCTTGCCCGCGCCCGGCAGGTCGGCGAACGCGCCGCGCTCCTCCGCCTCGCGGATCTGCTTGTCGGCCCAGGTCTCGAAGGACACCCCGGGCGGCTTCCGTTCGGTCATCTCGCACCCCTTCGCGCCGGTCGGCGGGTTCGCGCGTGCCGTGCGCCTTCGAGCGTACGTCAGGCGGCGAACGGGCCGGCCGGGCCGGCACCGGCGGCGCGCGCGGCCAGCACCGCCACGTCGTCCTCGGCCGCGTCGGGCGCGAGCCGGTGCACGATCCTGGCCAGCAGCGCCTCCAGCGGCCCCGCCGCCTGCGGCAGGCTCAGCCCCGCCAGCCGGTCCAGCGAGTCGTCGATGTCCTCGGTGCGCCGCTCGACCAGCCCGTCGGTGTACAGCAGCAGGACGTGCCCGCCCGGCCACGCCACGTGCACCGTCTCGTACATCCCGTGCAGGTCGGCGCCCAGCGGCGGCCCGGGCGGCACCGGCAGCAGGCCCACCGTCCCGTCCGGGCTGATCACGGCGGGCGGCAGGTGCCCGGCGTTGGCGAACCAGGCGTCGCCGCGCACCGGATCGGCGAGCCCGAGCAGGCAGGTCCCCGGGCGCTCGGCGCCGGCCGCGGTCAGCAGGTCGTCCAGGCGGCGCAGGATGCGGTCGGGCGTGCGGTGGCCGGCCTCGCCCTCGTACTCCCCGGCCACCACCCGCAGCATCGACCGGTAGTGGCTCATCTCCACCGCCGCCTCCACGCCGTGCCCCATCACGTCGCCCATGGCCAGCAGCGTCAGCCCGCTCGGCAGGGCCAGCGTGTCGAACCAGTCGCCGCCCACCAGGTCGGTGGCGCCCGCGGGCAGGTAGTGCGTGGCCACGTCGACCCGCGGGTGCGGGTCGCCGGGCGCCGCCAGGAGGGCGCGCTGAAGTTCCACGGCGATGCCGTGCTCGCGGCTGTAGCGCCGGGCGTTGTCCAGGTTGATCGCCGCGCGGTCGGCGAGCGCCCTGGCGACCGCCGCGTCGTCCTCGGTGAACGCCGGCGAGTCACCGGCCCGGACCATCGACACCGTGCCGATCCGCGCGCCGCGCGCGGACAGCGGCACCACCATGCCCGAGTGGATACCCGCCTCCCGGTACGCGGCCACCCGCTCCGGGTTCGGCGCCGACCGCCTCAGGCTCTCGTCCGACCCGAAGTTCGACACCACCGGCCGCCCGGTCTCCAGGCACCGGGGGATCGCCGCGCTCGGCTGGTAGTCGACGTACTCGCCCGCCACGCCGAACTGCCGCACCTTCCCGGCCAGCGGCGGGCGCGCCGCCATCGCGGCCCGGCGCAGCCGCAGCATCCCGTCCGGCGCGGGCCGGTGGCCGTCGCCGGTCAGCGACAGCAGCTCCACCGTCGCCACGTCCGCGATGACCTCGACCAGCAGGTCGCACAGCTCCTGGCAGGTCCGCTCGGTCTCCAGCGTCGAGCCGATCCGCACGGCCGCGGCGTCGAGCAGCAGCAGCCGCTCCCGGGCCCGCTCCACCTCGCGCTGCGTCTCGCGGTCCGCGCTCACCTCCTGCACGACCGCGCCCAGGCCGTACACCCCGCCGTGCTCGTCCTCGATCCGGTGGTAGCTGCCCTGCCAGTAGCGGCGGGCGTGCAGCGAGTCCGCCCGGGTCTGGCCGCTGGTCATCGTCTCCCGGCTCAGGCCGTCGGCCAGCACCTGGCGCAGCACGTCCTCGCGGGCGTCGACGCCCGGCACCACCTCGCCGATGGTCCGGCCCACGTGGGCGGCCGCCGGCACGCCGTTCATCCTGGCCAGCGCCGGATTGACGTACCGGAAGCGCAGCGACGTGTCGAGCAGGGCGACGCCGGCCTGGGTGCCCTCCAGCAGGGCGCGCCACAGCCACTGGCCCGACGGGAGGTCGTGCATCGTCCCTCCTGCTCCGCGTCCTGCGTACGGCGTTCCGGGTCCTGGCGCTGCGCCGTGCGCGCCGGGTGGGCCCGGTACCGCGGTGGTCCCGCTTCCCACAGTGCCGGGCGCCGCGCGGATCGGCGATTCAGAGGGGCCGGGGGTCGTCAGCCTGCCGCGGGGGCGTCCCGGACCCCGCGTCCAGGGCGTCGGCGATGCGGTCACGCAGCGGCGTCTGCTCCAGGGCGGCGAGCGCCTCCTCGACCAGGCGGCCCAGCGGGTACGGCAGCTCGGACTCGAAGGCCCGCACCGCGGTCACGGTGGCCGCCCATTCGCGTTCCAGCGCGGGCACCAGCGCCTCGGCCTTCGCGGTGAGCCGGACGATCCGCTGCCGGGCGTCGGCGCCGGCCTCGGTGACCACCAGGTCCTGGCGGACCATCTGGGCGACGGTCTGGCTCGCGGCGGAGTGCGTCACGCCGAGGGAGCGGGCGAGGTCCCTGATCGAGGCCGGCCCGTCCGCGGCGAGGACCCGCACGACGGGCGTGAACCGCGGCCGGAACCCGTCCGCCAGCCCGAGCGCCGGGTAGGCCGACGCGACGTCGGCGTCCAGCAGCTCCAGCAGGTGCCGCAACCTGGTGCCCAGCAGTTCGGTCATACCCCCGATTCTGCGGCTCCCCCTGAGGTGGTCCGCCTCCACCTCCCCTACTCCCTTCTCCCGGGTGCCCCCGGGCGAGCTCTGCCGTCCGCCGGTCTCGTCGTAGCTGTTCGCGCAGTTCCCCGCGCCCCCTTTCGGGTCGGGGGTGCCCCCGGGGGTGCTCCGCCGTCTACCGGTCTCGTCCGGGCTTGTCGCGCAGTTCCCCGTGCCCCTTTCGGGGTTCGGGGTGCCCCGGAGGTGCTTTGCCGTCTGCTGGTCTCGTCCCGCCTTGTCGCGCAGTTCCCCGCGCCCCTGCGGGGTCCGGGGTGCCCCCTTGGCACCATCGCCGTGTGCCGCGCCGTCGTGGCTTGTCGCGCAGTTCCTCGCGCCCCTGGCGGTGCACCTTCGGTGGGTGGGGTCGGGGCCGCCACGGGAGTATCTCCTCGGAACTGTGCGTGCGGCTTCTTCCACCGGGGTGCCCGGGTGTTTGCACAGTTCCTGCGGGGACACTCCCGCACCGTCCCCTCGGGCCGGTCCCCGGCTGCGGGAGGTGGGGGTTCCGGGGGCGGGGGACACTGGGGGTGTGGCCAGGGCTGCGGGTGGAGGTGAATGCGGATGCTTCACGGGTACCTGACGTGGACGACCATGCAGAACCTCCCCGCGCACCTGCCCACCCACATCGTGGTGTCGCCGGCGCTGGCGGCCCGGCTGCCGCGGCGCAGGGGGCAGGGGCCTGACACGGCGCACGGGCGGGGGCAGTACAGCGTGCGGCGGGACACGATGCCGGTCGCGGTGGCGGCCGCGCTGGAGGCGATGGACGCCTGGCACCCGGAGGACTTCGCCGCGGCGGTCACGGACGACGCGATCCTGGAGGACGGCGAGGGCACCGAGCTGCACGGGCGGCCTGAGCTGCGGGACTGGTGCGCCCAGGAGTGCGCGGACCCGCGGTTGAAGATGCGCCTCACCGGCGACCGCACCAGCGGCGACGTCACGGAGGTCGGTGCCCGTGTACTGCCACCGACGCGGGACACGGCGCCGCACGACGCGACCCTCACCTTCTTCGTCGAGGACGGGCTGATCGCCCTGATGGAGATCGAGGGGTGGAGCGCGCCTTCCACGGGGAGCGACAGCGCGGGGACGTTATCCACAGGGGGCGGCGTCCGCCGGGACGGGGTCCCGCGCGCACCGGTAACCTGCCGGAATGACGGGGATCATCCGGGTACTGCTCGCCGACGACCAGTCCATGGTCAGGGAGGCGCTGGCGACCCTGCTCGGACTGGAGGACGACATCGAGGTCGTCGCGCAGGTGGCGCGCGGCGACGAGGTGGCGGCCGCTGCCCGGGAGCACGCCCCGGACGTGGCGCTGCTGGACATCGAGATGCCGGGCATGACCGGCATCGAGGCCGCGGCGGAGCTGCGCCGGGAGACCCCGGACGTCAAGGTGGTCATCGTCACGACGTTCGGCCGGCCCGGCTACCTGCGCCGGGCGATGGAGTCGGGCGCCCAGGCGTTCCTGGTCAAGGACGCGCCGGCGGCCGAACTCGCCGAGGCGGTACGGCAGGTGCTCAAGGGCCACCGGGTGATCGACCCCACCCTGGCGGCCGCGGCGCTCGCCGAGGGCGCCGACCCGCTGACCGCCCGCGAGCGGGACGTGCTCAACGCGGCCGCCGACGGTGCGGTCAATGCGGAGATCGCGCGCCGACTCCTGCTCTCCGAGGGCACCGTGCGCAACTATCTCTCCACGGCCATCCAGAAGACGGGCGCGCGCAATCGCGCCGAAGCGGTGCGCATCGCCCGCGAAAAAGGCTGGCTCTGACCCCTCTCCCGGCGTCACCCGGAACCCCCCGCGCTGCGCCCCGCGCCCCTGCGGCATCCGGGATGCCCCCCGGGGTGCGTCCCCGTCCGACGGTTCGCCGTGGCTGGTCGCGCAGTTCCCCGCGCCCCTGCGGGGCCCGTCCTGCCCCCTGGGGTTCGTTGCCGTTCGACGGTGCGTTGTGGCTGGTCGCGCAGTTCCCCGCGCCCCTGGAGCATCGCCCCTGCGGGGCGGGGGCCGGGGGTGCCCCCTGG
>Ga0123353_10011272_pt1 | contig 12579 bp, 5 predicted proteins | sample TergutLab28metaG_3_FD_92763 | JGI IMG/M metagenome (GOLD analysis project Ga0123353, IMG submission 92763) | Labiotermes labralis P3 segment gut microbial communities from Petit-Saut dam, French Guiana - Lab288 P3 | ecosystem: Host-associated > Arthropoda: Insects > Digestive system > Gut ... | reverse complement strand
TCTAAACGTTGTTCCTCTCTTTTCTTCAGTACCCAAGCTTCACTTCCAAATTTCAATGCTGCTTTAGCTGTAATGTTGTGAATTCTTAACTTTGTTTCTTTGTTCATTTGTTTTCCAAAATGTATCCCTATAACTCCGTTTATTTTGTTATATGTTTGCAATTTATCTTTTAAATCACTTCCTTATTCTGATATGCGATACCCCAAGTATTTAAAATCTGTTACTTGTTCAATAATATTGCTGTTTATCACAATTCTTACCCTCTGTATGTGGTTCCACCACATTGCCATTGATTTTGTTTTTGTACTAGATATGGTCATTTTATATTTTCTTGCTATACTGTTCAAGTGGTGTGCCGTTGTTTGTAAATCATCTTCCGATGTAGCCATTAAAATCTGGTCGTCTGAATAAAGTATCGTATTCACTAAATGTCTCTTACAGAAACTTTAAATAGTTGCAGTGTTTCTTCACAGTCTAAAAATAAATAGCATGGAAAATAAAAATTAAGCCCTTCTGTAGGCCCAGCCCTACAATAACAAAGTCTCATTAGCTTCCTATTTGGTGCACGAGAACTATGAGAAACTCTGATTGAGGTTCAAGGATAGAATCCCATTAAGCACCTTTAGCTAGCAAAGTATATAGGAATGAGGAAGTGGGCACGACGAGTGAGGACATCTGTTTGCAGAAGGTACATGGAGCATAAAAATACCACATGATCATGTGAAATTATCCATAAAGTTTATACATCCTGTGTTCAGCTACAATAAATAAAACGATTTTTTCATACTTTACGATGTACTTGACTCAAGACACATATCAATCACGTGTTAATCATTACACTAACAAGCTGTTCCACTTACACTGCACAGTAATTTTACAGTAATATGTGTGTGTGTGTGTGTGGCTGACAACCAGCAGTACGATATTTGACCAATAGAGGCACAACGTAAAACAGGGTCAGGTTATATGATAAACAAACCTATCTCGCAGTGAGCAGACAGTTACAATGAAGGGTTTAGAATTTCTGAACGTAACCTGTCTCACTCATCTGCCAAAGATCCAATTCCGTTTGACACTCTAAGTGTGCTTCAATTTTCATTTGTCTAATATCAAAGACATTCTGTTTAAAAGCAAACAGATTCGCTTCTTAAACAGCGCATAGTGAAATTCCCCATGTCGACAGCCAACACGAGACCGCTATTTTGTTGTACATGGCTTAGAATGTACTCACATTCACTCACAAGATTCCTTGAAAGAAAATGGCGGCAGGGCAGAAGGTAATGGAGTAGCGTCTGTAGATCAGTGTTAAGAAATCCAGACGGACCAAGAAGAGTGTCTAGGAAAAAAAAATGAGGAAGGGTTTCACTCCAAACGTTGTAAAATTTCTTCAAAAATCACATTCGAACGAGGTGAGAAAGAATAATACGTGGAGAACCTAAGAATAAGATTTTCTGAAATTGCGCTCAAACATTGGATATGCGTGTTGACAAAGACAGTACCAATCCTATTAAAAGTTCAATTACACCAAACGGAGCCCAAGGTTTAAAATTTCTGTCAGCCTGCCAGTCAGCCTGATTTCTTTTGTGGATCCCATTAGTTTCTACATGTAAATGACGCAGTGGTGCTGATAACGTATTGCCAGGAATGCATACTCACTTTTAACAGTATTTATATATAAAAGCCGGTATAGCTCTGTCAGTATAGTGACTACGGTCTCGACTTCCGTTGAAGCGGGGTCTAATTTCCTGCCAGTGGAGATGCTTTCTCTACCGAACATGGTTCAGACAGGATCTGAAGCCACCCAGCCTCCTATACAGTAGTTCGGACAGCCCCTTCCGCGGAACGTGAATTTAACCAGCCACCTCCTCACAATCCCGGAGTTAATAATGCGGGAAAATATTAGTGTTCGTTTTAGCACACCTTTGTTTCCATGATATTTGTGACCTTGCTTGTGGACTGACAAATATGGAGCCATTATTTTCATGTTTTTTCCGTGCAATAATTCAATTTTATTAAAATATAACCAACTAATTGCACCAATATGTGATTTTAAAATCTTATTTACACATTAAAACACGTCATTTGGTTAAAATACTTCCTACAAAAAGAGTTGTAGGAAGTATTTTAACCAAGTGACCTGTTTTAATGTGTAAATAAGATTTTAGAATCACATATTGGTGCAATTTGTTGGTTATATTTTAATAAAAATGGAGCCATTACTTTATCCGACGAATACTGGTTGCCACTTCCTGTCGGCTCCTTCTTCAAAGCCCACTCATCCGACTACGAACATGCGTGGCCCAATAGCTGAGCCAATTAAACGACAATTATTTTCACGTAAATTGAAGACCCCGTAGTAAGTGATGTTCTTTATTTCATTTACAGTAATGGCTCTCCTCTTCTGATTTAACGAATAATAACATGGAGCTATTGTTCTATGTACACACTCCTCTTTATGTCGTGGTGCATAATTAACCCTTCGAGGTGTGAAAAAGTACAAGAGCTCTTCCTTCCAGCGCTCCCAGTTTTCCGAAACTGGAACTCTCCCAGGCTTCGCCCGTACGTCGTTCGGTTAAGAGCAACATATAGATACAGATAAGCGTTGGTGGACTGATGCAGACGGGGAAAGCTGAAGTACTGTCCCACTGCCACTCTGTCCACACGTACCTCATGTGCAAGGATTAGGTTCGAACCGAGGCTTCCACTGTGAAAAACGGGCCACTAACTACCTGAGCTATGGTATGATCTTAATCTGTTTATATAAAGATTAAGTTCGTACCGCGCAGTAAACACACGCCAGCTCGGTTTTAGAAAACCAGTCAGTTAATGTTGTGTAGGGAAATAATCGCTGTTTGTTCTCAGATCCACACAAAATACACAAATACAGTGTGGGCAGAGCGTATACTTTTTTAATGTTAAACCTGGTGGAAAGTAAATTAACTAATAGGCTTTAAAGTGTTAAACACAGCCATATTTACCATGTAATGAGCAAATTATATTACGTCTTTCAGGGAAAACTGCGGTTGCTGACACACTTTGCTCTCACATGGAAGTGATTATGGTACAGACATCACACACGCAAGGCTAATTACTGGCTTCAGGGGCAAGGCCCTCTTACAGGAACTCCCAAATTCATTGTAATGAAGAGTGGCCCGCCCAGATTCCCCCAAAACGTAATAACGTGTCTTTAATGGGTTTGTTTGTGCACACACCCTAATTACTTACACGGTGCTAATCCGCTTCTTAAACCGCATAACTATGTGCCAAACAGCTATGTTACAGCATCATAGGGCCGTCATACGAAATAGTCCCTTCCTAGCAATCTTGCTACATTCGAAAGCATCTCACGTAGAAGGTTTATAGTTGCAAAGGCTTAAAAATCAAATAACCAAAGCAAGGAAAATTAGAAGGTGTAAATGGGAAATAATTCTGAATTATGCATCCAGTTTCCATCGAGAAGCCGGAAGAAAAAACTGCTTAGAGGATCTATTGTTGGTGCGAAAATAATATTAAAAAGTTATGGAATATAATGGAGGGGCGTGGAGTAGATGCGTGTGGTTTATAATAGGATCCAGGGACGGCCTTTTGTGAACACTGTAATGAACGTCGTGTTACAGTTAGTGGCCAGCTGAGCAACTGCTACCTTCTCACAAAAAACAAACTCTGCTCTAATGAATTCTTTGCAATTGTAACTCTGTCATTTATTTATTTAATATGTAGATTTTAACTTTCTAACACGAACTATGAAATGTCTCCCAAATTCAGATAGAATTGTCTAAAGTGCAGCAAGTTCCCTACCCAGACACCAGATCATGACAAAGAACGCTTCCATATACGAACGTGTCAACTTTTCAGAGGAATCTTTGCCTCTACCATTTACTTTATTATGGAAACAGCAATTTCCTCTGACCCATTGACAAAATATTGCTAAGGAAGACGGCGTAACATTTCAAAGGGCAGTAAGACCCGTAGTTACAACCATGACAACTTTAAGTCTCATCAAGTTATGACCTTCTTCTTCTTCTTCTTCTTCTTCTTCTTCTTCTTCTTCTTCTTCTTTTCTATAGGCAAACGCCGGTTCTTCCAGAGGTTAAGGCGAAGGGGCTTTGATGAGGCTTTCTTTCCAGCGTTTCTTCGACCTGCCTCGACTGCGCACTCCCTGTGGACGACTGTCTCTAGCGATCTTTGCCAGACGGTTGTCCTATGACCTATTATAAAGAATTCGACGCGTTATTATCGGGCGATTAGATTACAGCGTCACTCTGGTTCGTTCTGGGTCTGGAGGTGACGAAGAGTACTCATGTGTCTGGCGGGAAACAAGTTCCCATCGTGTGTCGTCCGTCGGAATGTCCTGTGACAGCCATCGTACTCGAGGACACCATAAAGCGGACACTAAACGTCCGGTTCAAAATATCAATTTGGCCTGCGCTATAATTTTATATACAGGGGAACTTTAAACGTTATTTATGACAAAGATTCTAGTAAAATTTAAACGTCGCTTACGAAGTACTGGGTTCAAGAAGTGTTAGAGAAGTGGCTTCCAGCCTGGGGCCGACAAACTGAGCCTTGCATATTTGTTCCAAAGGGGCTGCGAGTTTATTGCAAGAATCCAAAGAATTCACAGGACTTCGCTGAAGTTTTTAATTCCTCAGCCAGCGCTTGGTCTCTTTTGATATCATTATTATTATTAGTAGTAGTAGTAGTAGTAGTAGTAGTAGTAGTATTACTACTACCACTACTACTATGAGTAAAATGTGAACTAATTCCCTCAATTAAGAAACTTTATAAGTAAAATGGTGATACGTACGAATAATGTTTTAAGGGCAAAAATTGAATTAAACTGCAAAATAATAGAACCGTTATCACAATTCAGACACTTACGAAGCATTACATCAAATTAAAATACTGACAGGGATGTAGAATATAGAATACAAACACTTAATAAAATAAGAGGCACTATTAGAAGCAGCTTGCCAGAAAAAGGCGAAATGAACTGCATTAAGTTTAGAGAATGTTGCATCTAAGACAGCCGTGAAATTTGGGAGTGAGTCAATTATTTTGAAAAAAAAAAGGAAGCAAAGATTATAAGCAGGAAAAAGTGAACGTTTTAAGAGCACACTTCGGACTGAAAGCACTAGAAAAAATTAGATAAACGGAAATAAGATTAAGAATAATTGTAAAAAGCATAGTCCAAGAGACTGAAGCACACAGAAGTTACTGTGTAGATGGGTAGAACACGTAGAAAGAGGGAGAAATGCAAGACTATCACAGCAAACCCTGGGTTACAAGCCAACGGACAGGAGACAGAGTGTAAGCTGCAGGAAGCAAATTCATCGTCAGACACAGGAAGAGGCTCCACAGCTTTAAACTGCGAAGGTTCAGAAGAAGAAGACGAAGAAGAAGAAAGTAATAGTAAGGTAAAGTAAATTTCACCCTATAACAGAACACGAAGGCCCAGAGGTGGAGTAGAGGTATAGTTCTACTCTTTCTTTAACCTTGGCGCTAGAGGGGGGGTGGGTGGTCAACGCCAAGCCCTGGCAGTTTTACCCCGGGAAAGACCCGGTACCCTTTGTATAGGAGGCTGGGTGGGCCCCAGGGCCGGTCTGGATGGATGCGGAAAATCTCGTACCCCACCGGGATTCGATCCCCAGATGTCTGAGTCAGCGAAATATTTTGAAATTCGGAGCAGTTCTGCCAATCCAATGTTTGGAGAGTCTCGCTCCTTCCAGCCTCTTCTGCAGCTGCAGACGCTGACTGTTCGTCTACCCACCATGAAGACGAAGAACAACAATGACATGCTACTGCGCATGCGTGCCTACATCAAGATAAAGATCCTCATTACAGAAGTATATTCCTGTAGTTTTTTTTTACATAAATAATTGAATAAAAAGAGCATCATATTCGAACAACTTACTGTCATGTCATTTAGGACGAACTTTTATATCGCAGAGAAAAGCAGACTTTGACGTAACACTAACAAGAAGTAGAATATTACTCTAGGGTCTATACTCGCTGTCTATTTTCATTTGTAGACGTCTATTGAAATGTATTGGTGCAGAATCACTTGCAGCCATCTCCTGCCCTTATACGGTGTTTCAGTTAGCTAACAGTCCCCGTATAGAAGAAGTTAATGACATATGAAGTATATTAGACGTTGTCTTGAAGGACATCCATTCGGTCCCTGACACTAACATGCAGCTAAAGAAATGTAATGGAAATAAAAGTTTAAAAGAATGAGACAGAAATATTTTGTCTGCAACTGACGTGAATAACAAAAGGAAACACATCCATTCTCAGAAACATTGTGGGTTTTCTGTAGCCTCAAGTGACAAAGTCCCAAATACCAGTCGTATCTCTGTATAACAGTAGTTTATATCACGTGAGATGGGCCTCTTTAATGGGCCATTTAATGACACTGCCTATCCCAGTGACCGCGCTGTCTAGGGCCTTGGTTGCGGACGCTCGCTTGCTGGGATTGTAGTTTCGAATCCCGCCGCGGGCATGGCTGTCTTTCTGTTGTGAGTATTGTGTCTGTATTTAGGTAAAGGTCTGCGCCTCAAGCTGATCACTCCTCCAGAGGAGTCCTACCGAGTGCGCGTGTCTAATGGTGTGTGATCGTAAAGCCTTGATAATTAGGAGGCCCTGGCCCACTGAAGGATTTTGCGCCATAAGAAATTATTGACACTCTGTTTTGGTAACGTTTTGTAACTTGGATGGTAAATTATTGAGTATGTGGAACGTGTGGAATGACGTTGACGTCAGAAAACCGAAGGATTCGAAGTAAAAACCTGTCTTAGTAACTCAATGTACACCACAAACCCCACATGAATGCTGAGGATTGAACCCGAGCCTCAGTGATGAAAAGCGGACGATGAACCGCTGAATCCATGAGACGGGCTTGTAAGATGTATTATTTATTTATTTATTTATTTATGGTTTCTTGTTAGTAAATCTGTCTATTTGAAGTGAAAGGTTGGGATAATAAGTAAATAATGAATTTGCAAATCTAATAATGAAGCTTCTGTTTCCCTATTAGAAGCAATGTCAGTTGATATGGATGGATAGCAGATCCGAAGATAAGATTTGAAATCGGGACTGCTCCAACAGGAAGCAGAATTGTGGAACGCCGCGCTGAGAATTTTGTGACCCAAGAAGATGGGTCACCTTTTGTTTCGGTAACAGATACGGAAATGGACACAAAGTCGGTAATTGTACTGTGTTTCGCTTTTTGTCGCCCGTTTTTCCAGCGTCCTGCTTTGCACGATGCAGTGTCGTTGAGAAGCTAATAGTCACTTTTCTATTAAAAAAAAAAATCCCTGCATTTTATGCAGTTCTAAATTTTACTATCATCTTCGCAGTACCCGATCACTGGATCCTATCCAGAGCCAGATAATCCCACTCTACTTCTTCAATATCCACTCTAAACTAGCATTATCCTAAGCCATAAAATGGCATTTTTTCCTGTATCCAGTTAAAATTAATACTATCCTGAGCCAGATAACCCCACTCTACTTCTTCAGTATCCACTCTAAACTAACACTATCCTGAGCCATAAAATCGCATGTATTTTCCAATATCCAATTAAAGTTTATACTATCCTAAGCCAGATAATCCCACTAATTTTCTTCGGTAACATTTTAAAGTTAAAACTCACTTTCCTCTAGTTCTTTAATTCATGTTTCATTAAAAAAATTCTCCACGTATTCCTCAATTCTACCATGCGTGTTACATGGCCATCCCATATCATCCTCCCTGACCTGATCATTCTATTAACACATGAAGCTTCTCACTGTGCTAAACGTAACGCCGTCCCCAAATTCTTCGCTATTACGCCCAAATATTTTTCAAATTGTCCCTCTCTAAACATTTTGCACTTCAGTACCGAAATTATTTCACTGTGAATTTCGTCCACAGACACAAGTGGGAAATATACACATGGGGCTGTTACAAATGTGGTTGGGTGTGTGGAGCCCCAGGGGTCTAGTAAATAATTTACATTCCCAGTCATAAATAAAACAGAGAAAATAAAAGATTTTCATTGGTATTCCAACCAAGATCCTTTGACTTGTCCAAGCATGACCATAGGAGCTAGACATGTACCTCGTTTTTCGGTCATTCTGTCGCTTTGGTGTGCGCTGTCAGTTTTAGCGGTGAAGTCCAGCCACATTTGTCAATTCGCGAACGTGAAGTGACACGACTGGAACAAGAAGGGATCAATAAATCATTAAATAAGTGAAGGAGATGTACTTCACACAGCATTTCTTAGGTACACGCAGGTTTAAGATCTCACTTTCCATTAATTTGTGAACATTTGTACGTTTTATTTTCCCGAAAGTTTCAAGTTTTGACATCCCGATGCAACAGAATTCAATCCAAGAGACTGAATGTGCCTTCAGAGTCTTTGGTATTGTGAAATCTGCTCTTTTCTAGTGATAGTCTTAACGAATCAAAATTCTATTCAGGAAGAAATTAAGAGCAGACTAAAGTCAGGGAATGCTTGCTATCCTTCGGTTCAGAATATTTTGTCTTCTATTTTGTTATCCAAAAATTTAAAGATTAAGCTATACATTACTATAATTTTGCCTGTTTTTTGTATATGTGTGAAAATTGGTCGGTTATTTTGAGGGAGGAATGTAGGTTGAGGGTGTTTGAGAATAGGGTGCTGAGGGGAATATTTGGGGCTGAGAGGGACGAGATAACAGGGGACTGGAGAAAACTACATAATGAGTAGCTTAATGATTTGTACTCCTCACCCGATATTTTTCGGGTGATCAAATCGAGAAGAATTAGATGGTCGGGGCATGTAGCACGTATGGGGGAGAGTATAAGTGCATACAGGATTTTGTTGGTAAAACCTGAGGGAAAGAGACCACTTGGGAGACCCGGGTGTAAATCGGGGGATGATATTAAGATGAATCTTCAGGAAGTGGGATGTGGGAGTATGGACTGGATCGAGCTGCCTGAGGATAGGGACTGGTGGCGGACACTTGTGAATGCGGTTATGAACCTTCGGGTTCAATAAAAAACAGGGAATTTCTTGACTAGCTGAGAACCTGAGCTTCTCAAGAAGGACTCTGCTCCATGGAGTAAGTAAGTAAGTAAGTAAGTAATAAGTAATACATTAAACGAGTGTGTACAGCTGGCTGTGACGGCTGTTGTTCTTCGTGTGTTTTGCACTATCATGGCAAAATATATTCATCCATCTTTCTTTAAATTAGGATTGGGTCCATTACATGGAAGACGAGTAGGCAACTCAATGGCCTGATTTAGTGGAGTTACTTGACTCGCAGCCATCAGCATAATATAGCTGAATGCATGTAATGAATAAACATTGTGCATTTGGTGGGTGTGAATAAAAAGTTTTTAATTGTTTAAAAATGCATGGAGTGGAATGCTTCAAAACTCTTTTATTCTTCCGTGACAGCTTGACTGTTGCATTTGAAGGCACTGTGATTCTTCGAAACCTCAGGAATTATTCAACGACACAGGACCACGTGTCTGAAGATTAGCATCCTCAACAACAATGTGAGGAACCTTAAATCTCACAACCACGTCCTTGGTGGGGTGGGGGGGGGAATCGAACTCTGAGTGTTCAATATACCAGCCCGTAGCCTGGTTTCCGTACTGAATGAGATGTAAGCCGTTCCAAATTCAAAGTGTCTGTATTGAATTTTATACCCTGCCCTGCTACGTATTCCGTCCACCGAAACTCTGTGTCCGCACCGTTCATGTACTGCCCTTGCCTCCAGGGAACGCGAACTGTCCGCCAAACCACTTGACATCACATACAACTGACATCTTGTAGCTGCATGTTGGTCCATGATTGCACAATCAGTGAAGCCTCACTTTTTAGGCGCTTTTGAAAAATTTCAAAAACGACTATCAGTATCGTCTTGTCTGTCCATCCGTACGCCCGAATGGGGCAATTCGCCTCCCACTGAACGAATTTTAATGAAATTTCATTATTTTTAGAAAATCTGTCCAGAAAATGCAAGTTTCCTTAAAATCTAACAAGAATAACGATACTTTACGTGAAAAACAATACATATTTTTGATCATATCTTGCTCAGTTCTTCTCGGAATGAAAAATGTTTCAGACAAAAATTGTAGATAAAACCAGAACACGCGTTTTTTTGTAAAAAATACTTTAAAAAAATAAATCATGCCTTTTATGAGATAATGTGGAAAAATGATGTAGAGTGGGCAGGCCACAGATAACAATATGGCCCATGTTCATTGCATGCTGGACACCTAAGGCTACAGGCAGACTAATAATACGAATACTTAATGCTTTGCCACTGCAACAATGGTTGCACGAAAGCACCTTAATGTTACTATACTCACATTACCAGTCGTGTTGTGGTTTCGTCTCGACAGTTTGTCAGGTTTTAGATGCTGACTGCGATGACTATGGGTATGCGACGTACGTAGTCTGGTAGTAATTTATCGAGAACGATGAACTGAAGCTATCCCATTACAGGTCAAGAGAGGTCCTTAGGGCTTCAGGAGCTTGAGGTTTCCAAAGCTTCTAGGCTCTCACCACTTGGAGATGGTAAGATTGCCAGCTCTACGCATTAGCTGCCTTTAACATCCTCACCCCCAAGCCCACAGACGTTATCCCTGGTATTTATTTCAGTTAGAGGCTGAGCCGACCCCAGAAACCTATTGCTGCCGGATGGATTAAATCAATGAAAAATCCTTAGAATCGAACCCGTAACCTTCGGCTTGTAGTGTGGTGGCTCAACCAACTGCGCCAAATCCTGCTCCTGACACTAACGAGTAACAACGGATTTCATTTTCAGGGTACCCTGCAGATGGAAAGAAACCTTGCGAAACCAAACCAGACCAGTTGATACGGCATCACGTTACAGAATACAGTAATCTTCGTAATATTTATAAAGCTATTTCTCACGCGTATCACTCCAGGTTGTAGCTCACGTAGTTTGGAACCACAGGCGGGTCAGGGAAAGAACGAACACTGATTCCGCTCCTCCCTTCCGCCTAGCAGCGTTCCTAACTCCTCTCCCATCCTTCGTTGCTTGTATTTTGGCTATCTTGATCCAGCTGTTGTCTTGATTCCTATAGGTGCCGGCGAATGGGAAAAATACAACGTACAATATAAGTATGGTGAGGGAACAGTCTGCTGACCTGAGACTCCACCATAAGTGTTCTTGCTTTTCACGACCCGACAGCAATTCTCACATTCTATTGCATCGTGACAGTAACAGCAACTGTCTTCGCTTTGTATCGACAAGCAACAAGACAACCAAATCCTCAGGTTGGTGTTATATTCTGTCAGTTTAAGTGTATTTCACAGCTGATACAGTGTCACAAACATGACAAAATCAAACCGTTATATACAGCTCTTTTTGGCACGTCTGTTAGGAGCAGTGGCACAGTAACTTTGATAGGTATTATGGCACAACTACGTTTTTATTTCTTCATATCTTGATAGAAACAGGTTGCAAATCCCACGTGTCGTAGCAGATACACGAGATTTTGGAAAAAAAAAAAACATATGATTAAGTTCACGTGATATGTCATAAACAGTTGAAGACATGCACTTTCGTTTAGCACTTCACGGATCATGGCACAGCCATATCACCTCGCTACGCTGGCTCGTAGCAAGCAGCGCGGTGGCTAATGTCATGTTCAGTGACTTGATCAGATTATATACAATACAGAACTTAAAAACTGCGACAACTTAAACGTGTCGTGGCACAGCCATCAATCCCTTAATGTACTATGGCCCCCCATCGGTAACAATCTGCACTTTGCATGGCACAAATTCTACGAGTCACAGTAAATTTTACTAGCAAATGTAAGGCAATCCCATTACAGGCCTAGACAGGTTCTGAGGGCTCCAAGAGTTTGAGGCTCCCAGATTTCAAGACAATCGGCACAAGAAGATGGTGAGGTTGTCACTCCTACGCACCAGCCGCCTTTACCCCTCAGGAAATATTCCTGTTATTCATTTCTGTTAGAGGCTGAGTCAACCCAAGGCAAGAGTGCGGCCGGAAGTATTATATCAATAAAAAAATTCCAATGATACCATCGGGAATCGAACCCGCGACCCTCCGGCTTGTAGCGCAGTGCCTCAACCAACTGCGCTACCGCGTGCCCTAAATATTACTAGAGTTGTCCTTTTACAACCCCGATGATGGCTTACTCATGAATCTGAGGAGCTGTGTAGATGCAAAACCACTCGCGCGTGTTCTCTTGTTACATCAGATTTTAACTAATTGGGACACAACCTCTGGGAACACGTGTGTAGACTACTTGCACGTGTATTCTTCTGTCCGCTCACTGCAAACGTCGCAATGCACGTAACAGCACCAGTGGAACTTACAGTGACACTGCCAAGTTTTTGTGAACTGGTGTGTGTTGTAGCCTCGTCCGCAGCACATCAGGTCGCAGCCGTCCGCACCTGCAGGAACAAGAATAGATGTAGACAAATCACATATAATCACCAACACATGCACACTTTTTAAATGACACTATAAAACTTTAATTTGTTAAAATAGTTAAAATCTCCGACATGTTTCGGTTTATATTTAAACCATCTTCAGGGAGCTATTA
>Ga0123353_10011271_pt1 | contig 12580 bp, 8 predicted proteins | sample TergutLab28metaG_3_FD_92763 | JGI IMG/M metagenome (GOLD analysis project Ga0123353, IMG submission 92763) | Labiotermes labralis P3 segment gut microbial communities from Petit-Saut dam, French Guiana - Lab288 P3 | ecosystem: Host-associated > Arthropoda: Insects > Digestive system > Gut ... | reverse complement strand
GCGGAGCATCCGGCGTATCGGACAAACAGCTCCTGATCAAGCCGGTTCAGCTTTTCGCCGACAAAATCCAGCCAGCTGCCGCCGCCGATCATATCGGGGCAGGTGTACGGGTAGCCCAGAATCCCCATGGCCAGCATGTTGGGCACCAGCGCGCCTATGCCGTTGTCGCTCTCCCATCTGTGGAATTTGTCGCACAGGCGGTAAACCAGCGCCTCCCCCGCCATCTTGTATCCCGCGCGGAACTCATTAAACGAAAAATTAAGCCCATATTGGCAGAAGGCTTTTGACTGTTCAAGAGCACTCGCGCCGGTGTGGGTTTGGTCGTTATCGCGCAAAAACACCGAGTCGCCGCCGTCGAATTTAAATCCGTCAACGCCGTATTTTTCCATTAAATTGCGAAGCCGCCGGTCGAACCAGGCGACCGCTTCCGGGTTTGTAAAGTCTAAAACTGCACCGTAGCCGTTCCACCAGTCCCGCATGGCGGGCAAGCCCTGTTGGTCACGCACGATCAGCCCCCCGTCCCGGAGGTCGCGGTACTCTTCCGAATCTGAGGTTATGAACGGCACCACCCACATCATGACCTTAAAGCCCATGCCGTGAAGCTCTTGGATCAGCGCCTGGGGGTCGGGGAATTTCTCCCTGTCAAACTCATAGTCGCCGTAATACTTTGACCACTTGTCGTCGATCATCAAAATCCCGGGAGGCAACCCGTTGTCCAATATGCTTTTGGCATATTGCAGTATCCCCGCCTGGTTCTGGCCGTAGATAAACTCGATCCAGGTATTATATTGCGGACAGGTGAAGAAAAATTCATCGGGCGCCTTGCCGGAGGCCGGGAAATGTTTTTTGCCCGCCGCCAAAAACGCGCCGCGAAGTGTGCCGAAGCCGCCGTATAGCTCCGGTTTCGATCTTGTATAAATGCAATGGATCCGCCCGTTTTTGATATCATAGTCAAAGCCGTCGTCGCTCCAGACATACCGCCCCTTGCTGCTGACAAAAAAAGGATTGGCCGGATTTGTGGTTGAATTCGGGTCAACCTGCCGGTAAAATTCCGTCTTGCGGTCAAACGGCATACGCGAACCGTCATGGACGCACCCGCCCCACCAGTATTCATGCTCGAGCATATCAACGGTAAATATTTTTTTATCCATGTATTTTCTCCGATCAGGGTATTGACCAGGTGGGTCGCTCCAACAGTCTCATTATATATGAAGTCCTCTTAAAATACAACGGTTTTTTTCATAATAAAAATTCGGACGCGTCCGTTTCAAACAAGAAGCGGCCGCGCCCGGTTTTGTTGCCGTATTCGTTTAGGGGGTTAATGCAACGAAATACTTTTAATCAGCTCATAGTTTTTCATATTATATGCTTTCAGTTTCTGGTAGTCCATGATATAAAGGTTGTCGCCGATATACGTCGCGCGGGATTCTCCGTCGCCGCGCAGACTGGCCAGCTCGGTAAAGCCGTCCTCGCTCACCGAGAACATCAGAAATCTGCGCTCGGTCGCGAATCCCAGCAAATCCCGCGTGCCGTCAAACAGCACCGCCTTGTGATTATACAACGCCTCTGAGTAGTCGTCATCCAGCAAAAGAGCCTGCGTCTCCACCGGATTTTCCGGGTCTCTCACGTCAAACAGCGACAGCTTAAGACCCAGCGTCATGCCCTCCTCATCGGCGTCCATGCCTATACCGATCAGCATGTTCTCCCCGAAGGGATGCAGGTATTCGGAAAACCCGGGGATTTTCAGCTGGCCGGTGACTTTTGGATTTTCCGGGTCTGATAAATCCAGCGCGAACAGCGGGTCTACCTGTTTAAAGGTCACGACATATCCCCGCTCGCCCATCAGCCGGGCGGAATATACCAGTTCGCCCGGAGCCAGCCCCTCGATTTTGCCCTGTACATCCAGATTTTCATCCAGAATATATAGGTTGTTTTCGGTGGTCTGGATTTGGTCTTCCTCATTAAATCGGGCGGAGGGCTTCCACGTTTTGGCGTTGTTATCCACCGTGGTGACGATGCGGAAATTGCCGTTGTAACAATCCATGCCGAACTGATCCCTGGTGTAGCCCGGAACCCGCCCGGAACCGTTTTGCTCGATTTGACCGTCATTCAGATAAAACCGCACGATATCGGTGAAGGCCAGGGAATACGCCGCGTCATAGCCGTACCAGCGGCCGCGTTTGGAATGGGTTTCGGGTTTGATCAATTGATTGTTTTTGTCGAAATATTCATAGGTTGAGCTGAGCACATACATTGCGTTGTCGTCGCAATAAATCCGCTCGCAGCCGCCAAGATAAGACTTGGTCACCGCTTCTTTGTCCATATCGGCGATATCCAGCGATGAAACCACCACATACTGGGAATCGGTCAGCCGCTCGGCGACGGCTATGTCGTCCGCGGGGACAGGTTCGATTATACAGCCCGTGCCGCCCGTGCCGGCGGAATCCCCCGTGTACGGAACCAGATCGGTCAGATCAATGTCCTCGTCGGGGTCATAGTACACATACTTCTGGGTGATCAGATACAGATGCCCGCCGGTGACGCGGGAGGTGAACAGCCAGCCGTCCTGCATAAAGCGGCGGCTCAGCTCCGGCTTGGCCGGGTTGCTTACGTCCATAAAACGCGCTTCGGTCGCGCCGGAAGAGCACCAGTAGCCATCGTACCAGTCGTCTTCGTACCAGTCGTCTTTGTACCAGTTGTCTTCGTAGTACTCCAGCTGCGACCCGGTCAAAATCAGCATATCGCCGACAAGATACATGCCCTCGGGAGCGAAATCCTCAAAATCCTCGCTGTATACGACATGCAGATCCTCCGCCGGGACAGCCCGCGAAATGGTCAGCCGCCGGCCGCCTTTTTTGCCGTAGGTCAGCGTGTAGATATATTCCCCGTCGGTTTTGATGATGTCGTCCTCATCCACCCCGCCCACCTGCAGGTTGGTCTCGCCGTAGTTTTGCTCTGAGTCGACGGCGGACGCTAATCTGTTTGCTGAATCGCTCTCGCCGTCCGGGCTTGCCTGAGACTCAACGGCATCATAGGTTTCCTCGGCACCATCCATAGCAGCCCCACCCAAAAATTCTCCATCGCATTCCTCCCAAACGCCATAGTTCATCTCCCAGACCTCTTTGAGGGCTGACACGATTTTGGTGTAGTCCCCCCGGCTTTTGACGACCGGTTTTTGCTCCGTTGCCTCGGTGATGGCGGTCAGCGGGTCTTGCCTGGAACCGACCGCCGGGTAGATGCTCAGCACGCTTAACGCCAGCACAATCAGCGAACAGGCCACGGCGGCCAGCTTTTGCATGGATTTTGCACGGCTCCTCCGGCTTTCCGGGATTTGCCCGGCCAGCCGCGCTTCAATATGAGAAGGGGACAGCTCGGGCGGCGTGGGGATCGTTTTACCCAGCGCGTTTATCCTGACCGACAACTGCTGTTCAAAAGTATTATCTTTATCTTTTGGATTTTGTTTCATATTCACAGGAATCTCCTTTCTTCAATCAGCGCTTCCCAGCGTGACGCGCAGTTTGGCCAGCGCGCGTGACAGCCGCGAGCGCACGCTTCCGGCGGGGCGGCGCAGCATTCCGGCGATTTCCGCGCAGGAATACCCCTGCGCAAGCCGCAGCAGCAGAATCTGCCGGTCGTCCGGTGGAAAAGCGCAAATGGCCGCGTATGCTTCTTTTGCCTCGGCCAGCTGTTCGGCGTCACCCGGCTCCGCTAATGTCAGCTCCAATTCTTCAAGCGTTCCCGTTTGACGGCGGCGCACAAGCTCGGGGATGAATTTTTTGCACTGCCGGGAGAGAATGGCAAACATCCACGCGTTAAAGCGCTCGGGGTTCCCCAGTTTTTTTATTCCGCAAAAAGCCTCCAGCGCGGTTTGCTGCACCGCGTCTTTGGCGTCCTGCTCATTTTGCAAAAACATCAGCGCGTATTTGTACAAATCGTGCCAGATCCCGCTGTAAAGCTCGCCGAAAGCTTCCGCATCGCCTGAACGCGCCTTTTTGACCAGCTCACAGGCCTGATTTATGGTTGCGTGTTCCACGTCATCCCCTCCGCTTCTATAATATAAGTGTAGCTTATTTCCCAAAGTGTTGCAACAAAAATAAAAAAACCTCAACACCGTGTCGTGCCAAGGGGTTTAGACGCAGGGCAAAAACAAGTGCGTTTGCCCTGCTACTTCTTACTCGACTGCTTGAGCCTCTGCTCCTTGTTCAAAATCATCTTTCGTAAGCGGATACTCTTGGGCGTGACCTCCACCAGCTCGTCGTCGCCGATAAACTCCAGCGACTGTTCCAGGCTGAACACGGTCGGCGTGGTCAGCTTGAGTGCTTCGTCCGCGCCGGAAGCCCGCATGTTGGTGACATGCTTTTTCTTGCATACATTACAGGCCATGTCCTCGCTTTTGGCGTTTTCGCCCACGATCATGCCCTCGTAAACCGGCAGCCCCGGCCCGATGAACAGCCGCCCGCGTTCCTGCGCGGCGTACAGCCCGTAGGTGGTGCTTTCGCCGGATTCGAAGGAAACGATGGCTCCGCTGCGCTGGAATTCGATGTCGCCCCTGTACGGCTCATAGCCGCTGAAGACGTGGTTCATGATACCGTTGCCGTTGGTGTCGGTGAGGAATTCCGGGCGGTATCCGATAAGACCCCGCGCGGGGATTTTGAACTCGAGATGGGTAATGCCGGTGTCGCGGGTGCCCATATTTAGGATTTCTGCTTTCCGGTACCCCAGCTTTTCCATAACCGCGCCCACGTAGTTCTCCGGCACCTCGATCATCAGCAACTCGACCGGCTCGTGCGTCACACCGCCGATTTCCCTGAATATGACCCGGGGGCGGGACACCTGAAACTCATAGCCCTGCCGGCGCATTGTCTCTATCAGTATCGACAGGTGCAGCTCACCCCGCCCGGACACCTTGAACGTGTCGGCGGAATCGGTTTCCTCCACCCTCATGCTGACGTTTGTCTCGATCTCCCGCAGCAGCCGCTCGCGCAGGTTCCGGGATGTGACGAATTTGCCTTCGCGCCCGGCGAAGGGGCTGTTGTTGACCAGAAAATTCATGGAGATGGTCGGCTCGTCGATTTTTACAAAGGGCAGCGGCTCGACGGCCTCCGGGTCGCAGGCGGTCTCGCCTATGTTCAGCCCCGCAACCCCGGCCACCGCAACCAGATCGCCCAGCGCGGCGGATTCGACCTCCACCCGTTTCAGCCCTTCAAACTGGTACAGCCGGGTGATTTTTATTTTCTCCTGCCTGCCGTCCTCGTTGCAAAGCACCGCCTGCTGGCCGTGATTCACCCGGCCGCGCTCAACCCGGCCTATGCCTATGCGGCCGACATACTCGTCGTAATCCACATTGGAAAAAAGAATCTGCAGCGGCGCGTCAATCTCCCCCTGCGGCGCGGGAATATAGCGCACAATGCTGTCCAGCAGCGGCCTGATGTCGGAGTTGGCGTCATTGGGGTCATACGTCGAGTTGCCGTCCCTGCCGGAGGCGGAGACCACCGGGAATTCCAGCTGGTCGTCGTCGGCTCCAAGCTCAATAAACAAATCCAGCACCTGGTCGATGATCTCAGCCGGGCGCGCGCCGTCACGGTCGATTTTGTTGACCACGACCACGACCTTTTTGTGCAGCGACAGAGCTTTTTTCAGCACAAACCGCGTCTGCGGCATACAGCCCTCGAACGCGTCAACCAGCAACAGAACCCCGTCCACCATCAGCAGAATACGCTCGACCTCGCCGCCGAAATCCGCGTGGCCGGGGGTGTCGACGATGTTGATCTTCACACCCTCATAGAACACGGCGGTGTTTTTTGCCAGAATGGTAATCCCCCGCTCGCGCTCCAGATCGTTTGAATCCATGACCCGCTCGGCCACCTGCTCGTGGCTGCGGAAGGTTCCGCTCTGGCGCAGAAGCTGATCCACCAGCGTGGTTTTGCCGTGGTCAACATGCGCGATTATCGCGATGTTCCGAATGTCTTTTCTCTCTCCCAATTTTTTAACCCCTAATTCTATATTTTCTTTAGACACTATCTATGCCCATACATCAATATTTGAATGCCAATTCAATCCAAACTCATTAACCAAGCTGAAGAATCGTTTTTTATGAACCGGATGTATGGGAATATTTATGTTGCTGATTTGCTTGCTGAAAACATCGCCGTCTTTTACCGCTTCGTCAAAAGGCGTATGAACCATATCTTTGTATCCATGATTTTTTATGGCATTGCATATAATATTTATTTCGCTTTGGGTTGTTATATCAAGTTGAATTAATATTTCTCGTGCGAAATCACTGTTTCTGATTCCGTGATCCGGCCTGTGCTCCAGCGGCTTCAGTCTGTCATAAAACACATATTCATATATGTCGTGAAACAATCCGGCAATGGTTGCCAGTTCAATATCAAGATTTCGTTTTGACGCAATCATGGCACAACTTAAAGACGCACCGCTAAGGTGTGTGTATGCACAGCATCTTTCTTCCATATCTTCAATCGCGGACAGCAATATATCAATATGTTGTTGCAACTTGAATATTCTATTCATGGTTGCACCTCGTATATTTCAACACAACCGTGCCGTTCGGCTCAATCCGCTCAAGGCTGCCCTTGTTCGCCGCGATAATTTCAAATCCATCAAGCTCTTTACCCCCCTTGTTAAAGGGGGGATGCCTCCGCAGAGGCAGGGGGGATTCTCCCCGATTAAAAAATAAAAATAAAGCTTCTTTTTCATCCCGATAAACCATTTGTAAAAGCGGCTCGCCGTTTGAGAATAATTTTTTATCGAGATTTTCACATGTCAATAAATCTTTATAATCCTTTTTGATTTTTGCGGCAAGTGCAATTACATCGAATATCTCCTTGCCCCCCTTGTTAAAGGGGGGATGTCCCGCAGGACAGGGGGGATTCCCGAGCTTGCCCCAGTCAAAATAAGTATTATCAAAAAACGCAAGCTTGCCGTATCGCGGGTCGTCCTTCGGCAACACCAGCCGCCCGGCGTCGGTGTTGTTCAGCCCCAGATTCATGGGCTGGATTTCGCCCAGTTCCTGCCCGCTGTTAATCAGGAAAACGCTGTTGCAAAACAACGCGCATATCCAGGTCGCGGCGAACAGGTCGTCGTAGTTCAGGTTCAGCGCAATACGGGGCGTGTCGGCGGTTTCAAGCGCGGCGGTTGAGGGGATCGCACTTCCGGCCGAAGTCAGCAGCTTTTCGCCGAATCCACCATCGTGAAGCATGTTCCAAATCCCGAAAATGTCGCCGGTCAAAAAATCGTAACCCTCGCGTTTCAGGCCGGCGGAATGTTCGCAGTTGAACTCCTCCGACCAGAGGATAAACTCCGGATCGCTCCGCCGCGCCGCGGCGAGGATGTCCCGCGCAAGCTCAGCGGGCAGCGCGTGCGCCATGTCGATGCGCGCGCCGTCGATATGGAACCGCTCGATGTAATAGGGAATGATGCCTTTGAGATACTCCCACAGCGGGTAGTTCGGCCGCTGACCGGGGAACCGGCTGCACTTGACACCGTCCTGCGCGATAAAAGGCGCAGCACTCTCCCCGAAATATTTCCTGGCCGGGGCAGTGTTGTCCAGATAAAACCGCAAAAACGTAACGTCGGTCCAGGGCGGTTGCGCATCGTTGATGGTGTCGGCAAAACCCGGCATGGTGATCAGACCTTCCCGCTCGCGCAATAGCGTCATCCAATCAGACTTCCTGCCATCTCCGGCAACTTCCCCGCCTCCCTTGTTAAAGGGGGGATGCCTCCGCAGAGGCAGGGGGGATTCCCGCTGCAACGCCCTGACCGTCGCCATATCGGGAGCAGGCGCGAAGCTGTTTGCGAAATTGCGCATATCCGCTGATTCGTAAAGTCGATCGACATTCCGCTCGTCCACAACGCTGTGCGGCAGCCCCGGAATTCCCGGCGCGCCGAAACTGTCGGCATGTCCGGCTTTGATCCAGTAAAACCAGTCGGGGCGCTCGTCCGCAAGTACATGATCCCTCGCGGCGGTGCGGAAGACAAAATCCAGTATGACTTTAAAACCCATGTGGTGCGCCGCCTCGACGAACGCGGCGAACTGGATTTCGACGCTCAAGCCGTCCAGTACACTGTCATGAAGCGCCGGGTCGACGCTCATCCAGTCGCGAATGGCGTAGGGGCTGGGCAGCCCGCCTTTTTTATATGCGCCGCTGGAAGCGAAAACCGGCAGCAGATAAAGCGTGTCCACATGAAGCCTTTTCAGCAAAGGCAGCAGGCACAGCGACCTGAGCAGCGACCCGGGGACGATCTTTTGCCCGTCAAACAGCGCGGAAAAGGTTCGCGGCAGCATGGAATAAACCACGCCGGTTTTGGCCGGTGCGCCGCCCCAGTCTTTAGCCCGGATATACTCGATACACCCCGCGAAATATTCAGCCGCGTTAACCTCAGTCAACCCCTGCCTGTCCGGGCGGGAAGCGTCAGGATAATTCCAGCTGTTATAGATGTGGATTTTGCCGGTGCGGCTGCCAGATTTTAGGTTGTTTAATATTTCCTGCAGATTTTTTTGCAAAACTGTTTCCCCAATCTTATTTTTCTCATAGCGGGTCGCCGGCAACGTTATACTGCTTGACGCATTAAAATCGCAGTTGTTTCGACTGAGCAGTTCTTGAAAAACGTCAAGAACGAATAGCGAGGGAATAAAGAATTGCAGATTTTAAGCGTTAAGCGGTATACATCGCAGCCAGCGCCGTCAGCGCGAGAATATACCCCTGCGCGCCGAACCCGCAAATCTGCCCGGCGCACACGGGTGCGATGACCGAGTTGCGGCGGAACTCCTCCCGGGCGTGGATGTTCGACATGTGCACCTCTACCACCGGGCAGGAGATTGCGGCGATGGCGTCACGGATGGCGTAGCTGTAATGCGTGTAGGCCCCCGCGTTGAGGATGACGCCGTCGAACCGATCCGGCGCGGAATGCAGCGCGCCGATGATCTCGCCCTCGCAGTTGGACTGAAAAAATTCGGTTTCCAGTCCTGACCGGGCGGCCTGTTCCGCAATGCCGTCATTGATCTCGCTTAAGGTTTTGCCGCCGTAAACCAACGGCTCGCGCAGCCCGGTGAGATTGAGGTTGGGCCCGTTCATGATCAAGATTTTTTTCACAGAGAAAACTCCTTTTTATGTTTTTTCGAAAAAAATATCCAAGGCGCTATTTGCCTTCTTTCCACTTTGCCAGCTGGATAGCCAGCGCGGACTCGCCTGACCGGTCGTCTTGCCTGCCCTGCGACCGCAAATAATTTTTCACGTCATTTTTGGATGCGCCCGCTGTGGCACGGCGTTTTTCAAAATCCGCCAGCCGTTCCCTGTGGCCGCACATGCATACGAACATGCGTTTTTCTCCCTCGCCGCGCAGCTCCAGTTTTTTGTGGCAGTTTGGGCAGCGGGAGTTGGTCTGCACACTGACGCTTTTGCGGTACCCGCATTCCCGGTCGGGGCAGATGCGCATGACGCCTTTTTTGCCGTTGACCTCCAGCAGATACTTTTCGCAGTCGGGGCACTTTTCCCTCGTCATGTTGTCGTGCACATACTTCGCGTCGCTGGCGATTACGGCGGACACCAGCTTGGACGCGTATGTCCGCATTTGGGTGATAAACGATTCGCTGCGGGATTTACCCCTGCTGATCAACGCCAGCTCCTGCTCCCATTTTGCCGTCAGCTCTGCGGATTTCAGGTCACTGGGCACTATCGAAACCAGCTGGATCCCCTTGGAGGTGGGCAGGATTTCCTTGCCCCGGCGTTCAACGTAAAACGAATCGAACAATTTTTCGATGATATCGGCGCGGGTGGCGGGGGTGCCCAGCCCGCTGGTGGTTTTCAGGATGTCCCGCATCTCGTCGCTCAACTGCCGATCGCCCGGATTTTCCATGGCGGTCAGCAGCGTGGCCTCATTATACCGCGCGGGCGGTTTGGTTTTGCCCTGCTCGATCGCGCAGGATTTTATCTCAAGCCTGCCGCCCTGTTGAATCTGCGGCAGGGTCTGCTCTTTTATGTCCGAATCGTCGTCGTCCTCGCCGGTCAGCTCCTGCCCGTAGGCCGCTTTCCAGCCCGGGGATTTGACCATTTTGCCTTTGGCGCAAAACCGCTCTTTGCCGATTTGCACGCTGAGTTTTGTCTCCTCATATTCGAACGCGGGGGACAGCACCGCCAAAAACCTGCGCACCACCAGATCGTAGATGTTGCGTTCCTCCGGCGACAGACCCGACAGGCTGAGCGGCTGGTCGGTGGGAATAATCGCGTGATGGTCGCTCACCTTTGCATTGTCCACCAGATACCGCGTGGACAGCGGGCGGGTTCTGTACAGCGATGACGCCAGCTCTTTGTACGGCCCTACGGCGATGCTTTTCAGGCGGTCGGGCAGGGTTTGCACGACGTCGGTGGTGATGTACCGCGAATCGGTGCGCGGGTAGGTCAGCAGCTTGTGCCGCTCGTACAGCGACTGCATAAGCGACAGGGTCTGCTTGGCGGAGTAGGCATATTTGCGGTTGGCGTCCCGCTGAAGCTCGGTCAGGTCGTAGGCGGCGGGCGGCGCCTTGTGCCTGTACTGCTTACGCAGGTCTGCGGCCACGCCGGACTTGCCCGAAACCCGCTGCAAAACCGCCTCGGCAGCCGCGCGGTCAGACAGCCGGGTCTGGTTATTGCTGCCCGTCCACACGGCGGAGAAGCCGCCCAATTTCGCTTTGAGCGTATAATAATCCTTCGGAACAAACTTTTTGATTTCTTCCTCTCTCGCCACAATCATGGCCAGTGTCGGGGTCTGCACCCGCCCCGCCGAAAGGCTGGCGTTGTGCTTGCAGGTCAGGGCGCGGGTTACGTTGAGGCCGACCAGCCAGTCAGCTTCGGAACGCGCCTGCGCCGACAAAAAGAGGTTGTAATAGTCCTTTGCGGGCTTGAGATTTTTGAAGCCCTCGCGCACGGCCTTGTCGGTCTGGGAGGATATCCACAGCCGTCTGGCGGGTTTGTTGCACCCCGCTTTGATCAGTATCCAGCGCGCGACAAGCTCGCCCTCGCGACCGGAATCGGTGGCTATGATAACCTCGGAAACGTCCGCCCGCCGCAGCAGGCTTTGCACGATGTGATATTGTTTGGAGGTTTGCTTAATGACAACCAGCTGCATTTTTTTGGGCAGCATGGGCAGCGATTCAAGGCTCCAGGTTTTATATTCCCTGCTGTAGATTTCCGGGTCGGCAAGGGTGACCAGGTGCCCCAGCGCCCAGGTGACGATGTACCGCTCGCCTGTTATGCAGCCGTCGCCGTTTTGCCTGCACCCGAGAATCTTGGCAAGCTCTCTTGCGACCGACGGCTTTTCGGCCAGCACCAGTGATTTTCCCATAGGGGCACCGCCTTTCAAAATATCCTCATAAACGCATTCGGTATCCCGGTTTCAAACCGCAGTACCGCACCGGTTTCCGGATGCCTGAATTCCAGCAAATGCGCGTGCAGAAAGAGCCGTTTTTGCGAGCTTTTAGCAGTGCCGTACTGCCTGTCGCCCACAATGCTGTGCCCGATATCCTTCATGTGGACGCGAATCTGATTTTTCCGCCCGGTTTCAATGCGGATATCAAGGATGGAATATTTGCCGGATGATTTGACCACGCTGTAATGAGTGACCGCCTGCTGACCGTCTCCCTTTATCCCGCTCGAATACATCAGGTGGGTTTTTGTCTCCTTTAACCAGGAGGTTACGGTACCCTTTGAGGCCGCCGGGCAGCCCTCGACAACGGCGGTATAACCGCGATTCAGCAGAATATCCGCCCAATTTTCCTGCAGGGCGCGTTTCATCTTTTCGTTTTTCGCAAAAAGCATAAGCCCGGAGGTATCCCTGTCCAGACGGTGGACAATAAAGACGCGGTTGTTGGGGTTATTTTCCCGCACGCAGTCGGTCAGCATATGATAGGCCGTACGCTCTTTTTCTGTGCCGCAAGCGATCGACAGCAGCCCGGCAGGTTTGTTGATAACCATCATATCCCGGTCTTCAAAAACGATGTCAGGCATTTTTTTGTCTGACCAGCTGCGGATGATATGATGTTTTATCAGCACGGTTTGCCCGGGGAGCAGGTTGTGATCATGATGCGTCACGCAGACATCATCGACAAATACCTGCCTGTGCGTGAGCAGTGACTTGACATTGTTGCGGGATGCTTTTTTCAAATTCCCCAGCAAAAAAGGCAACAAAGCTCCCGCTTCGGTCACCGGGATTTTCCGATCCGGTTTTTGGCTGGCATTTTTCAACATGGCATTCCGATTCTTCCTTAAATATTTTCAAAAAAAATACGCCCTAAAGCGCATTCTTTTATTGTGCCGGAACAATTATCTGGTTTTGGAGAAACAGTCGCTGCAATAAACAGGGCGGTCTTCTCTCGGCTGGAAGGGAACCTTGCAGTCCACTCCGCAGGAAGCGCAGACGGCGTCGAACATCTCACGCGGGCCTCTTCCGCCGTTTTTGCGTGCGTCACGGCAGGGTTTGCATCTCTGGGGTTCGTTGGTGAAACCCTTTTCGGCGTAAAACTCCTGCTCATTCACCGTAAAGGTAAATTCTGTTCCGCAGTCTCTGCATGTGATCGTTTTGT
>Ga0123353_10011270_pt1 | contig 12581 bp, 12 predicted proteins | sample TergutLab28metaG_3_FD_92763 | JGI IMG/M metagenome (GOLD analysis project Ga0123353, IMG submission 92763) | Labiotermes labralis P3 segment gut microbial communities from Petit-Saut dam, French Guiana - Lab288 P3 | ecosystem: Host-associated > Arthropoda: Insects > Digestive system > Gut ... | reverse complement strand
TTTAGCTTCTTCTTTAGAAACACCTTCTTTAACTTTCTGAGGAGCACCCTCAACCATATCCTTTGCTTCTTTAAGACCAAGTCCGGTGATTGCTCTTACTTCTTTGATAACAGGAATTTTCTTACTATCATCAATTTTTGCAAGAATAACATCAAACTCAGATTTTTCTTCAGCTGCACCTGCTGCTGCACCTGCTGCTGCCGGAGCTGCTGCAACTGCCACTGGGGCTGCTGCTGTAACACCAAACTTTTCTTCCATTGCTTTAATAAGTTCTGATACTTCAAGAACTGTCATGTTAGCAATTGCTTCAAGAATTTCATCTTTGTTAGCCATATTACCTTCTCCTTATCTTTTGTTTCAGCAATAGCATGGCAAAATAGAAGACTAATGCTGAATATATATACCCAGCCACAACGTCTATTACGTTTGTGGTTTGGATACGCATTTTTTCGCCAAAAGGCTGCAAAAATGCAATATTTTTATAAACCGCAAAAAACGGATTATTTCATGTAACGCTAATTAGCGTCTTACTTTCCTTCCTTCTGATCAGCAACAGCTTGTATTGTTCTGGCAAGCTTCTGCAGAGGAGCATTAATTACAAAAACAAGATTTTGAATAGGAGCTTTCATAGTACCCATAAGGCTTGATATAAGCTCGAGCTTTGTAGGAAGCTTTGAAAAAGCTTCAAGCTGCTTCATATCAAATATATTACCATCTATGAAGCCACCTTTTACCTGCACAGGCGCTTCTTTGGAAAAATCAAAAATTGCTTTAACCGCAGGGCCTGCATCTCCTTTAACCATTGCTATCGCAGAAGGGCCTACCAGAAGACCATCGAGTCCATTAACACCTTTATTTTTAAAAGCAATTTTTGCATAGTTGTTTTTTACAACTTTATATTCTGTGTTTACTTCTCTTAATTTTCTTCTTAAACCTGTTATCTGTTCAACAGTAAGACCTCTGTAATTAGTTACAACAAAATCATTTATATTTTCAATTTTACTTTTTATCTCTGCAACAGCTTCTACTTTAGAAGGCTGTATTTTTGTTACATATTCTGCCATATCTTAATCCTTATTCTCAGTCTTAAAGTCTACTTTAACGCCTGGACCCATTGTAGAAGAAACGCAAACTGAAAGAAAAAAGTCTCCTTTCGTATCCGATGGTTTTTTTCTTTCAACCTCAGTAACAACTGCTTTGATATTTTCCACAATCTGATTTACTTCGTTTGACACTTTTCCTACTGCAAGATGAAGAACTCCGCCTTTATCAGACCTGAATTCAACACGCCCTTTTTGAAGTTCAGATAATGCTTCTTTAATATTGAAAGTAACTGTCTGTGTCTTGGGGTTAGGCATCAATCCTCTTCTTCCCAGAATAGGACCAAGTCGTCCTACATCTTTCATCATATCAGGTGTAGCTACAGCAATATCAAAATCAAGCCAACCATCTTTAATTTTTTCAACAAGATCAGCATCGCCGACATATGCAGCACCAGCAGCTTTTGCTTCTTCTGCTTTATCGCCTTTTGCAAAAACAAGAATTTTCTTTGCACCTGTAAACTGATGCGGAAGAACAAGAGTATCTCTTACACCCTGATTCTTTTTAAGTTTTAGTCTTATTGAAATCTCAACAGTTTCGTCAAATTTGGCAAAAGCAATTTTTTTAACAATCCCTACAGCTTCTTCATATGGATAAAAGTTTGCTTTATCATATTGCTTTGCTGCTTCAAGGTATTTTTTTCCTCTTTTCATCTTATGCCTCCACCTCTACGCCCATGCTTCTTGCTGTTCCAGCTATGGTTTTCATAGCTGCATCAATATCATTTGCATTTAAATCAGGCATTTTTGTCTCTGCTACTTTTCTTAGAGCTGCTTTTGTTATTTTTGCAACTTTAACTTTGTGTGGTTCTGCAGAGCCTTTTTCAATACTGCATGCTTTCTTGATTAAAACTGCAGCGGGAGGGGTTTTTGTGATAAACGAAAATGTTTTATCAGCATAAACTGTAATTATAACAGGAATTGCAATCCCAGGCTCCATATTTTTTGTTCTGTCATTAAACTGCTGAACAAACTGAGGAGCGCTAACACCATGAGGACCAAGTGCAGGTCCTACTGGAGGCGCTGGAGTTGCTTTTCCGGCCGGAACTTGCAGCTTGATTAGAGCTACTATTTTTTTCTTGGCCATCTATTTCTCCAAAATGTGGTATAAAAGGTATGCTACGCAAACCTTCTGTTCGCTTCCTCGCTCGGTAATGCGCAAGCAATCCTTGTTCACTACTCTCGCTACGTCAGCGAATAACGTTTCCTAAAAGGAAACTCCCATATTTAAACCGGTAAATCTTACCGTGAATAAAAAACATTCCTAAATTTTCAGGATTTGTTTTATTTAACTATAATTTAACTTTATTAAAGCTGTTCAACTTGTGAAAAATCAACCTCCACTGGTGTTGCTCTTCCAAAAATTCCTACAACTACTCTTAGTTTTCCTTTTTCAGTATTAACATCATCGATTTTTCCTGTGAAAGTATCAAAAGGACCACCGATTATCTTGACTGATTCTCCAATATTAAAGACTTGCTTTGACTTAATATGTTTTGTAGCTTTAAGATCTCCTGTTTTCTGCAGAATAACTCTCATTTCATCAGTAGATATTGGATTTGGTTTTACGCTCCCCAAGGCACCAACAAAACCTGTAACTCCCTGAATCTTCCTGATCTCGGCGCATACGCTTTTCCACCCTTTATCAGGCAAATTCATTTCAAGCAATATATACCCAGGCAAAAATTTCCTTGAAGAAACTTTCTTTTTGCCATCTTTAACTTCAACAACTTCCTCTGAGGGTATTTTTATATCAAGAATTTGATCAGAAAATCTCTGATCTGCCATGAGTTTTCTTATATGTTTTTCTATTCTGTTTTCATAACCTGAATAGGCGTGAAGAACATACCAACCCTTTACCATCTAAACCCCGTAACTATAACCCTATTTTTGGTTAGAAAATAATGTCTATTCCTATAATAAGCAGGAAATCTACAGCGCCAAGAACCAAGGCAAAAATAATAGTTGAAACAATAACTACTTTTGTAGATGAAGCAACATCACTCCTGCTGGGCCACACAACTTTTCTAAGTTCAGAGTAACTTTCCTTAAAAAAATTAACAATTTTACGCATAAAAACTCCTAAAAATAAAATTGGTAAGCTAACCTAACCCCAAACCAATTTTGTTGACCTGACCCACATATATTTACAGAACAAAGCAAACTTGTTCTTAAAACTACAGATACCTCGCCAGGTAATTATAGAAAAAATAAAATTGGTATGCTATACAAACCAATTTTACTGACCTGCCTCGCGCTGTCATGCATGACGCTTCGCAGATTCACGCGCGACCCTCGCTTGTTGGTCAATATAAACAGGCCAGGTAGGACTCGAACCTACAACATCCGATTTTGGAGATCGGCGCTCTAGCCATTGGAGCTACTGACCTAAAAATATTATTTAATTTTAGTCTCTTTATGCAAAGTATGCTTTCTGTCAAACTTGCAATATTTACTAAATTCTAACTTTGCTTGTGTATTCTTTCTGTTTTTTGATGTTGTATAGTTTTTTCTTTTACATTCAGAGCACTGTAAAGCAATAAGCTCAACATTACCTTTTTTCTTAGATGCCATATCAGAATCCCCTAGGTATATATGGATTAAACTGGAAAACCAGCATTTTTTTTGTTTTTTTAAGAGCCCTCGACCGGATTTGAACCGGTGACCCCCTCCTTACCATGGAGGTGCTCTACCGACTGAGCTACAAGGGCATACCTGTTCTAACAAGTCGGATAGAGAACGAGTGCAAAAGTAACAAATATGCCAATTTTTGTCAATAGAATCAATATTAATTGTGCAAAATATATGCTTATTTTGTGCCAACTGGCCATTTTATTTCAAAAAAAAGCCCATTTCCCGGAGAAGTTTCAAATATTATTGTCCCTTTGAGGCTTTGTGTAACCAGGTTATAGACAATATGCATCCCAAGCCCACTACCACCAGACCCTCTCTTTGTGGTAAAAAATGGATCAAACAGCCTTGATTTTGTAGCCTCATCCATTCCAACTCCATTATCGCTATAGCGGAAGATCGCTATATCTTTATCTATATCTAATTCTATTTTTATCTCTCCGCTTTCTATTCCTTCAAATCCATGCTTTAAAGAGTTCATGACAAGATTTGTAACAATTTGAGACAAGGCTCCGGGCATACTTTCAATATTAATATCATCCTGTCCAATCACTGTTACTTTATGTTTTGTTTTCTTAAAAGCAGGCATCAGGCTTAAGAGAATTTCATTCATATATCCTTTAAGATTAAAAGTCCTTTTTTCCTGGCTTGCCTGGTCAACTGCAACCTTTTTAAAGCTGCTGATGTGGTCAGATGCTTTTTCAACATTATCAAGAAGGACTTTTGCAGATTCAATTGCACTATTTATATAGCTTTCAAGCTCAGAGCGTTTCATAGTGCCTTGGGCAAATTTTGTGTTCAATATATCGGTTTGTTGTTTAAGATAAGATGCAGCAGTAACACTTATGCCAATAGGAGTGTTTATCTCATGTGCAACCCCTGCAACAAGCACTGCAAGAGAAGCCATTTTTTCTGCTTCAACAAGGCTTTTTTGTGTTTCCTTGAGTTTTATAAGTGAATCTTTTAGAGCGTTATTTGAATCTTCAAGTTCTCCTGTTCTTAAGAAAACCCTTAGTTCGAGTTCTGCATTTAACTTTTCAAGCTCGGTCTGCGCTTTTTTGCGCTCAGTAATATCTCTTATAATTGCCAAAAGATAATGCTCTTCCCCTAAATCAAGGTTTGAAAGGCTTATTTCTGAATAAAAGGAACTACCATCTTTTCTTGAATTTTTCCATTCAAAAAACTGAGGTATCCCTTTTTTTACTTCTTCCATATAATCTGTAAAAAGTTGTTCTGAATCTTTTTCAAATTCTTTTTCCGAAATATCGCCGGGAGATAATTTTTTTAATTCTTCTTCTGTATATCCAAATGTTTTAAGAGCTTTATTGTTAAAATTAACTATTTTATTTTCCTTTATTATGAGGATAACATCATTAGCTGTTTGAAAAACAGCCTGATATCTGGTTTCGCTTAACGCAAGCTCTTCTGTTCTTTGCCGTATCAAAATTTCAAGCTGTCTTGCATTTTCCTGTACTATTTTTTTCCTGGAAGCAATTAAAACAAAACTAATTATAATAAGAATAGACATAAGGGAAAATCCAAGAATCATTAATTGAGTCTGAAAATCAAAAAGAGCTGAATTTACCTGCTTTTCTGTTGCAGTCAAAAGAAGTATAAGTTTTTGCCTTCCAATATTTAAAGAATGCCATGCAGCAAGACGCTTCTGCGGTCGTCCCTCACTATCAACAAAGCGAAAATGTCCTGTTCCCACAGGCTCTCCAAGGACATCGTTCGAAAATGTCTTAACTATTTCAGTATCGATCTTATCTATTGTAAAAATATTTTTTCCTATATTTGCAGAATCTTCATCAAAGAGTATTAGTCCGTCTCCTGTAAGCAAAGAGCCTGTACCATACTCATCCATGCCCATTGGAAAAACATATCTGTTTATTATTGGTTTTAAATCTATAACAATACACAATAATCCAGCTACTCTTCCTCTTTCTTTAACAGGGATTATATTTCCTATAAATTGATAATTATGGGATACATAAAGATAGACACTCATTGGATCCCTGCTCGATGTTCCCAGAGTTTTCCAATATTCTTTCAGCCATGTACTACCTACAGATTTTGCAACGTCGTCTGTCTCACCTGTTGATAAGTTGCTATAATCAATACTGCCATCCGAATATGAGATAAGAAAACCCAATATCTCCTGTTTGCTTGACTGAACAAATTGGAAAATGCGATTTTTCTCATGGTTTTTTCCAAGAGGCAAAAGGTCATCATTAAAATAATCCTGTGCTGTTTTAAAAGTATAGAATATTTCGTATATGCTTTCTTCTATCCCCTGTTTTGCAAGAAAAACCTGTAAAGACTGGTGCTGGTTAAATATTTTTTCATTTCTTTTTATTGTCCAGCCTTGTATCAGAAATGCAATATAAAAAAAAACATAAATTGCAATTGCAGAAGTTATAACAAAGTTTATTATTATTTTTTTAGGAAATACAAGTTCGGAATACCTGAATATGTGGTGCTCATTATCATGATGAGCAGGATCAAATTTTGATGATTTATGATCCAGTCCTGGCCTGTTTCGCATCTGCAATAATCTAAACATATTCCAGCCGTGCCTTGTACCTGGCATATCTGAATTGTCTCTTTTACCAAACATATTCATAGAGTATAGCATATTCTGATACTATTTATAAATATTTATTTTAATTAGCTGATTGATATTTTATGGCAATTCTTAAAAAGAATTTGCAAAAGATTCAAGATTGTTTGAAATTTTCGAATAGTCTTCAAAAAGTTTGGAAAAAACAGAAAAAGCTTTTTCATTTGGTATATATACATCTTTTATTCGGACCATTTCCTGGGATGCCTGTAAAAGAGAGCTATACAAACCAAGCCCTTTAAATGCAACACATGCACATCCTATAAGTTCGCTCTCTTTTACTTCCGGAGAGAGCAGTTTTTTTCCTGTCATATCTGCTTTTATCTGGTTCCATAAAGAATTATTCGCCTGCCCGCCTGAAAGCCTTATATCCTGGACATCCAGAGAGCATGATTCCATAATCCTTATTACTTCTCGCACAGAAAAACCAATAGATTTTAAAACAGCAGCACCTATCTCTGGTATACCATGCTTTATTTCAAGCCCTACAAATGCTCCACCTGAAAATTGCCATATAGAATCTTTTTTTAAACTTGGGAAAAAATAGAGATGATCATTATTGTGTATAACCTTTGATATTTCTTCAATAAGAGCTGTATATGATCTATTCTCCTGCCCTGATATTTTTCTAAACCAGTCAAAAACTTTTCCTGATGAATCAAGTACTCCTGATATATTATAAAAGCCTTCTATAATATGAGGTAATACCCTGAGAGTATCCAATTCAACATTTTTTTTACTGCAATAGTTTATACCTTCCGAAGTCCCTGCCCTATCGCAAACAGCACCTTCAAATAGTGTGCCTGTCCCCAGAAGAGCCATAAGATAATCATTAGCTCCGGCAAATAGGGGAATCCCTTTTTTTAAATAAAATTCTTTGCTTCCTTTTTCAGAGACATAACCAATAAGATCTCCTGTAGGAATAAATTGCGGAAAAACAGTGCATTCGATTCCAAGTTTTTTAATAGAGTCTTCTGTCCATATATAAGGAATAAATCCTTTATTTGGAAGAGGCTCTTTAAGCTCTCCAGTCAGCAGGTATGGGAAAAAACCTGATAGCGGAATAAAACAGGAAATATCAGAATAAATATCTTTTCTATTTTCTTTAAACCAGGCTATTTTTGGAAGGAAAAAAGATTTTTTGTCTTCTATATCAATTTTTTTATTATCCAGCCACAGAAGGGATTCTGCAATATAGTTTCCATTTTTATCTATAGGTATAACAGAAGGAGCACTACCGCTAAAAACAACAGCTTCTGCTTTTTCCAGTTGTGGAAGATCTTTTAATATTTTTTTTAAAGAATTGATCCAGTAATCTGTTTTCCAGTTATAAAGGTCTCCACCAATTTCTTCATAGAAAATTTTCCGGCATGATAATGGGATCCCTTTTTTATCTATTATACCTGCTTTTATTGAGGAAGTTCCTATATCAATAGCCAGAACTTTATCATTCATAAAATGGTTCTGATTGGGGGTTACCTAACAACTGCTGTATTATTTCACTATTATCAATCAATGGAGTTAATGTTCTCTGCTGATGCAGTCTTGAAATAACACGGGCAAAGAGATTCGATATAGGGGTGTTTACATACCACTCTTTGCCGTAAAGAGTATCATCATGGTACACGGCATTTGTTCCAATTATTTTATCAAAATAGCCTTTCCTGTAAGCATCATCAAAATCAACAATTGCGTTACCTGTAAAAAATGGCAAGCTTATTGCGCAAATAACTTTATCAGCTCCAAGGTCGCGGAGGTACTGCATTGCTTTTATCATTGTCCCGCCGGTTCCTACCATATCATCTGCCATAAAAACAACTTTTCCTTTTACATCTCCAAGCAACTTCATCGAAGTAATATTACTTCCTTTTGAATCAGTAGAAACTTTGGAATAATCTCTCTCTTTATAAAGCATTGCAAGAGGTTTATTAAGACTGTCAGCAAAAAATTTATTCCTTGCAACAGCGCCCGAGTCCGGGGCAACAATAACAAGATCGGATTTCTCTATGTCAACAAAATTAATAAGAGTTTTAATTATCTGGTATGATGCATGGAGATCTTCCATTCTGCACTTATTAAGACAGTTTTCTATCTCTTTGGAATGTATATCAAGAGTAATTATGCGGCTAACTCCCATATTCTCAATTATCCTTCCAAAAAGAGCTGCGGTAAGAGCTTCTCTTCCTTTGCGCTTATGCTGCCTTGCATAAGGATAAGCAGGAACAATGATAGATACAGAACGCGCACCTGATTGTATTACAGCATCTATAGTAGCAAATAGAATAAAAACATGGTCATTTACTGAAAGAATATATTTTTTACCATCTCCATTGATATCTATTGGATAATGATTTTCAACATCCTGGATAATAAAGACATCCATACCCCTAACAGAAGTTCTTATCTCTGTCTTATATTCTCCATTGGCAAATCTAGTATATTTTACAGGAACTTTAAAATCAGGAGCTCTATATTTTTCAATATCAGAGCATTCTTCGATATTAGTGCTTTGGGTTTGGATATCAATCAATAAATTGATCTCTTTTTCAACTTCTTTTTTTTCGATCTTATATAGTTCGGATAAAAGATTAACCTGCTTTTCATGCTTACGTTCATAATATTTTTTAAGATTGCGTATAATATCATCTGCAAAAAAAGCTGCTCCAGGACAAGAAACAACGCCTAAATCAATTGGTCTTGAAAAATACATTTTTCACCTCAAAGTGTCATTAGTCTGGGATAATAAAATTTATCATAATTTTTTACAGATTACAATAGGCTTTATATTTTGATAAATTTTAACATTATTAAAATAGAAGATCTTCATAATTTTCATCAGGATACTTAAATATTTTCCCCTCACTGTTTTTTAAATAAAAAAATCCATTTTCTCTTTTACTGATAGAATTTCTATCCAGTATAATTTTACCGCCTGCTTCCGGCAGGTCAACAGCAAATAGAGGAAGAGAAAGAGCAGACATCTCTGTTTTTAATTTTTCCATAATTTCTATACCCTGCATAAGATTTGTTCTAAAGTGCGAAGTACCTGCTGCAAGATCTCCCTGAAAAAAATAGTGCGGTTTTACAGATATTGAAACAAGTTTGTAAAACAGTTCTTTAAGCTGTTTCTCTGAATTATTTATACCGCGCAAAAGAACTGTTTGGTTAAAAACAGGAATGCCTGATTTTGTTATTAGATTAACAGCTTCACTGTTAATTTCCGTTATTTCATCTGAATGATTAAACTGTGTAAATATATAAAGAGGTCTGTATTTTGATAGAATATTCAAGAGATTGTTATCAATCCTTGAGGGAAGGACAACAGGAACTCTTGTGGCTATTCTTATCACTATATCTTTTGATACTTCTCTAATTGATTTGCAAAAATATTCAATAAAATCATTATCAAGAACAAGCGGATCTCCTCCGGAGAGTAAAACTTCTCTGATATATTTATTGGCTTTTAAATAATCAGTTAAAATTTTCACATCAGAGCTATCTGCATCTTTGATTAAGCTTTTATCAAGATAACGCCTAAAGCAATGTCTGCAATAAAGAGCACAACTGTTTGTAGCAATAAAAAGGAGCCTGTCATGGTATCTATGGACTATTCTGTCTGATTTTGAAAATATTTTCTCACAAAGAGGATCTGTTTTTTCATATTCAAATATTTTAAACTCTTCCATGGAAGGAACAAACTGCTTGCGTAAAGGATTTTCCTTCCCGTTCTCTGCAAGTTTTAAATAATATTTTGTTGCAGCAATTCTTTCTAAATTAAAATTATCTTCTATATAAGATATTTCGTCTTTAGTAAAAAAAGAGAGCTGCTTAATTTTTTGATATGTCAGAATATCATCTTTAAAATCATTTTTTAAAAAATCCATAAAAACCAATAATTTAAAATATAATATGATTGTACAGGAAATGAGTTTATAAAAAAAGCGCCTGACACTATTTTTTACTTAACCAGCTAGCCAGGTTTATTGATTTCAGTACTTTTGGTTATAAGAAATTCCTGTTAAATGGTTATTCATTATTAGTTTATACCTAATCCGGCAGTAACCTACCCAAAAAAAGCAACAACCCACCCAATTATATGTGCAAGCTTGTGATGTTTTCTCTAGATATTATAAATACAAATTATTAAAAATTTTTATTTAATAAATTGAAGCAGTTTGCATATTTTATATGTTTTAAAAAAATAATTTCCTGCTTTAAAAAAACTGTTAATTCTAATAAAAAGTACAGTTTTAGAATCAATGTTTGCATTACAAAACTTTGATTGCAAATCATTAAAAACTACAGGGATGGATAAAATGAAAAAAGAAGACCTAAAAACAATGCTGATCTTTTATAGAAATGGTGTTTTGCCAAAGAAAAAAATTATAGAAGCTATCAGCCTATTTGTTTATAAATTTCCTCTAAAAAAATACAGATGGAAAGAAGATGATTGCAGCGAGTTTTTTAGTTATTTTTTTCCTAAAATAAACAAAATTATTGATTCATTTAAAATAACAGAGGTCCCTTTTGAGGCATACCTTATAAAAACTCTTAAACTCCAAATAAAAACTTTTGCTTTGAAAAAAACAACAGCTGAAATAAACAGAAAAATATTAAAAAATAAGGAGTTTTGGCCATATGATGATAATGAAGATTACTGCGCTGAACCTGGTATTGAGTTCTTTAAAAAAGATATACAACCCACATATTCTTTTATTAAAAATATTTTTTCAAATGATAAAGTCAAACATAGGAATAATAATAAAACTCTTAAAAAAAGAATTTTGCTTCTTATACTGAAAAATATGAACCATATAAAAGAGACGGAAATTCCTGCTATTGCGGAAATTCTGAATTGTGATAAAGGTTGGCTCTATGAAACTTTTTCTAAAATCAACAAGAAAATCGAAAACAAAATAAAAAGAAAAAAACTTCTTGAAGAAAGAAGAAATAAGCATTTCTGCAGACTTTATCATTTTCATGAACTTTTATCTGTTTCAGAAATAGCTGAAGAAAAAATTAAATATTCTTTAGTGATTGCCAAAATCAAATTGTACATAACTAATATAACAAAAAAAATCGATATGATTACACCAGAACCAACACATAAAGATATAGCTGAAATAATGAATATTCCAAAAGGATCTGTAGATTCCAGCCTTTTTTATTTTAAGATATATCTTGAACAAATATCTGGAAAATAAGTAATAATTTTCTTATATTATCATTATGGATATATTATTTGCCTCTACAAATTTTAATAAAGCAAAAGAATTAAAAAAGCTTTTACCAAATCATAATATTTTATTGCCAAAAGAAATGGGAATAGAATTTGATCATGAAGAAATAGCTCTTACCTTTTATGAAAATGCTCTTGGCAAAGCAAAAGAGTTGTTTGATATTGTTAAAATACCTGTTTTAGCAGAAGACTCAGGGCTTTGCATTCCTGCGCTTGGAGGAGAACCTGGAATTTATTCTGCCCGCTATGGATCAGATGGAATTAATAAACTTGAAGATAAGGAAAGAAATCTCTATCTTTTGGATAAAATGAAAAATATTTCTGAAAGAAAAGCATTTTTTGTGTGCTCAATGGTATTATTTATTGATCATTACAGATTTTATATTTGCCAGGAGACTCTTGAAGGAGAAATCACTTATGAGCCTAAAGGAGAATCTGGTTTTGGATATGATCCTGTTTTCTTTATTCCAAAACTTGGGAAAACAGCAGCAGAACTTTTACCTGATGAAAAAAATGAAATCTCTCACAGGGGAAAAGCAGGAAGAGCAATCGCAGCTATAATTGAAAAGTATTGGAGTAAATAATGAATAAAATACCTGAAAGAAAAGATATAAAAGAATCAGACAAATGGAAACTTGACTCCATATTTAAATCAGAAGAAGAGTGGGAAAAAAAACTTGTTGAATTTAACAAACTGATTGATGAAGCTGCAAAATATAAGAATACACTTGCATCATCTCCAGATAATCTGGCAGAGTGCCTTGAATATCTTAATAAACTGGACATGACAGAAGAAAGACTTGGAAGTTATGCTCAGCTAAAATATAGCGAAGATAGCAGCGATAACAAGAATCAGGAAAGAATGGCAAGGTACATGACAGCTGCAACAAAAGGTGAGGCAGAAACAAGTTTCATAACTCCGGAAATTACTTCAATACCAGACAAAATAATTACAAAATTCCTTGAACATGAGAGAATAAAACCATTCCAT
>Ga0123353_10011268_pt1 | contig 12581 bp, 9 predicted proteins | sample TergutLab28metaG_3_FD_92763 | JGI IMG/M metagenome (GOLD analysis project Ga0123353, IMG submission 92763) | Labiotermes labralis P3 segment gut microbial communities from Petit-Saut dam, French Guiana - Lab288 P3 | ecosystem: Host-associated > Arthropoda: Insects > Digestive system > Gut ... | reverse complement strand
GTGTGTGTAACTGTGAGGCTTTTGCTTATTTTCAGTATGGTGCAACGGATCACAAATATCATAAAAGTTTGTCAGGATACAGTACGCGAGTTGCCTTACGTCCCTACAACATCTTTTAGACGAGCTTCGCTTGGATATCCCGGTGATGCGAATAAACTTTTCCTGACGTTCTTATTCAGTGACCTCAATATCGGTATACATTTCCTTAACGACGTCGGATTAGTTCTCAGTAAGGTGCAGTGTAACTCGTGCAGTCGTCATACGACCTGGTACGCTCATCCTAACGACAGGGTTTCATCCCCGGGAGGCAGCGGCATCTCGCTACTCAGGTATGCGCACGCAGTCATCCGTCGCTGCGTTACTGACGTCATGTTTTCCTCCTCGTCTCAGAACACCCACATAGCCTTAGCACGGATGATTGCGCCTCTCGCCGCCATATTTGGCCCCCGATTCAGCAGTCGTTCTGAAATCTCATTCCCTTACATAATTATATAAAACTGGTGAAATTGTATCTAATGTGTACAAACAATATAACTTTATTTGAAAACGCTATATAAAATCCTATATTAAAAACAGGGATATTATTATACAAACACGGTAGCCAGATCAACGTTTTAAGATATAATGTGCAAATTTTTATGGGCCTTTGCAAAGCCGTTGCCTGAACGACTGTTAGCTGTGTCATGATCGTCCATCCGTCTGTTTGCATGAAACAGCGCGACTTCCGATGGACTGAATACCATGAAATTTCATATTTGGGATGCTTATTAAATTTGGGGACAGGTGTCGATCACGGTTAAAATAAAAAAAAAGACCGACACTTCACACGAAGGCACACCTACATTTGTGATGTCTCGTAGTGATCTGCCCTCATAACTGGAACAGGCTATGGTCTCTGTCGTGTAAAAGCTGAGCCCGAAGAAGAAGTTGAGGTGAACATATGATAATAATCGATGACATGCGATTTGTAAATCTTGCACTTTACCACGTAAGTACAACAAATAAATTCTATCCTTTTACAAAGTATGTATTTTGATAGGCTGTAAATCTGTTGCTTGCATACGGAAAAAACTTGCAGCGTGTGTAGCGTAAAACGTGGAAAGCCATATTGCAGATAATGCAGCGTCAGCATTTTCTATAAAACAAACACGAATTAAAAAATTACGGCAGAAACAGAGCGAAAGGTTCAGAAGTGTTACTCGCTGCGGACATTTTGTAACTTATTCGTTTTGATTCCAATATCTCTATCTGTCAGTAAAAGGACAGACAACCAGACAGATGGGCAGACATGCCTCGTTGAGCAAGGTCTTTGAGTACTGAACAAATTTTGATCTTTCGGACGTGATCTATCACATGCCAGTCAACTGAACTCATAGTAGAAAGTAAATGTAGTTGCTAAAGTCATTTTCATATGGACTCTTATTTTTAAAAGCTGTTCAGAGTCTTAAATAAATTTTACAACACGCGTGCTGCTGGAAGTTGTTTCTTTTTTTTTTCCGAATTTGCCTCCTTTAAGCGGATGAGTCATTTTCGTAGAAAGCTTTGTCTCAGAGTGTCTATTCTGCAAATCCATTTCCGAAGACATAATGGAGTGTTCCTCAAACATGGTTGCGCGGATCATCGCTAGGGTTTCCGCGAGAAATGTTAAAAGAAAGAAATAAAAAATTTTTGTTAACGCAAAATTTCCAAATATTCCTCGAAACACCGCTGGAATTTCTATCCGGCAGTTGGCAATGATCAAGTCTTTTCCGTACGCTACCTACTGCCTCTGTTTTGTTTTGGTCAGTTCGTGTTCGCTTCGCACTTTTACAGAGCTGCCTCACCGGTGGTAACAGAAATGTGAGCAATGTAAGCTGCCTTATATGTGTATATTACATATATAGTAGTTCTACAAATACATGTTCTTGAAAACAGTTCGGCAATAATTGAATTGTCCCCCCCGCTGTCACCTTTTTGTGGTCTGTAGATGCTGTCATAGGTTGCGGTTCCCCGAGATCAAGATAATTATTTTAGGAGTTTCTCCATGGAAAAATAGGTTGGGAAACACTGGCATAATGTTGATTATGACAAAACTAATTTCTGCCTTGCAGTGTGAAGAGCGAGAGAAGATGTGTGCGGGTGTTACTAGTTGATGTGCTTCTGGAAAATTATAATTTTTTTCCCACTGTTCAAGTGGTGATTTTCAAGAATCCTAAAATGTTTTCCGGAAAGCCGTGTAAACATGCCTACTTTATTTGAGAAAAGTGGCCATCTTTATTATTTAAATAAGATATTACTGTCATGGCAACATCGATCCTGTTCATTGCTCTGATAACTGTAAGCTTTTAAGTGTGAAGATAAGGCTGATGTGTTTACCACACTGCGATAAAACACATCTGTCATGTATGGAACTCAGAATGAACAAACAGATAAAAGTGTACAGGTATACACCTTTCACATTAAAAACTGGTGTGTACCTCTACAGAATAAAAGTGAGAAATATTTATAATAATCGAAAACTTTATTTGATTGGATTTCCAAAGTAGTCGAAAGAATACATTTTGTATATTTGTTTATAGAAATTGTTATGAAGTCTAATTATTGTTGAGAATATTATACTGCTTATCCAATATATACGAAATTTCATACATTACTCGTTTCCTAATTTTAACTCTCTATCTGGGCCAAATTATTTGGTATCATCCCCGGGGATTTTAATGTGAAGGATCAACGGGATGCCACAAGCAGTGACTACCCCATTTCCTCTCTAGCTCGCCTACTGTTGACGTATAACGATCCGTCAGATCCTGAAGAAAGTATAAGACTACAAGTACATTGACGTATAAATCAGGCATGTATAAACTTCAAGGGAGCCTGTTTTTTTTAATTTTGAGATAATTCGTTAAGTCCATTAAATTAATTAGACTAATGTAGTAAGGTTAGTGTAGGTGACCACATGAAACAATTATTCTCGGTGTAGAAGGATCTGAAAGAAAAGTGTGGCTTGCCACTACTGCTGTTCCACTTCTGTCTAGAATGGCTTGTAGGAAGGTCCAAGAAAACTCGGAGGAACTTGAAATGAATTCTATCAGCTTCTGCCCTTGAGTTTTCAGTATGACTTATTGGGCGGAAAACTATGTAAAGAGAATACCACAAGGTCTATTAGACTACAGCAAGGAGGTGCAAATCAATACCTGTCTTTCGTCACCACAGTACAGGAAAAAGCTGTAATATAGAGACAGATAATGAATCATGTGCCCATGTAGCAAAGTTAAACTATCTGAGAAAGATATTGGCAAATAAAAATTTTATTTACAATGATATTCAAACAGCATTACCGTTATGGAATATTTGGTACCTCTCAGTTCAATATTTTTACTTTCAGTTCCACTGTTTCGAAAAATAACAATAAAAATGTACCATATTATAATTTTACCTGTTCATTGTACTGGTGTGAAACTTTGTTGTTTACATCAAGGGAAGAACATAGGTTGAGGATTTTTGAGAATAGAGGGCCGAGAAAATTAATTGTATATAAGAGGGAAGAAGTGAAAGGAGGCTGCAGAAAACTGCTTAATAAACTTATAATTTTTATTTTTCAGTAGTTATTATCTGGATGACGAAAGAAAAGAGAACCAGAAGGTCAGTGTATGTGGTGGATGAGATATTAATGCAGAATTTTTACCGGAAAACCTGAAGGGAAGGGACCACTTGGAAAACCTAGTCGTAGATAGAGGGTACAATTAAGAGTGATGTTAAAGAAAATACGTTTAGAGGCCGTGAACTGTATTGATTTGGTTCAGGATAGGGACCAGTAGCGAGCTGCAGCACAGTAGACCTAAATCGTGATTCATGTTCGTGGTGTTACCATTCATCTTAATTCCACGTTTATTACGTACTTGTTTGAGTAGAGTCCGTATTTTATACGCATTTAATGTGTCATAATGGCAGCTGAATCTCAGAGTCTTCCATTTCGAGACTATCTCTGTTGTGGGTACACCTTGTTCGGCTGAAGATAAGTTCAGATTAGGGATTTGGGTAGAGTCATTTACACTTCACACACTTTCGGTAATTGAGTGTAGTAAATTTTGCTTTCAACATGTTAAAAAATTTAACCAGTAAAGATACGTCAAATACTCTTTCGAATTATAGCCGTGCTTACTCGCGCTCACCGTGATGACAGCGTGGCAGTTGGTGTGAACACATGCGTGTAAATACAGGCAAAGAACGTTTTCCCTCACCATGTGGAGTGCGAATTATCTTATCGTGGTTTACATTGGTGAAGCCTTATCCAGGGTGATTTACTTTTACATTTTCCCTAGCGTTAGTTCTCTATATGTGTGACAAGTGACTGTAGTATGATCAAAATTTAGTAATTCCACTCTGTTATTTGTGTTTCGTATCTCTACTTTGCATTAGATAATTGAAGATTTTCAAGTTTAATCGCCTTTGTGCTTCGATTTCAACGATGGTTTCTGTTTGTGTGTTAGTAAGTGTAATTGAAGAAATTTGCGCTCTGTGACCAACGACAAAGTAAATTTACGATTGGTGGACATGCGTAGCCTATTGTGCAATGTCATACTTCTGTGTATCCACATAATGTCGCGTGGAACCATTAAGCTATGCAGTGGGATTCCGCGTGACACAAGAGACGCCAGTGAAAGCAGTAAACTGTATGAACTGGATTTGTCTCATAATGACCTGTCGTTTCTCTGTAACCGAACGTTTCTTCAACTGAACTTCGTAGAAATTGTAAATCTCAGCTTGGCCAAGAATGCAATTCGGTGCATAGCGCAACATGCATTCCTAGGTTTGGAAGAGCTGGAAAGACTAGACCTTTCTCGTAATTATTTGACATACATTCATCAGGATACTTTCAAGTATAACCGGAAGGTATATTGGTTATCGTTGGCTGACAACAAACTGTTCACTCTACCATCTGCAGGAGTATTTATCAATGTGCTTTCGCTCAGGTTTTTAGATTTGTCTAGTTGCAGTTTGACTGACATTTCTTATAACAATTTTAAAGACATAAAGAATATCAAATATCTGAACATATCTCACAACCAAATACGCAATATCAAGCAAGAGACTTTCGATCTGTTGAGAGAACTTAGGTGTTTAGATATAAGTTTCAACAGTCTAATTTCGCTACATAGTGATTCTTACTTCAGCAATATGAATATCTCTGATTATCTTTCAAGTGACAGCTCTGAGTCGTGTTTAACGACTGAGGTTCCTTCATCAGTGCTGAAATTGAAAGCCGACAACAATCCATGGAATTGTGACTGTGATATGAAGGTCTTATATGACACCATTTTTGAAAGTGTTTCAACGCTACCAAATTTAACTTGTAAAGGGCCTCCACAATATGAAAACAAACATTGGGAAGTTCTGAAAGATGCAGACTGTAGCTCTACTGTGGCATCGACTGTTATACGAATGACCGAGGAATCCGTGTCTGTCTCCGAGGAATCTGTGTCTGTCTCCGAGGAATCTGTGTCTGTCTCAGTGAGATCATCATTTGGTCGAAACTCAGCCATCCCTGAAGACACAGAAAAACCTGCAACTAACAACGACGTTCCTCAAGCACATACCTACATGTTAATGTTGCTAATAATTATAGTATTGTTATTGATAATTATGAGTTTGCTACTTGTATATGCAGTACTTAAATTGTGTATTCAATTTAGGCTTAGGCTGGAACGTAATGATGTCCATACACCGCCCTCGGGCAACCAAGGAACTGAACTTGTTCTCTTGACCAATTCCAATGAACAGAGAAAGTGACTTGAAACTGACCTTACTCAGGAAATCATTAACTCGTCTTGCATATAGCTATTCATTTTAGACTTTTTCTATGTAATACACATGTTATTTTAGAATAAGTGAGGTTAATGATGAAGTGATTGATATTAAGTAGACGACTGTCACTGGAGTTAGTAACCACGTTACTCAGGACTGGAGTCGCAGGAGTTGAAATGTCACTGGAGAACGCTAAGTGCTAAATAGAAACAGACATATTTTGGTTTCATCGTTTCAGTGATTGTATTTTAAATATCTAATACAAAATTGCATAACAATAATAATAATAATAATAAAGTGCCTGCTACAGGTTAGTTACATGGAAGAAGTATGCATGCCGAAACGTCGAAAACAAATCTACAGGTGAGTGAGTTTAAAGCAACTGAATTTCCTGAACCGAATTATAGAATTTTAATGAATTTTTAACGAGCGTGAAACGGAGAAAAACATGTGGAACCGTTTAGAGGACTTATTTCCTCTTGTGTAAACGTTAATATGTTACTGCAAACATTTATGTGAAATGTAACTTAAATTTCTGGGTTAGCCAAGCTAAGGTATCTACTGATACTGACCACAGGGCTCAGCGCTTGCTGCACTTGGAGCAGGATAGCAATAACACAACAAGCACCTAACCAGACTAGTTCCTTTAACAGATGTGCACGCATGTGCTATTATTACTATTGTCCATGTAACAAACAAAGTCCTGGTCATTCACGTTGCCTTGCGCTACAAATTTGTGTATAGAACAAACGCCGACGACTGACTTTACTTGTTGGCTGCGTAACGGAGGACTCTATGTTACTCAGGCTCCACCATTGGTCGATATCGGTGGTTGGCAACAGTGGGATCCATCACAACTGGGTGGGGGCGGTTTGCAAATTCGTGTACCTAGTGTGAGGCTTTGTTGTGTTTATAACTGTAGGAATTTTTATAATCGAGCTTTGTAAATGTTAGTGTTAAATGTCAATGTTAATGTTTTAACATTTTATATTAACTGTATTGCGATTTAGTTATTTTGTCTTTTTCAGGTTGCTTCCGGTGACGTAATCCTTTTGAGTTGAATGTTCTATGGTGTAAACTATGGTTCGGTGGAATACTGTGTGTGTGCATGCAAGGTTACAGTTGACTAACGAACGGGAAGTCATTTCCGAATTGTAAGAGACTTCATAGAGAGTGAAATGTAGAAGTAGAGAAGTAGAGAGAAAGTTGTGTAGAGAGAGAGAGAGAGAGAGAGGGAAAACCAACAAGATGCAACAATCAGATGTTTATTATCAACACTCTCTCAACATGTTTCGGCCATCATTATGCCCATCTTCAGGAGAACAAAGACCGTGTGTTACTGCATGTGGTGTGCTGCGCTGGTTCTGCTGGATGTGGTTGGTAGCGGTTTTGGGGCGCTGCGTTGTAGGGTGCGAGCAGTGTGAAGGTTACTGTTCGACTGCTTCACACTGCTCGCACCCTACAACGCAGCGCCCCAAAACCGCTACCAACCACATCCAGCAGAACCAGCGCAGCACACCACATGCAGTAGCACACGGTCTTTGTTCTCCTGAAGAAGGGCATAAAGCCAAAACTCATAAAGAGTTGTAGAGCTGAGGAAGAAGAAGAAGAAGAAGAAGAAGAAGAAGAAGAAGAACTATTTGTATATGAAACATAAGATGGATGGATAGCATACTTTTCAATGAACCATTGATAACGGTTTATCATTTTATTAAAGCATGTTTTCTGTGGTGTGGATGGGAGAATGCGTATTGTAGCGTCGGTGTTAGATTTAGTGCATCACAACAGGGGAGTAGCCAAGGGGGTTTTTAGGGGTTAACTCCCACCCCTCCGAGATTTTTGACTTTCAGCCACTTTCGTAGAATTTGCTGTCAAGCGTTAAGTGAGCCCTCGAGCCATAACAAATCTACGTAATTAGAACCAACAAAGTGCACACTATTTACATTAATGTTTTAATTTAATTATATTGTCTTCGACATGTTTCGAACATCCAAGTCTTCATCCTCGGGAAGATTTGTACATGTAGCTTTATGGTATTTCTTTCGTGCTCTATATATGCAGTCTGATAGACGGTGGGGTGTGACTGAGCATGTGTACGTGTAAGGTGGGGTCCGGGTGATAAAGCACAAAGTCCAGTATGAGCGTGTGTGTGGTGCTGTTCGGGTTTGCTTGCTGTAAAGTGACACGAGTTGGCGGTTTTAATTTGTTGCATAATTCGTGTTAAGCGTACGTGACTGCGAAATGTTATGTTTTTCGTAAAACTACTGTTCCTGTTTGTGCTGCTGAGAGAAGCTCGTGACGCTGTGGGAAACTATTGCCCGTCCAGTTGTTCCTGCAATGCTACTGTAGCTACGTGTGTCAGCTCCTCTCTTACAGAACCACCAGTTGGAAGATTCCCCAAACAGCTGCAAAAACTAGATATTTCTAGAAACCGTATTACAGAGTTAGGTGCTGTCACCATCAGGAACTGGATGATTGTTTCACTGAAAGAACTGAATTTATCTAATAATGCGATAAATAGAATAGATGGAAAGTCGTTCACTGGGCAAAGTGGATTAGAGAAATTAGACCTATCGGGGAATAACATTACCACGTTTCCACTGGAGACCTTTGTATATCCTCCACACCTAAAATGGCTGTCCCTAGCTAATAACGCTGCACTTCAAGTGCGAGAACATACACCGTTGTTGGAAAGCGACAGTCTACAAGTTCTTCACCTCGAATATTGTAACATAGAAACGATATGTGTTACGAATTTAGAGAAACTTGAGGGAATAAATGAGCTATATTTATCTCACAATAAAATCAAAACGTTATCAACTGCAAACCGAGGATATCTGGTTTGTTTGAAGAATATTAGGATTTTGGATCTAAGTTACAACCAGCTACAGAAACTGCCACCAGAATTTGTGACTTTGCCAAAACTTGAAAAAGTGGATGTGAGGTACAATAAATTGGGTTCACTGTGTGAAGTGAAAAATGTAAATGAATTTTGTGAAGTATAGTCTCTTACACCAACAAACATTGACATTGAAATTGCAACTGCAAAATTATAGGGGCTTTGTCGTGTCAGCACAACAGTTCTCTTGTTGTCATAGGTAGCTAAGGTGGGCCGGTTAGCTCAGTCAGTATAGCGACTGACTTAGGGCTTAACGGTCCGGGGTCGAAACCCCGTGGGGACGAGATTTTCCGCCCGTCCAGACAGCCCCTGGGGTCCACCCAGCCTCCTGTAAAGTGGGTATCCGGTCTTTTCCCGGGGGTAATGTGCGGCCGGGGCGTGCTGCTGTAGTGCCGCGGACAAGGAAGAGTAGAGCTATACCTCTACCCACTCTCTGGGCCACACCGGGCCTGTAACGGGATCACTTTAGGTTTACCTTTACCATAGGTAGCCAAGAGGCGCGTCCAGAAAGTACGAACTGATCGCACGTGGCGGCCACGGAAATTGCGTGCTCACTTCCGTAACACCGTGTCATATCCCCCCCCCCCCCCCACCGGCAACAATTCCTCTAGTCGTTCAAGATCAAAACTAAAATCGAAAATCTCGCCACCAGTAAAGTGCTGTTAGTGATAGAGTTTTTAAACTCTAAAAAACATTAGTCTGGCTGAAGTCACATATGATTTGAAAGAGGAGGTGACTGGAAAGTTCAGGGAAACAGGCAATTCTCAACTGCTGCACTACACGAGCATTCTTTTGGCCGGCAAGTTTGTCAGGGGTGAGTAACAGAAAACAGACTTGCTGGACTGGCTGAGATGCTTGGCGGTGATGTTTTTCGACAAAGGATTATAAAAGCTGGTCCCACTGTACGACAAGCGCCTTAATTGGCTTGGCGACAGTGTGGACAAGGAGTGTAATGTGGGTACCACAATACCGCAATAAAGATATTTATAAAAATTTTAAACGCGTTTTTACCCAGCCTGTTCCTGCTTTCTGGACGCGCTGTCATAGAATTCTTATCTTGGTAGCAATGTAAAGAATTACAATCTTTTTCGACTTGTGTAGGTTATCCTCAAGTTACTATAAAAAAACGCATGAATGTAGGCCAACGGCTTGCGAAAATAATTGTAATTGTTTTAATAATTAAGGAGGCGGAGATTTTACAGGATGAGCGAGAAGTCCCTGTTCACCTGACGTTAGTTGGGATACCTCCCGCCAAGAAATTCAAAGAGTTTTTGCCAGCAAGATGGAACAAATGTAAACTTGTCTACATGTCCGTTGGGGTCACTTACAGCACCTGTTTTAACCGTAAGTACACTGTATTCATTCACTGCGACTTCCCCTCTCACCTGTTTCCTCGAGGCGCGCAATCGGTATCTTTTATTAAGGGGTGGGAGGATGACCCTGTAGCTATATAAAATTTATGTTCTTCATTTTAAAAATGGTGCTATAAAAATTGTCATAAATGTGATAGTAAGGGGGCGCTTTGCAACTGCATATGTATACATTCAAATACAACTGCATGTTCCACGACTGATTCACCTGATTTAAGTCACAAAGTCTGACCACGGTTTTTTGAAGACGTCCTAGGTTTATTATTTTATTTTTCAAAATTTCATTGTGCCAGTCATCAGTCGATTGAAGTGGCTGATTTCGGCTGAAGGGTAAATGAGAAAAATATTTTGATATTATCGTGTCTACAAAATCTATGCTTTTAAAATTTCGATTTGGGTGGGGGCTGCAGCCCAGCAGCCACTTCCTCCCGTTCCCTCCGTCTTGGGTGTACGCCTGCTTCGGACAGCTGCTCAGGGACTTCTCGCTCACCCTGCACGTTTGGGGATGGTAAAGGACTTTTGTAGACTTAAGTAGAATTGAAATTATAGTACAGAGAATTATTAAAAATTGTAAACTGTGACATTTCAGTTTCACACAGAGGTGATAAGTGGTTGTCTTCTGAGATGTTACGCCATGTACTTTGCGTTATGGAGTAAGTTTCTACCTCCATACTCAGTGTAGACAAAAATGGAGAAATAAGGTTCTGCCAAATCTAGGCCAGTACATAGCATGACATCATGTAGCCGAACATAAGTAGCCTGTTAGACCACCCGCTGTGTGAAGGGATTTCTGTCCTTCAAGCCCCTCACTTTTACCCGTTTCCCTCCAGAAATAACAACTTCAAAGCTGTGGGAGGATTCGATATTTGGAAATTCTGTTTGGCATTGCTTTTACAACATTTATGGTTTATGTCTATGAATACATTAGCGACTTTCTATTATGTCATGGGCGTTATTTCCCCATGGAAATTTAAGCTTATTTTCTGAGAATTTTAAATTGGCCAGCCAACGGAAGTAAAACCCTTTCTTTGTCCGACCAGTCACTAGAAGGAAGGTTGTGGAGGTGTCGCACTGGTGGGTGAGGGGTAGAAGTGCAGTGGGGATGATTTTGGGAGAAGTAGTGGATGTATTTAGGGAGATAGACGAAAGCAGTGCCAAGAATGAGGTTTGTGATTGTTAAAAAAACAAGATGATGTCAATAAATCGACTAAATTTAAAGGACACCTGAGAAATATCCTGCTACCAATGAACTAGCCAGCTACAATCTTAGGACACAGTCTTCAAGTCAAACATATCGATGTTTACATTGTCTCTAAAAATAATAATTCTGTGAACAATGTAACAGCTTGGTGAAACGGTCAAGCTTTTGGCTTCTGTTTGGCAAGTGCCAGATTCTGACATTGGCTTGTTCAAGTGCTATCCAGAAGGTTTCATGAGTTTCTTGAACCCTTAACGCAGATCATTGGCGTGTACGTAGATGTAATTTGTATTGTAGATTTTTGTGCCAAGTGGTTGAGAGAATATTTTGTTTTTGAGCATTTGTTGCTCTTAGCCCTTGTAATCGAGGTAATTTTTGCTAGTGAAGTGTGTGTATGGGAGGAGGCTTATGTTTTGTCTTTAAACGGAGTTAAATTTAGGATTGTATGTTATAAGACAAAATAAAACCTCCTCAACTGTAAACAAACCAGTAACAAACATGCACCGGATCCTTAGATAAACCGAAAACCACATATGAACTCCGCGTACGTTCTTTCTTATTGGTCCTCATTATAAACAAAACTGGAAAGCCGTTTATATATACATATACATACACACACACCCACCCACCCACACTCAAACACACACACACACACACACACACACACACACACGACGGGGTGTTTATAAGTCCTTAGCCCGACAAGGAAGGAGACAAGCTACAGCGACCAAACTCGGGATTTATTCAACATACTCACCACGACGCTCAGCACACTTCTTAATTCCTTGCTCTAACTTTTGCAAGCCTCTCAAAAAAAATCTGAAATTTGTCCTTCCAACCAGCTCTCTGCGGCAGCAATGACCTCCGCGTCGGACGAAAAATGGCCACCATTGAATTGTTTTTTCAGTCCAGGGAACAGGTGGTAATCCGATGGGGCCAGATCCGGAGAATAAGGTGGGTGATCAACACACTGGAAGCCCAGGTAGGCCATTTTCTTCTGAGTTGTAAGTGCTCGGTGAGGCGGGGAATTTTTGTGCAAGAACATGACCCCCTTGGTGAACTTTCCGCGGCGTTTTTCTCTCAAAATGTCCTTCAATTGCACCAGCAGAGATAAGTAATACTCCGTGTTGATGGTTTGACCCTTTGGAAGATAATCAATGAGGAGGATGCCGTCTTGATCTCAAAAAATCGAAGCGAAAAATTTTCCAACGGATTTTTGAACTCGGATATTTTGGGGCGGGGTGAGCCGCTATGCCGCCACTCCATTGATTGTTGCTTTGTTTCCGGGTCATAGTGATATAACCAGGTTTCCAGTATGGTCACCAATCGC
>Ga0123353_10011267_pt1 | contig 12582 bp, 6 predicted proteins | sample TergutLab28metaG_3_FD_92763 | JGI IMG/M metagenome (GOLD analysis project Ga0123353, IMG submission 92763) | Labiotermes labralis P3 segment gut microbial communities from Petit-Saut dam, French Guiana - Lab288 P3 | ecosystem: Host-associated > Arthropoda: Insects > Digestive system > Gut ... | reverse complement strand
TACCAAGTTACGAAATCACACGACATATACACTTACTTTCTGACCGACCCTCCTACATGAGTGTGTGCTTTATAATTGTACTTTGTCACGTCGGGGTCCTCTGTGTAAGTTTGTAGCCGCCAAGATTTTTGCTTCAGCGCTTGAAGTAGATGATCATCGCTCGGCGACAAATTTCCGCCACATAATCAGAATAATTGTAGGCTTCCTAGTTTTTGACCGATGCTCACTGATGTTCCGTGCTGCCCGATGTGAGAGATGCGGTACATCACCAATGTCTTGAAGTTTCGGAAATTTGAACGAACCTGAAGAATAGAGTGTCCTTGTTTACATTTATCAGCAGTGTAGTTTACACAACGTAGTTTATCCGATAAGCCTGCCAACCAACTTCGCTCATTTTCAACATGAAACTTTTTTTTTGAACGCGAAGATTCTTGCGGTAATTGTGTTGTTGGTAGCACTGTGTGACAGTGGCGGAATGGTTTGGTTTCGTAGTAAGCTGCCGAAATCCGTAAAACACACACACTGCTTGGCCCGTATAGTGACTAGACTACAGACTGGACGACCTAGGGTTCGGATCTCAAAAGGGGCAAGAGATTTTCTCTTATACAAACCTTCCAAACCAGCTCTGGCGCCCATCCAGTCTTTTTATTCAATGGGTACCGGGGTTCTTTGCCCGGGGGTTAAAGTGGCCGGGCCGTGATGTTGATCACTCACCTCCATCTCGTGCACAGAGGTTAAGAATGAGTGGAACTGTATTTCTGCTGCCTCTATTTGCCTTCATGGCACAGACAGGGACAGCTTTGCTTTAACTCTTTTTCCATAAAATTATGTGATGAGATTTCATTACCTGCGTCATCATCTGGTAGTCACGGAGTTGGATTAGTTTCACGCTCTTCTCAAGTGGAATTGATCCATACAGTTTTCCAGCATGTCCCCCTCGGTTCCATAACGCATGTGGTTTGTAATTTTCAAAAATAATTTGATGTCCTTCTCATTTTGTCGACGTATTGCAACCGTATGATCCTGAATATCGAGATTTTGACCTATGTGACCTTTCTTGTCAATTCATGTAATGTCTTTTTTTTTCTTTCCCACGAACAATGATTATTTCTGTACACAACATGAATCGATTTCTGTGTTTAAAGTAGATAGACTCGACGTGCTGAGAGACGAACTGGATTTTATGCTGAAAGGCTGTGTCATGGTTTGGAAGTTTGGTTGCCGGCCTGTCAATGGGGAGACCAGAGTTCAGTGCCGAGCCAGTCCACGTGAGATTTGTGGTGGTTGAAGTTGCTCTGGGACTGGTTATTCCCCGGGTACTTCCGTTTTCCCCTGTCAGTATCATTCCACCTTCGCTCCATACTCAGTCTTAACACTCTTTTGAGAAGGACAGGCGGGCGCAGCCTGGGAAGGTTCAAATAAAGCATTGTGCTTTCGTATATCGAGAGACTTTGCTTACTTGTATTCATGCGTGAGGAGCCGGCAGTTATTAGCCAACCGCTTACCACAGTTGTCGGCGTTCGAGCTTGGTCCAAACCGTGTGAGATTTGTGCAGAACAAAGTGGCACCGAGCCATTTTTTGTTTCGCGTACTTCCGTTTCCCATGTGGGTATCATTCCGCCATTGCTGTGTACTGACGTTAATCTTAAACTGCTATCTTAACAGGACAAACAGGCGAAACCTGGGAACCTTTCAACAAAAATGGATGCTCCTTCAGATATTGGAGAGCATGAAGGAATAGAAGTGCTTTTGTCCCTCCTTCAAAGAATTAAGTGAATTTTATTACATAATATAAGAATGGTGAATTTTATCTGGATTTTTAAGCAGCAGCCTTGTGTTAGACGACAAAAACATGTGTATTTAAGTTGGAGTGACTATGCGTATAAGGACGACATGTGCTCCGGCTGTGTATGTCATTCACTTCACAGCCTGGCGTAATTTAAAGTGACGTTGTAATGACATCAGAATTAACAAGTGAGCACTGTGCCTGATGGTCTGTCCGCGTCTACAAGCAGGCGGATCTCGACGTGGTAACTGCGCGGCATGAAGTGTTGTGTTTCTCTCTTATGTGTTTGTGATTTACTTACAACTATTGGCGGTTGGAGTGACGTGGTTTTTGAAACGTAAGCCCGCAGTGCTTGTAAATTTGGCAGTTTTTAAAGTCGTTTCAGGTACAGTGTTACGTTGCCATTGTGCCCGTTATGGATTGAAAGAGTTGCTGTAGTTGTCTCGGAGAAGTTGCACCTTAGATGTAATGTGCGTGAAGCTGGTGGAATTACTCGTATAGAGGGGTGAACTACGTTACTGGGGCGCGTGTTGTAGAATTCTCTGTTTATACAAATGAGGCCCGCTAGACCCTTTATGCGGTGCGGGCAGCTTCTGTAACATTTTGTCTGCTTAAGGCTACATGAAATTTTTGGTACATGGGATGAAGCGCGAGCAAGTAGACGTAAAGCGTGTATTATTTTTGTATTTTTTTTGGTACATCGTGCGAAATAAAATGTACTGATGATAATAGGAAACAATTTATAGAAAATACATTTGACAGCCTGGGCTCTGGCGTCGCTATATTTAGCACATTTTTACAAAATGAATTAGTAATGTAATGAATGTCTGTATAAACAAGCAGCTCGTAAGTTTTCAAAATTGCTTCGGTATTATATCTCGCCTTTGCTAGGCAAAGAGTAAAAAGACCTTCGTCTTCTCATTTCGTATGTCTCCGCAGGCAACATAACACGGTTTTGCGAGGCGCCATGTTGCTCGCGGGCTGCGGTTTGAGCGGACATGATCTAAATCAAGATTGGATGAACTGGTGGCATAGGGTCATTATTGTATCTGACAACTATCAGTTGCTATTTACTGTCGGCTCGTTTATCAACCATTTGTCACTCATTCGACCGTCCACTCGGCGGAGTGGCGGTGGGGTGTGACAAACGATATTTGTCAGATAAAAAAAACTTGTTAATTGGAGTGGTGAAAACAGATGCTTATAAGGTTGATAGGGTAATGCCTAGAGAAGCGGCCAATTGTACGGCCGTTTTAACTGAATCTTTGCTGCAGAGTTCTTAAAAAGCTAGTAGTCAACTAGGCAAGAAACTTACTGCATATGATGGGACCCTAACGTCCGTAAGCTTGTACACAAAAGCCTTTTGACTTTTGCATTGTACTTTTCCATATGAATTCATTTTCCGTTCTCTCGCGTTATTTCTTTGAGATTCACGTGATATTATTATCTGTTTTACGCATACACGTCTGGAGTAATCTTTTCAGCTTTTCGAAATAAAATTTTTTACGCGTTTCTAATTTTCCGCGTGAATGATACATGATCATATCTTGATTTCAAAATGTCGGCGTGTCCTAATGGTTGTGTTCTTTTTTTGGTTCATTCCCTGGTCTCTGAATTTTATGTACCGACGTTTCGGAAAACCCTGTTCCATCTTCATAGGTGGTGTAAACTTGCACCACCTATGAAGATGGAACAGAGAGTGTTACGAAACGTCAGCACATAAAATTCAGACGCCGGCGCATCACCGAAAAGAAAGAATACATGATCATGTCTCATACACCCCCAGGACCTGTAACTTCGGTCTTAAAATGGCTGAAATACACTACCCTGTGAATGGATACAATAGATTCCTTCGAAACGGCAACTACCTGCCACATTAAGCGGTGCTGGAGCCGAGAAATTCCAATTTTATATGAATGGCAGCTGTTTATGGAGAGCAAGGGTCTCCGACACGCTCTCCGCCAATTCATCTAAATGCGACCAGATCACCGGTCTTTCTCAAGTCACAAATTCTGCCCGGGTCATTGTCGAAGGATTTTTTAAAATTTGAGGTTTTCATCAGCACAGGCCTGAAGGCTGAAAGTGGTTTGCTACTGCTAGATGGTAACGTGCGATGTACATCAGGAGAGTGATAACAACGCAAGGAGGTTTCAAATTAATTGATTATAATGTATCTTGATTTCGTTACTAAAACTATGAAGTGTTCTTTCACATTGGAGGAGGAACGTAGGCTGAGGATGTTCGAGAATATGGTGCTGAGGAGGATATTTGGGCCTAGGACGGACTGCATAACGGGAATGGAGAAGACTGCATAACGAGGGGCTTTGTGATATGTACTCATCAGCTATTATTAGGGTGATCAAATCAAGAATAAAATGGGTGGAGCATGTGGCACGTGTGGAGGAGGGGAGAGGTGCTTACAGGGTTTTGGTGGGGAGACCTTATGTAAAAGACCACTTGGAAGGCCTAGGCATGGATGTAAGGATAATATTAAAGTGGATATTCAAGAAGTGGAATGAGAAAGCGTGGACTGGATTGATCTGACAGGTGGCGGACGCTTGTGAATGTGGCAATGAACTTTCAGGTTCCCTAAAATGCGGGGAGTTTCTTGCTTAGCTGAGGATCCATTAGCTTCGCAGAAAGGTCTCTGCTGCATGTAGTCAGTTGGTATGAAGTTATTTTTAATTGTTTGTTCCACTTTAATGATAACACTCGCCCTATATATGACGTGTGATTCGCCTTAACTTGCAAAATTATTTGTTCGGCCCTCTACTGTTTGAGTTTCAGCCCCTTGTTGAGGAGCTGCGGGTCAACTTTTTTGATGTACTGGGCGGTTCTGTGTATTGACGTAGTAAATGTGAAGTCTGGTGCCTTTAAGTAGGCCGCAACCTTATTTTCGCATGCTGTTGTGTGTGTGTGTGTGTGTATTGCGTTCAGTTGACAGTACGATCCGTCGCTTCTTCCCCAAGTCCCTTCCGCCCCCCCCCCCCCAACTACTTTCACATACCACCGACATGTACAAATGAGGTCAAGGGACACACTAGGCACATATAATACTGCTGGCACTGGTGCGCACAGACACTGTATCCATGTATATTTTCCTTTGTACTGTCCCAATGTAGGTTCGAATCGCGTCTGCCCATACAGTTACATGAATACCGGTAATGTATTATACCGTATAATTCGCTTGTGTATGTGCATTTGTGGACTGGACTCAGCTGGCTAGGTATCGGTTCCAGTGATGGACTTTTGTGACGCGTAAAACATAGCCGGTATATTGACAAACTAATTATCGGGTTTTGACGACTGTTCTGCGGAATGTGTTAAGTTATTACGATGTAGAGTGGATTTAAGTGGCTGGGGGTAGAAAGTGTTGGTGGTATTTTGTGTCTACTGTAATGAACTTTAGGTTGCATAAAAATCAGGGAGCTTTTTAAACTACTGATTGACTGCCTGTACTTCGTGGAGTTAGTAGACAGGGAGGGATATTTTATGTGGGTTGGATTAAACTGGCTTAGGATGGGGACCTGTCGTGGGCTCTTGTGGGTGCGATGGTCTTTCCAAATCCGCGGATCACGGGGAATTTCTTGACCACCTGATGAGTTGTGGACTTGTCAATGAAGTTGCGTGCTGCGTGGGCGTGATTGGACAGGGTGGAGAGTAGATTCCTTAGGTGTTCTGTATGTCATCGCGTTAGTGAGACTTCGGATGTCGCAGCAGGCAGGGAGTTTCATGACCAGCTGAGTTGTGGGTTTTTCAAAAAGATATTTGCTCCACGTGGTTTCAGGTTTTTGGGATGTGACGCCGTGTAGTTTGGTACATAGTTAAACGACTTATCTTAGGGTCTTGCTGTCTCCATCCAGTGCCATTCTACCGCATTGTAGCGTTCCAGAATACTTGAATATTTATCAACTTCGCTCTCAGAACAGCAGCTCTCACGCCGTTCTGTGTACGTAATTATTATGTATTTACATAGCGTGTGATCACGCTGGACAGACGAAAATTCGGTTTTGTTCATTGACGTAGGCTGTAACACCATAACCACCGGCACCGTACCGGGTTGCGTGCATTCCTGAAGACATCCAGTTTGATAAATGTGAAAACCTGACCATTTATCTGCACTGTGATATATAACCATGGTTTATTGTTTCCGTTTTAGTATCTGTCTTTCTCTGTTACTGCTCGTGTAGCAACATATTTGTATAAGTGGACGGTGATTCGTGTCAGTGTGTTACGTAGCACGCACGGGAGAGATTAGAAATTCAAGATTTAAAATGGATTGTGTGAAGGGAAATGATGGCTTGGAAGGGTTATTGTAAAGGGGGGGGGTGATTAATGTTAAAGCAGTCCGCGTTATTTGCCAGAGAGGTAGTCTGGGTTCAGCTGGCTTACACTAGGCATCAATGGGAAGCTGCTGTGAACACGGTAATCATACTTCACGTCTTTAACAGGGGCCCGTGAGGGGGTGGTTCTTGACCAGATGGAGTATCATCGGCTTGTGAAGCAGTGTTGTTGCTATGTGGAGTTAGGAGCTGGTTCTTGTCTTATTACCGTCTAACTCCCAGCTCTATATCTTGTTAACTTTTTGAAAGAAATTACCTGCATTTGAATGGTTAGAACTTTTCTTTTTGCTCCTCCTTCTCCCCAAGTAGAAAGTTTTTAATCCATGTTCCAGGCTTGGACGATATTCTTTCATAATTTCATACTGCCATTTCTTCAGTATTCCAGAGATCCACCGAAGCTGATATAGAACGTTTCGTTAAAATAACAATAGGCACAGAACAGAATGAGTCTTGACAATAAAATACAAGTACAAGTAATAATAATAATAATAATTTTATAAGTACAATAGCGTAATAAGACGATCAGGTTTTTACAAGGAAATGAGATCAACTCATAATAGACCATTAATCAATACTTATATAATGTACATAGAACCTCAGAACTAATACCAATATAATAAGGAATCTCGTGGTACAATACATAATTCATGATTGATTAAAGTACTCTCCCATTGTGTAAAATGAATAAGTGTATGAACATAGTTTCAGAGAATTTTTAAACTCTTTTAGGTTACCAGTAATATTCTTAATCTCCAAGGGTTTATTAAAGATTTTTATCCCTGAATTCTAACGCTTTGCGTGGTGGCAACTTCTCTGACAGATGTGCGCTGCGTGTAGCGAACACAACTTTTGTCTCCGTATTCACATTATTCCTTTTGGGTACCGTACATATATTATACGGTTTCCTGAAGTAAGTGTACAGACTCTTATTTTGACACTATTTAGTCCGTGTATTTTGATTGAAACGGCATCTTGAATGAACACAAATTCTTGTCCATTACTATGACATGTTGAAAATTTCAAGATCGTATCTAATTTTACACAGAAAAGCTGTAATGGAAATACGTATTTTAGATCCAGAAAATATTTCTTGAACTACTTCCCCAACCGTGTCTATATCTGCCTGTACATTAACACTGATTTGCATTTGTTTTGCTTTTCTTGAACTAAAGAGATGTAGTGAGAGACAATTGTGTCAGAAGTTTTTTTTTTAAGGCTCATGAATGTGCAGTTTGCGACAAACATCTTACATGTAAACGCTGACATCGATTGATTCGTTCTTCCTTTTCCATGCAGTCCGCCGAACACACGCGCCATCTGTGTTTGGTCCATTACTGCTTCTCTCAACGTGTATGCTCCTGCAGATGTCACTTACTGTTAAACGGACTGGTTCGGTATCCTGCTGTTTCTTTGAATATCTGTATTTTAACTTTGTGGCATTCATTTTCTGGTTCTTTCTCTTGAACTTCTATCAAGGATCTCATCACTCTTCCGATGTTAATAGGAATTATATTCCCTTTCAGATGTCAGGCTACACTCAGTTTGGCACCAGTGTGCAGAATCGAAATTGTCCGATCACCGTGTCTTTGTCATTAAATATCCTTCCTTGAAAAAGATGATGTTAATTTTTTAATACCTTTCCTGTAACTGCTGCAGTTAGACACAGATTTTAATAGCCTGCTTTCATGTGTTAAGGAAAACATGACAGGCGATGTACGTATAACGCAACATTGAGACACGTTCGCATAACCATTGTTGCCATGTAAAAGCAATAAGTATTACATATTCTGAGTGTGTGTCTGTAGCCTTAGTTATCCAGCATGGAAAGCGCGTACGTCGTTTTATGTTGTCGTCCGAGACCTGTCTGGTTATACCATATTTTTCCACATTATCTCATAAACGACGCGATTTTCGAAAGAAAAATTTATTGAACATAAAATTTGTGTTTCGATTTTCACTACAACTTTTATGTGAAGCATTTATCATTCTAAGAAGAATTCAGCAACATATCCTAAATGTACGTAGGTTTTCATGTAAAGTACCAGTTATTCCCGTCAGATTGTCACGATACTTTAATTTTCTCGACATGTGGTTGAAAATACTCAAATATAAAATTTCACGGAAATCTGTCAAGTAGGAGCCGAGTTTTCCATGTGGACGGATGGACATGATGACTTTAATATTCGCGTTTCGCAATTTTGCAAAACGCGTCTATAAAAATAGAACGAGCTCTGTGATCCCCGCATACTCCGTGTTGGGTACTACTGTACCTGTCAGTATATGACAGTGTCGAAATTAATTTAAAAAAAAAAGGGTATGAGTGATTCAGACTGGAATGAAATGAAGCTGCTTCTGATTTTGATTCAGTGCCAAGATACGCCTTCCGACTTTACTGCCATCGTGTAGAGAAGTGGAAAAACATTACCTTTCTTACGTGGGCCGGATTGGTCTATTTTGAAGTGACCTTTCGGGCGAAAAGGAAAATCGCGAGAAATAAATACGCAAGGTTCGTAACGAACAATTAAGTAGTTGTACCAACACCGACTGAATGTCACTCATAGCTGGAGTTATATCAAAATGCGTAATAACTGGGCTATTTGATAGAATTAATTAGGACTGGATGTCTCACTTGTAGTCAGTATTCTCAAAGTCTTGAAAATGCTTTGTATTTTGCCATCCATTTTTACTTACGACCAGACTCCTGCCAGCTACATTTCATTTGCTCTCAGACTAATGACAGACGTGTTGGTATGGAAAAAGAGAACTGTCATATGTTGTCCCTATGCACAAACTACCAGAAGACACGTCGGAGAATGTAAAGTGCAAAAATATCGAACATTCAAACATTGGATCTTTTTTGCCTTGCTGTTTGTGTCTGTAGTTTTTGGCCGCGTTCGCAAAAATTGCGAAAGGCGACTACTAGATTCGTCATGTCTGTCCTTCAGTTCGCATGGAACAACTCGGCTCCCACTAGACGGATTTTTCATGAAATTTGATGTTTGGGTGTTTTGCGAAACTTTGTTGAGAAACCCAAGTTTCATTAAAATCTGACAAGAATAACGGGTACTTTACACGAAGAACTATTTACAATTATAGTATCTTGCTCCATGCTTGTTAGAATGGGAAATGTTTCAGACACGCTGTCGAGAAAATCAAAACGCACATTTGATGTTCCGTAATTTTTGACCGAAAATCGTACCGTTTATGAGATAATGTGGGACAAGTGGTGGAGCCAGGCAGGTCAGATAATATAATACGGCGCATCCCTATTGCATGCTGGATGACTGAGGCTTCAAACACATACTTGGAATATGTCATACTTATTGCTCTTCCACTGCAATAATGGTTGCACGAACGCACTTCATTACGTTATACGTATATTGCGTATCTTGTTAGTATTATATGGATGTCTTCCTTTCCAAGTTCTTAGGTAATATCTTTGTTACGTTATGATCCTTCATTCACTTTCCCCGACACCTTTTAATGGAATCTACTTGTTTATTTCGTGGACGTCCTGCATCCTGATTTGCATAAAATTATAGGTGTGACTCTTTTGAATAATAGAGTTTCATCAAGGTTTGCTTACGATATTGCAGTAGAACCACCCTTTCATTATGTTAACGACTTGTGTAGTCTCGCATTGTAGCCGCCGTCTGACGACTACCATCTGTCACATATTAGGCGCACTTTATAGGTGTAAGCATGCACATATTGAAAGCTGTCTGTCGATTAACGCCATCTGCGAGACTCTGAGAGTGACTTGCAAGTGAAAGTGTGATTGGAGGCCGCCTGACTATCAGCGCCATCTTTCAAGTATAGAGTGTCTGGTGTAGGTGAAAGTATGTATGTGTTGAGGTCGTCCGACGATTAACGCCGTCAGACATTGCGGATATGTTGTATATGAAGGTATGTACGTATCAAGGCCAACTGACATCGCCATCTGTCAGACACTGAGAGTCTTTATGTGTGAAAGTATGTACATGTCGACGCCAACTGACATCGCCATCTGTCAGACACTGAGAGTCTTTATGTGTGAAAGTATGTACATGTCGACGCCAACTGACAACGCCATTTGTCAGATATTAAGTCTTTCATATGTGAAAGTATGTTCATGTCGACGCCAACTGACATCGCCATCTGTCAGATATTGAGAGTTTTTATTTGTGAAAGTATGTACATTTCGAGGCCGTCTGACAACGCCATCTGTCAGACATTAGTAGTCTTCTGTATGTGAAAGTATGTATACGTTATGGCCGTCTGACGACTCAACGCTGTCAGAACCTGAGAGTGCGCTTATACCTCTCTTTGTTAATAATGTATCACAATTACTGTCGTTCTTGCAGTATAAATGTTCTTATAGCCTGCATTGGAGCGTAAACAATTTGTTTGCTCTTACGATACTTTGCCTTCACTGCATTTCAGAATTTAAGACGTTATACCTCGTATTGATGATGTCTGAATATTGACATGGACCGTAGTTTGTACACCCCTGCTATGGACCGAGGTCTCGTTCCTGCTGAGCTTTGCCAAGAGTTTGGATGGTGGGACAGCTCATTGCTTTGGGAGGAACGTCCACCCTGTAAGCTTGAGTGCTGTTACCGTGCTGATTTGACAAACTGTTCTGTTAATTGTAATTTAATATGACGAGCAATGTGCAGCCGAATTAAATTACAGTTCAGGTTGCTTCGGTTCGCTCTGAAGTTTAGGTGTTATTTGATGTGATCGTTCCTATGTAGCTGCACGTGGCAGCTTGCTTGTCAAATTCGTAAGGCGTCGGTTCGATCTCATTAATCGTGATGTACACAGAAGATGGCGCGTATAACGCAAAATAATTAAATTGAATCGGTTAGTTGCACAAGGGAACATGTCTGCCTTTCAGCCTTTACACATACTTCATTTTTCAAATACGCTATTTAATTGCACTTTAAATTGCCTCTGTAGCGTATTTTAGCGTTCAAAACTCAATGAAGTGACAATTTAATTCACTTACAAGCTTTCTCATACAGAAATTGAAGTCTGTAAAACACGACTTTAATCCAATCCTTCGTAAGCGAATTGCACTAATCAGATTTTTTCGTCTTTTTATACAGGGTGTTCATTTTAAGGGTAGTTTTGTAACAGTGTTCATCAGCTATGAGCGTCTTCTGTGTCAAGGGAGGTCAGAACAGTGTTTTAGCAGGAATTATAGTCTTCCCATGGGAATTTTTGCAGCGTGTTAGCGAAATGGTGAAGTAGTTGGCGTAAGGGGATATGAGATTTCTTTTGGAGAAAGGTTTTTTGAAATGTGGCGCCGTGTAGTAAGGTATAAATTTATCAACGTTTAGAGGAACCTGCTGTGTGCATCTAAATACTAAGGATGAAGGCAGGAGGTCCTTACGAAATGTCAGTAACATTTTACCAAACGTCACAGCATCACACTCCTGATAACCACCCTCGTGCAAATATCTGATTTTACCATGTTTATTGTGATTAAACTAAAGTTTTATATTCGTTTTCGCTCCTGTCCATTTATTTATATACCGTTTAACGACTAAATTTAACCCAAATTATAGTTAAACATTCAGTTCGTACCGCGCAGTAAACACTTTTTCGGTGATGCAAACCGGTAATTTAATCCTTGTTTGTTCTGAGATCCATGCCAAACAGATAAATACTCTGTGTGGGCAGAACGTAGAATTTGTGGATGTTAAACCTTGTGGTACATAAAGCAGCTACTTGGGCTTGAAAATGTTATACAACTGTTATATCTGTGTCATTGAAATTTCTTGGCTGTTTGCTGTTTGGTTATGTAATAATTAATTTTTATTGCGGTGAAGATCAGTCCAGTGGCCGGGCTTTGAGCATGGTAATGAACCTTCGAGTTCCATGCAAGGACCTTAGAATTTCTTGACCAACTGAGCGAATGTTCATTCTTAATACGTAATAGCTGTTTTCTCTGGAGTTATGTGTGTGTACAGAATATAGTATCCAACGTCGTTGAATTAGATTTCAGGTAATTAGGGCGTGGGGTATGAAGATACAATCGTCTGCGATATGATACATCCTGTATATTCTTATATGTTTACCGGCGTTTTGCATAAACATGTCGGACGATGTGGCTTCACGATCCACAACGCCGTTATTGCCTTCAAATTTGACCGTCACTTCGACTTCCGCTTACTTTTTCATTATTACTTGCACTTCGATATTATTTTTCGTAACGGAAGTGTTCCGATTTTAACAGAAATATTTAAAGTTTACGTCTTAACATCGAATACTTGTTTGTTGTGCCCTTGAATCTCACAGATCGCCATCCATCGTCGTCGTCGTCATCATCATCATCATCACACTGATTTCACCCCTTGCACGATATTTTACACGCACCAACAGCTGACCCCCCCCCCCCCCCCCCCATTTCTTTCAGGCTCTTTGCGTTCTTGCCCTGCGCCTTGGTTTTTTTTTTTTTTTTTTTTT
>Ga0123353_10011266_pt1 | contig 12582 bp, 16 predicted proteins | sample TergutLab28metaG_3_FD_92763 | JGI IMG/M metagenome (GOLD analysis project Ga0123353, IMG submission 92763) | Labiotermes labralis P3 segment gut microbial communities from Petit-Saut dam, French Guiana - Lab288 P3 | ecosystem: Host-associated > Arthropoda: Insects > Digestive system > Gut ... | reverse complement strand
GATTTTCTTCGGGGCGGAACGTACAGGACATGGCGATTCCTTTCGCAGGTGAAAGCAACATTATGACAAAAATCGAACGGGTAAGCAAGAGAAAAACGCCCCTTTTCAGAAAACGCTCCCCGTTCGTTACTATCCCAGTCGTGGCAGACTCGGCAGAATAATCGTAAACTGCGTTCCATAGTTCGGTTCGCTTTGAACGGCAATGCGTCCATTGTGGGCTTCAATAATTTTCTGTACCGTTGCCAATCCTAAACCGCTGCCCCCTTTTTTTGTCGAAAAAAAAGCGTCGAAGAGATGTTCGAGTGTTTCTGTATCCATTCCGCAACCGGTGTCAATCAGGTCAACGGCGATTTCGTTTCCGCCACTCCGTGTTCGGATTACCAACTGTCCGCCGCCGGGCATCGCTTGTTGGGCATTCAGAACCAGATTAAACAATGTCCGATGGAACGAACGACGATCCAAAAGCACCGACGGCAAATCACTTGCCAGATACTCGATCACTTCGATTTTGGACTCCGCCGCCTGGGGACGAAACAATTCGATCACCTCCCGAACGGCATGGTTAGCATCGCTCGGTTGCAATTCGAGCCGATGGGCACAGGCAAAATTGAGAAAATCGTTGAGTAATTCTTCTAGCCGCCGACACTCTCGCTTGACGGTATCAATTTTTCGGAACGCTCTTCGTCCCTGCGGCGAATCGACTTCTTCGAGGTCTTCCGCCAGCAGTTCGACGTTCAGCCGGATCGTGGAGAGCGGATTTTTGATTTCGTGTGCCAATCCTCCTGCCAATCGGGCGATTTCAGTATAGCGATCCATTGTTCTATTGTATCCATTAAAATTTGTCTGGGAAAGCGGTGGTTAGCAAGCACATCTGGGGCAACCCGCTATTCATCTCACGTTGCCAACGCAAGTTTTTCGCATGGGCACTCACGATCCACTGTCCCGGCGTAAAGAAAAATCCCGGTCGGTGTACAGAAACACCGCTAGGAAACAATAAGCCTTGTTTTCAATCCGTCTTTTTGCATCGGCAATGTCTCGTCCATCGATTGCAAAAACGGGAAGAGAAAGGGCTGTTACTGACATGTCTGTAGTGTACACGGATTGTGAAAAAATACAATGTTACAAGGTATTACGGGTGTGGAAAAGTTTGGTGGGAGCAGGTAGTCCGCCGACCGTGTCGTGTTTTTTTCAATCATCGCTGGCTTTTTCCAGAGTGGCGATGATGGAACCTTTCGACGTTGCAAGAAGAGGATCGGGACCGAAGCCCAAAATCAAGTCTTTCTTCAATTCCGCCTGCTCCAATGACGACGTAAAAACGATGGCTCTGCCGCGTGTGTCCACTTCTCGTGCGAGTTGAAATCCCTTTTGGACAGGATAGCCGAAAACGACATGGAGCATGATGATGACGTATTCGTAAGTGTGTACATCATCATTCCAGAGAATGACATGGAAACGAGGTCCCTTCTTTGTCTTGTCCTGGTTCTTTCGTCGATTTTTCGGTCGGACACAGACCGCCGTGTCGGGAACGTCTGCAAGTACAGTCATCGAAGGGGATAGGGAAAACAGAAATGATAACGTATTCCAAAATGATACCGCAAAAATAGTGCCTCGTCAATCGCTTCTTTCAAAACGCATGATACTCTTTCCTGGTGCTTGACTGAAGAGCAATTTTAGGAAAGAAGGAAAAAATCCCGTGAACGGTTACCAAAAACTTGTAACTCGTGCGTACCCTGTTTTTCGGAGCGAAATCGGATATAATGCAAATTGATCGATGGACGCGTCGGAACCGTTCCCAAAAAGAACGGTTGCCCACCTTGTTGAATTATCCTAACCTTTAATTATGCTGCCCAACCTTAACACTTTTCACGAGCAGGAAATGCGGCTTGCTTATGCCCAAGTTCTCAACGAACTGATGGACGAAAACCGTAACGTCTTTTGCCTCGAATCCGATTTGAGCAAAGCCTCGGGAACGAACCCGACCGTGCTGAAGGCCCATCCGAACAACTTCGTCAACGTCGGCGTTGCCGAAGCCAATATGATCGGCGTTGCTGCCGGACTCGCTACCGAAGGAAAAATTCCCTTTTGCGCTTCCTTCTGTTGTTTTGCCACTCGGCGAGTGTACGACCAGATCACCCTTAGCGTCGCCTATGCCAATACGAATGTCAAGATTGTCGGCACCGGTCCCGGTGTAACGCAAGGAGCCAACGGCGGAACGCATATGTGCTTCCAAGACCTTGCCATCATGCGGGCGATGCCGAACATGCAAGTGTTCAGTCCTTGCGATGTCTATGAACTGCGGAGTCTGATGCACTACATGGTAAAAACCTTCGGCGGAATGTACATGCAGTTGCTTCGACCGAAGATTCCTGCCATTTTCGATGCGTCCTACGAGTTTCAGCCGGGCAAGGCACGACGGCTTACCGAAGGCAAAGATGTTACGCTCATTTCCACCGGATATATGACGCATTTTGCCTTGAAGGCGGCGAAAGAATTGGCAGAAGAGAAAATCAGCATCGACTTGCTGCACTGTCCGAGTATCAAACCCTTTCCGGTGGAAGATGTTGTCGCTTCTGCCAAAAAGACCAGTGCGGTCGTGGTGGTTGAAAATCAAACTATCGTCGGCGGTTTCGGCAGTGCGACGTGCGAAACGCTGGCAGAACACTGTCCGGTCAAGGTCAAACGGCTGGGCGTTCCCGACGAATTCGGCGAAGTCGCCACTGAAGATTATTTGTTCAACAAGCACGGCTTCGGAAAAACGCAGATCGCCGATGCCTGCCGAAAAATGTTGAAAAGTTAAGAGCAAACGTCCAATTTTTTCCTGTTTATGGTATAATGTTGCCTGTATTTCGTTGTAAGATAGAATACAGGAGAACATTTATGAAACACATTCGCACTTTACTCATTGTTTTTTCGCTTTTTGCAGCGGTGGCAACTTCCGCCATGTCCCAGGACTCGGCGGAGAAGCCGATTCGGGTTCTTGTCATTGACGATCCAAGTCCCGGCTACTATCCTTTGCCGACGGCAACGGCACTCCGGGACATTATCCGAAAGGACAAACGCTTTGAAGTCGTTCTCATTGAGGATGCCGAAATCCTCGGTACGGACGTGCCGTTCGATTATGATGTGTTGCTGTTGCACTTCAAGAATTACCGCACGCCAAAACGCAATGCGGCGATGCAAGCGAACCTTGAAAAGTTCGTAACCGAAGGGGGCGGACTCTTTGTCTATCACTTCGCTTGCGGTGCCTTTGAAGACTGGGTGGGGTTCGAAAAACTTGCCGGTAGAGTCTGGGACCCCAAACTTCCCGCTCATGATCCTTATGGACGTTTCCCTGTTCGGATCACCGACAAGACACATCCGATCACCGCAGGGTTGGGTGACTTTGAAATCCACGACGAACTCTATACGTGTTTGAAAGACAGTAAAGTTCCGATTCACGTTCTAGCGGAATCGGTCTCGGTCGTCGATGGCAAAACCTATCCGATGGCGTTCGTTTTGGCGAATGGCACAGGTCGGACCTTTCACACGACGCTCGGACATGATGACCGGTCGCTTTCCGCTCCGGGCTTCCAAACGATGATTAGAAATGCACTGGTTTGGTGCGCGAAACGAAATTAAGATTAAGAACCTGCTGTAATTATGACCCTTGACCTTACTTCGCTTGTCCAGTCCATCAAGGTTTTGCGGGAATCGACTGACGACCATATCCGCAATGGCGAGCAGTTTTCGTCCTTGCAGCAACAAACGTTTCGCTCCGGTATTATCCAAAATTTTGAGATCGCCTATGAACTCTGTTGGAAATCAATGAAACGTTGGATCGAAGAGAATGTCAGTCCTGATATTCTCTTCGGTGTTCCTCGAATCGAATTGTTCCGCCGCGCCGCCGAAAATGGGCTCATCGACAGCGTCGAAAATTGGATGACCTTTCATCAAGCCCGAAATAGCACCTCACACATATATAGTGCGGGGATTGCCGCCGAAGTGTATGAAACCGCCGTCCGGTTCGTGCCTGATGCGGAAACGTTTTTGAACAACATTATCACTCGAAACGATTGACATCCGATGCTCGACATATCGTCCCAACATTTAGCAACGGTGAAAGCGATTTTATCGGACTTTGTGCCGGACTGCGTGGTTTGGGCGTTCGGCTCACGTTGCAACGGCACTGCCCGGAAATTTTCCGATCTCGATTTGTGCGTTTGCGGCAAAGAAAAATTGGATTGGAAGTTACTGGCAAACTTGAAAGATGCATTGATGGAATCCGATTTGCCCTTTCGGGTGGACGTACTGGATTACCGTTCTATGCCCGAACAATTTAGAGAGAATATAAGTAAAGGCGAAGTCATACAACCCACTGTTCAACCCGCCGCGTAAGGGGCGGGTGAACTTCCAGCAAAACCTTGAAAAGAAGGCACACTGTTCTCATCGTGCACGTTACCGCGTCATATTGGGATCAGGTTGAGCAATGCTTGGGGTTTGATTTTGATAAATCTGCGTTGCACCGTTGCCGTCGAAGGAACCCGGCGGCATCACTCCCTGTGGATTATTCGTCGCGGCACTCAACATACGCTGTTGCTCCTGCGAGAGTTGATAATTGATCTCCAGAGGATTGCGGTTAGCATTTTGAAGTGCCAAAATCTGTGGTCGCTGTTCGGGATCGTAACCCAGTCGGAACAGTGCCCCATTGGTCGTCGGTCGGTTGACCGAAGCGGGACCTGCCGCATTTCGAACGACGATTTCTCCGCCTGCTTCAATCGATGAGCCGATTTCAGCAAAGAAACGCCAATTCTCCATCGGCGTAGCAATCAGATCGTCCGGCGTGGTGAAGACCCGGTTTGCCACAATCGCGTGTCCTTGCATCTGTCTCGCAATGACTTTCTTTCCGAGAACCACGTTTTCCGCCAAAATGGAGCCATCCCGAATAACGAGTTCGGGCTGCTTTCCTTCTTTATCGAGAAGGTTTGCCTCCTGCGTGATGGTCAGCGTTCCGACCCGAAGGCTGTCCAACTCCATGTCTTTGAGGTCAGCCACATGATTGGAACCTCCGGCGAAAAAGACTACGCCGGCACCGATAACTCCGCCGACAACGGCGGAAACAACTGTATGCATCATTTTTTGATTCATCAATAAACTCCTTTTGTTGGGGTGAAAAAATAACGAACCGGCTTTACCTACTGACCGGTATCGCTCAATGCTACGGGGAGTTTAACGATTTCTAAAAAACGAATCCAGAGCAAATTTCTGAAAATTCTGCCGAGATACCTTGACAGGGGAGGTATTGTGATGTATAATGCTCCCGGTCAATGAAAATTCCACCCAAACGGAGAGGGAACGATGCTGATTACATCCGATTTGATTCGAGGTCATACCGAAACGATCATACTGGCACAACTGATGCCGCACGATTCCTACGGCTATGAAATCAACAAGGCAATCCAAGAAAAGACCGGCGGACGATACGAATTGAAAGAGGCAACCCTCTACACCGCCTTCCGCCGAATGGAAAACGCCCGGCTGATCAAATCCTATTGGGGAGACGAAAACACCGGGGCGCGGAGAAGATACTATTCGATCACCGAACTCGGTCGGGAAACCTATCAGCAAAACCTTTCGGACTGGGAAAAGGCAAAAAATATCATTGACAGGCTTATTTCAACAGGAGTCGAAACACTGTGAATGAGAACAAATTTCCGTTTTGTGCTTTGTGAATTCTTTGTGCCCTTCGTGGTGAAATTTGAACCACAAAGGACACAAAGATGACGCAAAGAAAAACATACATTCCAACCATCAGGAGAATCATCATGAACGAAAAACTACGTAACTATGTCAACATCCTGTTTGCCGCTGCTCCGAAGACTGCCAAAGCGGAAGAGGTAAAAGAGGAACTGCTCATGAATCTCAACGACAAGTACAACGACCTGCTTGCCAATGGTTACGATTCCACGGCGGCATTCCACATCGCCCTTTCCGGCATCGGCGACATTGACGAACTGTTCAAGGAGTGCGGCGGGACAGAGCGGGCGGACTTGCCAAAGTTTGCGGCATCCCTTGAAGAATCGTGGGATGCGGTCAAGAAAGGCTTGAATAGAACGCCAACATCGACGTTGATATCTATTGCTATCGGTCTCATTTTGTTCGCCTTATTACTCCAAGGCGGAATCTTATTCTGGTTTTGGGTTCCCGGTGTAGCCTTCAACGTGCTCGTACCTTTATGCTTGACGGCGGGGATCGGCTTGGTGGTTTACGTTCTTCTCAATAACGCAAAAGGCAACAACAATGACTCCGTACCATTTGATTCTGCAATCCCAGGTGACATAACGTTCAAGCGGATCGTTGCCGGAATACTGGGCATCTTGCTGGGAATGTTCGGTGTTCACAAGTTTTATCTCGGTTTTACCGGAGCGGGACTGATTATGCTCCTCGTTACGGTACTTTCGTTTTTTATTCTCTTTCCCGTGACAGCAATCATCGGATTCATCGAAGGGATTCTGTACCTTTGCAAATCGGATCGTGATTTTTACCGTGATTATGAGGTCAGGAGGCGGAATTGGTTTTGACGGCATCGTTAGCCGCCGCACCCTGTGCGGCGCACCCCGCACTTGCCAGATCGGGAGGCGAGATGTTATAATAACGACTGTCATTGATGAAGAGTTACCCTACCTTATGAATCTTATAATCGGCGGTGCAGGTTTTCTCGGTCGAGAAATCGCCTGCCAACTTTTGGAACGCGGACAAAAGGTTCGGACGCTTACCCGACGGGACGGAGACCTGCCGAAAGGTGTCGAAGACGTTCGTGGCGATATTACCGACCCGGCATCACTGCAAAAGGCATGTCAAGGAATCGAAGCCGTCTATCATACCGCTTCGATACCCAGCATTTCCCTGCATTGGAAGCCCTTTTACGAAACGAATGTCCTCGGTGCAAAAAATGTTCTCGACGCTTGCAAGGCAACCGGCGTGCGGAAACTGATTTACACGAGCAGTGCCAGCGTTGCATTCGATTGCAAACCACAGCACAACGTGGACGAAACTACTCCGTATCCTGACCGATGGCTCTCGCACTATCCGCACAGTAAGGCGATGGCGGAAAAGATGATTCTGGATGCCGCCTCGGATTCGCTCCTCACTTGTTCGATGCGACCTCATTTAATCATCGGCAAGCGGGATCGGCATTTGATGCCGCGTATGTTGCAAAGGGCAAGAAGCGGTCGACTCTTTCGGGTCGGTGACGGCACCAATCTGATCGACATCATTTTCATTGGAAATGCTGCTCTCGGACACATTCAGGCGGCAGAGGCATTGACGGGAAAAGACTCGCCAGTCAATGGAAACGCCTATTTCCTTTCGCAGGGCGTGCCGGTCAACTGCTGGGAGTGGATCGACGAACTTTTAGTGATGAAGGGATTGCCAAAGGTGAAGCGATCGATTCCGTTTTCGGTAGCGTGGGCTATCGGCTGGACGCTGGAAGGCGTGTACAAGTATTGCCGATTGCAGGGAGAGCCGGTGATGACTCGATTTCTGGCGGCGCAACTGGGCGTTACGCACTACCTGAGCATTGCCAAAGCACAGAGAGACTTCGGTTTCGTTCCGATAGTCTCTATGGAAGAGGGCATGAAACAGTTGAGAGAGGATTAGTACGTCTTATCTCATCTTTGGGGCTTTCATCAATTTATACATTGGTTCGCTCAACGTTTTTGAAGTCGCTTGGGTCATTTGATCCGTCAGTTCCATGTCGAGCAAACTTTGGTAGATTTCTTCAGACTGTCCGCCGTGAAAGAAGGGATTCTTTTCCTGCGTTGCCCGCATCGACTTTAACATCTGTCCGAACAAAGTCTGACCAATGAATTGGTGAAGCAACTCCCGGAACCTCGGGTCTTCTGTACCGGTTGCCGACTTCGGTTGTTCCGGCACATCCAACCGTGTTGCCGTAGTGCCGTCGGAGCGTTCGTACACGTCCTGCTGGGCTTGCGCCTGATGAGTTTGCGGCTGCAACACCGGTGGTACTTTCGGCATCGAGTCCACCGCCGTCTGGGTGGCATACGAGATGTGATTAGTGATTGAATTTAGCATTGGTGATTCCTTCCTCCTAACTCCTTAATCCACGAACACCACGTCTCCTACAATTGCTCCTTGTTCGTTCAGGATTTTAATAATATCGATCATATCTTGTGGAGTCGCTCTGACCTCGTCCAGCGACGCTTGCAATGCCCGCAACTTCATGTTCGTAACGTTCTCGCCGCTCATCTGTCGAAACTTCGTATCGGTGTCAATGTCAATGAACTGCCGCGGAAACTCTTCGTCGGGAGCAGGCGAAATCTCCGCAATAATGTTCCGATGACTGATCAACGTCGGCTTCACCTCGACATCTACGTCAATCGCAATCGTTCCCGTCCGCTCGTTGATCATAACCCGAGGAACAACACTCGGAGGATTCATGATTTCGACATCCATGATTCTGGCGATGAAGTCCATCGGATCGCCATAGTCCGTCGTCGGCACCTCCACAATAACATAATTCGAGTTAATCGCCTTAGCGGGGGCAAGCGATAAGGATTGAAATTCCGTATCTTGGTTGATCGCCTCGGCAATTCGTAGTGCCATGTTCGGTCTGGCATGCTCTTTTTTGATGACCAGCGTTACCAAACCGTGCTGAATGTACGGATTATCAAAATCGGCATAGAGTCGGCAACCATTAACCACCCGCCCTACCGTCGGTGTTTCCGTTTGTTCAATCGTCACTCGTCCTGCTGCCTGACCCAGTACCGGCGTGTTTTCGTCTTGTTGGAGCGAAGTCGCCAGCATGGTAGAAGATAAAACACCGCCGGAAAGACTCTTGGCATTTCCTATCGACGCGACGGTACAATCGAGAATATCGCCGTTCCTTGCCCCGTTTTTAGGAATTGTTACGATCACCTCAACGAGGGCGTTATTTTTTGTAGCGTTGACACCTTTTGTATCTGAAGTGAACATTCCTGATCGGGCAAGGCTCCGCATGATTGCTTGGGCGGCGGGAGTGTATCCTTTCGGATCGTCGCCGGTGCCGGGCAAGCCGCTAACAATGCCTATGCCGCGAATCGTGGTCGTCTCTTGTCCCTTGATGCGGACAAAATGCTCCACTCGAAGTTGCGCCGCAGCCGAACCGCAAGCGAAAAGGAAAATCAAAAGGGGAAGGATGTGTTTCATAAAGTTAGAAGGGTTTCAGTTGTTCCACTAATCGTGTTCCCCAGGGGCGGCGGACGGTGTCGTACACATTGCCGCTGGGAATGTTTTGGATCACCAAGTCTGCAACTTGGTTCGATTCGACTTTGAAATCCGGTCCAATGGTGTCGGGACGGACAATGCCATTAACGGTCGTAATGCTACCTTCTTCGCCGATGCCAAACGTGCGATTGCCTTCGATCACAAGGTTGCCATTATCCCGAACATCTGTAATCCGGCAGGGAATGAAAAAATCAACCGATTCATCACGGGTCAATCGTCCCTGGTTTTGCGTCTTGTGGTCAATTTCGCCGCCGACTGCCGGCAGCGGACCTGACATCGGCACAGGAAATTTGAAAAGTCCCGTAATCTTCGACCAAGCGGTCAGTCCCGCCTCGGTTTCGATCTTCTTTTTACGTTGATTGTTTGCCGTATTGCTGTACGATCTTTTGTCTTTGATATGGACGTAAATGATGTCATCGACCTGAAACATGCGTTGTTTCGGTGGGGCTTGGAACGTCAGCGAAGCCTCACTCATTGAAACAGGTCTGCCGCTCGGTGTCAGGAACGTCGATTTGCCATTGACCGAACCGGATTGAGCAAAAACCGGTGCGGTACAAAATAATCCCCAAAATAGGGTCGCAATAATAGTCTTATGGGACATGGCTTCGCCACCTCTGTTGGTGAAAATACTACCGACAAGAATTCGGCGTTAATTTGGAGAAACTTTAACGATTATAACGATTTCGCAAAGTTTTCCATCTCCGATAAACTTTAAAAATAAATTGGCGAAACTTGTTAACTTTTGCCGATTATAGCGATTGTACCGCCGGTAGGGCGGGAAAACTGTATGAAATCGGCACCACTGTTCGCTCTGCTCCTGACTCTCTTCGGACTCGGTCTCACGGGTTGCGAAGTGATGCCGGTTGTACGCTACAAACCGACACTGCACAATCCCTTCGTCGGAAACATGCGAAGCGTCGCCATCGTACCGTTTTACAACCTCACGGACAATCCGAGAGTCGACGGTCGGGAATTCGCTAAATATTTTGCCCTCGAACTGCAACGAATCCCCGGTTTCAAGGTCGTTGCCAATAAACTCGTCGAAGAAACGATGATGAAACACGACTTGGATCTGCACAAATTCGAGTCCGTCGACGACATTCGCTATCTTGCCCAACTTCTCGAAGTTGATGTCGTCGTCATCGGGAAAATTCATGGTTTCAGTATGAATTATCCCCCGTACACCCAATTCGAGACCGAATGGTACTCCGTCAATCCCTATCTGCACCCGATTCCTATCGGTTACGGACTCCCCTGGGGAACCGAATACGAACGCTATATTCCCGACAAACTCGTTCTTCTGACCGAAATGGAACTTGCCGAAGCGCAAATCAAAACGCAAACACCGAAATTCGAGCCCGTTACACCGAAACAAAACGGCAGTAGTGCGGAAGAAGAGGCGTTTTTCGTGGTTCCGCCTCCCAGACAAGCCCGGCGTGAGACGACCATCCGACAGATGTCGGCAACACAAGCGTCGGTTTCACAAGCGGCGGCAACGATTCCCAATAATATGCGGGTGGAAAGCACTGACGAAGACAATTTGCAAGACTGGGCGCAACACCGGAAAAATCAGGCGGTGGGACGACATCTGGCAGGAACCGGCGTGCCTTACGTTCCGTATGCCACTCCCGTTACGGACAAGGAAAAGCGGGAAATTCTCTTCCGGGAAAGCACGGAACATCCGCTCAAAGACGGTCCTTGGCGCAGCGAATCGGCAAAGGAGGGACAGTTGCCGTGGTCGTCACAGAATCCGTATCAGGCGTACCAGCACAACATGCTCAATCCGGGCGGTTTCGTCGGAAATTATCCGGGATTTCCACAGCCGGAAGGATTGACAACCGGACAACTGACCGAGTACGGTTGGGTGGCTCAACCGATTCCGCCGGTTCAACCGATGTACCCCTTCATGCCCGGCATGCCCGTCGAAGGACACTACGGAATGGTCATGGGAGAGCCTGACCGATTCCCCGGTCTGCCCGGAGATTGGCCCGACCCCAGAGGATTCATTCCTGAAGGTCCCCGACCGGAGCGACCGGTAGGAAACGAGAAAAATAATGGTCCGATCATCAGTTGGATCAACGTGTACAATGGAAACGACAGCGAATTTATGCAGGCATTACAGGATTACGACTTTCTGTTTCGCGATGACAAGCGGATCAGCGGAGGCAAGCAAACGATCCTGACGAATCGCAACGAATTTATTGCGTTTTGCTGCCGGTTGCACATTTGGGAGATTTTCTCCGCCAGAGGAGGTGCTGGTCCCGCCGAAAAGGTGAGCCGGGCATGGAAACCCTGGCTGGGAGAAAGACCCTATTGACGACGAGTTTAAATGTAATTTTTTCTTTGTGAATCCTTTGTGCCCCTTTGTGTCCTTTGTGGTGAAATTTCTTACCACAAGGGACACAAAGGAACACAAAGAAGACGCAAAATGACAAATTTTCACAAAATTACCATTTTTCCCCATACAGGCGAGAAATGGAAACGTATTACAAATGGGAAAGGGCTAACGATTATTCCGGTCGTGGCGTTTTTCCTTAAAAATTTTAGAAGGCGACAGGAAAAAGCGTGAATCGTGTTAAGTCGGGGGCGAAACAACCCCGATAGCAATAACGAAACGCTGATTTCTGTGCCGATATTGTGTAACCCTTTTTTTGACAACGAGGCATGAAAGTTCAGCATTTGACACTTCCGCACAAGAGCATCGGTGTACCCGCCGACAATGGGTTCGAAACCGTGGCAAAAGACATTAAGGTCATCGCATTGGTTAAGGGTGTAGAGCAGTATGTTTTCCTTTACGACGAAAACAGCCGGGCGGAGACTCTGCGTTTTTTGGGTCGGTACGCCTCCAACCCGGAGTTGAGTTTTACGTGGTACGATGCGGCGGTCTTGAGTCAAAAAATTCGTCAGGAAAGTTTGCAGCAGGCACGAGAAAAGCAGCGTGCCGATTTCCCGCAGTTGGGCGTTTCGCTGCCAATTGATGAACTGTTTTAAACATTCTACGGGATAGATTCTATCATCCTTGCCGGTTTACGTTCCTGAACCGTGCCAAGAGCGGGGACTGGATCGTTTGGGTGAATCGGAATCCCTTGCTCACTTGCCGGATTCTAATCAAAATACAATGAAAAACAAGAAGGCGATTCTTTGGGAATCGGAGAACCATTTGAGTGTCTGGGAACTGCGAAACATCTTTATCCTCGGTTCGGGAGCGTTTTCTAAAAAGGGGCGGAATTGCTCTTGCCTTTTCGGTTGAATTTTTGCAGAATCCCTTTTTAGCTTAAAGGGGATTTTTCATGACATCAACCGATCACGCCCACGACAATC
>Ga0123353_10011265_pt1 | contig 12582 bp, 11 predicted proteins | sample TergutLab28metaG_3_FD_92763 | JGI IMG/M metagenome (GOLD analysis project Ga0123353, IMG submission 92763) | Labiotermes labralis P3 segment gut microbial communities from Petit-Saut dam, French Guiana - Lab288 P3 | ecosystem: Host-associated > Arthropoda: Insects > Digestive system > Gut ... | reverse complement strand
TGCATCGTTCCCGGTATGTGTATATAAATTTTCAAGTCATTATCTCAATAACATAATTTTTTAGACAGTAGTTTGGGGCCTCTAGCGAGAGACTCTTCCTGTAAAATTACGCAATATTACGTCTTCTACATCTAGCACATGCATGAAACTGTATTCTTCTATGAAAGTTAGGTAAAGGTAAAGGCAGATAAATCCATGTGCAGGCCTATTACAGGCCCAGTGGGTTCCAGGAGGTTGAGGCTCCCAGATTTCAAGACAATCGGCACACGAAGGTGGTAAGGTTGTCTGTCCTACGCCCGGCCGCCTTTACCCCCCAGGAAATATTGCTGGTATTCATTTCTGTTAGAGGCCACAGTGCGGCCGGAAAGATTACGCTAATGAAGCGTTACAATGACACTACCGGGAATCGAACCCGCGGCCTTCCGGCTTGTAGCGTAGTGCCCCTCTCTGAAGGAGAAAATTCCGTATGCAAATGTAATCACTGGGAACATGCCTGTGGATTTCAAACACACAGATAAAACATTAATAAGATACCAAACATTCATCGGATATCTGGTGGAGAATACGACTGAGTACGGCCCGTTTATAACAGACTGACCCCATGACGCACAATCCTTCCTCAGTAGCTTGAAGGTCCTCAAGCTTGTCAAAAAATTCCCCGCATCTTATGGAACCCGAAGATTCATCACCGCTATCATAACAGCTCGCCATCCGTCCCAATCCTGAGCCATAGCAATATAGTCCATGCCTCCCCATCCCAGTTCTTGAAAAGCCACTTTAATATTACCCTCCGATCTACGCCTAGGTCTTACAAATGGTCTCCTTGCATCAGACCTCCCCACCCAACGCGCACGACTCGGTCAGAAGAGGAATACTGTAAGACGCAATCACTGCCGCATACGTGCGGCTAAATACAACGTGTCGTGTGGGTTTCTGACTCGCATTTAGGAACTGGACGTCTTACGTTAAGGGCTTCCTCTGTGAGTGGGTTTGAAGGGCGCAGCAGACATCTATGGAGCACTTAGCTGTCTTGCTGGCGTCCCAGAAGGGCGTCGGCATTCCACTACGACGTCTTGCACTCGCGATCTTTCTCCCCCCACCCCCCTGCCTTTCCGGCGATCAGTTCCGTGGTGAAGCTGTAACGCGTGTCTTTCGAACAAATGTTGTTCCCTAAACTCGTCTTTTCCTCGCCACGTCCCGGGTTTCCGACACCAATATGTTGGGGAAATCTCAAGAACAAACAACACACAGTATACGCTCCGACATCTTGCTTTATTACTCACAGACACAAAGACGTCTTTTACGTTCAGAGATATACTCAGTTCCAGTGATCCTTCACAGCCTCGAAGAAAATTCGAGTTCAACAGCCCATTCTTTAACCACCGAAAACAGCACCCCCCCCCTCCTTTCAGCATTCACTGTCAGAATAATTGTGTTGCTGTACCTTCTGTTAAAAATAAATTGCCATTTACTACGCACGTGCGTTGTACTTACCTCCATCAACCAAGTACTAACAATATTTCATGAAACCTACTACTATCTATAGCACGTTACATACAAAAAAGTCACTACTACCACTAGATAAAGCTATTAACAGTTATTAATATACACGGCACTGTCACATTATATCAGATCACGAACTGCCCCCTACTGTAACTACAATAAAAATAAATACTGCGTCTACATACCTGGATTCCCACTCAAAACGCGACTACAATTACGTCACAAAATATTTAAAAACAAAGTGGGAAGCCTCGATATTTTACTTGTGACAATTAGCACGCAATTCCAATTCATGATACAGTACATACGTAGAAAGTTAGTTGAGACAACTAGCAATAATGCCCCTAACTATGTACAGGGTATCCAAAACTTACACACTTTCTTTTCAATGATCGGTCAAACGAAAGTCTGCAACAACTGGCTTCATCTCAACCAGGTGATAAAACACTACAAACGATAGGCTTGCGTATCGTAAAGCATATAAATAAGAGCAAAACCTTTTAAACTCATGGTTCCGTGTATCGTAATGCACTGTTAATAAAAATCCAGTCAGATGCAACAGTATGCAGATATTTATTTACTGCAAAGTCACTCTACATGTTACGGGTGTCACAGCACCCATCATCAGGAGTACTAAAAACTGTAACCACAACCTCAGGTAAAGGCCATAATACTGGTACAGCTACTTCCCTCCAATCTACATGTTTCGGGTGTCACAGCACCCATCATTCATAAATTCTGATTAATACATTATACCCTTTACAGCTACTTCCCTCCATGGCCTGATCGGCCACGTTGGAGGGAAGTAACTGCACCAGTATTATGACCTGTACCGGAGGTTGCGGTTACAGTTTTTAGTGCTCCTGATGATGGGTGCTGTGAAACCCGAAACATGTAGAGTGACTTTGCAGTAAATAAATATCTGCATACAGTTGCATCTGGCTGGATTTTTATTAACATTGAAGAGCAAAACGATTTGAAAACCACGTATATCGCGATCATTCAAAAGTGATGGTAATGTGCCCCCCCCCCCCAAAAAAAAATTAAGGATAAATTTGATAAATTTATCGTAATTAAGCCAGATGTTGCAATAACGTGTCTACGTGAAATTTAATTAAAGAAGTGTATAACTTTTCAGACACTCTATACTTCTATTATGTTATAAGACACAAAAACTAAAGAATATACATATCAAACTATCTACAACAACAATTGCCCCGAGGTTTGCATCCTCCGAAGACTGGCAAAATCAGCGAACAAACTAACAGTTGGCCTTTGAAATGGCACAATGACAGTCAGTTACTCCAAACTATACCAAGCAACGCCGCAACAACAGATTTAATTACACAGCCACTGCATCATTCACGAGAAATTTGTCTAGGTGTTAAAGAGAGTGGCTTCTGTGTTAATGTGCGTGGCAACTCAAGGTGGGGCTACCACAAGTGTATAGAAACATGCAACCCTGTGGTGTTCAGACATATAGGCATTACACCCAGATATGATACACAGTCAAATGCGAACGAGTATATTACAGAAATAGCAAGCTTTATTGGGCGGGCTAAACAGCAACAACAAAAATACTGCAACAGTTTTCAGAGCGTTTATGAAACAAAGACAGGTCAAGTACAATCGAAAGAATACTGCAACAAAGAAGATTTGTTTATTTACAACATTTTCAATTCTCTACTGAAGAGTGTTAATTATGGCGTGTGAGATACAAGTTTGTGATAAATGATGAGTTAGCAATATAAAAGATACAAACAACAACCAATCAACCAACCAAAGGATAACAAACAAGAGACAAAGACAAATGTGTGGCCAGCCACGTTTCGTCGCCCTGTATTTACTGTCTACTGAATGCTCCAGCTACAAAGACCAGCGTTTGATGCCCACTGAAAGGAAGCGTCAAGTTACCTGGTCACGACGCCGCGTCATGTGCGTCACCAGCGTCGGGGTACAGCCACCTGCGGCGACGCCTTGCATCGTGGGCTGGCAGGCAAATTAAATCAAGTCTCTCTCTGCTGCAATTAGCGCAAGAAATAACACCCTTATTTCACTCAATTCAAATCACTGTAAAAAAAAGAATGTAAAAAGCAAATTCAGAAGTGATTTTTGTTAAAATCTATTAAGACCGTGTCGCACAAGAACACAGTAATGCCAACTAATAAAGATGTAGTAAAAAGACATAAGAACAGACTCATAAAACAGAACACAAAACAAAACAATGACAGGCACGAAAAGGTGACTAATCTTACCCCAACTACATGAGAGTTAAAACCATTAGTCAGAATTCTGCTTCTGATAATGGATTGGCTGGCTACGGCCTAGACGCCTACACTAGGTTAAGAGTGCACTGTAATTAAAACATAGATAATAACCAAGCTATAAGGCTTCTAAAAATCTACGTTTATAAACAGACCTACTGATGAATTTGCTAAATATCCCCCTTTCTCCAGTGCGGTTGCACAAAATACGCATCACTATGATGGACACAATACATGAGGTTTAGACGTAGAGGGGTGTTATTAGAACGTGCAGCGTTAGTCATTACTTCATTCGAAGTGGGTCATCATGTATAAACAGCACTCTTCCTTCTACAAGAAGGGCAGTTCTACCAACAGCAAGTCTACAGCGCACTGGTACGTACGTATACCGGTCACTATCACAGCATCAGCGAATAGCAAGACACAACAGCCCATATACCCTTACTGCTCTCAATAAGCACAATCCGTGCAACAAAGGACCAGATACTGAAGAAGACACTCAAAGAACAAAGTGAACGCTCCAAACGGAAACAGGGATAGAAGTCTGCAGCGACGCGGGAAGTGTGTAAATGTCGACGTCGATGCAAGTCTACCGACATGTGAACACACACAACCACCCACGAGACGCCACAGTCACCGTCGCCTGGGCGGTAAAATCATAAAAGGTACAACCGTGGTGGCAAATAACGCATTTCAGCTAGCACATGTTAACAGCTCCGACAGACTCTACCCATGTCTCTCACACTCTCCATTCCGCGCATTATAATTCAATTACTGCGATTCGAACCGACGAATGCACTCGGTTTGATTAAAATCATAGTAACGCTGGGCCAATAAGGGCCGAAATATGGGGGAAGCTGGTGTGTTGTAATATTATTGTGATTTTAGCAAAACTGTGCGCATTCGTTGGATCGGATAGCAACACCCGTCTCTCTCTCATTTGTACGTTTCAAGCTACAGCGACAAGACACGCTCTAAACGTGTTACTTTCCGTTACTTCACAGTTTAGACATACCGACAATTATAAGAAAGTTCTTACACAAGATGTCGGTGTCATTCCAGTCTTTCAACATAACAGGGCGGCTTCAGAAAGGGGTAAATGAAGTCTAGCGACTTCTGTACATGAAGACAGAGCACTACCAACCGGCAAGTGTGTTGACGGGGTGCATTGGCAATATGACTAACTACCTCAAACACAGGCTACAATAACCGGAGTACTTTCGTAAAGAACCCAAGACAGTGTTTTAAACCACAAGTAAATTACATCCATGCCCTCAGTGGTAGAGTCCAGTTGAAATGTGATGACACGGTGACGCACGGGAGGGGAAGTGAAGAGGAAACTGGTGAATGCAGTGGGTAGCCAGTACTCTTAACATTCCACCTCGGAACATGGTGTATCCAGCATTACTACCGCTGATGCGCAAACCTCGGCTGCCAGTAGTCGAGTGAAATGACGCCCCCGCCGATTTAAATGGACTCGTCCGTTTCGCCGAAAGACGAAATCTGGTTTCTGCCTGTGTGTCATCACATTTCAAACACAGTCTACGAAAAACTTGGACCGTATTTTTCTTTTCCCGCACAGGTGTAACAACTGGTATGTCTCGTCAGGGGAAGAAAATAAACTACGGGTGGCCGGGAAGAATAGTTGGAACTTGGAATTACGACGTGAAAAATACGCTAAAAATTAGATGATGAGAGGCATTATAATTATAATTTATAATTTGTGACATGACCAAATGAAGGATATGATAGGCTGGTAGTGCAGCACACGAGGAAGAAAAGAAATATGGGAAGACATGGAGGGAGGAAACCACTGAGATATCTAGGCCTATATTACGTAATAGTAAAATGGATCTCAAGAATTTGTTATCTGGATCCGGACTGGATACATACGCATCAGGGTAAAGTCTAAGAGAGGGTGCGATGGATTTATTGTGCAGCTGAACAACTGAGTTTCTTAAGAACTCGTGAACCACGTAGTTGGCTACGTTATCTACCGCTACATATATAGCCAAGCAGAGTGGTGTATAGCGCAGTGCTGGGTCCTTGGCCGGTGGAATTTTTCAAACGGTAGGCTAGGAACGAGTCACTAAAGCAGCGACAGCTTCAGTTTGATGTAGTGCTCTCCGCTAACGGAAGCAGGGCTGACCTTGTCACACAAACGTAACAGGCCAATAGACACCCAGCCCTCGTCACTTCACCACGCCCAGTAGGTCCGTCCGCCTGCTCGGCTAACTCCTCCACCGGCCAAAAACCAAGCACTGCACTATCAAGCAGGGGACGTCCCAGCTGCGTCCCGCGGTTAGGAAGTTCAACATTGTGAAGTGTGCTCTCAGGTAGCACATAGCCGTTGTTGTCACTCATTAAAACGAAACAAAGAACTCCGATTTATCAAGTTCAACAGATACAAATTTGTCACAAAAATAATGAGAGTATCAACCTGGCCTAACCGAACAGATTCCTGGTACACAGCTGTCATACTTAAGAGTGACGGTGTGACGCAAATAACAAACCTGGTAAAGTTAGCCTGTGGCACTGATACCGCGCAAGAGTCCATATTTTTTCCTACTCGAACCCGTGGTTCAGTGGACTCTGCTTCATATCCTTTAGGTCCTGGGTGTATCCTCACGAGGACAGGCATTGTTCAATACGAACAATCGTCGAAACCCTGCAGATAACTGCGCTTGCAGTGGCTCTCTCCCTCTGAACACCAACCTTCGCCCCAGATGCTCCCACTTCCGTAACAAAAACATGCAACAAGATGCAAGGCTGTGGTATGTGGCGTGATCGTGACGGTGAAAACTGCGACTTTATCTCGTCACGGTTGTCAGTGAGACGAAAAGCTGCATATAGGGTTACCGGGTGTCGGGTTTTGAACCGGCTGATCCACAATCTCAACTTTCCCTCTGGGGAAACAAATTCAGTATATACCACACAAAAGAGCGGCAGGGATAGCGTAGTCGGTATAGCGACTCGCTAATACTGGCTGGACTATCTGCGGTTCGAGTGCCGATGGAGGCGACATGCAACGGACCCCATCCAGACCGACCCCGAGGAGCACAATGGGTACCGGATCTTTTTTTTTTCTGGGGGTAAAGCGGCCGGGGCGTAGCGTTGACCACCCACCTCCTTCTAGGGCCGAGGTTAAAGAAAGAGTAAAGCGATACCTCCACCTCACCCCAGTACCTAATTGGCATGGTACGGGACAACCTTCACCACCCTCGAATTTATATTTCTGTTCGAACAATATTTATGATGTACGGTATTTCCGTTGCATTCAACTGGCAATCCTAGCTGCATACGGACTTAAGACGTCACGTAAAAAAAAGCCTGTGGATCGACCTGCCTGCATTATCACCCTCGTGCTGGAACAATTCCCTATTTCCATCCAGTCTTCCAACCATTATGTTCACATCAGTGTTAGCTGCGATAACCACGTGATAAGATCCACGAGCGACAATTCTGCTCTGGTTGGCACTGGACACGCGGTACGAAGCGGAACGCAACACCTTGCAGAAGCAGAACAGCCTGAAGCACTCCACTCCACACGCGGAGAACACTTTCACGGCCGAATACGAATATCACAGCAAAGTGGCAAGAACTGCGAATAATACAGACACGCACGCCACAAACTGTTACATTTGAAGAGTCCTGGAGTACAAAATATTCATGAAAGAAATTACCATACGAAAATAAAAAAAGTTCCAGAATGACAGAATAAAAGAGGAGGGGACAAAACGACTTCAAACGCATCCTCTCACGGTGCTTCATGTGATAGTACGCTTCAGGTTACAAAAAATCGTGCTTGCCATGTGTCCTGGTGTACCATTATTTTAATACAGGTAGTGAGGGAAGCTGGGGGGGAGGGGATGCTGTATAAAAGAATTAACAAAAGGAAACCCCGTCCTGATGCAACCCTAGTGGTATAGGAACCAGCTGGCCATTTGTCTTGACAAAAGACATGGGGCTTTGTTCGCTCTAGGCCTGTATTGTGCTCGGCACCTTCCCATGTGGTTTCAACAACAACCCTGCTAACAGTGCTGTGGGAATGCAGGACACAGCTCTGCCATCGCGCTTCACATCTCACAGGAACATTTGAAACTCGCAGTAGAACCAACCGTCTGCCATGTTGCACAGATCTGCAAGGAGAGCAACCAATGGAAGCAAGCCAGTCCGTCCGAATGTTTGATCTCCAGAGCCAGTGACAGGACATTAATTATAGACAGACTTCACTCTAAGTCGTTGGGCTAGTTTTGTGTAATTACCAAGCGACCTCAAAAACAACATTCTGTATGAAAACGAAATGTGAACGGCGATGTGAAATCTGAGGTTCTGAAAAGTTGTGGCTATCAAGAGTTGCTTCTCCCAGCGGATTCTTGCCGTCCGGTCTTCCGAAGTATACTCGTCTCCACGGATGTACGTGCTCGCATACTTCACTTCACTTCGGTTCATCAGCTAAAGGCACAAAATTGCGGAGTTTCTCATTTATGTAACTTCCTTCATCCCTATATTATTTCCCCCTTCTTACGCAACAAATTCTGCTCAGCATTTTCGCCTGAAGACCCCCCACTACCTTCCCTTCGGTTGAGACTCTAAGGTTCTACATTCACAAAAAGGACACTACGGGGATCGAATCCCGGTGAAGGGGCGAGATTTTCCGCACTCGTCCAGACAGACCCACCCAGGCTCCTATACAATGGGTACCGGGTCTTTCCCAGGGGTTAAAGCGGACGGGGCATGGCGTTGACCACCCACCCCCATCCAGCGCCGAGGTTAAAGAAGAGTAGAGCTATACCTCTACTCCGCCTCTGGGCCTTCGTAGCCTGTTACAGGGTGAAATTTACCTTACTTTTACCTACCTGAGATTTTACGCCCCCACGACGGTAAAAAGATTAATCTTAAGTGTTTTCTACTCCAGCATTCCCGTTTTTGAACTGTGTCCATCGTCTACTTACAAGTAAAACATGACGTTTCGGAGGCCGGTTCTGCTTCTGTATTTGATACCATGCACCTGAAGAATGAAGCAGAACATATTTCCGAAACGAAGTGTTCTAATTGCACCTCAATGATGGACAAAGTCCAACAAAGGATACGTCTCAGAATATAAAATAACAATCGTCAAAGCCTTGCAGACTTAAGCTGTAGTTTTCTTGGAAGAGACTGCCAACTGTCCGATAGACACGTATTGACGCTACAGGGCAAAGTGCTGCGTCCGTAATATAAACACGGGAGGTAAGGCGTTGTTCCGAAACGGCGAAGCCTAATCTACCAAACTGTACTGCGTCACTCCAAAAGACGGTAATCTTCAGATAAACGTCTACTTTCCTGTCTCTTTTTAATTTTCTGACTTTGGGACACTGTTCATCGCAGTAAGACATAAAAACAATAATGCGAGATATGCAAATTGTCTACAACGAAATTAGCACAATTACGGCTCTCCCCCGCCCGCGAAGGTGGAGTCGTCGAAATCAGCCCTGCCATTCCACCGCACCTCCAGTACGGTATGCCTTGTGAAATAAAGTGAAATGCCATCTTCATGCAACAAGGTAATTTATTGATGGTCGCACGGCACCGTCCGCACCGTACACACGACCTACGCAGCGGCTCTCAAGACCACCACCCATCCAAAAACTCGGTTCAGAAAACCGTATGCTGCAACTCAACATCTAATCCTCCTGATGATGGGCGTATGTACCCGAAACATGTCGAGCTAAGAATACATCAATAAAATTACCTAGTTGCATGAAGACGGCATTTCACTTTATTTCATGAGGAAGATGCACGGTCAAACAACCGTCAAGGTATGCCTTATCAACCACAGACATGCCAGAACGGTTAACTCTACACAAACGTTATATGGAACATTCCGCTGGTGCAGCAAACATATCCATATATATCCACAATCAAACCAACTCACTTGCAAATAGTTTTATTCACACTGCAACAATTGTCTGCACTAAACTCCTTTTACTTATACATTTTGCACATATTTTTAATGTATATTTTTACGTAAGAGGGGGAGATCTCCAATAATAAGTAAAGGATCACAAGTCAAACACAACAGTGTTTTGTAGTAATATTAATACATATTATAACATTATGGGCTACATGTTTCGACTCCTATCGAGTCATCTTCAGGCCCTCAAGATGCAGATCCAGACATACAAACGTTTACTGCATTGTGGGATCCCCCAAAGCTGTAGATCCCACAATGCAGTAAATGTTTGTATGTCTGGATCTGCATCTTGAGGGCCTGAGGATGACTCGATAGGAGTCGAAACATGTAGCCCATAATGCTATAATATATATTAATATAACTACACAATACTGTTGTGTTTGACTGTTGTGATCCTTTCCTCAATATTGTACTTCAAACACTTCGGAATGGTAAACGTTAAGGGGCAGATCTCCAACTTCTGCTTGCAGTTGCTATATATGTTTCACGTTTTTGTGTCATGGCCTGAAGATGACTCTAGTTTACTGTCGAAACTAGTTTCCATAAAACCGTACAGGGTTGCTGATAAGTCCTTAGCCCGAACAGGAAAGAAATAAGCTGCGCCTGTCAAAAGTGTGATGGGCAGAGTAATGGACTGATTTGGCTAGGGTAGGGACAGGTGGTGGGCTCTTGTGAATGTGGTAATGAACCTCCAAGTTCCATAAAATGCAGGGAATGTAGCTTGTTTCTTTCCTGGTCGGGCCAAGGATTTATCAGCACCCCTGTAACTATTTACAGGTGCTTGGGCTGGAATTGTGAATATTTAAAGATATCGTAATGCAGGACAACAAACACCAATCAGTACGCTCAAATCATCCTGTTTAAGGCACAAGCGACAGGAGTAACATAAATTCCCTAATCAATAGGGAAAAGTTGGCGGTGCAACATAAATAATGAAGTACGTTAAAAAGATAAAGGTTTCCCCGTCCACGCCATGAAGGCCCGGGGGCGGAAAGCGGTATTGCTCCATTCAACATTAATCTCGACACAAGATCAAGGGAAGTGTTTAACTTCACGTCCCCTGGATGTTAAGGAGACGAGAAAAATCGGCATTCGAAACCCGGACTGTCCATCCCGTTGCGCAGTCTCTAATTCGACTGGGCTACCCCAACCACTAACAAGACCGTTGTATCAATTAAATTTAAAAAATGTACTATAATAAAAATCACTTGAAAAAAGTGAGTGGAGCCAGCTGCCGAAACGCCATATGTATGTATGTATGTATGTACATCATACAGCTATTTCAGTCATGGACAGTACACAAATGATGACGGGATAATTATAGTTGATAACCAACATGATGCAACTATTTCGATTTATTTATTTCTAATCAGCTCTACATGTTTCGGGCGATGTTTTCGCCCATCATCAGGAGCATATCACTGTAACTACAGCTTCTGGTATTGCTGCTGGCTTATGTTGCGTGTTGGGTTCCCCCAACACGCAACACCAGCCAGCAGCAACATCAGTGGACAATACAAGAAGCTGTAGTTACAGTGATATGCTCCTGATGATGGGCGAAAACATCGCCCGAAACATGTAGAGCTGATTAGAATTAAATAAATCATAATAGCTGCATCTTGTTGGTTATCCACTATAATTATACAAACGATGCACGGAAACATGAATGTTAAATTTTAAAAAAAAATGATGAAGGGACTTTACAGAATACAAACCGTGTGACGGAAGGTACGAAAGGTAATAATACGATCATTCTGAAAGGAATAAGTTAAAGTGAAATGTAAAGAAAAGGTAAAGTTCACCTTAGCACAGGCCAGGGAAGCACAGAGGAAGAGTACACGTACAGCTCTACATTGTATTTAACCTCAGCGCTTGATGGGGGTGAGTGATCGACACACCCCAGCCACTTTACCTCCACTAAAGAGACCCTGGGTGGGACCGACGACCGGTTTGGACGAGTACGGAAATTCTTGCCTCAATCGGGGTTCGATCCCGGAACCTTCCAGCCCATAGCGGACGCTATCCCGGCACATGAGTGTACAGAACTTGTGACACCTATATTACAGCGGCAATAAGTTATGAAGAGAGATGAGCTGAACACCAGGAAGACGTACAGATGAATTTGGAACATATATGTGGGTATATGAATATGGCTAACTCAGGATCGTGGCTGGTGGAAGGAACCACTGTGTGGTAGCGGCGATGAACCTTTAGGTTCTACAGCACACAAGAATAACCACAAATCCGGTCCGAAGCAACCCTCAAAACAGCCACCAAAATAACTTTACTGTGTGGAATACGAGTGGTCGGTCACGTGCTGACGACAACGCTTCATCGGACTGCTTCGTGTGTCCGCGCCGAACGAAACGTAGCTACGAGTTGCTCCTCCACTGTCGCTACGACGAACATTACTATCGTATGTAACAAAAGGGTACATTTGCCCCTCTCTTCGCCCTTAAGGCATACAAGGAGAGTGGAGGTACGGCTCCACTAACTCTTAGCCTTGCCGCCATATCGATGTAAGCGGTCAAATTCACACCCCGGCCGCTTTATTCCCGGCGAAATAATGCCAGTACCCATTCGATAGGAGGTTGAGTGGGCCCCAGAGCCGGTCTGGGTGTTTTTGAGAAGAGAAAACTCTGTTTCACCTTTAGGTTTCTGTGACCGTGCATCGTGAGCAAATTGTGAAGTGAGAGAGAAAACCAACAAGATGCAACAGTTAAGATGTTTATTTTCAACAATATCTCAACATGTTTCGGGCATCATTATGCCCATCTTCAGGAGAACAAGGCGTATGTTACTGCATGTGGTGTGCTGCGCTGGTTCTGCTGGATGTGGTTGGTAGCGGTTGTGGGGCGC
>Ga0123353_10011264_pt1 | contig 12583 bp, 8 predicted proteins | sample TergutLab28metaG_3_FD_92763 | JGI IMG/M metagenome (GOLD analysis project Ga0123353, IMG submission 92763) | Labiotermes labralis P3 segment gut microbial communities from Petit-Saut dam, French Guiana - Lab288 P3 | ecosystem: Host-associated > Arthropoda: Insects > Digestive system > Gut ... | reverse complement strand
CGGGTCCGTGATTTCGCCCTGCAGTGATTGGTCCCAGAACATCTGCGCCCCAGGCACATAACGCAGACGCCGGACTTCGCAGATCATTTCATCCATACCCAGCCGCAAAAAACGTTCCCATTCGTCGTAATAGTGAGAATCGTTCCCACAAACACCGGCGTACAGGTAATCATGTACCTGGCGAATACCCTCATAGTACAGTTCCCTGACAGGCCGCACGATTTGACGTTTGCCAATAACAGTGATTTCGGTATAGTCGTGATACCAGTCTGCAATCTCTTGAATGCGAGGTTTTGTATTGTCGGGAGCCAAAAAATACGCGGGATAACCAAACACCATAAGGACATCCCCGCCGTTCTTATATCCAATGATAACCGTTCCCCAGAGCGGATACGCATGTAGCGGATTGAGAATCACGGGTTGTTCCAGCGTGCATAACGCATATTTGATCCGGTCTTTCATCTCCTCGTAATGTAGATGGTCTTTCTTGGCCGGATTGGCGTAAAATGTTTGCCGCGCGGGGAAGCCCACGGTTTGGTATATCCGATCAAGCCCGTCTGGCGTTTCAGGCAGGGCACAGGGACGCATGGCATAGCCGGAGATGATGTCTGCCAGTGTGTAGTTTATATCGCAACGCCAACCCTCGCTCTTATGAATGAATCCGTACCCCTGGCCGGTATAATCCACGAAATGCGAGAATTGTTTGGGAAATCCTACATAACCGGGACAATTGTGTTTCGTTTCACTGGTCACTGGAGTGCTTTTATCCGGGAGGGTAAAATTTTCCGGGTAATCGGTGCATTTTTTCACCATATTCAGATTCTCCTATTGTTCTATATGTAGATTTACGGCAAAAACTTCTCCACCTGCCGCAATTTCCTCGGCAGGTATTCCTGCGCGACGTATTCCAGGCCGTGTTTGGCCAGGGCTTGCTGTTCCACGCGGACGCCCATTTTCAGCATGGTGTGAATGGCGGTTTGCCACTCCTTGTGGTGTTTGATGAACGGGTCGTTCCGCAAGGCGTCCTGGGCGCGTTTTCGGTCGACGTCCTTGAGCGGGTGCGTGGGGAGTTTGAATTCCGTGATGTCGTCCGGCGTGACACCGAGGTACCGCGCCTGCGGCACGCAGAAATATTCGTTCAGGTGGGCCGCGTTGCCCGACCCCACCTTCAACGTGCGGTAAATGTTGAAGTAGCCGTACGGGTCGCCGTCGGTGAAAACGTAGACGGGAATGCGCTTTTCATCGGCCAGCCGCCGCACGAACCGCCGGCACGCGCGGCTGGGCACGCCGCCCATGCTCACCAGCACGACGTGGTGCGCGTCACAGAAATTCTCCTCCACCAGCCGCTCGAACATGCCCTTGGTCTCGACGGCGAGAATGAACTTCGCCTGCGTCTTGAAGCCCAGTTCCTCGACCACGGTCGGCACGCTGTACGCGCCGCTACCGAACCGCGTGCAGTCGATCTCCAGCCGCTTTCCGGTGCGGCGGTCGCGATCGATGACGACCAACTCGCCGGCCACCTCGCCGCCGTGCTCGTCGGCGCGGAAATTCAGTTGCTCGCGGTTGACGCTGAGCATCGCTTCCACGTCGTCCATGACGGTGTCGCTCTCGTCCTGCCCGGCAAACGCGGCCTCGCCCCAGTTGTACGCCTGATAATACGCCTCCCGCTTGGTGGAGTGTCGGGCCGTGCGGAGCAGATCCTTCGACATCGCGAGCATTTTGAGGGTTTGCGCGAAGGTTTTGACGGTGGAAACGGTGAGTGCGCGGACCTTATTTCGGCCGCGGAGTTGGAAGTAGCCGCTGTCGGGATGGTATTTCACGTTGGACAGGGCCCGCAGGGGCAGCTTCATTTGCGGTTTCTGGAGTTTGGTGATTCGCGCGTGCACGTCCCTGGCCTGCCCGCGGATGCGTTCAATGACGGCGGATTGTTTGTCATCCAGCGCCACGGCGGGGGCGGCGGAGGGCTGCGTGGTGGTTGTATTTGCGGCGGCGTCCTTGCGTTTGGCCATCGGCGATTGCTCCATCGAGTCCCCGCGTCCGTGCGGGGTGCGTAAAATCATACCGAGTTTGGCCGCGAATTTCGAGGCTGTAGCATCGTTGCATGGTTCCGACGTCGAAAAGACCGAGCGGGATTACGCGGATTCAGGGAGTAAAGCGGATTGGACCTGCCGTGCGGAACGACGAGTCCTTCAATCCTTCAATCCGCGTACTCCCGCTCGGTCTTTTACGAAGTCGAACGAGCGCGGGCCATGCAACGTTACTACAGTGTCCGAATTACGCGTTTTTTACCACAGACACAGAGGGTACAGAGAGGGACACGGGGAGTTCGAGAGATATTTCGCGAGGGCTTGCCTCTTTGCGCTGTAGGAGGTTGTATACGAAAGAACGTTCAGTAGTACACAACGTCCGACAGCGCAAAGAGGCAAGCCAGATCGCAATCAACCGAGCAATCGCCGCTCGAATTCCGCCTCGTCGATGGTTTCCACACCGAGTGTCCGGGCCTTTTCGAGCTTGCCGCTGGTCGGCTCGGTGCCGACAACGACGAAGCTTGTTTTTTTGCTCACACTGCTGGTCGCCCGGCCGCCCGCGGCAGCGATGGCGTCCTCGGCGGCCTTGCGTAAAAATCGCTCCAGCGTTCCCGTGATCACCACCGTCTTGCCCGCCAGCGGACCCTCGCCGCGTCGCATCGGCGTCAGCAGCCGCATAGTCACGCCCACATCTTTCAGCCGCCGGATCGTCTCCGCGCCCGACGGGCTGCGGAAAAAATCATACACGCTCTGCGCGATCACGGGTCCGATCTCGTGCACATCCTGCAAGGTCTCCACATCCGCCGTGGCCAGAGCGTCCATGTCGCCAAACCGTTCCGCCAGCACCTGCGCTGCCCGGCCGCCAACATGCCGAATTCCTAACGCCGCCAGCACGCGCGGCAAATCGCGGTCCCTGCTGTCGGCAATGGCCTTCTTCAAGTTATGTGCAAACTGAAGTTCCTGTTTCTTCGCTTTCGACGGTTTTGTCGGCGTGGGCACGAAGCCCGGCAATGTGGCCTCCTGCTGCTTCTTCATCCATGCCTCGCCTTCCTTGGTCAGGGGGGCTAGGTCTGTCAGTTCGAGTTTGTACAAATCCGCGAAATGGTGAACCAGTCTTCGCGAGACAAGTTTGTCGATCACCGATTCACCGAGGCCATCAATATCCATCTGATCGCGTCCGGCGAAAAACTCCAGTCGGGCGCGGATCTGCGCGGGACACTCGACGTTGGGGCATCGCAGGTAGACGCCGCCCTCGTCGCGTTGCGTCGGCTGGTGGCACGACGGGCAATGCGCCGGCGGCGTGATCGGCGTGATCGGTGTCGCGGCGGCGAGGCGTTTTTCAAATACCACCTGCACCACCCGCGGAATGATTTCGCCGGCCTTTTCGACGGAGATCGTGTCGCCCACGTGCACGTCCAGCCGCTGGACCTGGTCGTAATTGTGCATCGACGCCTGCACCACCGTCGTGCCGGCAAGATGCACCGCGTCGAACTGCGCGATCGGCGTGATCGTCCCTTGCCGGGCGACACTGTGCAGGCACGCCCGCAGCACGGTGTTCTTCTGCTCGGCGGGGTATTTGTACGCGATACACCACCGCGGAAATTTATTCGTCTGTCCCAGTTCGTCGCGCAGGGCCAACTCGTCGATCTTCACGACCATGCCGTCGGTGTCGTAATCGGCCTCGGCCTTTTCGCGGGCCCACACGTCGATGATCGTCAACACGGCCTCGACGTCCTCGCACACGGACAGATGCGGATTAACGGGCAGCCCCCAGTCCTGAAGCCGCCGCATGACCTCGCTCGCCTGGCCGACGAATCGTTCGCTGCACTCCCCCAACCCATGCACGAAAAATGCCAGACCACATTCGGCTACTTTCGAGGGTTCCTTCAGCTTAATGGTTCCCGCACAGCCATTACGCGGATTGGCCAGTTCCTCCACCTGTTTCTTACCGGAGGGTCCCTTCGCCAACAGGAGCACATTGTATGCGGCGAAGGTTTTTCTTGGCCAATAAATTTCACCGCGAACCTCCAATACGTCAGGCCAGCCGTCGCCGACAAGTCGCAACGGGATTGGCCGAATCGTGCGGGCGTTGGACGTGATATCGTCGCCCACCTGCCCGTCGCCGCGAGTGGCCGCCCGTACGAGCATGCCGTGTTCGTACCGCAGCGACGCGGCCACGCCGTCGACCTTCGGTTCGACCGTGTAATGAAATGTCGTTTCGCCCAGGCTTTTGCGGAGCGTGGCGTCGAAGTTCCGCACCTCGTTGGCGTCGTAGGTGTTGTCGATGCTGAGCATCGGCAGCGCGTGCGTGACGCGCGCAAACCCCTCCACAGGCCCGCCGCCGACCCGCCGCGTGGGCGAGTCCTCCGTGATGAATTCGGGGTGAGCGGCTTCGAGCGCCTTGAGTTCGTTCATCAGCCGGTCATACGCGCGGTCGTCGATCTCGGGCGCGGCGTCGATGTAATACAGCGTATCATGCCGCGCGATCGCCGCCCGGAGTTGCTTGATGCGTTCGTGGTCGTTGGGGTCGTGGGTCATTTTGGTCGCGAATTTCGTGAATTACGCGAATGGATTATGTGGGTTTTCTTTGTCTTCTTCGTGAGACTGGGCTTCGCTGTCCCTCTCTTCTTCGGGTTCGGCCACGAAGAACGGTTCGCTTTTCTTTGCCTCCAGGGCGTCGCGAAGCGCTCCGAGGCTTTGCTGAGGCGATGTTTTGCCCGCCGGTTTTCCCATCCGAATGGCCCGCATTTTCATGGACATCGCGATGGCGTTCACGTCACCGTCGCAGATCACCATCCGGCATGCCAGGCAGCGAACCTGAACTCGCCGCCGCATGGCGAGGATGCACATCAAACCGACCGGCGGCAAAAGAATCAATAACAGGATCACCCACCACGCGGCGCATGGCCGGTTGAACGCGAACGGGCCATTTCGCGTGCACATGGGGCACGCCATCAGGACATACGGTATCTTCGGCAGCGTGCACAACAGCACCACACCGGCCACCCAGAGCAACACGACAACGGGAAACGGGATTTCAATGTGCAGTGCAAGAGGGATTGTCATGTGCATGCGTACTCCCTGTCTGGCCATTCGTTACGACATGAGGATGGCTTGCCTCTTTGCGCTGTAGGCCGTTGTGCTCGGAAAACGTTCCGCGTTGGCTTCGCCTTTTTGCGTTGCAAAACGTCCCGCACGAAAAACGTCTCCCCCCGTCCACGCGTTTGGAGCACCGGCGTACACCCCCGGCAGGGGCGCACCAGTTTTTGACGTCCAGTAGCTAAAGCCAGTGTTTTCAATGGGTTCTGTCTGTTTTCGTCGGCGCAAAAATTTTTGCTTTTCGTCGTTTTTCTGTCGGGTTTGCGCCAGCTTTTGAACCCTTGAAAGCATTGGCTTTTCTTCGTTTTTACCACCGGAAAAAGGCGCAAATCGCTTCCATCACTACCGAGGGAGATTTTGTCACCAGATACCCCGCCGGTCAAGGCCAAAATTGCCCCCTACAGCCCTTTTCTCCTCACGGTTGACTCTGAACCCGATCACGCCGGCGGAGCGTGGCTACGGGCCTTGTGGACGTTCTACGCCTTGCCTTGACTGGCCTCAAACAACGCACACAAGCGCGTCACTTGGTTTTCGAGTGAACCTACCTTGTCCGTCAGTTTCTCAAGCGCCCTGCCGTATTCTTCGTTGCTCTTGGCCTGCTGCTCCAGTGTTGCCACCCTCACCGATAGGTCGTGAACCCGCTTGAATAGCCACGCGCTGAAAAAGGCCACAATGGCAAGCAAACCCCCAATCATGTACGCTTCCATTTTTCCCCCTTGAACCTATCGACGGCGTATTGTGTCTTGCCGTCCTGTGACTCGTTATTGCTTGTTTTCAACGTTGACAATATCATCGCCTTTTCATCATCATCCAACGGGGAAGCCTGTAGCTTGGTTTTGAAGCATTCTTGACTATCCACAAGCTCAGAGGATACAGACGTTTGTGTCTGTAGATGAAATTTTTGATGTGAGTGTAGTAACCGTGCCAGCGTTCAGTGATACATCCGCGACGATTCAGAAATTCGAAAAAGAGGAAAGACAACGCAAAGAATCGAAACTAAGAATGTTAGCTAATCGTGTGAGGTTAGCTTTTAGTGTATAGGCAATGGTCGTTTTATATCATCCGAAGATGATACGAAGATTGTTGCATGGAATCACAGTGTCCGTAGATACTGGAGATTGCAAAAGATAGATTGATAACAAACAAAATAGGAAATGAATAATGAGTATTGTGAGAGAGTTACAAGAGAAGAGAGCTAGAATCGCCAAACAGGCGCAAGAAGATTTAACCAGAGCAAGTGAAGCGGGGATTGAATTCACACAGGAAGAGCAAGTGAAGTTTGATCGCGCCATGGCAGACGTTGATTCATTGGCTAAACAAATCGCCAATTTTGAAAAACTGTCCGGTGCGCCAGCTTTTTGCATGGAGACCGTTGCCGCATCGGCTGATTTTTTCAACATTGCGAATTGAGCAATAACTCGTGTAATGCCACTAACGATGGAAGCAATGCCACCGCTACCAGTAAATGACGTAAGCGACAGCAGACCCTTGGTGCTCTTGGCTAGTCCAGTAGATACATTCTGTATGGATTTGAGGGACGTATTTAGACTCGTAGCGCCTCTGGCGAATGTTTGATGTTCAACAGTAGCACGAACCGTAATTTGACCAGCAGAAGCCATATCATGTCCCCAATAATGCTTTCAAGCCTTGCTCTACTTCATCCTCTGACTTCCTTGCAAACTCTGGGATGAAGTCATCTATGTTTGTATGTACGCCTTGTGAACCATATACAGCGCTTGCAACAATGCCAGTTTGTATATCGCTACGTCTACTTCCCCAAGGGTTTGCTTTGTACTTCGCAATCCACAGTGACAACAATCGACTATCTACTTGCTTCAGTAATTCTTTCGGATTAAGTATCTTGAATTCTTGGCATAATTCCAACAAGAAAAACAACCAAGAATTCTTTGTTAGTTTTTTGATAGTTCCTCAATATCTTCCGAACGAAGTTTATTAACTTCCAATCCTTTCGCAAGAATACGGTCTAGTACGATACCGGATTTCTTTGAGATCGTTTCCGCGTCTTCATCTCGGAAAATACGTGCTCCTGTGGAATCACCCATAGACCGTATACAGCCTGTTGATGATACTATTCGTAATGCCGCTGGTCCTGATGGTGATGGTAATTGGACATCGGAACAAAACTGGACACCATCGAAGCAAACCTTGCCCGCGACCACAAGGTTCTTCATGGAAATGGTTCACCGGGTCTCATCCGTGAGGTTGATAGGCTTATCGTTCGCGCGGACCGTCAGACGTGGCTTATGCGGGTGATCGTCATTGCCTTGGTGGGCGTGATCGTGGCTGCTGCTGTCGAGCACTGGCGGGTGTATGCGGACATGCGGGCTACCATGTTCCTATCCCAACCGAGCCAATCCAAGCCCATGGAAGCCCCGTAGAGACTTTCGCCGGTGAGGTCGGGTTCACGGGCGACCAAGAGAACAAAGGGCTTGTAACGGGCTGTAAAGGCTGTAAAATGGGGCTTGTGGTGAAAATGGCAAGCGTATCAAGGGTTTCTGCCCAAGTGACCGGAAACCGAGTGAAAACACCAATAAAACCGCTACAAACGGGCGATATTCTTGCCGATACGGATAGGCGACGAAATCCCGTAAAACGGGTTTTGGGCGTATCGACAGAAAACGCCACAACCTCCGCTATTTGCAGCGGTTACAGCGTTTTCGTCAAAAATAGTGCGCCCCTGCCGGGGGTGTACGCCGGTGCTCCAAACGCGAGGCCGGGGAAGCACGTTTGCTTTTTACACGACGTCCTACAACGCAAAAAGGCAGAGCCCGTGGCGAAGGTGTTTCGCCTACGCCACGTTGCTCGCCTGTGGCTTGTTACGTTTTACTTCTTGCCCTTGCCGGCAGCGGCGGCTTTGTCTTTTTTGGGTTTCTTGATGTTCTTCTGTTGACGATTGTTTCCCTTGGCCATGTCAGAGTCCTTTCCGTCTTTCGAAACCATCGCCGCCGGAATCTCCCCCTACGCCGGAGGAGCGGGCGGCGAACGTGATGATCACCGATACGCCATCATTATACCACAGATACGTCATCGCGTCAGCACATACCACATTGTCTTGTATTTCGGCGAGATTTCCAGTTGATTCAGAACTTTGTTGTTCGAACCCGTGGAACGCCGGAGGGGGACCTTCTCGCCCAAGGTCCCGTCGCTTTGCAGCGCGTGGCAAGTCCAGTCGTCGTCGCCCCACAGGAAGAAACGCGCGGTGACGGCTTCGATTTGCACGGGACCCTTGCCCCAGTTTCCGCCCACGCTGGTGCGATCGGCGTTAAAGCCCATCTCCACATTCTCGCAGCGGCCACAGGCGGTGATGAGGATGTTGTGACTGTCTTCCAGCCGCTTGTCGTCCAGCGGCGTGACCATGACGGCGGAGAATTTTCCCGGTTCCAAACTACAACGGATTTGTTCCGAAAAGGTAAGAACCGTGTCGGCCGACGTTCCTCGGCCGACGAACGCGATGGCCCCGGTGTGGTGCGGTAGTTTTTTGGTGCCTTCGTCGTTGGGCATCGCGAATCCGCGAAGCAGGAATTGATCGTGGCCGCCATACGTCGTCCACGTCAAGTCCGGAGGGGTTATCAACTCGTTATACGGCGGGCTTTCGAACGCGGCACTGATCCGACACAGCAGTGTGCTCGTCACTGGTCTCAACGCGGACTGCATGGTGTCAAACGACGCCTGCAATCGGGCCATGGCCATGGCATTGGTGTCGCCGCGCTTGTTGATAATGGATAGGTGTCGCGGCAGCCGCCCGACCAATCCCTGCCGGAACATGGCCGCGCCCGCCGGCATGAAGCCCATCTTTGACGGGTTGGCATCGATGTCGAAGAAACTGTCGAAGCGGTCCCGCAGCCCGCCGCTCCGATGCGAGTACGCGAAGAACCACACGCCGTCCCAGTCCTGCGCCGACGCGAAGGCGGCCATCATCGGCACGCACTCGACCTGCGTGTCCTGCGGGGCGGGATGGTTGTACTCACTCACCGTGAACGGTTTGCCCTCCAGACGCTCGGCGGCCAATCGCGACAGGATCGACAGCTCGGGGTTGTCCACCATCGAACGCTGACGCATCTCCCAGTCCTGCCAGTCCCACTGCTTTCGCGGAAAATGCGGGTGCTCCCAGTACGCGTGGCCGTCGAGGTAATCCATGTCGCTCTGGGCGTACATGTTGCCGGGTCCGAACACGCATGTGCCCGTCACCAGGGCGCCGCACTTCAAATCCTTTTTAATGTACGCGTACATGGAGTCCCAGTACGCCTTTTCGGTCTCGACCAGGAACAGCATCGTGTCGTTGAGTCGGTTGGGCGCGGAGGAGACGGGGAACACGACCACGTTGGCGGCTTCGAGGGTTTCGTCCTTGGCCAGGCCTTCCTCGCCGCCGGGGCAGAGGCGGACGTCGGCCAATTCGAAGGCCGTCACGTCGCCGCCGCTGAAGCTGAAGATCACGCGGCCGTTTTTTTCTTCCGGCGCGATGAACCCGCGGCGAACCTCCTGCCACTGCCCGGTGGCCTGCACCTTTCCGGAGACGCCCAGGTTGTTCCAGGGCGCGTGCGCCTGGGCGACGCCGAACTCGACGCTTCGCGGTTTGTCGGCGCGGATGCGGAAAATCAGCGTGTAATACTGGCCGTCCTTGAACGTCAGCCCGTTGGTGTTGTACTGAAGGTGCCACACCGTCGCGTTGGTGACGGTGGGGGTGATCCGCACGCCGTCGTCAGTCGCCTTCACCGTCGCGTTGCATTTTTCGTGCCGTTCGAGGAACCACACGCCGGGTTTGCTCTGGGCGGCGGGTTCGCCCACGGCCGGCAGCATGGTCTTGCCCAGCGGCGAACTGCCCTTGTCCCAGGCGGCGCGGAGTTTGTCCGTGTCGCCGTAGCGGGTCTTGAGCCAGGCGGCGTATTGTTCCTGCAAGATGGTCGCGTAGAACGGCGGGAGGTTCCGCAGGCTTTCGCGCCAGCCCCACATGAAGAGGCTGTCCTCGTTGTTGATTTCGACAAAGGCGATGGCCGCGTCGTCGGCGTAGCGGACCTTGCGGTATTTGTTTTCGCGAGTCAGGAGGTTTTGGGCGTAGGTTTTCTGCGCGTCGATGAGTTGCGGCGTGAAGAGGTCGATCATTTTATCGTAGTTGTTTCCGTCCATGGCGGGCAGTTTCAGCAGCCGGCCATGTGCTCGGCCGACGTGCAGATTCAGATTCACGCGGATGGAGTTTTTCGCGAACTGGTCGATGAAGTAGTCCAGCCGGTCGAGGGCTTCGGGATGGAACTGGTCGGGCTTGTCCTTGTCCCAGATTCCGTCGGGGTAATTGGACGTGTCGAGGTGGTGGATTCGGACGGAGTTGATGCCCAGTGAGGCCATGCGGGCGGCGGTTTTCTCAGCCTCGGCGTGGGTGGGAACGTTGGCGCCGAAACAGGTGTTCACGCCCCAGACGCGATAGCGTTCCTCGTGCTTGCCCTCGCCGAGAACAAAGTGGCCGTTCTTGACCCGCACGCGCGGCGAGTCCGGCGCGATCGGCTGCGCGGTCGGCCAGGCGATGGGCGAACCCTTGGCCAGGGCGTCGGGAATGACGAAGGGGACAAACGCGTCGTTCGGGACGTCAGCGGGTTTGGCGTCGTCTCCGACCGCGATGAGGGACATCACACCGCACAGAAAGCATGTAACAACCGTCGCGACAAAGAGCGTGTTTCGCATAGCGGCCTCGTAGTGTGACGTATTATATACTCTGCCACCGCCAACGTCCGCAAGAGGCGTGGGGACAGCAAACGCCGGGGTGTACGTCATGTTTGTGGCACGCCTACCCTGGCCACCGGCCCTGCCATTTTGCGTTGTAGGACGTTCCTGGCGACAGGAACGTCCTACAACGCAAAATGGCAGGGCCGGTGGCCAGGGTAGGCTTTGCGATAATTCCTACCCACAAACGTGACGTGCACCCACGCGGCTTCACTGCTGCGGGTCTCTCGTCTGCGTTTTGTAGTACCGCACATGCCCGTCGCTGAAACCGATATTCCGCTCCAGCGGCCCGTCGTCGACGAAATTCAGGTTGTTTGGGAGTCGTTTCAGTCCACCGTGCGGCGTATGGGCCCAGGCGTAATCCGGGTGGTCGCTCGCCTTGAGCCATGTCGGGCAAACGAGCATGGGAATGCTCATCTTCGGCAGCGGAGGGACAATGCGGTCCATGGGGCCCGAGCAGGTTTCCGTCGTCTGCGTTGTGCCGCTATCCACAAGCCGGTCAAGCCCCTTGTACCAGACCGCCAGCAGACCGTTGGGTTCCCACGGACCATGATGCCACAAGCTCATGCCCGGAAGAATAGCCTTGTAATACGGCTGCTTGGTTACAGCCCAGTGTGATCCTGGCGCGTTGAAATCCGGGTCTCCGTCGCGGTCGGGCGTGGTGTGGGACCCCAGCCGCCACTCCCACGACATCGCACCGGGCCTATCCAGGTCCGGTTTCCACACGTCGGGACTGGTGCACATGAACGTCCGATTCGTCCCGTACCCGTCCGGGTCCATCTGCCGCGCGTACAACACCGGGTAGCCTCGCATGATGGGACCGTTGCTGCCCGACCACGTATACGACTCGCCCGGAATCGTCGGGTCCCACCTCGGATGGCTGCGGACGTCGGGGAAACTGTTATAGTCCGACGCGTAGGTGTGCATCATCAGCAGCGTGCCCCGCTGGCTGACCGAGCATGTGGCGATGACGGCCAACTCCTTCGCCTTCTTGAGCGCCGGCATCAGAATCGAAACCAAGATCGCGATGATGGCGATGACCACCAGCAATTCGATCAGCGTAAACGCGCGGGGGGATCGCATGGGGCGCATCACGGGCTCCTGTTTCTCCAAGGTAACGTTACATTCCATACGGATAAACTTATTTACCCAGAACGGGTACACGCCGTCAAGAGTGACGAGCCAGGCGGCCGACAGCGAAGGCCTTCACCATGTCGCCAGAAGAGGCCGTGGGAGGACGCGTTACCGTATGTCTTGGCCCACACGGCGCTGTTTGGCGACACGTACCGTCTGGAACTCGAGCGGTTGACGGGAACCCAGGTGCCGGAACCGATGAGTTTGCTGCTGCTGTCAACCGGCGCGGCGGGTCTGTTGCCGCGGCGGAAGCGATCCTGGCCATGCAGGGTCGGCGGGGGTTGGGCAAGGGCGTACGGATTCGGCGCATGTGGTGGTGTCGTTGGGGTATCTGGAGCCGGGGCAGCGGCGGGAATTTGCGGTTTAGGTTGTGAATCCGTCGGAGAAGGCGGTTGGGGTGAATTATATCACGTCCGAGTGTCGGTGCTTGACGTTTCGAGACGAACCGGTGGAGTTGCGGCCTGGGGTTAGAGCGGTTTAAGTTTGCGTGGTGGCATAGCCGCATTCTTTGAACCAGCCGAGGATGTCGGAGGTGGTTACCGATTGCAGGGCGTGGCCGATCGCTTCGACCAGTGCGTCCAGCGTGCGGG
>Ga0123353_10011263_pt1 | contig 12583 bp, 5 predicted proteins | sample TergutLab28metaG_3_FD_92763 | JGI IMG/M metagenome (GOLD analysis project Ga0123353, IMG submission 92763) | Labiotermes labralis P3 segment gut microbial communities from Petit-Saut dam, French Guiana - Lab288 P3 | ecosystem: Host-associated > Arthropoda: Insects > Digestive system > Gut ... | reverse complement strand
CACACATACACACACACACACACCACACACATACACACACACACACCACACACACACATACACACACACACCACACACATACACACACACACACCACACACACACACACACCACACACACACACACACACACCACACACATACACACACACCACACACACACACACACACATTTTATGTCACATTTTCTCCACATAATTCGGCGTCGTCTAAACAAACAGCCACCTGCCTGCACTCGATTCGTCAAAAAAACAACACACGATTTAAATCAGCTAAATAAATCTCACAGCCAATCGGTCCCAGCGTTTCCTCTGTCTTCCTACTTTCGTTTCCAATTTTTTTGTTTCTTTAGCTCTTTATTTACTTCTTTCGATTCGAATTTCTTTATTTTTAAGTTCTCGTGTCTGTCTTCATTCAGTAAGAACACAGAAATAGTGAAATAAACAGAGAGACAAGGCCAGAGACAGGACAGTACAGGAGACAAGGCCAGAGACAGGACAGTACAGGAGACAAGGCCAGAGACAGGACAGTACAGGAGACAAGGCCAGAGACAGGACAGTACAGGAGAGACAAGTAAATTAAAACTGCACAAACAAGGAAAGAGTAGGGAGAAAAAATGAAGGAAATATTTCTGTATTCTCCTTTGCCTCTTTCCCAGTATATTGTCTGTTATCTTCAGTCTCTCTGTAATCATTTCTTTATTTCTGTCGAACATGATGCTTAGCTTGAACGCACAGCCCAAAGTACCAGTACCAGAACCAGTACCATTACCAGTACCAGAACCAGTACAGCAATCATTAACACTGCAATTCTGTATTCCTAATAAAATGAATATTACAAGCAAAAACTACACGCATATCAACTCGTTTCTTAGTCTGGTTTTGAAGATCAAGTGCAATTATTTACGATAATTGGGTATTCGGTATTCTATCAATAAGAACAATCTATACAATAATTACTTGCGGTCCGCGGGCCGCATGCGACCGTCGAGGGAAGTATTTGCCGCCCTCGGTCATGGGAATGTTTTCGGTAATGCATTGAACGAATGTAATATAACAGGCGCACAGAACATAATGTGACAACGGTGCTAGCAGATAAAATGTTCAGAAACTAAATCTCGTCACTTTTAAGGCAGCACACACAAACCAATCATTCTTCGTGCTTTACCGAGTTTCGTACGGCCTATTGCCTTGACATTCAACTGTCCTGTCAGCGTTACAGGTTGTTTGCAAATGGCGAACTTATAGGGTTAATTAAACACCCAAACTCTTTCCGACATACACACACACACCACACACACATACACACCACACACACACACACACACTCACACACCACACACGCACTCACACACCACACAAACACACACACTCACATACACTCACTCGCTCACATACACGCTCATACACACTCACACACACACACACACTCACGTACACACACCACACACAATCACGTACACACACCACACACACACACGCACACTCACACACTCTCACGTACACACACACACCACACACACACGCACACTCACTCACACTCACACACACACACTCTCACGTACACACCACACACACACGCACACACACACACACACAGACTAGCGGCCCTCAGACGAGGACTTAACGAATTACGCGGCCCTCCTGCCGGTTTAATTTCGCCAGTCCTGCTTTATAATGAGTGGCAATAGTTAAGGCTTCGTTCTGGCTCACTGTTATTCCCCTGTTCAAATGAAAACCCCTGATAATCCAAATTAGATCCGTACCTAATTATACTGGAGTCAATTAATCACGTTTTCGATTATCCGAACAAATCAACAATCTTATGTAGATGATTCAGTATTCAACCTCGACAAGAGGAAATATACTTGACTTGTTAATGAAATTCATTATAGCTAGATTAACTATTTATTATCCATGAAAATACAGGCTGAACTACACTGTAAGTCCGTTAGCTTGCCTGCAGGCTTAACGTCAATCAGGGTAATAAACCAGGGAATGAGATCACGTGATACGGCGAGAAGCGCATAAGAGGACTGCAGTCCGAGTTCTGACTGTTAGCCAGCTGTGGGGTGTGAGGCTGCCGGCGTACTGGACTGAATATTCGCAACATTTATTGTGTACTCTCGATTTCATTTTGCCCTAAATATCAACTGAGGATTAAGACTGTGAACTGCTAAATAATTCCTATACTTAATTCCAAGTTCCTTTTCTAAACAAACAACATTTGCACATACAGAATATATATAAACACAGTGTACAAATTCCTCCTAAATATTTCGGTGGCAACCCGCCACAATCAAGGTGTACACACACCGACATATTTAAAACGTAATACATTTTGATATAACAAAAACACAATAACGATATTCACTGTATCACATCATGTCAGTTCCACAGCTATGTGCACGTGCAAATGATGGTTCTTTTAAATAAGAAACAAAATCTCACAATCCACCTGTTTCAGAATGACAAGTGCCAAGTGTCGCATAAACAAAGTTGTTTCTCCTGATGATGGTCACGTAGTGGCCCGAAACATATACAGATTGATAAATATACTAAGAATAAATTGTGCACCAAGTTGACTCTATTTACAAGATTATACAGGGTTGCACGATCTGCAAAACATATAATATCATTACACGGAATGAATAATATACAGATAGAATTCCAAGCGTTCTGGCATCGATTTATGGAGCGTTCTAAATGGATATTAGCTAAGCTTACCTACTGCTGTGGTCAAGTCGGCCTTCCCGTACGGTAAAACACAAAAATAACCCCTCAATACAATTTACATAACTAAATATATTTGGGAGCTTAACTGTCGAAACTTTCACATTTTGGCCCAAATCGCGCGGAAGCAACGCGAACTTTGAATGAAGCCCTAAACATATTTTTGCGCTTATTTCTGACACTATATCGCTGAACGTTAATCGCTGTATAAACAATGCAAAAACGTGTCATGTCCGACACACATTTCGTCCGTAAACCTGAAGCGGTTTCGGATAATTAAAAACCAGTGAACTGACAGCAATCAATAATGGTTTATCCGAACAGCCGCCAGTATTAGCCACAGCCAGTATCTTGTTACCGACGTTGATTAAACGACGTTTCCAGTCGCGTGAATTTAAAAGTATAAACGCACATAAATACAGGATGTTTCGGGGGGAAATGTGCCACACTTCGGGCGGCAGTTCCTTAGCTTAACTTACATCTATATAACAGTAACACTAATATACGCAGTCAAGCGGCTACACAGATCCTGACACGACAAAAATGTAATGTACTTGTGGTTCGACGCACTGTACCTGTTTAGAGTGGTGGGTTATCCGTACCTTAGATGATCTGTGATCCGTACACTGCGCAGGACCGTCCTTGACGGGCAGCAAGGCCAAGCCACACGGCGGCGCGCCTCCCAGGTAAAGTACTTGGAACCCTAGGACGATTTTTGTAAGACTAGATTCGAGTTTCTCTTATTTCCCGATTTCATATGATTCGTGTTAATTGAGTTAAGTAAAGGTGTTAACATCACAGGGACTACAAATTGCTCCTAGTTTTAACACGTATCAATAAATATTTCATTCTTTAAACCATTTCTCACCATTATCACCATAACCGTTCGGACAAATGTGTTTTTGTTGTTATGTTGATGTACCTGAACCGCAGGAACGTCCTACTGCAGTGTGGCACATTCCCCCTGCAGCATCCTACATGTATACATCCAACTGAAATATATCTAATGTATAGTGCTGATGTAATACCACGCTCATAGAATTGACAAGTCAGACAGGTCAAGCGGTCATACTTGTAACTCTGTAGTTATCGGCCACGGCAAACAATGGTAAGGTGATCCGTGGGTTAGTGCCTACAGGAAACTCCGAGGACAGTGCGTTAAAACACAGCACAGGGACGTGTTTCGTGTGTCTTTCCATTTCACTATTCACTGCCATCCAATCATCATACGCTAAGAACTGCGCCGTTAAATGTGCTGGGTTACAAGCAAAGAAACCCCCCTTTTTATCATCATCATTATCATCATCATGTTTATGAAGGGTTAGGCGTGTTTCCTGTTCCTTAATCCTCAAGGTGAAGTTGGTCCCTCCATCTCTTCCTTGGTCGTCCTACGTTCCTTCGTCCTTACGGTTGATATTGTAGAGCTTGTTTTGGTATCTGTTTGTAAACGCCCCTTTTTAAAATATCTCCTTGTTTACTTAATTTTTGGTGTGTTTGTAAAGTAAGGTTGCAAAAATTACATCTCTTAGCTCCACCATGTCAGTCCGTCTGTCCATAACGTAGAAAGAGTGGCGAAGGAAACAGAATTTTGGGGTTTTTTTTGCACCCATTAAAATCAGCGACCTCAGACACAAGGACAAGTATCGAAGAATTTTGTTCCATAAATACAAAGAGAAGAAAGTCGGATTCTATCAATTCTGGCTGGCGGAATTGAGAAGCCCAAATTGACCTTTAATAGAGGAATGAAGTCTTCTGGGAATCGCACGCCGTGTATACTTCGGTCGGTCGTCAGCAACACGACTGCGAGGGCCTGAAATATCGCATGATTCTTTATTATGCAACTCAGTGAAGCAGACAAGTTCTGTAGATGCCTGCAAACGCTAAACTCTTCAAGAAAACGCCCACATTTTACGGAAACAGACCGCTCATTTGCAGGTTGACAGCAGCCCACCATATGACACTACATTCAGCCAGGTGAAGCCAGTCCGATCCGTCCGAAAATATTCATACAAAATTTACATTAATACTGTCCTTCCATCTGTGCTTGGTTCTCCGAAATATGTTCTTTCCTTAGGGTTCTCTGACTACAGGACCATCATGTTGTGTACAATCTTCGGCAAAATAAGCTACGTATCAGGAAAATGGTAAACTGTTACTCTGACTTCACACAGTCACTGTCCTGATTCAACAGGCAGAGTTAGGGGGAAACCCCCGCTACATAGCCCTAACACAAGTTGTTGTGAAAATCAGCCCCAGAACCGTTTTGGAACACTAAGTATGCGGTTGGAAGAGAGCTGTTACACCCCATCAAGATAGACTGAATTGTTCAGATTGTATGGAGTCGCTGGTAAAGTACATCAATGAAATAGGAGTACGGAGCGATGGTCGACTGATAGTGACGGGGGAAAACCGAAGTAGTCGGAGAAACGAAACTGCGCCATTGCTACTTCGTGCACCACAAATTCCACGTGGAAATCAGGCCAGTATCAACACGATGACAAAGCCAACGGAAACTTGCGGAGAATATTCTGTTAAAAGAACAACGATCCGATAAAAAAAAAACATACCTCGCGATATTCGTTGTTTAAACTCTCGACGCTGGACAGTTACGCCTACTGACTCAAATTAGTCCGAATAGACCTGGTATTTAGCAAACATGTTGTCAATAATAAACGTCATTCCATTTAGAAACCACATGAAAACAGAACTCGTGACAAATAGTTTCCATGACGCAGAACAACTGAACGGTCGCCACCGCTCGACCTCTCCCGCTGTGTGCAAGACACTCGGACCTTTCACAAATTACTCGGCAGTGCTTCTCCTCATTCCGTGGCAACGTGACAACGCTGGTCCAAATAACTGCACTGTGACATTCGCAGCCCACAACAGACGATGCCAACTGCAAAGGAACTTAGAAGAATCCGGCTCCCACATTTCATAAATACAAACGAAGTTATGAGGACAAAAACTTGAGACATTCTATGAAGAAAGCATGGTGACTGCGCAGTCCTGCCGTACGTTCCGTCCCAAATATATTGTGACCTAGAAGGAAAATGAAACAGAATGTCCACTTTTCGAGCCAAATAATTTATTAGCAATAGTATAAAGTTTTTTATTTATAATAATGTTACTCAAAATGGCCGCCTTCTGCCTCGACGAAAGCCTTGAGACGCTCCGGCTACTCTGCTATCGCGGCACGCACCGTCTCCAGGGGGGGATCTCTGCCGCTGCTTTCACGACGGATATCTTCAGACTGTCCACGTTGTTGTGGCACTTTCGGCAAGCCACGTCCTCCAAAACAGTCCACGGGGTTGAGGTCTGGACTCCCCGAGGGCCAATCCTCTGCGCCGATAAAGGCCGGAACGTTCCTCCGCAGCCACTCCCGGTCGATATGTTCAGCTCTCGGGACACGATCTTCTGTTTCCAGGGTGAATTTCAGCGAATCCGCTCCCGTACTGGTTTGATAGTGGCTTCAGCCCTCACACTTTCAGGCGTCCTGACCAAGCCCTGTCTTCAACACCCCAGAGTTCCTTGTAACGTTTAATTGCCCCATAGACAAAATTTCGTGAAATTTTCAATGGTTTCAAGAGTTTTAAAATTTGAAAATCTTATTTTCCGCATTTGTGAAGGGCAATCACTGCCACACGGTTTTCCTTGAAACCCCACTCCATGTTAACACTGCGAGAGACGAGAGCAAACTGCCTTGGCAAAAGTACCGAAAGGGTCAATAGTCCAAAAATAACCAACCATTGAACCCTTCCGCCTCATTGTCTCCAACTGCGGACTACATGAAATTTGGGGCAGAACTTATAGCAGGACTATGTATGTTCTGTCGGAATACATCAGTCCGCTGCTCAACATATAGGCTTTTCTACAACCATTGTGATCGTACGTTTCAGTGAAAGTAATTTTTTTTCTGTTATTAGAAACTTTTACATCATCAGTAGCAGCTCCTTCCAATTCCCTGCCCTCTGCGCCTCACTTCAGACTTCTCTCGTGCATATCGGTTCAAATTTATCGGCAGCTGACAAAGCAAGGCGCAGGACCTCAGCCTTCTTAAGTTTCCGAACAGCATAAGGCTGGCTTCGATGAATGTGGAGTCGAATTGCAGTACAATTCACAACCCCATTCCGAGTTGAGTGTAGCAGCCTTTTGCTGGTATAAAATGCTGATTGGAGCTATACGTGGCGAAATTTGGTCGCTATTCAATACAGAGAGGCGAATAAGTGAAATAGAGAGGCGTCGGGGGGTGGGGGTTGGGGGGGGGTGGGAAAGAGAAACAGAACTGAGAGACAGAAATATTGGCGAATGAACTGGTACCGACTGAACCTCTTATCGCTGTTGTGGTGTTGAAGCATCTTAAATGAAATTCAACGAGCAAAACGGCTCGAGGGATGAAGGTTCTGTCTTGCATTGGAGAGGTCACTGGTTCGAGTCTCGGCGCGAACATTGACATGTTTTGAATTTTTCGCATTTACATTCAGCCCTCTCAGCCAAATGCCTCGGCAATACCCCAAAAACGAGGACATCAACTGTTCCTTGAACGACCTTCCCAGTACGCAGTAACAAACCTGCACAGCCAGAGACAAAGACAGCGATTTAACATATCAAATACATATTAACAAAGTTGCTCTGCTCCTACAGGGCTACAGGCTGCTACAGACCGTGACTCAGACAGTGCAGCTAGCCACAGAAGTTCAGAGCCACTGCAGTATTACAGCCAAACACAACACCAGGGTATTTGTCACAAAGTGCTGTACGTTTCGGTGCAACCAAGCATCATCAGGCATGACGTCACAAACATTTAAATCGTTCACAAAAAATAACTTCGTGTTCAGAACATCACAACAAAAGTACAGCTGCAATTATGCACTATTTGCACTACGCAACTGCACTTGAGCGTTTTTGTTCATTTTGTAACGGCTGACCATGCTTTGTTGAACAGAAACGTGCAGCACTGAATGGCAAATATCGAGCGGTTGTTTTAAATGATTGGTGACCGTGCATTGATGATTTCTTGTGAGCAATATGGTGAAAGTGCATTGATGATTTCTTGTGAGCAATAACCAACAAGTGCATATGCTGCTACGTATATTGATTGTATTACAGTCAGCGTAGTCTGCTACATGTTTCGGCCACCTGTTGTGGCCATCTTCAGGGAGGTGTTCTGTGGAGGAATACTGCGTAGAACGGCATAACAGTTTACATGTATAAAATGTTCACTTTCAGGTAAACGGATCAAAATATATGTTACAATACAAAACACTGATACAATTGTCTGAATATGCCAACAACAGATGGCCGAAACATGCAGAAGGCTACACTAATTACAATATAACAACAAGTCAACACATTGGTATGTGCACGTGTTGGTTAGTTGCCACAATAACTGTGTTGTGTTGGACTGCAGTGCTTCATAACACAGCGGGATAAATCAGAATGAAACTAACTCAGAATGTTTTGAATACCAAACCTGTGTACCAGGCAGGCAGTATAATGACAGCCAGGCACCTGAAGCCACGCCGCATGGCCGTGTACACCACACACCACACGCACGCATACAATGCACGATGCACAACACAAAGATTTGCCCAATAATGAATCCACCATTATCGCACCCAGCCAACAATTAGTACAATAAACAATAGACTTATCTGTCGGATTAAACCTGTAACTATATTTAACTAGTTAATCCGTAAAATTCGTTGTTTTTCTAGTCTTCGTTTTTAAACTCTAAACGGAAATTAAAACATTTTAAATCACACAAAAGGTACAGCAGTCCCTGCCCACGCCATCAAAGAATCTAGGTGGAGCAGAGCCACGGATGTGCTATGCTTCATTTGGATACAGGAGACAGCTAAGTGGCCAAATTCGCACATCGACACCGACCGCTGTAGCCCCGGGCAAGAACTCCGGTATCCACTGAACAGAAGGATGTGGGTCCACACAGCCGGTCGGGTCGTTTTCATGAAGAGAAAATCCTCTTGCCACTACCGGAGGTAGAACTCCGGACTGTTCAGTTCAGCCCGGCCCCTATGTAAAAGTACAAAATGAACTGAACTGAAGTGACACAACCCGTTATGAAGGTCATTTATTACGAGTGGCTTAAAGTTAAACCGAAAATTCGAATATATATATATATATATATATATATATATATCGTGTGTGTGTATGTGTGTGTGTGTGTGGTGTGTGTGTGTGGTGTGTGGTATGTGTGTGTGTGGTGTGTGGTATGTGTGTGTGTGGGTGTGTGTGTGTGTGTGGTGTGTGTGGGTGTGTGTGGGGTGTGTGTGTGGAGTGTGGGTGTGTGTGTGTGCGCGTGGTGTGTGTGTGTGTGTGTGAGGTGTGTGTGGTGTATGTGTGGTGTGTGTGGTGTGTGTGTGTGGGGTGTGTGTGTAAGTGTGTGTGTGTGTGTGTCACTGACCGTGATGAGGTGCATCATGAACACACTACACGTACAGTGATTAGGTAGAAGAGACCAGACTAAGATAGAAAGAAAAAAGAAAGCAGTTTTACTCACAAACAATACAGCGGACAGCGTCATACGTTCTTTCAATAAATGAGAATAAAACGTGTCCATAACAAATTACATCCTTATACAAAAGCAACGGGACAACTTCCAGTTTACCCACGTGTCTGCCATCCAGTACAAACACGTGTTTGTTTCCTTTCATGATGTTTGATATATTCACTCATGTAATAGCATCGTGACATCAGGACATTGGGGCTATCCGCATTTAGTTCTAAATTACACAAAATAATTATATATAATTATTTGTTATCCGTCTAAATTTAATTTCTTTCAAAATGTAGTTTTCATATTGAATGAGCAGCAGACGCCATGTTACAATCGCACACGTGCTGACACACGTGTTGTGCGTGCCTGCGGCCTTAGCGTCTAGCAGTTTCTAGTTTAAAAATATTGAAAGGCAGATGATAACACATTAGGCAAGTGAGTCAGAATCGCCATGTTTATTGCTTGACGTCTGGGGATGAATGCAGCTGATCTAGCTAGACAAGACAGCCAAAAATTGTTCGTGTCGATAAGCAAGCTGGGGCGGTTGCAACACTGGACTACCGAAATCTCAAGCTGTCCACATTTAAAATTCTGCCACACTGACACAAGTCTCAAGCTGTCCACATTTAAAATTCTGCCACACCGACACAAGTCTCAAGCTGTCCACATTTAAAATTCTGCCACACTGACACAAGTCTCAAGCTGTCCACATTTAAAATTCTGCCACATTGACACAAGTCTCAAGCTGTCCACATTTAAAATTCTGCCACATTGACACAAGTCTCAAGCTGTCCACATTTAAAATTCTGCCACACTGACACAAGTTTCAAGCTGTCCACATTTAAAATTCTGCCACAATGACACAAGTCTCAAGCTGTCCACATTTAAAATGCTGTCACTCAAATCAAGTGTTTATATACAGCAGGGTCTAGCAAAAAAAATCGGCTCCTCTGTGGATCAATAGCACACTGATTATTACCAAACGACATGGCATGTTCTTTCAACACAGTCCCTGAATTAAAAGCACCCCTCGACTTATAAGTTAACAGGAGAAGAAAATTGAACAAGATGAATCTCATCCGGTTACGTCACTGGAACACGTGACTCTAATAAGAAAAGTCGGTGGTTCAGTATTTTATGTAGTTTCCTATACCTTGCCACTATTATGTTTGCTCTTTTTCAATTTCCCGCGTTTCAATTCGGGGGAAAAAACACATCTCTACGAGGTCGATCTGATACGGTTAGTAATATACCGTCTGCCTGCCTCTCTCTCTCTCTCTCTTTCTGTCTCTCTCTCGCTCGCTCCCTTTTTTATTTTATCTCGTCCATCAGTAATCACAGGAACGCTTTCTGTTGCCGCCCGCTAACTTGAAATTGAGAGCACGCCATTCAGCTCCTTACTCCCTCTTGCTCTCTTGCTGCTAAGAAGGATGGCCAAACTGCACACACAACCAGCAGAATCGCAAATTTCGCTTACGTTTCACCATAATTACAGCCTTCAGTGTAAAGTCAGCGGTGTTCATCGCGAAATTTCCTTCAGTTAAATACGGACGCTGCATGCAGCATGCGCACAGCTAACCGCGCAAGTCGCAAGACACAAATATCACGATAAGTAACTTGTCTATCGTTTCTTTCTCACGGTTCGACAGCCCTAGCGGGCCGAGACCTCCTCATTGTTGAGGTTTCGATATCACACTCAGACACACCACACTCGGTAGGATTCCTCTGGACTAGTGATCGGACCGTCGCAGAGACCTCTACCTGACAACACACGACACTCAGACAGACATCCATGCCCCCAGCGGGATTCGAACCCGCATTCCCAGCAAGCGATCGGCTGCAGACCGCGCGGTCAATGGGATCGACATTTATTTATTTAGTCGCTTATTTCTTTACGGTACACTAAATGACACTGTCAACAGCTCAGTGTACAGTGTCCATACACTGTCAACATTTCAGTGTACAGTGTCCATACACTGTCAACAGCTCAGTGTACAGTGTCCATACACTGTCAACAGCTCAGTGTACAGTGTCTACACACTGTCAACAGTTCAGTGTACAGTGTCCACGCACTGTCAACAGCTCAGTGTACTGTACAGTGTCCATACACTGTCAACAGCTCAGTGTACAGTGTCCATGCACTGTCAACAACTCAGTGTACTATACAGTGTCCATACACTGTCAACAGTTCAGTGTACTGTGTCCATGCACTGTCAACAGCTCAGTATACTGTACAGTGTCCATACACTGTCAACAGTTCAATGTACTGTGTCCATGCACTGTCAACAGCTCAGTGTATGGTAAAGTGTCCATACACTGTCAACAGTTCAGTGTACAGTGTCCATGCACTGTCAACAGCACAGTGCACTGTACAGTGTCCATACACTGTCACCAATTGAGTGTAGAGTGTCCATGCATTGTCAACAGCTCAGTGTACTGTACAGTGTCCACACACTGTCAACAGCTCAGTGTACTGTACAGTGTCCATGCACTGTCAACAGCTCAGTGTACTGTGTCCACACACACTGTCAACAGTTCAGTGTACAGTGTCCATGCACTGTCAACAGCTCAGTGTACTGTACAGTGTCCACACACTGTCAACAGTTCATTGTACAGTGTCCATGCACTGTCAACAGCTCAGTGTACTGTACAGTGTCCACACACTGTCAACAGTTCAGTGTACTGTGTCCATGCACTGTCAACAGCTCAGTGTACTGTGTCCACACACTGTCAACAGTTCAGTGTACAGTGTAAACACACTTTCAACAGCTCAGTGTACTGTACAGTGTCAATAAACTGTCAACAGTTCATTGTACAGTGTTCATGCACTGTCAACAGCTCAGTTTACTGTACAGTGTCCACACACTGTCAACAGTTCAGTGTAGTGTCCATGCACTGTCAACAGCTCAGTGTACTGTGTCCACACACTGTCAAGAGTTCAGTGTACAGTGTCCACTCACTGTCAACAGTTCAGTGTACAGTGTCCATGCACTGTGAACAGCTCAGTGTACTGTACAGTGTCCATACACTGTCAACAGTTCAGTGTACAGTGTCCATGCACTGTCAACAGCTCAGTGTACTGTGTCCACACACTGTCAACAGTTCAGTGTACAGTGTCCATACACTGTCAACAGCTCAGTGTACTGTACAGTGTCCACACACTCTCAACAGTTCAGTGTACAGTGTCCACTCACTGTCAACAGTTCAGTGTACAGTGTCCATGCACTGTCAACAGTTCAGTGTACTGTACAGTGTCCATACACTGTCAACAGTTCAGTGTACAGTGTCCATGCACTGTCAACAGCTCAGTGTACTGTACAGTGTCCACACACTGT
>Ga0123353_10011262_pt1 | contig 12584 bp, 14 predicted proteins | sample TergutLab28metaG_3_FD_92763 | JGI IMG/M metagenome (GOLD analysis project Ga0123353, IMG submission 92763) | Labiotermes labralis P3 segment gut microbial communities from Petit-Saut dam, French Guiana - Lab288 P3 | ecosystem: Host-associated > Arthropoda: Insects > Digestive system > Gut ... | reverse complement strand
TTTTTCTCATTAGTGGGGGGGGGGGGGGGGAGCATTCTATGCACTGTCTCTTTTAGCTGTTTATGTACTGTACTGCCAGTGAATGAAAGTGCGGGCAATTTTGCATGTTACAGTGATAACAATTGGTTGCAAGATATGTTCTGCAGCTGCTGGCCACTGCAGCCTTCACCTAGGACTGCAGATGATGACAAGGCAAGCTTTGTGTTTGGTAACTTGGCATTGGCCTCCAATTTAGTTATGCTCTTGTGGGCTGCGTGGGAAGCGGCTCAGTTCTGTGTCATGTGCAAGTTACGTACACCTCTTGGAAAGCCACAGGACACCTTCACCAACATCGAAAGTGAGTAGTTTTGTTAATTTCATGAGGAGTATTTTATTTCTGTCCATTCAGAGCCTGCCAGGCAATTAACATTTGTTTTGCAAGCCTATAGTTTCCATGCACAAGTTTATCAGTGTTGCACTGATAGATGAGGTGGAGGGGCTAAGGTTGCTGGGCTTCATTTTTTAATCTTTTAAGGTTGACAGTACTGATACCCTTTTTGAGATAACCCCTTGGGACAGAGGGTTCAATTACTTTTTATTAAAGTAGCATAGCCATATGGATAAATACAACTGGAAGTAATCATGTCGATGCCAGACTTCCTGCATGTCATTTTTAGTTTTTTTTGTTAATGCCATGTAAGATCTTTTTTGTTTTCATTTTCTTGTATATAGTCATACCTGCTATTAAAGAAATATGTAATTTTATTATTTCTGTATTTATTTTGAAATTATATATATATATATATATTGACAAATTGTTTGTTCAAGGAGCCATAAAGAGTCTGGCACGTGATATCAACCAGCAGGAGGGAGGCTTAGAGGATTCATCCATTCTTCCCCGTTTCAAAGAGGCAGTGACACCCACTGATAGCAAGCATGCTGGCACATTGTCTTGTGGTACTTGGGAACAACGGAGAGTCAGACTTTTGCTGGAGTTCCTTGAGGATTTGGAGAAATCAATACACAATGCAGCAGAGGGATGTGCAACAGCTATGCTACCCCCTCCCAAGGTAAGCAGTTCAAGTCTTCTACTTTGTCAGCCCGTAAGTATTTCAATGTTTTGTGTGTACTGTCTCTGTACTGTATTTTTTGTATATTTGCTCACTTGTTTGCCAGCTTCTGAGGTGGAAGCAACACTTGTGCACTGTCATGTAGGTTCATCAGTATGCACATTTTTGCTCTGCTGGACGTAATTACAACACCGTCATAATTTTTTGCAAGTGATGTAGCATATTGAACACACTGAAACCTAGCTGCTTGTGGCATTACTTTTGCTTGGATTCATGACTGAGGTTCTTTCAGTATTTGTTTCACGTCATTGATAATTTGGGAAATTAATTTGAAATTAATTATGTAGGTGTATTTGTGTAGAATTAGATCCTGTAGCTGCTTTTATAAGTAAATAATTGTATCATAATTATATACATTAAGCTTTCCAAGAAGGTGAACATGCAAAATTATCCATTAAAGAGGGTTTTTAGTGTACTTGTGTTCGCGTGGTATGTATATTGTGCTTTGTCTTTATTCTGATTGGAACAGTTTATATATGCATATTTGAAGTGCGATTTGCTGTGACTTTGGAACTCATAGAATGTTTTATTTCAGAAGTTGGATGTGTGATTTACGGCACACATTTACCATGCAATTCACTACAATAATAAAAATGAACAAAAAATGTGCGTTGTATTATTTCTTTTATTACTTTGCAATCTGACATGTTTTGATCTCTTCTACCCTCATCAGGGCCACAATTTATCATGAGGATTACAGGGCGGTGACAAAGTAATTGTTAAAATCCAAATGTAAAATGATAATACTGTATCATGTATTAAAAACATAGTCACTTTATAATGTTAATCAATTGACTAACTGATACAACTCAGCGTTGATTTAGCGAATTGTGTTTATTGCACGAGACATTCCACATGCCGCAAAGAAACATTACTGCCTCTTAACGCTGCTACAGGCTGGAGTTTGAATTCCACTTCCTTGTCAGATAGATTCTGTCTTGTCATACGTTTTCTATGATGCTGTTGGTATGTACTCCTTTTTATGTGTGTACTTTACTTAGATGTAGACACAATCCACTAGATCATTAGTGAGCTCTATCAGTTAACTGATTGATATTATACTGCAACTGTATATTTTTGATGTTTTGTATTCTATTATTATTCTATATTTGGATTGGTGTTGGAATATTCACGAAGTATTGAATTGATCCCTGATGATGGTTAAATACAACTGATCTTGGTAACACCCAAAGACGCGCTCGAGAATTAATTTTGGGACCCTGTTTGGGTGCCAAGGCTAGGTTTATGTCCTTTAACAGGACACAAACCAGGGTTGTGACTAGCCTTCTCACTGGACATAATACATGGAGGAGACATCTTCATCTAGTAGGGCTGTCAGACAGTCCACTGTGTAGGAGGTGTGGAGCAGAGGATGAGACCTCATTCCACATTCTTTGTGAGTGTGAAGCTTTGGCTTCACTCAAACTTGTGTATCTAGGCTCCTTCTTGGAGCCAGAGGACATTAAGAGTATAAGTTTGGGAGCCATCTGGAACTTCAGTAAAGTAACAGGTCTCCCATAAATTGATCTGGGGCAAAAGGGCCCATTAATGCCTAGGTGTGTCTGGACCGTAAGGTCTCAAACCGAATCGCTAATCAATCAACAATCAATCAAATAGACTGAAACATGTTGGATTGTAGGCAATAAGTGAAATAATACAGTGTATGTTAGTTTGTTTACTTGTTGGTTATGTGATGTTATTTCCTTATCTGGAAATTGCAGAAATGGTAGTGCATCTTTAGAATGAAATTTGTAAATTAAATTTTGTGATGGTTGTTCAGCCTGTGCGGACATTCTTCCATACGAACAAGAGCACTTGTGGTGAGTGGCTTACAAGAATCCGTACAGCTGTGGTGGTAGTGGCAATCCACGCTGGACAGGCAACCACTGCAGTTCGTCATGGGCATTGTGTGTTACAGGATATGGTAGATGCTAACAACACTCAGGTATGGAAATCTTATCCTTAAATATCATTCTGATTGGATCATGTCATGTCTTCTTTTGCTGCCTCAGTATGAAAACGGTGTGTCACAGAAGGTGAATGAACAATTTCACTAGTTGCATATGCAGGGTGTTTCTTATATACAGTAAATGCAAGGAGCATGCTCTGCTAAAGTTAAGCCATAATGTTCTGTTGATGTAACCTGACACTTTGTTATCTAGGTATGGAAACAGAAAAAGTTACCTCACCTAGTGGAGGGTGTACCATTGGCAATATGAAATATCGTGGCCTGTGCCTAACAGCACCTCTACTCGTTTTCCATGTGAGATGAAGCAGTTTCTGCACTGCCAGTAGCTGAATGACGAGAGAAAAATGGGCTTGTTTTGTGGCCTCATTATCACCCAGTGTCGCTCCTGTCGACTTAAACAAGTTTTTTTAATGTTAATTTGGTTTTGTATTGAACTGTGATAAATAAGTTTGTGGGTGAATTGTAACTTTATTGTTGTAATGTGATTTCCTAATTCTTCCCATTCTTGCCAACACAATAGTTATAACCATGCACCTATATGTGTACACAGACTTTGTGGTTTCATTTTGGTAGTGGTACAATATCCATATGTTTATTACACATGCTAAGGATCATCCAGTCAATGGAGTTTTTTAAAAACAGTAACTTTTCCAATTTATATAACATTGTTTCATTCACAATGTATTTGAAGTAACTGTTTTATTAGGTACATATTTGGTAAGGCATTCCATTTGTTTTTAATTCAGTAATGTAAAATAATTGTTGGTATATTTACATTGCCTTTTATGCAGGGTCCTGAATTTGAAAGGGCTGTGATGTATGTATGTTGGGCTCTGTGCAAACTCCATGAACCTGAAGCAATACAAGGTCTATATGCATGGTGCAAAGATGTTGCTGGACGGAAGTTTGCTTGGTTGAAATCTGCTTCTGAACAAGCTCAAGGAAGGTGAGCCTAATACTGTTCAAAAACTTCTCCTTTTTGAGTGTTTTATTTCAGTGTCAACAACAGTGGAAACAGGTGTGGGAGTGTTAAATAATGAGTGTCAGGTTTGCCTTTATATGCATTTATAGATACTGCAATGTGTTTCTCCTTTGACACTGCATGACTTTAGCAGTTGTTACAGTGTCATAAAATAATAATATAATACTGTAATTCTGTTTTATATATATATATATATATATATATATATATATATATATATATGTGTGTGTGTGTATATATATATATATATATAGTGTGTGTCATGATTTTCAGGTTTGAAGTTGCAGCTGAAGATTATAAAAAATTACTGGACCAGGAATGTGTCACATCAACAGTGCACAAGTCTCCAGCACATCTGGTTGCTGATGAGAACGCTCTGTCCAGCCCATTGAAACAAGCTGGAAAAGCTGAGACAGATCAGCATATATTGGGATTCATGGCTGATCAGGTATATGGAACAATGTGTTTTTATCTCCACTTTTTCCCTGTCATTTACTCCCTGTACAAAATTTTTGTTTATTAGCGTCTTGGACTTATGGTTGAGTACTGAGCAGGTTGGTGTGGCAGTCACATTCTGGATTTGTATGCAGGAGAGGTACATAAGTTTGGGTCTCAGCTGTGTTCGAGACTCTGCTTCTTCTTTCAGTTTTCTCAAGTCTGCGCTGGCGGAGTCTGGGATGATATTTTCAAGTATACCATGACCCTTTTTCTGTTGCCATGCATGACTGTTTCACCTGTGGCTGTTCTCTCAAGTCTGTGCTGGTGAAGTCTGGGGGAATGTCTTTAAGTACCCCATGACCCGTTTTCTGTTGCTACACGTGACTGTTCCCCCATCTTGTTCAACACTGACGTGTGCATAATCTTCTTCTTCATCAGTAGGGCCTGTAGCTAATGCCACGGACGTACTTTAGCCTTAGAAGGCTTATTGTACTCACCCTATCCCTCCCCACCTGTTTGGACGTTCCCACGTTCACCGCCAGGTACCTCCACGTCCACAATGATGCGAGAGATCCTAGTAGCAAAAGGTGGAACTGTGTGGACGAGAATTGGCCTGTAATTTTGCCTGAAATTGTGACTTCCACATCAATTCAGGGATGTTTTACATGCCGCAAATCTGTGACATGGGACCCACGGCTTTACTTCCCTTCCGAAGGAAGGCATGCTGAGGATTTTTTCACCCTGAAAATTCCTGACGGCTTCGGCCGGGTTTGAACCCGCAAACTTGTGTACCTAAAGGCAGCACGTTACCCCCAGACCACCGAAGCCGCTGTGCATAATGTAAGAGTAAATGTAAGCAGATTTAATTGTAAGTTTTAAGGAAGACAGTTGATATCCCAAAACCTCAATGTGCAATGCGTGATTTCAGGTTTCCGTTATTTGAAGTGACTGGGAACTGTGCTCTTCTGGGCTGTTATGCAGTGCGTAGTGGTTATTTCTTACTGACATTTTGGGACAACCTATTGGTCCCATCCTCAGGGTTCAAGAATCAAGAATTCTTGAACCATGGGGATGGGACCAATAGGTTGTATTGAAACATCGGTAAGAAATTACCACTACTCACCGTGTAATAACCCAGAAGAGTACATTTGTCACTGTACAGTGTGTGGGTTTCATTTAGAAAACTCAATAGGAATCTGTACCAGTAGAAATTATGCATATGAATGGACCGTTATTTCTGTAAGAGTTATTTTACAATTATGCTGACATCAAATTGTGGACTGAAACAAGTAGAAGGAAATAGGCATCACAAGTCCTTCCTGGAACAAAAGAGAATGGACACCAGAATGAAATGTAAAGATATTGAGATCACTAGAATGTGTTTTTAAGTGGGATTCACGTTATTGTTATGTGTTAATGATCTTGATGTAAGAATATTTGGTTTGTTTTTGAAGTTAACGGAGTGTTACAAGGCTGTGTGTAATTGGACTGATCTGATCAAGTGGAAAGAAAAGGAAGCAGAACTGTGGATGCATCAAAATGGAGGAACCCCACAAAAATATGTAAGTTTCAGTGAAAATTCTTAGCCTCTTAGAATGAGGCAAGAAGTTAATTCACATATGCAGTAACTAAAAAGAGTTCATGAAGTTACAAGTCTTGCAATGGCTTCGTGATAATTGTTTGTTGTTACATGTATTGTATAATGTTAGTACACCAGAGGATGTTATGTTCATTCATTTGCATTTTTTAATCTCTGAAACTCTTAAGGGCCCCATACACTTGAAGTTAAACTGTGCGGTTTAGCTGAGTAAAAAAAAAAACTGCACAAAATACTGAGATGAATGTTCTATGGCACAGCACAGGTTTTCCATCAGGTTTGTCAGTTTTTTTTGTCAGTTTTATGTGTCTTCTTGTGCGTGTGACTATTGTGGCTAAAAACAAGGCAGTCCTTTGCTGTTTGCTAGCCACATCAGCCATAATGTTATCCAAAAAGAAGAAAAGAAAGCGTAAAATGTGGAATAAGAAGTGGTATTTGAAAAGGAATATATCATGCGATGTTCATCCGCTGAATGAATTGTTAGAAACAGACGTGCCTTGAGATGATGCGACGGTGGTGTCGGCAGGTAAACTGAGGTAACTGTGGGATTCCCTGAGTGAACTGCGCAGTTCTCTGTGTGAAAGATGACTTGGAAAGGACAGTTCTGAGGCCTGTGCTATTGCCTGTCAAAACTGCGCAGTTTACTTAGTTTTTCCGTCAGGCATGACGTCACACAGTAAAATCGCTCATATTTAGTTGAAAGTGTATAGGGCGCTTAACAGTGAATGAAATGTGATAAACGTTGTGCTGATTTTTAGATCCTGAAATGGTGTGTGATAGTGGAAAGTGGACAACTGTGCAGCTTTTGTTAAGGGAATATTGGTTGTAAAATAACACTACTGTGGCAGTGCATAAATTTTCATAAAACCCTTGGTGTGATTGTGATGAAGAACTGTTGGAATTAGGGTTCTTAAATCTGGTGGTAGATCAGAAACATTCTTACACATTGTGTTTGAAATATTTTAAAGTAATGTTTATAAGTCAGTATTTATCAGGCATGGTGGTGATGCAGAACTTGCAGATTATAACTGAAATATTTAACACATACTAAATCTGTACTTGCACCCTTAGCTCTCTTTTAAAAGTAAAATAAAACAATAGTAATATTGCTCATAGATATGTAAGACTACAGATATATGCCAAAGGAAAGTGAGTCATATCTTCTGCTTGGAACTTGCATGCTGTCTATATAATTTCAGCTAATGAGCAGCGTGACAAGTACTACACATGCTAAAGCATTTGCCAGATTTTATGAAGGAGACTTGACAGCTGTGAGTGAGTTGATGAAGTGGAATGTTCAAGGAACAACTTCAATGGAAGAGGCATGGGACGTTGGCAGTAGTAGCAGGAAGTGTTGGAGTAGTTACAAGCTCATGGGTAAAGCATACACCATGCTGACGAGCATAGCAATGACTATAGTTGCGGACAGTGACGGTACTGATGTGGAAACTGAGTAAGTATCCAGAACAGAACTTGTCGAATAGTGTGAGCAGTATGTCAGTAGCAGATAGTTAAAAGTTTAGCACCAAACAAGTTGGCTGAAGAAGTAACACTTGTGGCTTGTGTTTGGAAGATACGTGGTTAGAATCTTGGACGAAGCACTGAATGTCCTTGCCGATGTTTTTCATGCTCCTCCTTTGTCCTTTCATACACAGGCTGGGGTGGTACCTCACGCTGGGCTCCTGCTTCTTGTCCTTTCCAATACGCTATTCCTTAAACATCCTACCATTTGCTACTGTGTATACTGAGCTACTGACACTATCATTAAATAAACTACAAATAGGTCAGTAGCTGTTAGCCTTTTGTTGTTCCCTTTAAATCTCTGCACTCTTAGACCATGTTTTCTTTCCTTTTTTGTTCCACAATTTCTTTAATTGTTCATTTCTTCCTCTGCCTTCTTTCCTTCTTATGTTAATGTCACTATATTAAGCGTACCAAATTAACATATAATTTTATGTTCTGTGACATAGTTACTGCAAACATTTAATTGATTTTGTATGTTTCTTAGCTTTTTTATTAATGCTGTTTCAACTTTGTGTGATTGATGAAAGAGGAATGAGCGAATGGAAGTGTAAAAAATGGTGGAAAGAATTTCTAACGTCTGAGCTGATAGACACAGGTCTTGCTGAAAAGAAACTTCTCATGTTTCTGTGACATTAATTGTGTAATGTTTTGAAGGAGTCTGTAGACCATTCTTTGTAACATTGTTATTGTGTCTGAAGTGACTGTTTTATTGATCACTACATTTCACATTTATTTTCATGGGCTTTTTAACCCTTATTGCCCCTCCAAAGTGCAATGTGCTAATTGAAATAAATGTCTACATATTCTTACAGCTCTAAAGGGTTCTAATAGGTGATACATTTGTAATAATTTTATTTTAATTATTTGCATAAGTAGCTAAGCATAGTCAGTTAACAACAAGAGAAAAGATATTAAAGTTGCATTTTTTGCCTGTTTGTATCCAGAAATATTGTGTGGGGAGAGAAGATTCAGCAATGTTTACGTATTGCACAGTGCCATTTGCAGGAAGGTTTGAGGAATGCACCATCAGAATTCTTGCAAGAAGCTGCAGTGCTACAGTATGCTGCATCAGGGCTACAGAACATACTGGCGGGAAAACTGGATGGCAATGTGTTCAGTGTTGTGAGTGTCCAAGCACTAGACCAGCATGATTCAGCATCTGCACTTAAAGTGGATGAAATAAGTGTTAAATGAAGAAAACAGCAAAGAGAGGAACTTCATAATTTTGACATATATTCTAGAATTATTAAAGTAATAAAGTCAAGATGCTTGTATTGGACTGTGCATGTGGCCTGAATGGGGAGACAAGAAATTTGTACGTTGTTTTGGTGGAAAAACTGCTTGGAAGTAGCCATTTGTGTGACAAGCAGGAGATGGGGAAATGATATTTAAATTGGTTTTAAGGAATAGATTTTGGGCCATGCTGTTATAGGATTTTGTTCCAAGATGCACTTTGGCATTATCAGTAACTCATCTTTGATAATTTTAAATACCTTACTTTGTTTTGATTACTTATTTTCAAAGTCTGATATGTTTTAATATTGCCCTCCCATCTCTGCGAGTGTCCTCCTTGTGATCACTTCTCTTCAGGTTTTCTGACTAATATTTGTGTGCATATATTATATTATTTCATCTCTGTGTGCCAGATGTTCCACCCGTCATGTGATCTTTGCTTATTATACCGAAATATGGTAAAGGGTACAAATTATAAAGCATCCTGCTCTTGAATTTTCTCCAGCCACCATAATTCGTCTGAAGCCCATTACTAATGAAACAAGAATTTATTATTTTCCTTTGTGTAATGGTGCTGTGATACGTGAATCCTTCTTGCAGGTTGATGACTGTATTGTTGATACCCTGAGTTCGTCTCTCTTGACCCAAGTTCTCTGGTGGGGGAAATACTTCAACCTGGCTGGAGGCAACATGCTAGGAGGTGGCCTTCCTTGCCATTCCTTGTGGGTGAACCAATTAATGCTAGAGGTGTCCAGAGTGTCTCGTAAAGAAGGCAATCTTTTGCTGTCCCAGAAGTTACTCATTGATTATCTAAAATCAGAAGATGGTTTGCTATGTGTTGGCACAAACACTGAGCTCCTATTGGAGGAGGTGGCACAGAGTCTTGTGAACATGGCTGTGAAAGGGGAGGAGCCACTAGTACCCATTTCTATGGATTGGAGTGCTCAGAATGCTAAGGCACTCACTGAAGTGGCAAAAGTACTTTATGGGTGAGTTTCGTTGCTTTAGAGTTTGTACTTAATTGCTGTTTTTCAATGCAAATGAGGTAGAGAGATAAGTTAGTTGCAGTTGTAACTCTTCTGACATGTATTCAAAAGGTACCTGATTTGACTTTTAAGCTGAGCATGGGATTTGGCTTCAAATTTTTTTCAGGCCCTCTAGGCAAATACCTGATGGTACAATGAAGTAGGTCATTAAGTCTCTTGTTTTTATATTTTATCACTGAAACATCTGGATGAATTTCTGTAAAATTTGGTACTCAGGCAGTCTGCTGTAATGTAGGACATTATGGTCCATATTGGTCCTGTTAAGTTTTACGCCTTATTAAATGCAAATTCTACTTTTTTTGGTTGTCTTAGTCCTCCCTTTATTGTTCAGAAGAATTGTATGTACTGTTTGGGACTCATCTCTGTGCCTGTAGAAGATGGGGAAACACAGGGAAGGACACACTTAGCTTATATTGTGTACAGAATCATGAAGCTGAATTTGAACTGTATCCAGTTGTTACAGCTGATTATGACACATGTCATTTGATAGAATTCATGATCCCATTTTCTGTCAGGCATGCAGTAAGTTGAGAATTATTTATGTAAGTTACAGTGTAAAGCTTGTAGGTAAGTTTTCTTTTATGCTGCAGTACATTCATATTGAAAACATGTTTGCATCATCCACTGACATATCTCTTTATCATTTGTAGTATAAAGTAATTCTTAGGTTCCTGCTTGCAGTACGGATGAGGTGCCTGTTTTTCTAGGATGTGACGCTATGTCACTGGGAATGTATGTCCTGTTGTGTCAGTGCATTCTAGAGGTATCATCTTCAAGGGTTAAAACAAAGATGAGACCACTGTGGTGTCTGAAAATGTCAGGAACAAAATACACATTGATTATTGTCATGTCCTATTGAAACTGATATTTTATCTGTGGTATAGCTTTAATTAGAAACATTTGTGACATGGTTGTATTTAAGTGAAACATGTAGAGAAATGCTTTCTGACCATAGTGTGCCTGCAGCAGTACAGTTGTATTTGTAATAAATGAATATTAAATGTTAACAAGGAATGCAGCAATACAGAGAATGCGTTTGGAGTAAAAGTGTGCACTGTAAGTCTGAACTGGTCTTTCTCCTGCTGCCGAACAGTCAACACGTGGAGTCACAGTATGTGAAATGCTCTTGGTAGCCAATTTAGAGTCATAGCTGAAGATAGGGAAACACTGTTCAGCTGGATGCAAGAATAAAATATGCCGTTAGCTTCTAGCATTTTAATTTTGTGTACAAATTTGAAGGGATTCTCTTTCTCATAATGTACTTACTGTTCGCAGCTTGGAGAAACATGACAGTGCGGTGCAGGTGTGTGCAGTTGCTGCACTGAACCTTACACAGCAGTTGGCAGAGAATGACTTTCAGCTCCGTGACCGGGGATCGAGGTTGCTGCTTACTCTTGCTAAGTGGCTGCAGCAAGAGAACCATCTTATGTCAGCAGAAGCAGACAATGACAGAAGTGCTGTGGGACGATTGTTGGCATGGGAAAAGGCTCACTATAGTGTTCATGACCCTTCCATCTTTGGCAATATTGATGTTCAAAGTAAGGAATGCCTGTTGTAGTGGATTTTGCTTAAGTGTGGTGTTCAGTGGTTTACATTCACAGCTGTTGGATGAGTTTTGTTTTAACCTACATGAACTAAGTGTGATCTCTGTTTCACTTGAATTGTTAAGAAAACTTGAATTGCTAATGGAATGAAAAGTTTGCAGCAGTAAAGCAGTCCCAATGCATCTGTGATCAGCATGTTATTAAGATCATGGTAGAAAGGAGGTATGGGATCCCTCCATTCTTAAAATACAAATTGATATAGTGTCCCGTCTGCTGTTTCCTTAGAAAAAGCAGTCAGGCCTCTTTCTCTTTTGCCAAATGCACTGTGACTGGTGTAGTGTACCTCAGCATGTTTGAGGAATTATTCATGCAAGTTTTGAAATAAGAGGGTTGTAATGAATTATGCTTTTCCAAAAAGGTGGGAGTGCTTGTGCATTTTCATGTTGCACTGTGGGTAGGACTTCTTAGATTGGAAGTTTCTACCAAAGTGATTTGGCAGAGGCAGCTCTATCTCTTGGCCACCTCATTCCTCTGACCTTTTAACACCACTTGGTTTCTTGTTTGGAGTACATGAAGGATGCTGTGTATATTCTGCCACTGCCTTACACGTTTTGTAGAATGTGCTGGGAGCATGTGATCTGTTGTTGCTGCATTTTATACCCTCTCCACTTAAAAATAAAATGTGGACTGAATGTGGATTGAGATGTGATATGTTTCTGGCTACTCATTGTGTCATTACCAAACATCTGTAAATAGTTAATTGTAGGTCACAAAAACTTGTTTGCTTTTCTGGAAGAGTACATTTTCATACTTGTGCTCCTATTTCTTGGATTGTATGTAACCTGTGTTTGCATATATGAATGCATAAAAAATAACCCTAGAAATTCATTTTTTATTTGTAGGTGAAATAAGGAAATTTACTGCATTGTTAAGACATACTGCATAATCTGTGTCTTATTTTCCACAAAGTTCCATTTATTTCATAATTTTATCTTTTTCTGTTCAAATAATACTCACGTTAGTTGAATAAAGAGAGACCAACTTGATGTCACTTGCTTTATTATTTCCTTATTTACTGCTCAACATGTTTCGGATGTTAATACATCCATCCTCAGGAGCTTGCGACTTATTTGATGAGTTAT
>Ga0123353_10011259_pt1 | contig 12586 bp, 4 predicted proteins | sample TergutLab28metaG_3_FD_92763 | JGI IMG/M metagenome (GOLD analysis project Ga0123353, IMG submission 92763) | Labiotermes labralis P3 segment gut microbial communities from Petit-Saut dam, French Guiana - Lab288 P3 | ecosystem: Host-associated > Arthropoda: Insects > Digestive system > Gut ... | reverse complement strand
TATAATATAATATAATATAATATAATATAATATAATATAATATAATATAATATAATATAATATAATATAATATAATATAATATAATATAATATAATATAATATAATATAATATAATATATAATTATTATATTAGATTATGAACTAATATAATCTAATAAAGTATAAAGTTGTGTATGACTGAATCATATATATTGTATATTATATTTTAGCTTATATTCAACAAAACGGGGAAGTCTCACTTGAAAAAAATCTGAGCAGCTTATTTTACTGTCAGATATTTATAAAATACGCAGGACACCGACAAATAACAGGCATTTTCATAGCAGATTAGAGCTTTCCGTGGCTATAAAATTCCAGCTCGCTTCTGAACTATTTTTGCACTCCAGTTTCTTCAGCAGCAAGCAGAGACGGTGCGATTCAATTATAAGCGACGTGCCTTCCGCGTGATTGTCTGTGGGGGTGACAAACGACAAACCAGGAAAAATATGTCTAGCGGGGAAGTTCGGATGCTTGTATGGTATTATTATATGATTGGTTTACCTAACGACGCCTTCAATTGTTAGGACTGTATTACGTCACACAACAAGAGAAGCAATCATTTATAAAAATCTAGGTCTAGTTCAAGGTAATAACCCAGCGTCTGTGCGAAGGTACTGCAGTAACATGTTAGAAGGCTGTCAGGAAAGGTGCGAATCGTCGGGTCAAGATTTGAACCTGCCATGTCACGAATATGAAGCAGGTGCGTCAAAGACTAGACGCCGATGTTCGGTGTTTAAATATTGCTAGCCACGTGACCGTCACATAACGCGCTATCCCACGGTCTCTTCCGTCAGTCGTTTCTTGATTCTCGTAGAGAATTAATCGTTTATGGCATCTGATGGCGTTCTGCAATTTGATTGTGCTAAGTGCAATGACATGTCAGATGCCCTGCTGTTCTGCGGAAGAAGTTTTCTGTGTAGAGATCTTGGCCTCCCTGGCATTGTAGGCAGTTCGTTACCACTGCTTGACCCTTGAAGATGGGACCGACAGTTGTGCCGAAACGTCGTTATCTAAATGTCATGCTATGCTAATATCTCATTTACACGGCGGCGGAAGCCTCAAATCACGTATTTTTTCTTCTCTTAAACTGATTTATTAATTTACTTTTTTCTGTTATACATTCTCCCTTTCTTTTGTCATACATTCTTCCTCGTTCTGTCCTGCATCCGGTACTTTCGTGTCATTAAGACAGGTGGCAAGCAGAGTTACCACCATTCCCATAAAGAACTTAAAACATCTTTGATATACGTATGTCCGTGCATCGTTAGTATGATTTTATAATTACAACCAACAAGATACAAATATTTCAGATTATTTATTTCTAAAAGGCTCTACATGTTTCGGGCGGTTCCTCCGCCCATCATCAGGAGCACATAACTGTACATTCAGCTATAGTATTGTAAACCAAGAGTGCTACAGGCACGATACCAGGTCAGTTCCATCTCATCTACTGACTTAAGTCAGTTCCAGCACATACACGATACCAAGTCAGTTCCATCTCATCTATTGATTTAAGTCAGTTCCATCTCATCCACGATACCAAGTCAGTTTCATCTCATCCACTGATTTAAGTCACTTCAATCGCATCCACGATACCAGGTCAGTTCAAACGCATCCACGATACCAAGTCAGTTCCATCTCATCCACGATACCAAGTCAGTTCAAACGCATCCACGATACCAAGTCAGTTCCATCTCATCCACGATACCAAGTCAGTTCCATCTCACCCACTGACTTAAGTCAGTTCCATCTCATCCACGATACCAAGTCAGTTCCATCTCATCCACGATACCAAGTCAGTTCCATCTCACCCACTGACTTAAGTCAGTTCCATCTCATCCACGATACCAAGTCAGTTTCATCTCATCCACGATACCAAGTCAGTTCCATCTCATCTACTGACTTAAGTCAGTTCCATCACATCCACGATACCAAGTCAGTTCCATCTCATCTACTGATTTAAGTCAGTTCCATCTCTTCCACGATACCAAGTCAGTTCCATCTCATCCACTGATTTAAGTCACTTCAATCGCATCCACGATATCAAGTCAGTTCAAACACATCCACGATACCAAGTCAGTTCCATCTCACCCACGATACCAAGTCAGTTCCATCCTATCCACGATACCAAGTCAGTTCCATCTCATCCACGATACCAAGTCAGTTCCATCTCATCCACTGACTTAAGTCAGTTCCATCTCAACCACGATACCAAGTCAGTTTCATCTCATCCACGATACCAAGTCAGTTCCATCCCGTCCACGATACCAAGTCAGTTCCATCTCATCCACGATACCAAGTAAGTTCCATCTCATCCACGATACCAAGTCAGTTCCATCTCATCCACGATACCAGCCCGCAGCAGTACTGGTTGACAATACCTGTAGCTGAATGTACAGTTATGTGCTCCTGATGATGGGCGGAGGAACCGCCCGAAACATGTAGAGCCTTTTAGAAATAAATAATCTAAAATAGTTGCATTTTGTTGGTTGTAATTATAAAATCAGACTTAAAACATATTCTTAAATTCATATGTGTTAATAACATACTCGACAAACAATTGTTAAACATCGGGCCTAAAATTGAATGTAGACTCTGGTACAAACTTTGAAGTCGTGCAACCACATGCAACTATTACATGTAATGGAAGACATGAAAGAAACACCCATAAATTTGTATTCATAAAGAACAAATTTTATTTTCGAAGACAGGACAAAGATTTTGATACACCCGGTGGCTACGGGATTTTTTTTCTGTCCGTCATTCTTCAAGACGTCACGCTAACACACGCGACAGTCACCTAGTCACGGCAGCTGAGATCGTCTGCACGCTTGCAGGATGCTGATTTCAATTCGGGCGAGGATAATAACAACCAGGATATTTGCAGCTCCAAAAATGACATTAATGGATGGGAATATATGTGCTATTAAGTGTTTATGAAGCAGATCTCCTTCCATTTCATCTGGGTAACATACGGGGTGAGGCCAGCAAGAACTGTGACTACTTCTGGGTAACATACAGGATGAGGCCAGCAAGAACTGTGACTACTTCTGGGTAACATACAGGGTGATGCCAGCCATAACTATGACTACTTCTGGGTAACATACAAGGTGAGGCCAGGAAGAACTGTGACTACTTCTGGGTAACATACAGGATGAGGTCAGCAAGAACTGTGACTACTTCTGGGTAACATACAGGGTGATGCCAGCCATAACTATGACTACTTGTGGGTAACATACAAGGTGAGGCCAGGAAGAACTGTGACTACTTCTGGGTAACATACAGAGTGAGGCCAGCAAGAACTGACTGCTTCTGGGTAAGATACAGGGTGAGCCAGCAAGAACTGTGACTGCTTCTGGGTAACATACAGAGTGAGGCCAGCAAGAACTGTGACTGCTTCTGGGTAACATACAGGGTGAGGCCAGCAAGAAATGTGACTGCTTCTGGGTAACATATAGGTTGAGGCCAGCAAGAATTGTGACTACTTACAAAAATCTACTGACGAGTTTTTGTGTATGACTTCCAAGGAGTACTCGGAAATCTTCGAGTCAGCTGAATCCATCTCAACCCTCGCATAACATTTGTCTGGGATATAATTTGATCTTTTCAAACCCAGTTTTTAAAATATGTAGCCCAGCGCTTCCTTTAATATTACAAAATCTCTTTTTTTGGCGAAATATTATCTTTTATTTTTGGATTTAGTGCAGAATTCTCAGAAGAAACTGAGATTATATCCCCAACCAGATATAACGGGCTGGTCTCGGCAAATGAAGCACGGTATATAGTCTCTAAAGAAATAATATTTTTTAAAAATATTATTTGCAGTACAGCTCCGTATGGCGCTGAAACTGGGACACCTGTGAAAATAGATCGGAAATACCTAGGAAGTTTTGGATTGTGATGCTGGAGAAGGCTGGAGAAGATGATCGTGTGAAAAACGAAGAAGTATTGCATACAGTCGGAAAGAAAGGAGCGTCCTCACATACAATAAAATGAACGAAAGGCTAACTGGATTGTCACGTCTTGTGTTGGTATTGCCTTCTACATCATGCTATTGCAGGAAAAATAGAAGGGCCAAGAAAATGAGGAAGAAGACTTAAGCAGCTACTGGATGACCCTATCGAAATCAGAAGATACTGGAATTTGACGAGGCGGCACCAGAACGACCTGTGCGGAGAACTCATATAGCAAGAGGCTATGATCTAGCCGCAAGACAGGCCACGGAATGAATTTAAGTATTTCCCAACATACTATCTGCGCCAACTAAGCAGTCTCCTTTCTTGAATATACTTCGATTCAGATCTCGTATATATTTACATTTTACTCACGCACATTTCGCACTGCCCAAATGTGGTTCCTTGGTTTAACTAATGTAGCCGAATTAGGGGAAGAATTCAAATTACCAAGAGTTTGATTACGAGGTAATCCACAACTATTTATTAAATAATTTCTATTATCCTTCTCAGCATATATATTCTCAACCATTCTCCGTTCTTCTGTTCGCAAGAAAGATTTGTGTAAGTTTCTGAGCCACACAGACCCAAGACCGCAGTACAATTATAGTGATGTATGTTCACACTGCAGGAGGTAATAAAGACACTGGCAGTAGCAGTAAATACCGTAGCTGGCAGAGGGTTTGTATTAACAATATTTCGCGATGTCTGCTGGTTTTCTTAGCAGGTGATACATGGCTCTACTCTCCTCCATGCGGCTGGTGTGAATGGGAAGGAGGGAATATATATATATAGATGCCTTATACTTGGACAAGAAGTTTTATAACGCCGGGGTTGAGTTAACACAGGCAGACATCTGCAGGGTTTTTTATACGAAATCCCTTCTGAGATTAACTGAGTGACTTATAAACACGTGTTTACGAAATTAGTACTTACTTACGCACACATTACGTCTTCTAATTTAACTTATTCCTTATTTTCTAACTAAAAACTGATTAATCAACCGCCTTGACCAAATCACAAAATTAACCTTCAAGTGTGAATTTTACATCGATACTTCACTAACTTCTCTATGGAACTTCCCAAATAACTGACTACCTTAATGTATTAGGAATGTATTTATTTAGTATTTAGCTGATAAACAAAATTATTATTATTACTTGACTATTCACTTATTAAATGTACAACTAAGCAACTATAAAAATGCATTTCTCTACTGACCTACTATCTTGCAGTGTAAGTAGCTGCCAATTAAGGGAAGTGAATAGCACAATGCTTAATTAATACACTAATAGATCAAGTAAGTAAACAAATCACAACCTCTGTAACTTACATATTTGCTATCATGGATTCTTATAATTTTTAATAATATGAGTGACCAATTAATTAAATAAATTATTGCCTGATTAACCATCTCATTAGCTGAATAATTAAATAACTCTTTCACTTGCCAACGGACTCCAATTCACACAGCACTGAACTAGCCCACTACACGTTAATGCAATAACTGATCAGCCAAGCAAACAACTCTCCGGAGCATAAAGTTTATTCGAGCTCAACTTAACTCACTGAAGAACAAATTATCTAGCTAGATGACTACTTAACTAAGCAATGGATTAAATTACAATAATATTTAAACAACAACAAACCAATTAGCTCGACAACTTACGCACAAAGTAAATATCTGCCTACATGACTAGCGAACGTACAAATCTACCCACCAAATGGACCACTAACTCTTAAACCCACTAACTAAATATCTCCACTCTCCAAATCGTCCAGACCGTCTCTGGAGACCAGCCAGCCTCCTATAGAACGCGTACACATGTTCCTTCCCGGGAGTAAAGCGGTCGGGGCGTGATGGTCACAAAATTCAACGCCATCACGGGCCGAGGTTAAAAATGAGTACGACAGTACTTCTAATCCCCTATATGCCTATATGGAATGAGCAGGCACAACTTTGTCTTTAACTTCATTTGAAAGTTCCGCAACGCTAGGCACATGAAATTAATTTACGCACAGGCAACTGTCGTGTATCGTCTCACGTAGCGCCACTGCCGATACATTTTTCTTATATTGACAGCGGTCAGTCCAGTACAAGCCACAAGGTTGTAATGGACAAGCAGTGGTAGTTTATCCCACACAATTTGTTGGAGGCTGTATATAAAACGAGTTTAATAAATTAATAAATAATTAAATAAAGGATACACGTATAGAGAAGCTGACTATTCAGAAACTTGACTTTTAAAAAAATTATATATATAGCCTTCCATGCCCCCCGCGGGGTTTGAACCCGCAATCCCAACAAGCGAGCGGCCGCAGACCCACGCCTTAGACGGCGCGGCCCGGCGCCACTGCCGATGTCCGCGCCGTCTAAGGCGTGGGTCTGCGGCCGCTCGCTTGTTGGGATTGCGGGTTCTTGCCCCGCGGAGGGCATGGAAGTCTATCCTTTGTGAGTGACGTGTGCTGTCAGGTACAGCATTCTGCGACGGTCCGATCATTAATCTAGAGGAGTCCTATCGAATGTGGTGTGTTGAGTACAATCTCGAAACCTCAACAATGAGGAGGCCTAGGCCCACTACGATTGTCGAGCCATGGAAAACTACATGAAGAGCAACGAGGATGACAGACTTAAAACTCGGAGGACAGCAGCTTATATTTAACAACTGTTGCTGTGTTGTGTGTCAGAGACCTGCGCAGCTGGTGGCACTCTGGCTGACCTTTTGCATAAATCTAAACGATGCGACCAATTAGTGTCCAGCATATTAACTGAAGAAGTTGTTGCCTTAGCTCCTTCCATTAGATAATATCTCAATTCCAAGATACATGCCTGAAGCGGTAAGCTCTTCTGTCTATGGTTTTCTTCAGTTGTGCAGCGACTGGAGTGTACCTTGCCTATGAGGTAACGATTCAAAGAATGTGGGACAGCTATAAACATGGACAAGGCATTTGGTACGAATGCAAAACCCAGTTCACAAGCAGCCGACGGATGTGACTAAGGAATTCAGAAATTCTGATTTTTAATACTAGTCAGCCGGGATAGCATAGTTGGTATAGTCTAGACTACGGGCAGCATGACTCGGGGGTGGGGGGCATCGTTCGGTTGCTCAGAGTGCCTGTACCACCTCCAGGGTCCACCGAGCCGCTTACAGCGGGTACTCCGTGCTCTGTCTACAGGGGTAAAGCGGCCGGTACTGAATCTCACCGGGCACTTCCGTCTAGTTTGCAAGAATAAGAACGTGTCGGGCTATACCTCCACTCTTCCACGTGTCTTGCTGGGGTATAAAGGGACAGCTTTACTTTCATGATCACAACTAAAACCCAGGCACTCCATAAATGACAACACACAGTCTTCCAAATACATCAACGTGCGTGTAGAATTGTAGTTGACAGGTCGTCTGCCGTCAGCACGTCACGGCTACCTGTTCTGTTTGCAATCACTTCATGTATACGACAAACTCCACGAGGCAGAGTCTTCTTGACAAGCTGGTATTTGCTCTGGTACTCATGAAAACATCCAGTCTTTTATAGTACCAAAACTTTTTAGCGCAGTACCTCAACCAAGTGCGCCACCGCGTACCACTGACTTTCGTTTGTAAGGGAGTAAACTTACTCATATTTATGCACTTGTTCGTTCGGTGGTTTCTGACAGCTAAACAAAACACCCTCTGCAGTTACCTAGAGATTTCGTTTCCTTCTCTTCTCACTAGACCAGTGAAAGAGGCAAGCTCTTTAAAATGGGACACCATATTTGATCTTGCTGCCCCTTCCCTATATGACGTCGAAAACAAAGTTTTCGAAACACTGCGGCATAAGTAACGCAAAGGCAATAGACCGTGTCCACAGCATGGCCCAAGCTTTCTATAGCATGTCAACATCAGAATCCTTTAAGACTGAAATCAACACTTCGCTGCTGCGGTCTGAACGGGAGACGGAACCGTCTGTCTGGGGTCTGTCACAGCCCATTTGCAGTTACATATATTATTATTATTTGTGAAAGACACTATCTTTCAAAAGGGCCCAACAATTTAGGACAGCTCTCTCACTTTTTCGCCAAAAGACGAAACAAACAGAGATTCGTTTCAAGAACAAATGTGAAATGTAGACTGTTCAGAACATGAATGACACTTATAAACCGGTTGTGAAGTGGCGTCACCGTGCACAGGTTGCGCACCCTTGTCGAGGAACATTACGTGAAGATGTCCAGCACCTGCCGCTTTGCGATGGCCGGCCAGTCCGGTCGATTTACTCGTCCCGCGAAGCAGGTGATACGCCTGCTGGTGTAATGCAGAACAGCGCTGCCGCACCGCTCCATGCTCGAACGTTGTAATGAGAGCGTTCTGAAGACGCAACAGATAAACCGCTTTTTCTGCGCAATAAAGGGAATGAATGCCTATAACTTTTTGTACGGAAAAATAATCATAAGGCGCAGTGAATTAAATGACCTCATACTGCTGTACCTACAATATACACGGCGCTACGAGACTTTGTAAGGAATTTGTTCTAACACGTTCTATGCTACGGACGGTAAATAGCACTCTGACTGGTGCGTTTTCAGATGCTAAAGTTGCCTTAGAATGAAGTGTCCTAGGATTGTTATGAATTATATTTGTTTTGTGGTTAATCTGCACACTTTAAGCTAACTGCAGTACAGAGCACTCCAGACTTATAATTACTGTAACACCAACTTAGGCTGGGTCACCTCGTTGTGTTGAGCGAATAGGCAGATAAAACCACAGTCAATCACAGCTGTTGTTGGACAGTAACATGTAATATCCAACGTGTTGTGTGTTTCCAGTTTTATTGGTAAAAGCATCACCAGGCACAAACGCAAATCCTATAGGCCTTACATATATTACCTCTATAATACATTCATTCATAACGCCATCAGGCACAATTAAAAACGTATAATAGATTCACTCTATCACATTTTTTATGCTTGTGTCTTATGATGGCTTCACGAATAGAAGCCAAAACATGTAGCATGTTGGACAATAACAGGTATTGTGTGCACGGAGTTGCGACTGGCCATCTGGTTGTTTTATCTGCCTATAAAACACAGTTTTGTTCTTTTTACTAATATCCTGCAGCAGAACAGTATAAATGGTGTTTGAAAACAAAAGTCCTGAGGTGAAATGTCCACCTAAGGGAGGAATCAGGGCAAATATGTGAATGTAAAAATTTGTATAGCATTTGCACTCACGATGTGATGTCAGGGAATCTAATGAACGGTAGTCCGTCGAACACATGGCATGAAAAGTAACTCTTGGCGACCAAAACACATTTTAAAACATAAAAAGATGAAACAACTCAAAAGAACAAATCGTAAAGTGTATTAAAGCGTATCATAGACAAACAGCTGTAAAGATGTGAAAGGAACCCAGACGTTTCAAACTGCAGCTAAACTGCAGGAATTGATGGGAAAGATGACAAACCATTTGGTCTGCCGATACGCGGGACCTGAAAGATAATAAAATGCTCCAAAAACAGCACGCACCTATTATAGAGAGTTATCTAAGTTTAACATTCTTTAACATTCATAGGTCCGTGCATCGCTAATATATTCGCAGAGTACAGCCAATAAGATGCAACGTTTCTCAATTTATTTATTTCTGTAAGACGCTCTACATGTTTCAGACGGTTTTTCAGTCCGTCATCAGGAGCTCAAAACTGCACATACAGCGTCAGGTATTTGTCGGACCAGTACCGCTACGTACTGCTAGCCTGGCCAGGCTAACAGCAGGTAGCAGTATTACTTCAGGGCAGTTTCAAACTACACAGTGTTGAATGTTAGGTTGAATGGTAATGACAAACTAGAAGAGATCTGGAAGGAAACGACTGCATCTGAGGCATCATCCCAGCGTGTGCCTGGAGGCATACAGCAAATTTATGCAAAATGTCAATCTGAATAACCGCTCTCCAAGTCGAGATTCGAAATGAAAGCCTTTCAGAACATAAGTTAAAAGCGTTATCGTTTGGGTCACCTTGTTTGTTATCTGACTGTTGTGGCAAATGTTGACGAAAATAGTGGAGAATTTTGAACCACAATGGTATATTTACGACAGATTATTAATTGATGTTGATAGAGAACAATAAAATTTAAATACATATTTTAAAATTCCTTAAAATATTCGTCACAAAAAGACGATACGGATTAATAATAACAATAATAATGTTAAGTTTCAAGTGGAAGTTGAAGTGTATAGCATTTTGATCTGATGTAGGTCAAGTAAGAAGACGGACAACATCAAATAACGAAGCGTTCATAGCTTCTGTTCTTTGCCAGACCTCATGATGGTAACTCAAACAATGACGAGATGGACGGTGAACAGCTCTGGCACAACTGATGACGTAATATAAAATCTTACTCGGAAGGTCTAAAGGGAAGAAATCCAAACAGCAACAGGATATTATTTTAAACAAACAGGACGTGAGAGCGTGGCATGATCTCAGAACAATATCATGTAGTGGGCTGTAGTTCGCACGATAACCCTACTGAGCTTTAGGGAACAACATACGGTAATTACTTGATTAATTCAGCGACTGTCAGCTTGTGAGGAAGGACTCTGCTCAATACTGCAGCAAGTAAGAAATTTAGTTAGCTAGTTACATAATAAAGATACCACCTCAAAATTCTTACGTCTGCCTACGGAGGCTGTGAGCCCAATCGACATGGCGTTTTAGCGAAACTAAATTGGTGAAGTTTACATTTAAATTTTGTGAATTTTGACTAAGCTCCTTGTAATACAGGCAAAGGTAAAGGTAAAACTATCCAATTACAGGCCTGCACAAGCCCTCAGGTCTCCAGAAGGTTAAGACTTCCAGAATTTAAAGACAATGGACATATGAAGGTGGTTAGGTTGTCAGCCGTACGTACCGGCTGCCTTTAACCCCCAGGATATATCCCTGTTAGAGGCCGAATCAATGCCAGGGTCATAGTGCAGCCGGAAGGATTGAGTTAACAAAAAATCCCAATGACCCCCTCGGGAATCGAACCCGCGATAGTCCGCCTCGTAGCGCAGTGCCTCAACCAACTGCGCCACCGCGTACCCCCGCACTCCTAATATTACCTATACAATTTTAATATTGTACGTACCGTGCATGATGCAAATTGCAATTTATCACACCGACCTTACATGACGTACGGTTGGTGTGACAAATTGCAAACCTATTACAAGTCTGTGACAGACATCCTGAATGTGAGATCCGAAAGTCATATTCTGTATTATGCGTTTCGGCGGTGTAAACAGCCTCAATTTAATGGCACAGTTCAAACGGCACGTGCAGTCTTCCCAGTCCTTCCTTCCGCTCTCTAAATTAACATTACAGGTCGAGCAATAGGCAGTGCAGCCAGCACCTGTTAGGTTCATCCTTCCTAGTAATAACCACCAGCTAACGGAAGCGACTCTGTGGGCACTTTAATTTCAAATCTTACAACAGGTAACGAGTTCTAAAATTTAAAACCGACCAACGATAAATACGGATCCATATTACTCCGACAGCTACGCGTCGTAAAACTCGATGTGGTAGCGTTACTGCATCCTGGATTCTTGAGGTTTCCAGTATATCAATAAAAGCCAGTTACCGAATACCACAATAGAGATACTTTGTGGTCTTCCTGAGTTTCTCGAGGCGAATATAGGGAGACGTGCCTACACGACCGCTTCCATCCAGATCATTTTCTATCTTTTCGATCACAAAACCTCCTGGTTCTATAGCAAGGAAATGCAGAGTTCGTGAGCCTGAAGACCGGATGTATTGACGATGTACGTGACTTGATACTAGGCAGGAAAGTGTTGCTGTAGAACCTTAATATAGGCCACAACTGTTTGGCCAGGGAAGTGTCGGTGTAGGACTCTAAAATGGGCCAAAACAGCATACTTGAAACAGCATCGGAATTTTAGGGGTGACCTTACTAATGAATTGGAAGAACTGTGGACGTATGCAGTCGTTAAACAATCAGTAATCAACCATACTTTCCGTCTCATTAAACGTTATAAAACCGCTATGTGCCTAAATGATAAACGTCGCCAAACAAGGATTAACCAACATATCCACAATCTTCCTAGCTTACATATTAGACTACATACTGAATGGAACTTCGCCGTCTAGATCTGACATTTCCTTCCGCTGAAACACGGTTAACGACCCTCTATGTTTCTGCTATCCTCATTAATCAGGTCAAGTAGTTGGCAGATTCGTTATCACGACCTAAAGAGTTGAGAATGGAAAATGGACTGAGCTGGCTCAGGATATTGTCCAATGGCTGTCTTTGGTGTTAGCAGTCTTACATATTGAGCTATGGTTTTAGAGGGTAGGTATCTTTTTGTTTCTCTGTTTCAGTTTGAAAGCAGGGAATCAGAGCAAATTCAGAAAAATAACTTTCGCATTGCATAGATCGCCATTTCAAAATATCAGGACCTTTTATAATAATAATAATAATAATAATAATAATAATAATAATAATAATAAAGTATAGCGGAGAAAACAAAAGAAAGATGGCAAGGCAAGAGGATGCATGGACAATTCCCACGTAACTTAGACGAAAAGCTGGTGGACATTGAACAGTCATATCGCTGGCTAAAATCTGGTG